>ERZ507543.1-NODE-1-length-360681-cov-30.2086_pt1 | contig 360681 bp, 335 predicted proteins | sample MGYA00248695_ERZ507543 | MGnify/ENA primary metagenome ERZ507543 (study PRJEB26165, sample SAMN02676189) | human gut metagenome | isolation source: stool | host: Homo sapiens | place: USA | study: EMG produced TPA metagenomics assembly of the C.diff FMT (human gut...
TAAGAGACCCTGCACATTTGCTTATCGAAACTTTGTTCAGTTTTCAAAGATCTACCTTTTTTATAAATCAGCTGTTTAGTAACAACTTCTTTATTATATCATCTCGCAGAATCGATGTCAATAATTATTTTTAAATAATTATTTAAGCATCATTTCTAGGCGACTTATTTATCTTACCAAATCATCAAATGATTTGTCAATAAATATTTTAATTTTTTGTTATCGTCGATCTCAACAACAACTTTTATATCTTATCATTATCAACAACTCAATGTCAATAACTTTTTTTAAAGTTGCTGTCGTCATCTCAACGACAAATAATATATTACCAAGTCTTACTGCCAACGTCAACAATTTTTTTAAATTTATTTTAAGTGCGTTGTATCATTCCATTTTTTCAGTTCAAAAGTCGACTGATCTTTAGTTTCTAAAACTGTTACTGAGGTATTAGCAACAAGTCCTTCACGCCGAATCGTATTGAGATCTTTTCCTAAAAGATATTTAACACCAAATGTGATCACTAACGCGTGGGCTGTCACTAAGACATTACCTTCTGGATAACGTTTAGCGATCTGAATCAAAGCACGTTTTACACGTTCTGCTAATTCAGAATAGTTTTCCGCCTCGATCGCACTACCATCAAAATTGAGCGGATCATTTAAAAACGTCTGCCAAATAGGATCAGCTTGATGTTTAGTCGCTAGATCACCATCCCAGATCCCAAAATCAAATTCTTTCAGATCATCTAAAGTTTCAAACTGCAACGGCGTCTCAAATTGAGCTACGATATTTTTACCAGTATCTAAAGCACGTTTTTGCGGACTGGAAAAAGCAGCTACAAAATCAATATCAGCTAAAGCTTTACCAGTTTGTTTTGCATCAGCTATACTTTGGGGCAATAAGGGTGAATCATGGACAGCACCTTGCAAACGGCCATCACGATTATACTCAGTTTTGCCGTGGCGTACTAAATAAAAAGTTGTCATCTCTTATATCTATCCTTTCAAAAAATCACTTGTTTATTTTACGCTATCCAATTTATTCGCGCAACTTCCATAATATGTTCAACAATACAATAAGAGACCCATCACGATACGAAATCATGATGGGTCCCTGTCGTAATGACCGCCTTATCCACGATCATCTTAATAATTATGCTTCGGGATCATCTTTTGTGATCTTTTCTAAGCCACCCATATATGGACGTAAGGCTTCAGGGATCGTGACCGAACCGTCTTCATTTTGGTAATTTTCCAAAATAGCAGCGACTGTCCGCCCAACAGCTAGACCTGAGCCGTTTAGAGTATGCACGAATTGTAATTTGCCATTTTCATCTCGGTATTGGATGTGGGCGCGCCGTGCTTGGAAATCTTCACAGTTAGAACAACTTGAGATCTCACGGTAGGTATCTTGCGCTGGCATCCAAACTTCAAGGTCATGTGTCATAGCTGCACTAAAGCCCATATCACCTGTTGATAAAGTGATCACATGGTATGGCAAACCCAATTTTTCCATGATATCACCGGCGTTTTGAGTCATCTTTTCTAATTCGTTATATGATTCTTCTGGTTTAGCGAACTTGACCATTTCAACTTTATTGAATTGGTGCATCCGAATAAGCCCGCGCGTATCACGTCCTGCACTACCAGCTTCTGAACGGAAGCTTGGTGTCAAAGCTGTAAAGTAGACTGGCAATTGATCCGTTGGGATAACTTCATCACGATAGTAGTTAGTCAATGGAACTTCCGCAGTTGGGATCAAAGTCATATCTTCACCATTTACTTGGTAAACATCTTCTTTGAACTTAGGGAATTGTCCTGTACCATACATTGTCTTGGCATTGACGATATATGGTGGTAAAACTTCGGTATAACCTTCCTTAGCGTGTTCATCCAACATAAAGTTATAAACTGCACGTTCCAAACGAGCACCCCAACCTTTATAGTAGACAAAACGTGCACCAGAAACTTTAGCCCCACGTTCAAAGTCTAAGATACCTAGATCTTCACCGATATCCCAGTGAGCTTTAGGTTCAAAGTCAAATTTACGTGGTGTGCCCACTTTACGCAATTCAACGTTGTAATCTTCATCCGGACCAACTGGGATCGTTGCGTTAGGCAAGTTTGGTAAGCGTGCCGCCATATCATGGACGATCTCTTCAACTTCAGCTAATTGTGCATCGAGTTGCTTGATCTGGCCACCGACTTCACGCATTGCTGTGATCGCTTCGGTCGCATCTTCTTTGTTACGCTTAGCTTGTGCGATCGCTTCGGATACTTCATTACGCTTTTGCTTCAAAGATTCTGATTGCACCAAAAGTTCACGGCGTTCTTTATCTTTTGCCAATAATGTATCGATCGTTTCAGCTTCCACACCACGTGTTGCCAAACGAGCTTTGATATCATCTGGATTTTGACGGATCATTTTAATATCTAACATCTTATTGCCCCCTAATTTAGCTAATTATTTTATCTAATCGAAAAAAAGAGCCTTTCCGTCCCCTAAATTGGGACGAAAAGACTCTTTTCGCGGTACCACCCAAGTTCGACATAACGTCGCACTCATATACAAATAACGGTTTTCCCGTGCGGCATTACCCGCCCATACAAGGTTACGCTGGAGTTTCGGCGTCATGGTTTGCAGCGACCACCATGTCTCTGTCATGCCTACTTATGGCGAACTCAGATGTTTCGATTATTTATACCAGTATCATAATATTTATTTTGCAAAATAGCAAGTCTATTCTAGACTTTCATCGATTTTTTCTTGCATTTCCATTTTTTCTTTGGAAATATCATGTGGGGTCAGATCCACTTCATCCAATGGAATAACTTTAGTCTTATATTTGATCTTATAGTAAGCATACAAGATGATGAACAATGGAACTGACATATAGGAGACCCCGATCGCTTGCCAGTTAAAGTCCTTGAATGATTGGATATCTTGGCCGATGATGACTAAGATACACAAGATCAAGGCTAGGATCGGACCAAATGGGAACCACTTAGCCTTGTATTTCAACTCACTTAAGTCATGACCTTGCGCTTTGAAAGCACGGCGGAAACGATAATGCGAGACCGCGATCCCGATCCAAGCGATAAAACCAGTCAAACCACTAGCACTCACTAAGAAAGTATAGACTTGATTACCAAAGATACTTGCTAAAAATGTAAATAGACCAACGAGCGTCGTCCCGAGCAAAGCAAAGATCGGGATCCCACGGGAGTTGACCCGCGAAAACATCTTCGGTGCATCGCCATCGACACCTAAAGCAAACAACATCCGGGTCGAGGCATACATCCCTGAGTTAGCCGCCGATAAGACCGAAGTCAAAATAACAGCATTCATCACCGAAGCAGCGGAAGCAAGACCGGCCCGCTTAAAGACTAAGGTAAATGGACTGATCGCAATATCGCTTGCTTCAGAACCTAATAAGTTTGGACTCGTATAAGGAATGATGCAGGCGATCACAAAGATCGAAAGGATATAGAAGAGCAAGATCCGCCAAAAGACTTGTTTGATCGCTTTTGGTAAACTCTTTTCAGGATCTTTAGTCTCACCGGCTGTGATCCCGATCAATTCAGTCCCTTGAAAAGAGAACCCGGCTACAACAAAGACGCTCAAGATCGTTGGGATCCCCCCAACAAATGGGGCATCACCTTTAGTAAAGTTTTCTAAGTAAGTTGCATGCCCACCTAAAATACCAAAGATCGTTAGTAACCCAACTGCTAAAAAGACGACAACTGTTACGACTTTGATCAAAGCCATCCAGTATTCAGCTTCACCAAAAGATTTAACTGATAAGGCATTGATAAAAAAGATAAGTAGTAATGCTGATAAACTAAAGACCCAAGCTGGAACATGTGGGAACCAAAATTTCAAAACTAAGGCGACCGTCGAGATATCAACCGCTAATGTGATCGCCCAGTTGAACCAATAATTCCATCCCATCGCAAAACCAAATGCCGGATCAACAAAGCGGCGCGCATAAGTCGCAAACGAACCTGTCACCGGAAGATAAGTTGCCATCTCCCCTAAAGATGTCATCAAAAAGTAGACCATCAGACCGATCCCTAGATACGCCACCAAAGCGCCACCAGGTCCCGCGGTCGAGATCGCTGAGCCACTGGCCACAAATAAACCAGTCCCGATACTACCACCAAGTGCGATCATCGACAAATGTCTTGTCTTCAATGACCGCTTCATTGTATTCTTCTCTGCCATGAAAATTCCTCCTATTTTTTAGAGAAGTCGTGCAAGCATATAAAAAGCGCACCTCCGAGACATCGAAAGTGCGCTTTGATCATCTATCAATTCATTCTTGTAGCAAACTGCCACTCATCTCGATAGCGCTCCGTAGTTACAACTACGACAGTTCCCGATCTCTTAAACCGGGCCCCAGCCTAGACAAAATAAAGTTTGCCCAGCTTCGGCAAATTCCCCTTTCACTAGGTTTCAGCGTTGCTTTATCAACTCCACCTAGCTACTGATGGTTTTTGCGACCTCTTCTTCGACGTTTTCAATTTCCAATTTTAACTTGGATGCGATCTAATTGCAAGACATATCTTTAATTTTGTCCCTCCGCTTGCTCGATCTGAGCATGTAGATCAGCGATCGCCAAGTCTTTTGCTAAAAATTCTTGATCTGCCACTGGGAAATGTTGCTCGATCGTAGCAAACGGCTGCAATTGGACCGTAGCTTGCTCGATCTCAAAATCAAGTAAGTGGCCCCCCATTGACTTATCATCGGCTAAGAAATGCAAGTGATAGCCGGCTGCTGCCATCCCTTGAAACATTTCTGGTGCAAAATAACCAATGACCGTACCCGTGATCGCTTCAGCATCAAACAAAGCCTGTTCATCCGCTACCTGCGTCAAGGTCTTATAGGGCCGGGTTTGCTTTTCGACCGCACGTGTCTTAACTTTGTTAAAGCGCCCCGTGATCTTAACTGCAAAGAACAGATTTTTGTACGGATAATTAGCCAAGATCTGCTCACCTAGCTGCTTTTGCGTCAAAGCTCTAACTGTAAACGTATCTTTGGCTTGATCAAAGTGGACCGTAGCAAAAGGCACTTTTTCCTCGGGCTTTAAGATCCGGACCTCACCTGTGCTTTGGACCAAATAAGGTGTGTGATCTAACAAGACCATTTCACCATCCAGCCCACTGGCAGTCCCGATCCCAAAATCGCCATGCTCTAACAGGTCAGCTACCGTCAATGTGCCTTCAAACAGACCGGGAACTAACATCCCTAAAGTCCCATGTTGATAGACACGACTTTCATATTTTTCCATATATCCTCTACCTCGATCAGTGTAATTGGTCTTCCAAGATCGTCTTACCTAATTCTTGGTTGAAACTGTAATCGACCGGTACATCCACGATCGTTGGTCCCTTTTCTTTGAAGGCCTTATCTAATACTTCTTCTAATTCAGAAGCTTTATTGACGCGATAACCTTTGGCGCCAAAGCTTTCTGCATATTTCACGAAATCGACGGGGCCAAATTTAACAGCGGCCGACTTACCATATTTCATCTCTTCTTGGAATTTGACCATATCGTAGTTACCGTCATTCCAAATAATGTGCACGATATTTAAATTCAACCGGACTGCCGTTTCCAAGTCTTGGGATGAGAACAAGAAACCACCGTCCCCTGAAACCGAGACCACTTTGGTATTCGGACGGACCAAAGCCGCGGAGATCGCCCACGGTAAAGCGACCCCTAATGTTTGCATCCCGTTACTAAAGAGCAAGTGGCGTGGTTCATAACTTCTAAAGTGACGGGCCATCCAAATATAGAAACTACCAACGTCAACTGTCACGGTCATTTCATCTGTGACCCGATCTTGTAAAGCTTGGATGATGCTCAATGGATGACTTTGAACTTGATCTTTGGTCACTTCAGGCGGAACGTCACGTTTTTCCAAAGTCTTACGCAATGAATCTAAGTAAGCCTTTGATTCTTCTGGGACCGAGTAGCCCTTCATGTACGGCAACAAGAAATCTAATGTTTGCGAAATGTCACCAACTAATTCACGTTCTGGTTGATAATTCTTGTCGATCTCAGCTCGCATCGAGTCGATAACTACGATGTTGGCACTACGATCAGAGTTCCAATTGCGTGGCTCGTATTCGATCGGATCATAACCGATCGCGATCACAAGGTCACTTTTCTTGAGCAATTGATCCCCAGGTTGATTTCTAAATAAACCGACCCGGCCAAAGAAATCATCTTCCAATTCACGTGGGATGATCCCTGCACCTTGGAAGGTCTCAACTACTGGTAAATGTGTCGCAGCGATCAAACGGCGGATTGCATCCGTTGTTTCAGGATCAGAAGCCCGCATCCCTAACAAGAGAACTGGTAGCTTGGCTGCTTTGATACGTTGGGAAAGCAAAGTCGATTCGATCGGACTAGCTGGTCCCAATTTAGGTGCTTCAAGTGGTTCGATCACACTGGTCTTGACCTTACCATCTGTCACGTCTTGTGGTACTGAGACAAAACTTGCACCTTGTTTAGAGGCTTCAGCTTCTTGATAAGCATTAGCGATCACTTCGGAAACATTTTCCGGTTCTTGAACTTCTGCACTGTATTTTGTGATTGGTTCAAACAAAGCTGCATTTTTCATGCTTTGGTGCGTCAAACGCAAGAGGTCAGTCCGTTGTACTTGCCCCGCGATCGCTAAAACAGGATCTCCTTCCGCTGTGGCAGTTACCAGACCAGTTGCTAAGTTAGAAGCACCCGGACCTGACGTTGCGATCACGACCCCAGGTTTCCCTGTGATCCGCCCTACACCAGCAGCCATGAAAGCCGCATTTTGTTCATGACGCGTCAAAACAAACTTTGGCGTACGTGGATCTTTAGGATGTTCAAGCAATTCAAAAACCCGGTCGATCTTAGCTCCCGGGATCCCAAAAACAAATTTAACATCATGGTTGATCAAGCTATCAACGATCGCATCCGCGCCGTAATATTCTTTTTCCGACACACTTAATTCCCCCTACTCAATTTTAAACGTTTTCTTACTTCTAGTTATAACTATATACATAACACAATTTATTTTCAAGTAGAGTGCAAGCCAAAGCGTATGCCTCATTTACAGCTAAACAAAAAACGCGCCGGGATCTTCCGTACGCGTTTAGCTTATAATTTCAAACTATTTTTTATCTTCTTGATCAAGGCTTCGATCTGGTCGGGGTCGCCCCCACCCAAATGATTCCAATCGATCCGGGGAATTATCTTGGTGTTAAAAGCCTCACATAGCAATTGATAGATCGTGACTTGGGATAATTGCTTTATCCAAAGCGCATCCGCTGTGGCAAAAGCCCGTTGGATCGCACTACTGCCCTCCTTAGCCAAAGGTTTAAAATCCGAAAAAACTGCATTGAATAGGTCAGTGCTTGGATAAGATTCCAGTGGCCCTTCGACTACTTCAACGATCTGGGCTAAGTCGATCTCAGCTGGATCACGAGCTAATCTAAAACCACCATTATTGCCGGAAGCAGACGTCACTAAGCCCCCAACGACCAACTTGCGCATTAATTTACGCAGATAGGTCTGTGAGCCTTTGAGTCGGGCGTTGATCACAGTTGAGGATAAGGGAATATCTTGTTCTTGCGTCGCTAGCAACGCTAAAATACAAACTGATTGTTCAAACCCTCGCTTTAACTGCATACTTTCACCCCCTATAGCTGTTTATAAAATAGCAATTGTGAACAATTTTCTTGGACAACGAACCACTCGTTGACAACGTATCTTTCGATGACTTCAAAGCCACAGCGCTCAAGTAATTTGATCGAGGCCTGATTTCGCTTAGCAACTCGTGCTTCTAGACCGACCGCTCCTTTGCTTTGAGCGAAATAGCTAAGTGCCTTAAGCGCTTCGGTCATATAGCCCTTGTGCCAATAGTTTTGATTTAGCACATAGCCTACTTCAAAGACAAGTCCAGCTTGGTGGGCGGGAACTTCATAGAGACCGATATTGCCAATGACTTTTTGCTGTCCTTTGAGTTCGATCACAAAATGCTTTTTACTTTGTAACATCTTCCCAAAAAATAGCGCCTGCATCAAAGTCTCACACGGCATAAAGCCTGCATCTTTAGCCACCTGCTTTTGACTAGTGTATTCTAAAACATCAGCTGCATCTAGTGGATCAAAGGTCCTCAACAAAAGGCGCCTTGTCTCTAACATCGCACCCACCTCGTTTGGCGACATTCATTATCTAAATTATACGCTTGCCGCACTTTAATTGCCATCATCTACCCGGTTTATTTTGATCATTTTGTCGCTTTTTGCTCCGCGCTTCAAAGGTGTAATCCAAATTCGTCACTTTTTGCGGGCGCGTTGCTAAAAATAAGCAAATGATCTCACCGACGACTGTTAAAGCTAAAACAACATAGAGCACGGGGATCTCAGCATCTCGAAAACGCCGGATCAACCCAGTAACCATTTCTAAAATATAAAAACACATCAAAAAATAAACCATGATCTCCATTGCCATCATCGCAGAATCTGGCGCCACCGACTGCCAAATTTGGACAATAAGCGCAAGTGGGAACGTCAACAAGACCGTCAACATCGTGATCCCTAAATACCCCCACCAAAAGTCTGCTCGTCCCATCCGTTTATCAGTCCTGAACGTGTCACGTAACATCAATTTAGTAGAAGCGATCAAGTTAGGCTCGGGATTCTCATTTTTTCCAAAAGTCCGTTTTTCTTGAGCTTCTTTGGCTTCAGCTTGTCTTTTAGCTAGATATTTCTCATTTTCTGCTCTGATCTGATCAACTAATTCGGCTAGACTCTGTGCATCTTTTTCAAGCTTAGGCTCAGGCGTGGTCTCAACCTCTTTTTCCTCAGCTTCTCTTGGCGTCTCACGGTACTCAAAGATCGCTTGATCATGCCCACAATAAGGACAATAGTTAGCATTGACGGGGATCTTTTCGTTACACTTGCGACAAGGTTTTTTCTCACCTTCCAGCTCACGTTCTTGTAAGACACCGCAATAAGGGCAATGCATGCGCGCTTCATCGATCTCACGACCACAGCGTTGACAATAAACCATAATTTTTTTGCATCCTTTCGTTACTCGTTTTTACCATTATAACGTAATTTCTTTTAGTGGGTCTAATAAGCTTAAACCTTTAAATCGCTTTAAGTAGCGCCTGACCCTTGTTATAATGATTCACGAACATACTTTAATAAATTATTAAAATTTATACTGTGATAATTTGCTAAAATTAATATGTTTAGTATTTTAAATAGATAAAGGGGTAGTTTTAATATGCTGCATACAGCACTACTTATGCTCGGTGTCGGTATCTTTGCCGGCATCATGGGATCTATTCTCGGGATCGGTGGTGGGATGATCGTTACCCCGATCGTCACTCTCGCTATGGGTCTTGATATCAAATATGCGATCGGAGCTAGTATCATCGCTGTTATCGCGACCAGTTCCGGGTCAACGATCGCTTTTCTAAAAGATGATGTGTTGAATTTACGGGTCGCGATGTTTCTTGAGATCGCAACTACGATCGGGGCGATCATCGGAGCCCTATTGACCGGGGCCTTTGATCCGATGATCTTATATATTCTCTTTGGTAGTCTGTTGGTCTTTTCCAGCTGGAACATGTACCGTAAAATGCGCAGTGGCCAAGAAGTCTTACAACACGTCACCGCTGATAAATGGGCCGAAAAATTCAATCTTAATAGCTCTTATTATGACAAAAACACCAAACAGCAGATCGATTATCAAGTGGAAAATGTTCCCGGTGGTTTCTTGATCATGCTGGGAGCAGGGCTAGCGTCTGGGATGCTTGGGATCGGTTCGGGTGCCTTTAAAGTCATGGCAATGGACGGGGCGATGAAAATGCCACTCAAACCTTCAAGTGCTACCAGTAATTTAATGATGGGCGTTACGGCTGCAGCTAGTGCAACGGTCTACTTCTTTAACGGTTCGATCAGACCTGATCTAGCAGTTCCCTTAGCCTTAGGGATCTTAGGCGGTTCAACGATTGGGACCCGGATCATGCAGGTCTTACCTTCAAAGATCATTCGCTTGATCTTTATCCCGATCCTACTTTACTTAGGATTACAAATGATTCTTAAAGGATTTGGGGTGGCGATCTAAAATGTCAAAAAATAACTCTACACGCAAAGAAATGTTAGAAGTCGAGCTCGTGATCGGTAAAATAATGCGGATCGGTGTCTTATTCTCAGCTGCCGTAATGATCTTAGGCTTTGCTATGTTTTTGATCACAGGCAACAGTGGTTATCCGGCCACGAGCTTTCCAACTACTCTACCTGCGATCTGGCAGGGACTCATTAGCTTTAAGGCGTACGCTTATATGATGGCTGGGATCTATCTTTTGATCTTGACCCCGGTCTTACGCGTTGTGATCTCTATCTATGCCTTTTACCAAGAAAAAGATATGCTTTACGTCAAAATAACCAGTTTGGTCTTGTTGATCTTGATCATTAGCGTTATCGTAGGCCACCACTGATTTTAAAGAAAGGACTAATTTTATGCCAAACAACAATCAAAATCACCCTGATGACCGCTCCACTAGCTCTAGCGCTGCGATCCCAAGTCGCCGTGAGACTTATCGTAATCAAAAAACACACAAAGCTCGAAAACAGCGCCACGCAAAGCCTAGTTCAAAGCGCCGGGGATGTTTCTTTTGGACACTATTAGTCACTGTGGTCGCACTGATCTTTGGCGGGCGCTATGCTTATCAAAAATATACCAGTGCTAAAAAAGCAGCAGATTCGATCTATAATTCTTCAAATATCAAAAAAGCGCGTGATGTGAATTCGACCTTAAAAGATGGGCACCCGATCTCGGTCCTTTTGATGGGGACTGATACTGGTGCTTTAGGTCGGACTTTCAAAGGGCGGACTGACACGATGATCGTGGCCGTGCTGAATCCCGAGAAAAAGAAAATGACCGTGGTCAGCCTGCCGCGTGACGCTGAAGTAGCTGTCTCGGGCTATGAAGAATACTTCCCAAGCAAACTAAATTCTGCCTATGAATACGGTGGTTCAGCCACAGCTGTTAAGACTGTCCAAAAATATCTCAACGTCCCGATCGACTTTTACGCGACGATCAATATGGGCGGTTTGGAAAAACTGATCAATGCCGTTGGGGGCGTTGATGTCGACCCACTACTAACATTCACCTATGACGGGCAAAGCTTTGAAAAAGGCAAAAAGACCCATATGGACGGCAAACGTGCTTTAGCTTACGTACGTATGCGCTATGATGATCCTGACGGTGATTATGGTCGGCAAGCGCGCCAACGCCAAGTCTTGACACAAGTTGCATTTAAGGGTGCCGATCTGACCAACTTGATCAATGAGAAATTCCTCTCCACGATCTCAAAACAAATGGTGACTGATCTGAGCTTTGATGATCTCGTGATCTTAGGTAGCAAATATCGCGTTGCCACTCACGACATGCAGACCGACAGCTTACGGGGCCAAGGCCAAATGATCAACGGTGAATCATTTGAAGTACCTACAACAGAAGAAAAACAACGGATCACCGATCTTTTACGTTCAGCTCTCAACTTAAAGCAAGCTTCGACTGGGAATACTCTTTCTGATTCCGCTCAGATCGACATTGAAAGTAATTAAAATAAGAGTCAGCGTCGTATAAATAATAGGGACCCCACTATGATTTAAAATCATAATGGGGTCCCTATTATTTACGCTCGCACTTGGGGCATATCTTTTGACCTATTTTTTAGCTAAATTAAACTGAGCTACCACAATAACAAAGAGCGTTGCAAGCCCCATCATGGCGATCATCACGGTAAATAGCATATTGTACGATGAATTATCCACGATCAAGCCACCAGCTAAGGGACCGATCGCCCGCCCTAAAGCAGCAAAAACACTGACCGCGCCCTGATATTTACCCTTTTCACTTAAAGTACTCAAGTTATCAACAACAGCTGGGATCGTTGGGAAAGTCAAGATCTCACCCAAGGTCACGATGACCATCGTCAGGATAAAGTGAGGATAATCAGTCGCAAATAATAAGGTGAAAAAGCCAAGGACAAAGATCGCTGCCCCTAAATAGAGCTTATAGATCAGTTTTATCTTTAAAATATCATCCAGTAGCTTATTTAGTAGTGGCTGACCACAGACGATCACGATCCCATTGATCGTCCACAAGAAACCATAACTCTTAACGGAGATCCCCAATGATTCCATGTAGATCGACAAGTTGCTCTGCCATTGTGAATAACCGGTCTCGATCGCAAAGAAAAGAACTAAGATTGCTCCGATGACCCAAACATAGCGTAATGGCGTCTTATCATGTCCCTTTTTAGTCGCCTGTTCTTTGACCAAAGCAGCTTCGGGCACATAATAATGGTGGTAGACCACAAGCCAAAAGAAAGCAAACAAGATAAAGTTGATGATAAAGATCCACTCGATACTTATCTCAACGAGTAGCCCAACAAGTAACGTACCGATCACGACACCGACATTTTGCATGAAATACAACATGTTAAAAACTTGGCGTGAACTTTTTTCTTTGATCCCAGTGGCTAACGAGTTTTCGATCGTGATCGCGATCCCCCCACCAAAGTTATCCAAAAGTAACAATATCGCAAATGTCGGCCAACCGTTGAAAAAGATCAATAAAAAGACCGCTAACGTCGATAAAAAGATCGCTCCTAACAACCAACGCCGAGCATTTTTACGATCTTTATCATACATCCGGCCACCTAAATAACTACCAGCGATCAACGCTAGCGAATTGATAAAGAGCACTATCCCAGCCGTAGTCAAACTTTGGCCAAGATAGTTGTGCATGTAGATCGTAGTCAGCGGCCATAATAAACTACTACCGACCGAAACGATAAAATTACCGCATAATAACCAGCTTAATTTTAATTCCCTTTTAGCCATAATTTCCCCCTAAATAACAAAAAAGAGACCGTACAAGACAGCCTCTTTTCGATTCAAAAGTCTAAGCGTTATGACTTAGACCACTTATTAGTCTTTTACTACGTTAGCAGCTTGTGGTCCGCGTTCGCTTTCTTCAACATCGAAAGTTACGTGTTGGCCTTCATCTAAAGTCTTGAAGCCTTCACCTTGGATAGCTGAGAAGTGTACGAATACATCGCTACCATCTTCGCGTGTGATAAAGCCAAAACCTTTATCAGCATTAAACCATTTAACTGTTCCTTGTTCCATAATAATTGAACTCCTCCTTGCGCCAATCTCGGCACATTAAAAAATATAGTGTAATTCCTCTAATCAGCGCATAATGGAGAAAGTTATCAAAGATAAATCCTAGCCACAATAGCCTATACAGAAATACGATTATAATTATAGCACACGATTTTTTTTTATGATACTAAAAAGCCTTATTTGACAAAAATATAATGTGCAGCTTTATAACCGATGCTTGTTTCTTGCCCATTTTGGGTAAAGCGTAAACGGATCGGTCCTTCAAATGGTGCATGTTCCAACACCTCTAACGTATCCCCGATCTTAATATCGATGTCATCTAAGTAAGTCAAAAGATCGTGGTTATCGGTAAAGCGATCGACCGTGATCGTACTGCCTGCTTTAGCTTCAGATAACGTCAAGTGGCTTTCTTCTTCATAGTGTCCGAGTTTATCAGGGATCACCCCACCATGCGGACAATACTTGGGATGATCCAAAAAGGCTTCTAAATGATCCATCAAGTTATCACTTGTCACATGTTCCAAAACTTCGGCATCACTGTGCACATCTTGTAATTTATAATTTAGCTTCTCTACTAAAAAAGTCTCCCAGAGGCGGTGGCGTCTAACCAATTTTTCAGCTACCTTTACACCTTCATCCGTCAAAGAGATCCCGGCATAAGGCGCATGTGTTGCTAGCCCTTCTTTCACTAGCTTATTGACCATTTCCGTCACCGAACCAGCCGCGATATTTAAACTCATCGCGATCTGTTTATTTGAGACTTTCTTCTCTCTTCCGCCTAATTCAAATATTATTTTTAGATAGTCTTCTTTTTTCGGTGTCATTTCAAGTACCTCGAAACACTTTATTTATTCAAAATAGAACTTTACTTGTCTATTATAACAGAACTTTGGTAAATTACAGGCTTTCTGCCCGCTAGTTTCTAAATTCTTTATCAATAATCAGTTGCATATCTGGTGGTATAGGACAGGAAAATTCCAGATACTTTTTGGTGAACGGATCGGTAAAACCGAGCTTTCCCGCATGAAGGGCTTGGCGTGCGATCAAAGTACGTTCACCACCATAAAGCTTATCGCCCAACAATGGATGCCCGTTTTCACTAAAATGGACGCGGATCTGATGCGTACGCCCAGTGTGTAGTTTGACCTGAACTAATGATAATTCAGCATTGCTCTTTTCAAGCCAGTATTCACTCTTAGCGAAGCGACCATCCGACGTGATCTGGTATTTGACATCATCAGGTACACGTGCGATCGGACCTTCGATAAAGCCGTGTTCACGCGCTATTTGCCCCTGGACCAATGCAAAATAACGCTTATCCATTCGATGTGATTCGACCTGACTAGCAATTTGGGCTTGGGCAAAGCTGTGTTTGGAAAATAATACCAACCCGCTCGTATAGCGATCCAACCGCGTAATGATCCGTGGCGCTTTTACAGCTGAACCTTGTTCGATGAGATAGCCCTTGACCCGATTGACCAGCGTATCGGTGCTATTACTTGGCCCAGGTACACTCGTCAAACCAGCTGGCTTATTGACAACGAGCCAAAACTCATCTTCATGGATCACTTCGATCGGTGCATGACTGACCGCCACATTTTCTTCTGCAGCATCAGCCGGTAATTTCAAGGTGACCGCAACTGGTCGATCCAATAAAATTGCAAGTTTAGTTTTTTGGCCATCGATCAAAACCTGACCATATCCTTTTTTTAGCTTGCCATACAGACGTTGACTGACCCCTTGTTTGCGTAAGAAACTCTTTAAAGTCTGTTGTCTTGTATCTTCTTTTTGCCAAGTAACCTTCATCTGATCCTTCTTTCTAGCGCCAATATATCATTATCAAAATATCAAAGATCATCACAAAGAGTAGTAGCAACAGCATAGCCTTGAGCCAAAAATCTTGTGCGACGATCAATGGTGCTAACAAGCTACCTAAACAGTACCAAGTAACTCCAAGTAAGATAATGATCATTTCAGCATAATTGCGTTTAGGTAACATATTGATCCCCCTTGCTTTTAAAAGCGACAACGATTCACATACTTACTATACCAACTAGCCTTGTCTGGCGCAAATGACTGTGTGAATTGTAAGTTGATTTGTAGTAAAATGTAAACTAGTTTACTAATATTACGAGAGAGGTGAATTTTTATTGGCACATATTACGCCTAATAAATGTCGCCCATTATACGCCACGGTCTACCTAGTGTTATTTCTCAGCTTGGCAACTTTGGTCAAATTAAAAGCCCCACTCATTGTCAGTTTTGATACCGCTGTTCAAAAATTACTGCTACCGATCACCAATTCAACGATGACAGACTTTGTCGATAAGCTGACTTTCTTGGGGGGCCCCGAGATGTCACTTATCTATTGTCTCTTATTGTGTTTGATCGTTTACCTATTACATGATGTTTATAATGCGATCTGGGCTTTATTGACAGTCGTCGGTTGTAACTTGATCAATTGGATCGTTAAAAATCTCGTTGCTCGCCCACGCCCTAGTGATCGGTTAGTTGAGATCGGGGGCTATAGTTTTCCTAGTGGCCATACATTTGGCACAGCGCTTTTTGTTTTGTTAGTCTTTGTTTTATTCCTACCCCATCTCCACAACCAAGGAATAAAAACTCTTCTACACGTTCTAGGCGTTCTTTGGATCATCGTGATCGCTTTGACTCGGATCTATCTTCACGTCCATTATCCGACCGATACGATCGCCAGCGTCTTATTAGTGGGTTTCTTATTTGAATGCTCTTTGATGTTGTCAGAAGCTTATTTGAAAAAACATCCCGAGCAGCAACACGACGCATAAAAAGGTTTGGTGACATCTTCATCAAACCTTTTTTGTATACTATATTTATATATACCCCAAACGTAGCCGAAACGTGTTCGACAGTACAACGCCTAGTAAATAACGCAGGGGCACCACGATGCAAAAAACGCATCTGAGCTATATAGACTAAACGTGTTCGACAGCACAGCTCCGTACAGATAACGCGGTCCCTCCTACAATGCAAAATACGCATTATAGGAGGGACCGCGTTATCTGTACGGAGCTACCCGTGCTGTCTCACACTCTGTCTCACATTCTTATTCAACTTGTCCGCGGCCTCTAGATCTGGGCTGTCTGGCATGCGACTCGCTAAGCCCCAGTAGTAAAAGACTAGACTTACCACTATGATGATCAAAAAGTCATACGGATACTTGATCCAATCTTGCCCGTTGAAACCTTTACTTCCTGCATACGACATCATTGACAAGAAAGCTAGATATACTAACAACCAGCCCCCACTCTTGAGCTGACGTTTCCATGAGATCTGCCCATTTTTACGGTCGTAATACATGTACATCGGAAGCCCTAGTAAGATCGCAAAAATAACTTGAACTGTCGTGGGCCACATCGCCCAATAGATCGCTAAACCTGCGATCACAAAGGTTAGTGGTGCGATCACGGGCATCATCTTTGAATGCACCGGACGCGTATAATCGGGCCGTAATTTGCGAAATGCCATAACTGTCACCGGACCTGTGGCATATGCGATCAACGTCGCTGTCGCCATCACACTGGCTAAGAGAGCCCAATCACGAAAAACTAACACCAACAAAGCTCCCACTGCAAAATTCGCTAAATAAGCAAAACGTGGATTACCATACGTACTATCGACCTCGCCTAACCACTTTGGGATCCGCCGATTCAATGTCATTGCTGCTAAAGTTCGCCCTGATGTGGCCGCAAATGAGACACCCGTTCCAAATGGTGAAACAAAAGCATCTAAATACAAGAGTACGGCTAACCAGTGGATACCTAATAGAATCGCAATATCAGCAAACGGCGAGGCAAAATTCAAGCCACTCCATCCATGCGTTGCCAATTGTGTTGGCGTGATCGTCCCAATATAAGCGATCTGAAGCATGATATAAATGACTGTTGCGATCGTCAGTGAGATCGTGATCGCGCGGAAAATATTTTTCTGAGGATCTTTGATCTCACCACCGATATTGATAACTGTTTGAAAAGCATTATACGACAAAATGATCCCTGAAACTGTAGTAGCCTCAAATACTGGACTTGAACCATTTGGCATAAATTCAGCTAAAGTATGACCAAAATTTTCTACATAAAATCCAGAACTCATCAATAAAATGATCGTCAACAACGGGATCGCGATCTTAAAGACTGAGATCAGATTCGTAAATCGCGTTAAAATGCTAACGGACCAAAAATTCAACAGGGTAAATACCACCATAAACAGGAAGACTACGATCAATCCTTTACCTACGATCTGCCCATTTTTCATAAAATCATTCGTCCAGTTAGCCCATGCCCACGGCCAAGTACTCATATACTGGACGGCGGCTACCGCTTCGATCGGGATCAAAGCTACTAAAGAGAGCCAATTAGCCCACGAAGCGATAAAACCAACTAACGGTCCATGACTATACTGCGGATAGCGACTCATCCCGCCGCTTTCAGGTAACATAACACCTAATTCGATATAATTGAACGCCACGATCCCGATCACGACCGCCCCAATAACCCAGGAAATAACGGCGGCTGGGCCAGCAACACTGGCAGCCTCACTGGAACCAAAGAGCCAACCTGAGCCGATCAACGAACTTAAGGCTAGCATTGTGGCTGAAAATAAACTTATACTTCTTTTTTGCACGATCTGCACCTCGATCAAACTGACCATACACTTGGTCTGGTCGAATATTTCTTATGTTACCATTTATTTAAATTTGGTGCAATTCACTTAGAGTGTGAGGTAAAGTGGTCAGCACCATATAAATAACAGGGAACTCAGCATGATGCGCATTTTGCATCGTACTTGGTTCCCTGTTATTTGCTAGGTGTTGCTTTGGCGAACACGTTTCCACTATATAGCTTAGCTACGTCTTTTAACAGCAGTAGCTACATTTTCCTTATTCAAAACCATTTTGCCGGCTCAATTCATTGAACCAATGGCCTGATTTCTTCAGCGTTTTGATCTGAGTATGGATATTATCTCTGATCAAGCCATAGCGATTGCGGTAGGCATTCTTCCATGACCAACAATCGATGCCCGTCCAGACAAAATAACCTTTGCAATTAGAACCAGCTTGGATCCCCTTATGCAATTCTTTCAAGTGTTTTTGCATAAATTCGATCCGATAGTCGTCACAGACCATACCAGCTTGATCCATAAAGCGCTCTTCGTTCGAGACACCCATCCCATTTTCAGATACGAACCAGTCGATATTGCCGTAATTATCGCGAATATTTAAAGCAATATCATACAAGGCTTTAGGATAGATCTCCCAGCCCTTATCGACGTTCATCACACGACCTGGCATCTCATATTCATCAAAGTAAATGTCTGGCATCCATGGTTGTAAACTCTGGGAAGAAACGGCCGGTGCCTTGACTCTAAATGGGTGATAGAAGTTGATCCCTAAAACATCGATCGTATTTTCTTTTAACAACTCAACTTCAGCCGGAGTTGCTTCCCACAAGACGCCATCTTTAGTCAAAATATCGACTAATTTTTGTGGATAATGGCCTAAGATCGCTGGTTCTAAGAACATCTTGTTGGCCCAAAGTTCAGCAAATTCCGCAGCCGCCCGATCTTCGGGGCTATCGCTGGCTGGATATGCTGGGGTCAAATTCAGGATCGTCCCGATCTTTTTATACTCATCTTGTCCGTAAAGTTCGCGGAAAGCCTTGATCGCTTTGGCTGAAGCTAAGTTCAAGTTATAAGCTACTTGAACTGCTAACGGACCATCGACTTTTAGCGGATAGTGGAATTGGTAGAGATAACCACCATCTAAGATCACTTTAGGTTCATTAAATGTAAACCAATGATCAACCCGATCACCGTAAATTTCAAAACACTTCTTGGCAAAGCCCGCAAAAAGATCGGTCACGTGCTTCGATTCAAAACCGCCGTATTTATGTTGTAATTCGATGGGCATATCGAAATGACATAAATTGATATATGGTGTGATCCCGTTAGCCAACATGGCATCGATCACACGACTATAAAAATCAGCACCTTCGGGATCGACTTCACACGTTTCAAAGTCTGCGATCAAACGGCTCCATTGGATCGAGGTTCTTAAAGCTTTGATCCCGGCTTGACGCATCAACTTTAAATCGCTTTCATAATCGTTATAAAAATTAGACGTTGTATCCGGGCCTACGCCAGCGTAAAATTCATTTGGATCTTGCGCATACCAATAGTCAAAAACATTTTGATGGCGTTTTTTAAAGTTACCTTCTGATTGTGGACCAGATGTCGCTGCTCCCCAAACGAAATTCTTTGGAAATGTATACATAGTTTTCATGCCTCCATTTTGTGTTCAAAATTGATCGCAGCACCTAAAAGATTTGCTTGTTCATGATACTTGCAAACCGTTATTTCAGGCATTACGTCAGCGATTTCAACGTGTTCTTTGATCTTAGCTAGGTGCGCACGGAGCAGCGGTAAAAGTTGTTCATTTTTGGAGATCGCACCCCCGATGATGAAAAGCTCTGGGTCAAAACTGTACTGCAGATCATAGAGCAAAGTCGCTAACGTCTGCATTGCTTGCTCAACTTCAGCCTGAGCCACTTCATCCCCCGCCTGAGCTCGCTCAAAGACTTCTTTACCACTGATATTTCGTCCCGTTTTAGTGTTATAGCGCTTAGCCAAACTAACGGGGGAAACTGCTTGGCTGACAGTCATCTCTTGTCCGAGCAGTAAGTAACCGACCTCACCGGCCAAGAGATGTGCACCGTGGCGGATGCGTTTATTTTCGACCAAAGCACCCCCCGACACCGGTCCCGATCACTAGAAAGATCGCATCTTTGACAGCTTTGCCCGCTCCATCGACCATCTCGGCTAAGGCGGCACAATTCGCATCATTTTCTAAACTGACCGGTAAGTCAAAGTACTTTTCCAATTCCGCTTGGATCTTAAAATTGTGGATATAGGGTAGCGCACTCGCTCCTTTGATCACACCTGTTTTTTGATCGACTGCTCCTGGGCTACTGATCGCAACGCCTTGAATTGGATATTGTTTTTTTAATGACGCAACGACAGCTTCCAAGTAAGTATAAAATTCAGCTAACATCTTAGGTGTTGGCTTAGCTGGCAAAACTTCCAAATTTGGACCTTGCTTTATGCCAAATTTGATCGTCGTGCCACCAATATCGATCAAGATCAAGTTCTCCATAGCACCCTCCTAATTGTATATACTTTTACCTCTAGTAAAAAAGGTGCGCTCCATACTCTGCGCACCTTTTATCTTATTTACCTTCTTCGTCTAAGCGTTTGTAGACGGCAATGATCTCTTTAGCTAGATCAACAAATGTGATCCCTGTCATCAAATGATCCTGTGCGTGGACCATATATAGATCGATCTCTGTGTGTTCACCTTGAGCTTCTTTGGTCAACATATCGGTCTGCACATTATGCGCATCCACGATCGCTTGATTTGCATCTTTGATCTTTTCTTCAGCCAAAGCGAAATCACCGTTTTTCGCAGCTGTGATCGCTTCGACGGCACAGTTTTTCGCATTGCCACCCGCCATGATCAGGCCCATGACGATCTGCATTCTTTCATCTGTCATCTTGTTCTATCCTCTATCCCATGATTTTTTCAGCTTCATCAAGCACATTTTTACCGTTCATCATGCCATAATCTGTCATGTTGATAACTTCCATTGGCACTCCAGCATCATCACATTTCTTTTGGACATCAGCTTTCATATATGCCACTTGTGGTCCTAACATCAACACATCGGGCTTTTCTGTTTCAAATTGATGATCGATATCAGCCACTGATTTAGCAAAGATCTCATAGTCTTTTCCACGGTTCTTTGCTTCTTCTTGCATTTTTGCAACTAACATTGAAGTTGACATACCTGCTGAGCAGGCTAACATAATAATTTTTTCAGCCATTGTGATTCATCCTTTTCCTAAATAATTATTTTGTTTCATTTGCTGCTTCTTGTTGGCAGAGATATTTATCGTACTTCTTAGCAAATGGCCAATACATCCCAACTGAGATCAGTAAGACGATCGCTTGCCATAATGCCATCTTCCAGCCCCCGATCAAGAAACCTGAAATGATCGGCGGTGTCGTCCATGGTGCGGCAGCTCCAGTTGGTGGAACTAAGCCAAAGTAGATCACCAAGTAAGTCGAAAGTGCAACAACAACTGGTGTCATGAAGAACGGAATCGCTAACCACGGATTCATGACCAACGGGATCCCAAATAGAAATGGTTCGTTGATGTTAAAGATACCTGGTACAGCTTCAACTTTACCTAATGACTTGAATTGGACTGATTTGGCTGCTGTCAAAGTAAAGACAAGCAACCCGATCGTGATCCCTGAACCAGTCAAATTGATGAAGTTGTTGTAAAATTCGTTTGTTACGATGTGAGCACCATTTTGCATGGTCAATTCGCCCTTAGCGAGTAAAGCAGCGTTATCAGCGGTATTTGGTAGTAAGAAGGCACCACCGATACCACCCATGATCAAGCCCCCGTGGACCCCAAAGAACCAGAAGAACACGACCATGAAGGCTAAGATCAAAGCACCACCGAGCGAGTCAGAAAGCCCTTGCAAAGGAGCTTGTAAAACATCGTAGATCCATTGCAACATATCGGTGTTGAATACTTTAGCAAAGAAAGCGTAGATCAACATCGAAACTGTAATGATCACACCAGATGGGATCATTGCTGAGAATTGGTTAGCTACGTTAGCTGGTACTTGTTCTGGCAAGGTGATCTTCCAACCAGCTTTAGCCATCGCTGTATAACTCCAACCGACTAAGAGACCAACAATGATCGCTGCGATCATCCCTTGTCCACCTAACCAAGTCATGTTGATCGCACCCGTTACAGGTGAGGTCAAATAATTTTGGATGACTTGTGGTAACTTATCGATCTGTTCAGCAACTTGTGTCCCGGTATAAACGACCTTGCCGGCAGCATCTGTGATCCCGGCACCATCTTTACCCATTGCTGAAACTAAAGGACTGTTGACGACTAAATTTTGTAGTAACAAGAAAACTGATAGGGCTGTTAGGCCACAAGGTAGAGCTTCTTGTTTTTCATTTCTGGCATACACATAGGCGATCCCAATTACCGTCCAAATCGAAATAATGGCAAATGTTGTTTGATATGCTTGATTAAAGAAGACTGACCAGCCAATATCTTTGAACCATTCTTGTACCGCAGGGATCGGGAAGGAGTTCAAGATCAAGAAGATCGATCCGATAATGATAAATGGTAAGGCATAGACCATACCGTCTTTTAATGCTACGATCGCCTTCGTATTCACAAATTTCATGATCGGAGGTAATATCTTAGCATTGATGAACGCCCCAAATGAGCTTTGCTTTTGTTCTGCCATTTGTTTCATCTCCATATTCTTTTAGTTTATATTTAACCGCTTACAAAAGCGTACGCACATTATGGGCGCCCAAAATGCAAAATACATTTTTGTAACCGCTTAATCATTTTTACACACTTAGTATATATTCTTTTTCCTCATTAGTCAACTCATATACATAAAAAGTATATACTGAATTAAAAATAGAGTTACAAAAAATATTTTAACTAATTTTGTTATAGCACAAGACTAGATCAATAACAATCAATATGCCCTTGAGATCAGCATACAAAAAAGGACCGCCCTGTGACGATCCTTACTTATACTCTTCAGTGAGTTCAGAAATTGATTTTTGTTCATTACGCGCCTGCAAAATGACTTTGATGACTTGCTTATCATCTAGATCAGTGACATTGACTCCATTTTTTTGGAGTTCTACTTTTGCCTGCTCGAGTTGTGCTTTTGAAATGTTATTTTGTTGAGCTAGTTCAGCAGCACTCAACTCATCTTCCACGGGTGGTTGGACATTATAACCTAACGCCCGCAATTCTGCATCATTTGAGCGTTTCAATGCTTGGGCTTTTTGGCGAATATCATCATAGTAATTATCCTTGATATTACCGTAACCTAAGATCACTGCAAGTTGGGTATTGGATGACGTATATTCGTAGTTTTTAGCTAATGAATCAGCTCTAGCATAGATCTGTTCAAAATTCTTTGATTGAGCGATCACTTCTTTAAGCTCCATCTGCTTTTCAGAAGCTCGCTTGACCAAAATACTTAGACCCGAATTCTCAGAAGCAACTTGATGGAATTTAGTCCGTGCCTTGCTATATTGCTTATTTTCTATCTGATCAAGTCCTTGTTCATAGCATTTTGTCTGCTCAAGATAAAGCTTAGCTGTTTCATCACTTGGCTTTTTCTTCAACGCATCTTGAAAAGAGATCTTAGCTGCAACATAATTACCATCATTAACATAGGCTTGGCCCAATTCTAGAGCCGATCGATAACTTTTAGCGGTCTCGACTCTTTTTGTCACACCGTAACCCACAAAGATGAATGCTAAGAAAAGTCCGATCACCGTCCACCATAGCCATCTTTTCATCATTTCGCCCCCTATCCCGTTCATTATAGCATTTATCGGCTATTTTGGCTGGAAGTTGCCCCCTACTAACCAAGTTTCAACTAAACTGATCCAACTTTGAACGGCTGGTTCGATATAGTTAGCCTTTTTAGCAGTTTGTTTGGTCCCCAGACTAAGCCCGTGTCGCCCATATGGATAGAGATGCATTTCAAAATCAATACCATGTTTACGCAAAGCTTGCGCAAATAACAAACTATTTTCGACTGGAACGCTTTGATCAGCAACCGTATGCCAGATAAATGTTGGTGGCGTAGCGGCGGTGACGCGTTTTTCTAAGGACAAGAATTCGCGCAGCTTTGGATCTTTACCAACTAAGTTATCAAATGAACCGCTATGGCTAAATTCTCCCGCTGTGATCACAGGGTAACACAAGATCATCCCATTAGGCTTGATCATCTCTTTTGCATAACCGTGATCGTTAAACAGCTCATCGGTCCATAAAGTCCCCAAACTCGCCGCTAAATGCCCTCCAGCAGACATTCCCAAAATAATGATCTTATCCGGATCAAGAGCAAATTCTTTAGCATGCGCACGCACATAGCGGACACTTTCGGCTAGTTCGAGCAAGGCCACGGGATAACGCGCTGGTGCACAGCTATACCGTAAAACAAAGGCCGCTAGATCCATCCCTAAAAATTTGAATGCTACTGCTTCGGCTTCACGATCACTTGTCATCCGATAAGCTCCCCCTGGACAGATGATAACAGCCGGACGCTTACGTTTAAGGTCGATCTCAGGTGAATTATCGGGAACATACCCCGTCAATTCCGCCGTCGTTGATAGGGGCGTTATCATTTTCTTTGTAAAGTATTTCATCTTATTCACCTCAAAAAAAGACCATCACCCTTTGGCAACAGTCTAAACTTTCGTAATTATACTGGTAAGACTAACGCTAATAATGCAACTGCGATCAAACCAAAAACGACTGAAAGGCCCATTGAACGTGAGCGGTAAGCGACCCCGATCACGATAACAGCTGCAAAGATCTTGGCTAGATAGCCTAAGCCAATAAAAGAGTAATCCTTTGTATTGATAAAAATATCTTTAACGACCAAAGCCGTAAATAAGGATACCGGCACATATTTCATCCACTCATTGAACCATTGGGGGATCTCACGGGTAGAGAAGATACGCAACGGAATGAAACGGGGCAAAAATGCCACCACCATTGATAATAGAACTAAAATCAAATGATCCATACTCGACATATGCATAACTATTCTCCTGACTTGCTGATGACTTTGCGACTTGCTTTAGGCTTGATCTTCTTGAGTAAGAAGCCTTTTGCATGCCCGTGCTTGACTAAATAATCTTCGACCATAAAGCCGACCAATGAAGCGAGCAACGTTGCCACCACAAGTCCCATCGTACTCTTGATCAAGACCATTGCGATGATCGCCAAAACAGCTGACAAAAGACTGATAAAGATCGTTAAAACATTCTTGATCTGCATGACGATCATATATAAGAAGAGCGCCGTCAATGCAAAATCAACGATATCCAAATTGATCTTGATCATATTACCGATCAAACTACCGACTAAGTTAGCACCTGTCCAGAAAAGTAATGAATAATGTTCGACCATAAGTGCATCTTTAGGTGTCCAACCCTTATCTGTCGCAAATTTCAAGTAGTTGACAGCATAGTTCTCATCATTTAACGAAGCTGCAAAAAGATAGAGAAATTTTTTGCTCGTCCCCCGCATATATTGCGATAAACTCGAACCAAGTAAGGCATAGCGTAATTCGAGAAAGAATAACATGATCAAGATCGTATGCATTGGGGCATTTGCCACCAACATTGAGGCGATCATAAACTGCGCCCCACCAGAAAAGACCAACAACGAGACCAACGTTGTTAAGATCCAGCTAAATCCAGCAGCATGTAGCAAGATACCACACGCTAACCCGATCGGAATGTAACTCAAGCATAGTGGCATTGAGATATCCAAGACCTCACGCCAACGTGGTTTTACATTTTCCAATTCAATTGTCTCCAGTGAAATTTAGTGACCAAAGCCACCAAAAGAGTATGGAGTGCCAAAAACACTCCATGTATATAGATAAAAAACTCCCTGTAATTTTGATTATAACACATTATTGTTAATGACAAAAACCGTGGCTAAGTCACTTTTAGAGTTAATTTTTTGTATGTAAAAAAGGCACCCCCTATCAATTCTGGGGTGTGCCTTTCACACTAACCGATAATAATTTTCTCAGTTGGCATCTTATAACTCAGATCACGGTCGCGTTTTCTGATAAAGAACATCAGGGTGTACAACATTCCGATCCGACCGACGAACATCAAGACCATGATCACGATCTTGCCGACAGTCGACAATCTATCCGTGATCCCCAGCGATAGCCCGGTCGTCCCAAAAGCCGAAGCCACTTCAAAGACTAATGACAATAATGGAGCGTCCTCTGTAGCTGAGAGGATAAAGACCGCTGAAATACACAACAATGTCGATAAACTCACGACCACGATCGCTTTTTGGATATCTTCGCGACTGATCCGCCGATTGAAGATATTGATGTTGTTGCGCCCACGAATGAATGAATACAGATACAGGATAAAGATCCCGATCGTCGTGGTCCGCACCCCACCACCGACAGAACTTGGGCTAGCCCCGATGAACATCAACAGTGCCAGTAAAAGTAAGGTCGTGTGGTTAAAATCATTCATGCTGTTGATCTGAAGTCCTGCATTACGCGAGGAGACACTGTAAAACATGGCTGACATAAAATTATGCAGACTATCAGCCCGCAAATGCAGACCACCATTTTCCGATAGATACAGCAAGATCGTTCCTACAACTGTAAAGATCGCTGCAAAAAAGACCGCTAATTTACAGAACAGGGAAAATCTAAACTTGCGTAGTCCACGGTAACGCAGCTTGTAGAAGAACCAAGCCTCGATCTCAGTCAAAACTGGGTAACCGATACTTCCGATGATAACTAAGACCATAATGATCAATAAGAAACCATAATCCTGTCTAAACGGGGCGATCGAATCCCCGGTAACATCAAAACCAGCATTGGTGACCGCACTGATCGAGATGTACATTCCGTGAAAAAGGGCATCGGAAAAACTATCATAGACGTGACGCCACGTGAAATACAGGGAAAACAACAATCCAAAGACTAATTGGACCATGATCATCAGTCCAAAGACCGACGTCACTAATTTGACCATCCCACTCAAGCGCGGTTGGTTCATATCAAATTGGATCAGCTGGCGTTGATGTAACCCAATGCGTCGGCCAGTCAAGACCATCGCGACTGTGGCTAACATCGTGACCCCAAAGCCCCCAACTTGGAACAGTACTTCTAGCAAGATGACCCCATACTCGTTATAGACTTGGTCGATCGGAAAAGTCGACAGACCGGTCACACTGATCGTCGAGATCGCCATAAACAAATTATCTAGCAGCGTTGTTTTTGGCGCATCAGGTAACTTGATCCACGGTAAACACAGTAGACCAAAAGTAATGATCGTAGCGATGCCATAATATGCAACTAACAATTGGATCGGGGTCGCTTCACGATACTTGGCCCTGATCTTTTTCTTTAACCTATAAAACATTCCTAAACTATCCTAACTTGGCGATCTATTTGATCACCTGCATTTTTGAATAACTGATCACGATCTTTTGTTTCAACTCGATCGCCGTAACTGTATTCTCAAATTCAGGGTCAAAGATGATGATCGCCGAATTACGCAACTGCTTTTCGATGGTCCCCTTATAATGGTGGCGATGATAAACAAACTCGACATGGGTCCCAGGGACAAACGGCTTGCCTTTGGCTGAAATTTCGGTCTTCTTCTCTTCATTTCGCCGTGGCTTTCTTCTTTCCATCTTTTTCATCTTCCTTACTTAAATACATCTCCATTATAACGCAGATCCGACTTAAATTAAGAGATGAAGTGCCGATCAGACATCTTTTCTGAGCATCGTCAATGATTGGCGTAAGGAAGCCCAGATCCCCTTTTGATTGTAGACCAATACATTTACTCGATACATTCTAGCGGAAAAGGCAGCTAAGACCAAGGTGCTCAAGACTAAAATAACCAGGGAAATACTTGCCCCCATGAGCCCAGCTGTCCCGTTGGCCAATACGATCGGCATCAAGATCATGGAGAAAAATGGAATATAGCTACAGATCATCACGATAAAGTTACTTGGATCATTTGCCGCCACGACCAAGCCTAACATGTAACCCGCCATCATCAGATAGGTGACTGGCATGATCGCTTTAGGTGCATCTTCGGCCCGATTGACCAAAGAACCACACAGAGCAGCCAAGACCGCATAAAAGAGGGAGCCTGCTAGGATAAAGAGGATCAACAAGACGATAAAACTCGGTTCGAGCCCCGTGAAATGTAAATTATCTAACATTTCATTTAGGCTATCGTTATCACGCATGATAAAGACTGCAATTCCGACCAAGAGCCCCGTTGCCACCAATTGAGTCAACGCAGCCAAGATCACCCCTAATAATTTTCCGTAGAAATGAGTCTTAGCGTTCGTACTGGATAAGATGACTTCCATGATGCGCATTCCTTTTTCACCCGCGATCTCTTGGGCGATCAAACTCGCATAGGTCAAAACTAAAAAGAACGTGAAGATACAAGCCGCATAACTCAAGGCAAATTTGACTCCTGAGCTATCCTTTGACGTCTTGACCTTGCCATCATCAGTAAAGGAGATCTCTTTACCTTCAAGCTTAGCTGGTTGCATCAATTCAGCAACTTGATCTGGGGTCAACTTGTATTCACCTGCTTTGAGTGACGTCTGGAGGCCATTTAGTCCCTGTTGAAGATTAGCCATCGTGGTATTGCCGGGAACTTTTTCGCCATAGACAGTGCTGGTCAACTTACCTTCTTTTTGCGTCAAGACGAGATAATGGTCTAGCTTTTCAGCTTGCAACTGTTTTTGGGCCTCCTTGACTGAATCCACTTGTTTTAACTTTAGATCGGGAAATTTTTGTTGCGCTAAAGCCTTGGCTAACACTGGTTGATCGGAATAGATCCCGATCGTAGTCGTCTCTTGGCCTCTATTCATGATCGCACCGATCAAAAAGCCGATCAAAACTACGATAAATGGCATAAAGACCCCGATCAAAAAGCTCGGTGATTTGACCGTTTTACGGTATACATCACTTGCGATCACCCATAATTTCTCAAAGTTCATCTTTTTCACCCGCCTTTAGTTTGAAGATCTCCTCTAACGTCAACGTTTCTTGGCTAAAGGTCGGAATATATCCATCCTTTGTTGCCAGTTCAAACAATTCACGCCCAGCTGCAGGGTCAGATAGAGTTACCTCTAACCTTCGTCCGCGCTCTTTGACAGCCACTACCCCTGGAACAGCTTGAACCTCAGCTGTAGTCAAGGGTGATTCTAAAAAGACTTTGATCTTACCAAACGAATCTTTGATGTCTTGGACTTTGCCCGCCAAAACTTGTCGTCCATCTTTGATCATCACCAAGCGATCACAGATCTGTTCCACATTGGCCATGTTATGACTTGAAAAGATCACACACGAGCCTTGTTTGCGCAAAGCGATGATCGCATCCTGCATGATCTGAGCATTGACAGGATCTAGTCCACTAAAAGGTTCGTCTAAAATGACTAATTTAGGCTCATGGATCAAAGTAGTGATCAACTGGACTTTTTGCTGATTGCCTTTGGATAAAGATTTGATCCTATCATTCTTTTTACCCTTAACTTGTAAATGATCCATCCAATAGTCGAGGTTTTCTTTGATCTCACGTGGTGCTTTCCCACGTAATTTGCCAAAGTACATGACCTGTTGTTCGATCGTTTCTTTAGGATAAAGACCGCGTTCTTCGGGTAAATAGCCGATCAGATCTTTTTGCTTTTCACCGATCTTTTCGCAATTCCAGAGAACTTTTCCCGCTGTTGGTTGCATCAGGCCCAACAACATCCGAAAAGTCGTCGTCTTGCCTGAACCATTTTGACCCACCAGCCCCAAGATCTCACCGTCTTTTATCTCAAACGATAGATTTTGTACGGCTTTTAGGGTGCCAAAGTTTTTGGCTAAGTGTTTCACCGATAACATTTATTCTACCTCAGTTTCTTTGTCGTACCATCTGAAAATATTTTTCCAGATAGATCTTATGTGCAGCTGCAATGATAATGTTATACAACATGACCTTTTGCTCGGAACGCTCCCCTGTTTCGAAACTCAACGCCCGCTCTTCAAAGACTGCGAGCAAAGTTTGTTCCAACTCTTCCCGAAAATACGTATATGCGGTTTGGATCGGATACGTCTCGCGTTGGACTTTGACAAGTAATTTTAGATCATCTAAGGCTAAGACCGTCTTAGAAATAGTGATAAAAAAAAGATAGGCGATCTGCTCGCGCGAATATTGCTTTTTTTCCGGGCGAGCGATCAATTTTTTCTTAACATAATTGCTGATCATCGATGGGGTCAATTCACTACCCAAAAGTGGTTCTAAATACTTGTTGATAAATGTAGCTGTCTGCTCCAAATAGAGTCCCACATCAGGTATCTCTTCAAAAGTAGGGAGTTTAAAATAAGCAACATTTTCCTGTTGTAAAATTTTTTTCATTGTTTACGTCCTTTCCTAAATTATAGCTTATCCTTTCATGTTCGCGCTATCAATATCTTTTGACAAATCGATAACACATGTTTATACTCAAATATACCATAAGTTTTTTAAAAACCGTTGAAAAAGTATATAAAAACTTCTATAAAGGAATAATAGAGATGAAATATAAGATCATTGCCGATTCTGGCTCAAATGTAACAACTTTAGCAGACACTGATTTTACCAGTGTCCCGATCACGATCATGGCTGGCGGTAAAGAATACATCGATGATGCCGCCCTAGATGTCTTAGTGATGACCGATGAATTGCGCGAATTATCCACCAAAAGTAGTACTGCTTGCCCTAATATCGATCAGTGGCTAACAGCTTTTAGTGAAGCAGATATCATCGTGGCCGTCACGATCACCGGTGCGTTATCGGGTAGCTATTCTGCGGCTGTGCAGGCCCGCGAACAATATTTAGAAGAGCACCCTAATGCCCAAGTCCTTATTTTAGATTCACAATCAGCAGGACCACGGATGCAACTTTTAGTCGAATACGCCGCTAAATTATTCGCAGCTGAAGCACCATTTAGCGAGATCGAAAGCAAATTAACAACTTATCAACAACATACAGGGCTTTTGTTCTCGCTTGAATCACTGACCAATTTAGTCAACAACGGCCGGATCAGTGCTGCAGCCGCTAAGATCTCCAATATGCTCAAACTCCGCATCGTCGGGACTGACACCGAGGGAAAACTCACCCCTGTCGGTAAGGCTCGAGGGCAAATCAAAGCCATCAATCTACTGTTAAAAGAAATGCAAGCGCAAGGTTTTAACGGTAAAAAAGCCTGCATTGCCCATTGTTTCAATGAAACTGGCGCTGAATCGCTTTCCCAAAAGATCAAGGAAACTTATCCCGCTTGCGAGGTAACGGTCACTACAACACGTGGTGTTTGCAGCTACTACGCTGAAGTCGGGGGCTTGATGGTCGGCTTTGAAAAACAATAATACAAACATGTTCGGCAGCATAACTCCTAGTAGGTAATAAGAGAACCGCCATGATGCACAATACGCATCTGGGCTATATAGCCGAAACGTGTTCGACAATGCAACGCCTAGTAAATAAGGAGGGGGTCACTATGATGCAAAATACGCATCATAGTGACCCCCTCCTTATTTATACGGCGCTGACCGCATTGTCTCACACTCTAGTCGTTTAAGTTTTGATTTTCAACATCAACGTAAGTAACTTTACTACGTTCAGCATTCATTGCTACCCAAAGCAAAGCAACTGCGACAATGATGTAGATCAATTGAACTCCAACAGAGATCCAAACTTGATTTGCACCTAGACCTGATGTCAAGGATTCACGGAAACCGTAAACTGAGTAAGTCATTGGCAAGAATGGATTTACCATTTGGAAGAATCCGCCCATTGCACGGGTAACTTGAATTGGGAAGGACCCACCACAAGAACCGAGCTGGATGACCAAGAAGATGATCCCTAGGAAACGTCCGATATTGCCAAATGCGACGGCTAAGAACATCACGATAAAAGTACTTGCAAGGGCAAAGAACCAAGCATTGATCAAGGTTGCCCCTAAATGATCTGGATGTAAGCCAGCTGCCATCATCAAGAGAACTTCAACTACTGAAGTCCCAGTAGCAACAAGAGCACCAACTGAGATCTTGCTCAACCACCATTCAGTTGCACTAGCATCTGGATCGGATAAGCGACGTACTGGGTAAACTAAGTTGAAGACCAAAGCACCAACATACAATGCAACTGATAACATGTATGGAGCTAAAGCATAACCATAGTTTGGTACGTAACTGTAACTCTTATGCTTGAGTTCGGTTGGAGAAGCAAACATGTTTGAAGTCTTAGAGGACAAGTTCTTCGTATTATCGTTTACTTGTTCTGAACCTTCTGCTAAGGCTTTAGCTAACTTACTATTACCTTGTTCTAATTGCGTAGCACCATCAGCTAACTTAGGTGAGTTAGCGTTCAATTGTTGGGTACCATTAGCTAATTGGTTCACACCTGATGTCAAAGTAGGAACTTGAGCATTCATTTGGCCTAAACCACCGGCTAATTGACTTGCACCACTGCGTAAAGCAGCCGAGTTGGCAGCAAGTTGGCTCGTACCAGCAGCAAGTTGGTTGATACCACCTGTCAATGTTGGTACTTGTGCGTTCAATTGGCCTAAACCACCGGCTAATTGGTTTGCACCTGATGTTAAAGCACCTGAGTTAGCTACAAGTTGACCTGTACCAGCAGCAAGCTGGTTGATACCACCTGTCAATGTTGGTACTTGACCATTCAATTGGCCTAAACCACCAGCCAATTGGTTTGCGCCTGATGTTAGTTCTCCATTCTTAGAAGTCAACGTTTGTGCACCAGCATAGGCTTTATCGACACCTAATGTGTACTCAGTAACTTTGGTGCTCAATGTATTAGAACCCTCGGATAATTCGTTAGCGCCTGTTCTTAATTTTTCTAAATCAGTCGTTAATCCTTGAAGATTAGACAATTTAGAAGTATCCACTGTATTCAATTTATCCAGTAATACATTTACTTGTTTGATGTAATCTTGCATTTGTTGCGCATTTTGCAAGATCGGTGCCAAGCTATTTTGTGCTTGTGTCAATTGATCTTTAAATGTTTGAGCTGCAGCACCAGCAGCTTGAATGTTTTGACCAGCTGCTTGGTTCTTAGCAATCGCATCAGCTAATTTTTGTTGATCTTCAGCAGATAACTTGTATTTATTAGCTGCAAGTACTTCACCAACTTCTTTAGCTGAGCCAGAAATATTGTTCCCTGCACTGCCTAAATTCGTTGTCAGATCTTGACTGAACTTATCAGCACTTGAATTGATCCCACCTAATAGAGTAGGTAAACCGTTCATTGTATTTTGCAATTCTTGCAATTGTTTTTGGATCGCAGGCGCATGTTGTTTTAATTGCTTCAAACCTTCGATCGCTTGCTTAGTATCGTTAGAGTTCAATTGATTGATAATAACATCAGTTTGTTTGTTAATTGTATCAGCTAATGTTTTATTACCAGCCGCTAGATTGCCAGCACCTTCTCTAAGAAGTTTTGAATTATTATGCAACTGGGTTAAACCATCATTCAATTGAGCTACCCCAGCAGTATAAGTGTTCAACCCATTATTCAAGGTAGTTGAACCAGTAGCTAATTGCCCTACACCGTTAGCTAAAGCGCCAGTACCATTTTGTAATTGTAAGACACCATTATTGACTTGACCGACACCATTTGTATATGTGCCCAAACCATTTGCCAACGTATTAGATCCAGTAGCCAATTGGCCCACACCGCTAGCTAAAGCGCCGGTACCATTTTGCAATTGGAAAACACCGTTGTTTACTTGGTCAACACCAGCTGTGTAAGTGTTGATTCCGTTAGCTAACGTATTTGAACCATCAGCTAGCTTCAAAACACCTTGGCCCAAAGGTACCACACCTGTTTGTAACTTGATCACACCGTCATTTACTTGAGAAACACCAGCTGTGTAGGTATTGATCCCATCGGATAAAGTCTTTGAACCATCGCTAAGTTGTTTTGAACCCTTAGCTGCCGTGTTAAAGCCTTTACCGACTTGCTTGATCACCCCAAAGACTGTATCTGCATATGACGTTGAAACAGTTTCTTTGACCTGAGCGTTAACTTGTTTAGCCCCTTCTTCACTGATAACTTTACCGATATAGTTGAGGGAGTCATTGGTCGTATATTGCAATTCCATCTTCTTAGGATCCTTATCCAAAACAGTTGTTGCATTCTTGGAGAAGTCCTTAGGGATCGTAATTACCATATAGTATTCTTTGTGGCTAAGACCATATTCAGCATCTTTTTTAGAAACAAAATGCCAGTCTAAACCATCATTTTTCTTTAAATTCTTGACTAACTGATCACCCACATCGAGTTTCTTACCACGGAAATTTACCGCTCTGTCTTCATTAACTACGGCTACGGGCAAATACTTAGCATCGCCGTATGGATTCCAGACAGATTTCAAGAAGAACACAGAGTATAAGAATGGGATAAACATAATAGCCAAAATTGCAGCTAAAAGCATCTTTTGACTCTTGATATGTTCAAATTCAGCCTTGATCGTCTTCAAGATAATTTCACTCCTTAACCTAAAATATTTTATTGCTGTCTAATAATATACACTGAATGTCCACGAAAGACAAACTATAACAATTTAGCTACATTTTAAGATGCAAACGCAATCATTCGCATTATATAAGGTAAAGAGCCCTAAAATGTCTAAAAAATTTTTCCAAAAGTGCGACACATATCTCAAAATGTACGAAAAAAACGACTACTACGATCACTTGACCGCAGTAGTCGTTGGGATAGGCGCTAGTTTAGAATAAGCTCGTGATCGCACGCCAGCCGATCACAAAGATATTAGCCTTCTTAACTTCAGTAGTTGTTTGCGCATCAGCACTCAAGTAGTCTGTTCCATCCAAGAAGTACATTGGTTGATCTTTAGCTTTGATCTGTAAAGTACCAACCTTTTGGCCCTTCTTCAAAGGAGCTTGTAGACCATCTTTTTTGTATAATTTCTTGTTGCCAACAGCTTTTGCACTTAATTGGTCCTTAGAAACGCCACTCTTCAACCAAACATCGGTCTTAGATGCCAAAGAAACTTTAACATCTAGGTCTTTACCATGGTAAACCGGCAAAGCATTGGTCTTTTTAAAGGTCGTCCCTTTAGCCAAAGAAGTATAGGTATAGTTGTTGTAGCAATATGACATTAATTTTTGTGTTTCTTCAAAACGTGAAAGGTCCTCTTGGCTATCATGTTTAGCTCCTAAGACGATCGTGATCAAACGATGCCCGTCTTTATTGACTGTCGCAGCAAAACATGCACCAGCTGAATCAGATGTCCCTGTTTTCAAACCGTCAACTGGTAGTTCACTATAAGCCTTAGCTAAACCAGGTAACATCCAGTTCCAGTTTTCCATTTCAGTTTGATCAGTCCCGTTGTTGAATTTCATCCGAGTGATCTTAGTTGTCTTCAACACTTCAGGATAGTCCTTGATCAAACGTTGGCTCAAGATCGCCATATCTTTAGCGGAGAATTTGTTTTCCGCATCATCGGCAGCCCCAGGATATTTGCCATCCTTGACTTCACCGTTAGCTAAACCATTAGCCGTGTAAAGTTCAACATCTTTTAAGCCCATCTTCTTGGCTTCTTTACGCGCTAGATCGATAAAGTTCTTTTGCGTCCCGCCAACTGCGTCAGCTAAAGCCATCGCAGCTCCATTAGCTGAATAGATCAAAGTAGCTTGGTATAATTCCCGCACGGTATAGCTATGACCTTCCTTTAATGGAACATTGGAAAGCGTAGTATCTTGGCTGACTTCTTGCGCAGCCTTGCCGGGAGTCACTTTTTGATTCCACTTGAGTTTGCCATTATGGATCGCTTGCAATACCATGTAGGCGGTCATCAATTTTGACATGGACGCCACTGGTAAAGCTTGGTCAGCGTTTTTGGCATATAAAATTTGTCCTGTATTAGTATCGACCGCGATCGCTGCTTTAGCGTCGATTTGTAATGAACTGTCGGTATCAGCTGGCAAGGCTGTATCAGCTTTGGCAGTTGCCACTCCGAGTCCGCTAAAACTAATCACGGAAAATACGATCACAGCCGCTGCTAGAGCTGTGACTACTTTTTGTAAAGATTTTAAAAATGTCATCTTTCTAAGTTCCTCTCACTTAATCTCATCTATAAGAATACCCAAAATATCAAAACTAATCAATAAGAAACACGTCTTTTTCAGCTGACAATACTAAACCAGCTTTGAAGCCCAAAACACCTCAAAACTGGTCCAATATATTATCTTGTTACTGACGCACTAAACTGTCAGCATGCTTAATCGGAAAATGCATGATAAACTCTGTCAATTCGGCATCCGAAGTTACATAAATGTAGCCATGGTGTCTTTCGACGATACCTTGCGCGATCGCCAAACCCAGCCCTGAGCCCCCGGTCTCACGTGACCGCGAACTTTCAGCCCGATAGAACCGATCAAAGACCTGTTCTAATGATTTTTGCGGGATCGGTTCACCATCATTAGCGATCGTTACTTTGAGCTCTTTTTCACTCACCGGCATCGCTTTAAGATAGATATTCTTACCACCGGCTCCATATTTCAAAGCATTAGACACTAGATTGTTGAAGACCCGGGCTAATTTTTCACCATCAGCTTCGATCACCAATGGTTCAGCTGGAACATCGACATGGATCGCCATCCCTTTTTTGTTGGCCTCCAGTTCGTAACTAGCAGCCACCTGTTCTAACATCGCACCGATATCTAACTGTACGATGTTCAACGTTACACCTTCTTGTCTGACCTTAATATATTCAAACAGGTCATCGACTAAGGATTTCATCTGATTGGCTTTCAAAAAAGCTGTATGGGTATATTGCAATAATTCTTCATCATTATTGTATTGTTTATTTTCGATCAGGCCGAGATAGCCAATGATCGATGTCAGTGGTGTCCTGATGTCGTGACTGACATTGGTCACTAACTCAGCTTTTGAACGTTCGATCAGGCGCTCTTCTTCCATAGCATTGATCGTACTATCAACTAATGAATTGACACTTTCAACGACTCTTTGCATCTGACCACTTAGCTTGAATGGTATCCGATGATCAAAATGTCCCGAAGCAATATAGTGCAACTCAGCGATAACATGACGCAACTGCATCTGCCGGTAGCGCCGCATCAAACGCCAATAGACGATACCACAATCCGCAATGATCATCAAGGTGAATAAGCCCCCCCAACTCCAGATCTGGAGATCAGTCGGCCCTAAAAATAGCGACATCTTGATCTGGAAGATCCCATTTTGTAAACCCGGGTTATTCGAGATCTCCTGGTTAACGATCATAAAGATCGACATGTTGAGCAACAATAACAAGATGACCGTTACTATCCCTTCACCGAAGAGCTCACTTTTTTCCCGGGCTGTCAGTGAAAATTTCATCTGCTCACCTCATCAGCTTACCTAACGTGATTCTATCTTATAACCTACGCCCCAAACCGTTTGGATAACTTTTTCGCCACCAGTAGCTTCTTCGATCTTATCGCGCAAGTGGCTCACATGGACCATAACTGTTTTAGCTGAAACAACGGACTCCTGTTGCCAAACACGTTCAAAGATCTCATCTGCTGAAAAGACACGGTTAGGATGACTAGCCAAGAGATATAAGATCCCAAATTCTAAGGCTGTCAATGAGATCTCCTTACCGTTGACCGTTTCGACTTCATGGGAATCTTTTTTGATGATCAAAGAACCCACTTCGATCTGATCAGGCTCGTTATTTTTTACTTCATGTTGTGAACGGCGCAATAATGATTTGACACGTGCCATAACTTCCAAAGGGTTGAATGGTTTGGTCACATAATCATCGGCACCTTGAACTAGGCATTGGATCTTATCAAGATCGTCTGTTTTAGCCGATAACATCAAGATCGGGATCTGGCTATCTTTTCGCACAGCTCGCACAACTGCCATTCCATCTAATTGGGGCATCATCACATCTAAGATCATCAGATCGATATCTGGGTTAGTATTGATCTTCGTGATCGCTTCTTTACCATTGTAGGCTTTTTCGACATCATAGCCCTCATTTTTAACATATATACTTAATAATTCAACGATATCTTTATCGTCATCGACAATTAAAATCTTCATAATGTCTGGTCCCCCTAAAGAAAACTTAATTATATTTTTATTTTACCAAATACTTTGCTAAATATACTTAAAGAAATTCGTAAAAATTACGACTATTTTACCCAAAATACTTGGTCATGAATAAAGTCAAACGGCCGATGTAAAGTATTCACTTCGGGTGGACGATCCAACTTAGCGGTTTGCCAAAATTGTGGTGAATTCGTCGCCCCCTTAGCTTCACCGATCACGATAAGATCACCGGACCAATGATGAGCACGCAAAAAGTCCAAAATAGCACGATCACAAGTCGTTTGCTCCGGTGCCCACTCTAAAATAATGTTATCTACCTGCTGATAATAGGTTTGGACCGCTACCAAGGCATCACACTGTTTGACATCACACCACGGGTGCGGGCGCGTATTATCTTGCGCTTGCCAATCAAAGTCATCGACCGCGATCACATTAGGTAGATTAGCCGCTAAAACAGCATTGCCACACATCACCACTAGTGTTTTCCCGGGTTTTAATCGCTGTTTGAAAGCCGCCAACCATGCCTGCGAAAAAACGTGCCAGATCCCAAAATTTTCGATCAGTACTTGGCGCAACTCATTTAAACAACTGACCAATTCAAACAACTCTGGGTGTTTAGTCATATGTAATTCAAGATAGTGGGTTGAAAAACTCAGCTTCGGCACTACTTGTGGGATTTCATGTCTACTATAGGCTGTAACTACGGCTTGGACTTGGGTGATCTTTTGGTGGACGGTGGTCAAATTACCACACATCCGGTCATAATATCGTAACCTAGCTAAATACTCATGCCATTCCATCAAACAACTTCCTTATCCAATAAGCTAAAAAAAGACCCAAATGACGCGCGGGTCATCGAGTCTTTACTTGGCTCACACTTCCTAAGCCTATTATAACAAAATTATTCTTAAATCAAATCTAAATCACTTACCTTTTTAGTCCAGGCACAATCCTTGAGCCTGGATCGCAGCCATTATCTCATCTCGCGAGCTCTTCTGGGTTGCCAATTTATTTGAACCGATCTGGGTGGTAAATTCATCCACGCGACGGTTAGTATCACGCAGATCATAGTATTGGTGGACTGATTTATCGTAGTCTTCAAACTCAGCCAAGGGAAAATCAGCGGGATATTTATCATCAAAGACTGTAAATTCTAGGGGCAAACGCGGCTTTAATTGAGGACTTTGAGCCGGATGACCTAGTTGGAGCCCTAATACCGGATATGTCAATTTAGGCAACTCTAGCACCTCGACCAATTTTTTAGGTTCATTATTGATGCTCCCTAAGACGACTCCCCCTAAGCCCATGCTTTCAGCCGCTAACAGCGCATTTTGAACGGCTAAAACCGTATCATTGACTGCTTGAAAAAAGAGATCGGCAGTCTGTAGACGAGCGATATCTTTTCCCAAGTGCTGTCTAATCTTAGCATTGCGATTTAGATCAGCTAAAAAGATCAATAGCTCGCCATTGCCTCCGACATAGTCTTGTTTGGCGATCTCACTTATCGCCTTGCGCTTTACTTCATCTGTGATCCGCAAAATACTGAACTGTTGCAGAAATTGGCTAGTCGAGGTATGCCTTGCCGCTTCATAGATCGCAGTAAGTTGTTCTTTAGCGAGCGGTTCTTTTTCAAAAACTCGGATACTTCGATGGTTCAATTGCGTCTTTAACGTTTCATTAGTAATTTCCATCCACTTCACCTGCTTACTTTAAGTAATTAAAAGGTACTATACCACTTTTGGGAGAGAAATACAAATTCACATCCGAAACAGGTACATATAAGATGAGAACACGAAATAGCGACGATTTACCATATACTCCCGAGCTATATAGTGGAAACGTGTTCGCCAATGTAACGCCTAGTGAATAACAAGGGCTTCACCAAGCTGCAAGAAAACACATCATGGCAAAGCCCTTGTTATTCATACGGCGCTGAGCGCATTGGCTCACACTCTATCTTATTTGTCCCTGTCCGCTGATCACGTACTTGGTCGTAGTCAAAGCTTCTAAGCCCATCGGTCCACGCGCATGTAATTTTTGCGTCGAAATACCGATCTCGGCTCCAAAACCAAAGACAAAACCATCCGTAAAACGCGTCGAAGCATTGATATAAACACTGGAAGCATCAACTTCATTTACGAACCGTTGCCCATTTGCATAGCTATCCGTCACGATCGCTTCAGAATGCTTCGTATTGTGCGTGTTGATATGCACGATCGCCTCTGTTAAAGTATCAACGACTTTTACTGCTAAAATATAGTCATTATACTCTGTATCCCAGTCGCGTTCAGTTGCTGGAACGGCTGCATCCCCTAAGATCTCACAAGTCCGGGCATCTCCACGTAACTCGACATTATACTTAGCCAATGCTTTTGCGACTTGAGGCAAGAACTCTTCGGCCACATCTGCATGAACGACCAAAGTCTCGGCCGCATTGCAGACAGATGGACGTTGGCACTTAGCGTTGACTACGATCTTTTCGGCCATTGCTAAGTCTGCTTGACTATCTACATAAACATGACAATTTCCCGCTCCCGTTTCGATCACGGGCACAGTTGCTTTTTGAATGACGGTTTGGATCAAACGCGCGGAACCACGTGGGATCAAAACATCTAAATAGCCATTCAGTTGCATGAATTTTTCTGCTACTTGGTGCGATGTTTCTGTGATGATCTGGATCGCTTCTTTAGCGATACCATTTTCAACTAAGACTTGTTGTAAGACCTCAGCCAATTTGATGTTTGTTGCTAAAGCTTCCTTACCACCACGTAAGATCACCGCATTACCTGATTTAAAACACAACCCTGCCGCATCGACTGTCACATTTGGACGAGCCTCATAGATCATCCCCACGACTCCTAAAGGTACTCGACGTTGGACGATCTGAAGGCCATCTTGATTGATCCAACCTTTATCGACATTTCCGATTGGATCTGGCAAAGCCGCGACCTGCCTTAAACCTTCAGCAATATCTTTGATCCGTGCTTCATCTAAAGTCAAACGATCAACAAAACTGGATTTCATCTCAGTTGCTTTTTCTAGATCGACTTGGTTAGCTGCAATGATCGCAGCTGTATTATCTACTAAAGCTTGCGCCATCGCTTTTAAGATCTCATTTTTTTGTTCAGTGCTCAGCTGTGCTAATTTAAATGCCGCTTCTCTTGCAGCAATTCCCATTTTTTCCAAATCAAGTGCCATTATTTTTCCTCCTTTACAAATAGCGTCCCTAAAGGTTCACCTTTAACGAGATCAAAAATGATCGCTGGGTCTTGCCCGTTAGCTAAGATCATCATCTTGTCATTTTCAAGCATTCTTTGAGCTGCTTTCAACTTGGTCATCATCCCGCCAGTTCCAAATTTAGAACCTTTGCCACCGGCTGCTTCTAAAGCTGTCTCATCGATCTTTGTGATCCGCTCAAATAGTTTAGCATCACTGTACTTTCGCGGATTCTTATCAAAGAAACCATCGATATCGGATAACATCACCAAAAGATCGGCATCCACGATCGAAGACACGATCGCTGAAAGTTGGTCGTTATCACCAAACTTAGTATGATGATCCATCTCATCGACAGCGACCGTATCATTTTCATTGACGATCGGGATCACACCCCATTCCAATAAGCTATTGAACGTATTCAAAGCATTTTGGCGACTCAAAGGGTATTCTAAAACGTCATGCGTTAACAAGATCTGTCCGATCCGTTGACCGTAAAGTGAGAAACGTTGTTGATACACTGACATCAAGCCACTTTGTCCGATCGCTGCTAACGCCTGTTGAGCTGGGATCGATTCGGGTCGTTCGTGCAAGCCCACTTGTCCCATCCCAACACCGATCGCCCCAGAAGAGACTAGAACGACTTGTTTACCGTCATTGACAAGACCGGTCAAGACATAACACAATTGGTCAATGGCATGGAAATTCACTTTACCGTTGGGGTGAATCAAGGTGCTTGTCCCCACTTTAACTACGATCCTTTTTGCATCAAGCTGGCGTTTTTTTGCCATGTTTTTTCCTCCAAAATAAAATTCTTGATTTAATTATACTATATTTTATGCTAACTGTTTTCTTTGAGTTTCTTAGTCTTTTGATTTTGATCTGGCTCTAAGACATAGCGATCAAGCAATTCAATGATCTGATCATTTTGTGGCAAGTCAGAATGCTGGGCATCTTTTCCCGTCACCGTGATCTGCGTAAAGTGCTTCACGATCCCCTGGTAGATGTATTTTCCCGCTTCAACACTGCGCTCGGGAACTAAGCCATCAGAGTCATAGGTCTCAGTCCCAGCAACAGTATAGACTGAAAGGTCAGTCGGGAGTTTCTTGCGATTTTTGATAAAATCAGCCAACATTTGCGTCTTTCGTTGTAATGACGTTTCCGAGAAGTTATACGGCGTTCCGACCGTCATCAAGACTTTTGCTTGAATATCATATTTAGGTAGGTAATTTTCTAAAAAGGCCGTATAGATCAGGCCACCATTGGAATGCCCAAATGCTTTGAAGTTATTGAATTCGTACTGTTCACTTAACTGCTTGAAAGCTTTATCAAACATTTTGGCCTGCTTTAAGATATTGCTGTAACCATCTTTGTTGTTCTCAAAACCGACCACGATAAACGGCTCATTATCTTTAGCGTTGATCTTGCCCGAATACTTGACCGTGCCATCGTTGTAGACTTTGACTTTTAACAAACTGTGCTTTTTTTGGCTCCGACTGTTGATCTTTTTGATCAGGGCGTCAAAACGATTTTCGGTAGCCGAACTTCCGGGGATCATGATCACTGGTGACAGGCGTGAATTATGCCACCGAGCCAGATCTTTAACATTTTGCCGCGTCCAAATAAATGATGGGAGCGCTAGACTAAAAAGGATCAACAACACCAGTAATGTTATCCCCATGCCACGCTTATTGATCTTCATTTAACTCACCTGCTCTCTTGCAATCATTATCTAAAGCCCCAGCGATCTTCTCTGCAAATCTGACAAAGGGTATATATAACAAGATATCGCATAATAACAAACCAAAAGTAAAGATCAACACGCCCCAAGAACCATTTGTCCCGATAAAAGCGTATAAAACACCTGGTGTCGTCGTCAAAACCGGATAAACCGCTGGGGGGACTAAGCCACATAAGAGAGCCAAGCCCCCGATCACCATATTAAATAACGGGATCACCAAAAATGGCAGTAAATAAAACGGATTGAACAATACCGGTAAGCCGATCATAAAGGCGACATTCGTATTGAACATGCTTGGAATAACGGTCCAATTCGCTAGTTTACGCGTATTTTGGCGCTTCGCTACTAAAAAGATCGCTAAGACCAAGCCTAAAGTCGCCCCCGTTCCCCCTATGGCGCCATAACTAAAATACAAGGTGTTGGCATTGAATTTTTCAGGAACTTTAGCTAGATCATTATGGCTCAAAGCATAACTCAAATTCTTCAACGCACTTTGATCACTATCAAAGGTATTTCCCGTATATGGCCCACTTAGTCCTAGCCACGCAAGTAATAACGTGATACTAGCAAAGAACATGACGGGCCAAAAACCGCTTTGCTTAGTTGCTTGGCCTTGTAGCCAACTTCCGACTCCCTCAAAGATCTGATACTTGAATAATAAGCCTAGTAAAATATTGCAGACTACCGCAAACAATAAGGTAAATGTCAACGGCAACAACCCTTTAAAAGAGCGACTCAAAAGTTCTTGTCCATGCTCAGTCCCTTTAATAGTCGGACCACTCAAATATTTAAAGACCCAGCCCACACAATAACCCACGGCTAGACCTAAAATTAACCCGGGAAATCCCAAGAGATCGAGGCGGAAATTAAATTGGCCGTTATTGCCCGTTGTGCGTTGATAACAGATCGCTAAAAAGACCAACAAACCGGTCAAACCGGCCAATTGTTCATCACGTTTAAAAAACTGGGCGGTGTATTTAGCCGAAACGCCCGCCGCTAACAAAGCGATCACCCCCGCAGTCAGCATATAGATACTGCCAAATAACTGGTTGGCAGCGCGATAATGTGGTAACCACTTGCTGATCTGGATCAAATTTCCGAGATAGCCATCGGGATGTAGTAACGAAAATTCGATCACTTGTGCAAAACTTCCCAATAGAATAAATGGAAATAATACTGCAAATGTGCGCTGAATTATTCTAAAAAAAGACCATTTGCGAATTCTTAGACCTAAAGCAATAATTCTTTGTTCCATCGCTCTTTCCCCCAAAAGTTCATTCTTTGTTCTAGTATAGCCTAATTTATGCTGCTTTAACATATGTAGCACGCAAAAGAAATCTTGCATTTTTTAGCAATTACGGTATATTAGATAACGTTGCTTTAAATCAATTTATATTGTGAGGTATTTTTCAGTGAAAACTGCATTAGATAACTTTTTTGATCTGACTGGTCTTAAAACCAACGTCAAGCGTGAGATCCTCGCTGGTTTTACGACCTTCATCTCAATGGCATATATTTTATTTGTCAATCCTGAGATCTTAGGCGCTTCTGGCATGGACAAAGGCGCGGTCTTTACCGCAACTGCTCTAGCTAGTGCGATCGGTTGTTTATTGATGGGGCTGTTAGCCAAATATCCGATCGCTACTGCTCCAAGTCTTGGGATCAACGCCTTTTTTGCTTATTCAGTTTGTATCGGGATGAACATTCCATGGCAAACAACTTTAGCTGGGGTCTTCGTAGCTTCGATCATCTTTTTACTGATCACCGTTTTTAAATTACGTGAATTGATCATCGATGCGATCCCAGCTGATCTAAAAGCAGCGATCTCAGCTGGTATCGGCTTATTTATCGCCTTTATCGGACTCCAGGGTGGTGGCTTGATCGTCGCTAACAAATCTACACTCGTTGGCTTAGGAAGCTTTTCTGGCTCGACTTGGGTCACAGTCTTTGGCTTGATCGTCGTTTCGATCCTAATGGTCATGCGAGTTCCAGGGGCTATCTTTATCGGGATGGTCCTTTCAGCGATCTTTGGCATCGCAACAGGTAATATTCAAATGCCCCATGCTTTTGTCGCACCGGCACCAAGCATGGATCAAACTTTCTTAGTTGCATTATCGCACTTAAAAGATATCAATACACTGCAAATGTGGGTCGTAGTGATCACTTTTTTATTGGTCACCTTCTTTGATACAGCTGGAACTTTGATCGCCTTAGCTCAACAAGCTGGCTTCTTACAAAATAACAAGATGCCCCGCGTTGGGAAAGCTTTGATGTCAGATTCAACTGCCATGCTCTTTGGTTCGCTTTTTGGAACTTCTCCAGTGGGCGCTTATGTTGAATCTTCCGCCGGGATCGCAGTTGGGGGCCGTTCCGGTTTGACCGCGGTCACGACTGGGATCTGCTTTATCTTAGGCCTATTCTTTTCACCGCTTTTGACAGTGGCAACTTCACAAGTTACCGCTCCTGCTTTGATCATCGTCGGTGTTTTGATGGCACAAAGTATGGCTCGCATAACTTGGACTAAACTTGAGATCGCGATCCCAGCCTTCTTGACCGTAGCTGGAATGCCACTGACTTACAGTATTTCAGACGGATTAGCCCTTGGCTTCATCGCTTATCCGATCACGATGATCGCAGCGCGTAAAGGTAAAGAAGTACCTGCTTTGATGTATGTTTTATTCTTTGTCTTTGTGATCTTCTTCTGGGTCTTAAATATCGAAAAATAAACAAAATGGACACTCTTAAAACGAGCGTCCATTTTGTTAACTATCGATCAGCATTCGTCTTTTTATTGACCCTAAAAACACTGTCTAAAATGTAAAGCAACGGGCCACCGCCTACCAAACAAATGATCAGAAAGATGATCATTTTAGGCGTTGTTAAGAATTGTAAAAAACTAGTCTCACGATCTCCCCAAAACCAAAGGCCAAATGGAATTGCCAGCGCTTCTGAAAGAAGGAAGATGACGTAGCGTTTATTTTCTTTGATCCCCCCGGCCAGCCACCATTTCCATAAGCGCCTCATTGGCTTCGCCTTCTTTCATATCTCTATTGTATTATGTCACGAAAGAATTAACTGATTTTGTCAAATATCGCACTTTTCCATTCCTATTCGGGCTATCTGAGCGCTTAAGTATGAAATATTTCTTTACAGCACAAAAAATATGCCCAAACGTGTTCGCCGATCCAACGTCCAATAAATAAAAAGGCTCCTTCCACGATACAAGATCATGGGAGGAGCCTCCTTATTTACGCGGGAATGACCGCACTGTCTTACACGCTAAGACTTTTATTTTTCGTAGCTGGCAGCTTTAGCTTGATACATTGCGATCTCATCTTCAGAACAACGAACATAATGTCCCGGTGTGATCTCATGTAACTTGCGTGGCTTACCTTGCTTATCGTCTTCGATCGAAGCATCGTATTCTTTTTGCTTACGATTGCGTTCAAACTCTGGATCTGGTTCAGGCACAGCTGAGATCAAACTAGCTGTGTAATCATGCAATGGCTTGTTATAAACATCATCTGCTGGGCCCACTTCCAACAAACGACCATAGTGCATAACACCGATCCGATCTGAAATGTACTTCACCATGGAAAGGTCATGCGCGATGAAGAGATAGGTCAGACCCTTTTCTTCTTGCAATTCCTTCAATAAGTTGACGACCTGTGCTTGGATCGAAACGTCCAACGCTGAGATCGGTTCGTCAGCGATGATAAAACGCGGTTCGACCGCTAAAGCACGTGCGATACCGATCCGTTGGCGTTGCCCACCTGAGAATTCGTGGGGATAACGACTGGCGTGATCTTTGTTCAACCCAACTGTTTCTAAGAGCTCTTCGACTTTAGCCCGGCGCTCTTCTTTATTTTTAGCGAGGCCATGGATATCGATCCCTTCGGCGATGATATCTTCGACCGTCATCCGGGGATTCAAAGAAGCATATGGATCTTGGAAGATCATTTGCATTTCACGGCAAAATTCAAGGTGATCTTTACGTGAGGTCAACTTGCTGACATCTTTACCGTCAAAGAGGATCTGACCGTCTGTTGGTTCATACAAATGGATCACACTTCGACCAGTCGTGGTCTTACCGGAACCTGATTCACCAACTAAGCCAAATGTTTCCCCTTCAAAAATGTGGAAACTAACATCATCAACGGCTTTGACCATGCTAGGCTTACCCACGCCGAAGTATTGTTTTAAGTGCTTGACTTCAAGCAATTTTTTGCGTTTTTCTGGCATGTTAAATTCCTCCTGGTCTATTCAGCATCCGCATGCTTCATCGCTTCTGCACGCCGATTTTTTGCAACTTCTTCTTGTTCCTGGATCTCACGCCAGATCTCAGCCCGACGCATGATCTCTGCTGGCGGCTCGATCTGGGGTGCATCTGGATGCAAAAGCCAAGTAGCTGCATAATGCGTATCTGACACCTTAAAGAATGGTGGTTTCTTTTGCGCATCGATCTTCATCGCATATGGATTCCGAGCTGCAAATGGATCACCTTTTGGCGGATCTAAGAGATCTGGTGGTGTCCCTGGGATCGCTTCAAGTTTGGTACTTGAAAGAGTCGGCATCGAGTTCAACAAGCCCCAAGTATATGGATGTTTTGGATTGTAGAAGATCTCGTCTACCGTTCCATATTCAACGATCTGCCCCGCATACATTACGGCGACCCGGTCAGCCATCCCAGCAACCACACCTAAGTCGTGCGTGATAAAGATGATCGAAGTCTCGATCTTAGCTTGCAATTCTTTCATCAAGTTCAAGATCTGAGCTTGGATCGTTACGTCCAAAGCGGTCGTTGGTTCGTCAGCGATCAAGATCTCTGGATAACATACCAAAGCGATTGCAATCACGATCCGTTGGCGTTGCCCACCTGAGAATTGGTGAGGATAGTTATTGAAGCGTTTTTCAGCATTGGTGATCCCAACTAATTTCAAGATCTCTAATGCTTGCGCCATTGCTTTTTTCTTATCCATATTCTTATGGACCATCAAAGGTTCCGCAATTTGGCGTCCGATCTTCATCGTTGGATCAAGCGAAGTCATCGGATCTTGGAAGATCATTGCGATATCTTTGCCACGGATCTTTTGCATCTCTTTTTCAGATTTCTTCAAGAGATCTTGTCCTTGGAACATGATCGAACCACCAACTACTTCAGCATTACTTGCTAATAAGCCCATAATACTCTTAGTTGTGACCGATTTACCTGAACCGGATTCACCTACGATGGCTAACGTTTCACCTTTATTCAAATGAAAACTCACATCGCGAATGGCTTTAACATCACCCGCATAGGTATGGAAATTGATTTTAAGGTTTTTAACATCTAAAATTCGTTCAGCCATACTACAACCTACCTTCTAGTTTTTGGATCAAATGCATCGCGGAGACCATCACCTAACAAGTTAAATGAGATCATCAACACACACAAGACGATCGCTGGATACCACATTTGATATGGTAAGAATTGGAAATTCTTTTGCCCTTCATTCAACAATACCCCAAGGGAAGTTTCTGGGGCTGAGATCCCGATCCCGATAAAGCTCAAGAAAGCTTCAAAGAAGATCGCAGTTGGGATCGTGTACATCGTTTGGATGATGATGATACTTGATAAGTTTGGCACCAAGTGTTTCCAAGCGATCTTAGTTGGGGATTGCCCTAAAGTCCGCGCCGCCAAAACATATTCTTGACTCTTTAACTGGAGCGTCTCGGCCCGGATCATCCGCGCCATCGTCGTCCAACTAGAGATCGCGATCGCCAAAATGATCGATCCGATACCTGGTTTGAAGACCACCAACATCAAAACAACGATAACTAAACTTGGGATGGAGGAGATAACTTCGATGATCCGCTGCATCACGTTATCCGTCCTGCCACCCTTCCAACCCGATACGATCCCGTACGTGACCCCGATCGTCAAGTCAAAGAAGGTAGCAACTAAAGCAACGATCAAGGAGATCTTGGTCCCATAAACGATCCGTTGCGCCAAGGAGCGCCCTAAGTAGTCAGTACCCATAACAAAGTATTTGTCTTTGGATACGCCAGCTTGCGCATATTTATCGACCCAAACATCGCCAACTTTAGCCTTACCATTGAACCCATTGATATTTACACCAGGGATCTTAGCTGGTAAGTTAGCATATTGTGGTTGTGATTTGACCAAAGTATCGCGGTTAACAAATGGTGTCGAACCAAACGCTACAACGATCATAAATAAAATGATAAAGAGCGAAATGACCGCCCCTTTATTCTTCTTCAAACGGCGCCATGCATCTTGGGTAAACGTCAAGGAAGGCGCAGCAATTTTTTCAGCATCAAGCTCTTCTTTTACTTCTAAAGCTTGAAAATCTTCTGGTCGTAATTTCATTTTTTCTTCCATAAAGCTTAGCCCTCGTTTCCAGCAAGTCTGATCCGCGGATCAATGATACCGTAGATGATATCCGTCAATAGGATAACCGCTACAAGTCCCGCAGAAAATAGCATCGTAACACCCATGATCGTTGGGTAGTCGTTAGTCATGATCGATTTAACGAACTGTTCCCCGATACCAGGGATCGAGAAGATATTTTCGATGACCATCGAACCTGTCATCAACGCAACCGTATATGGCCCGATCAAAGTTACTAATGGGATCAAACTGTTGCGCAAAGCGTGATGGTAAACGATCTGGAACTTGCTCAACCCTTTAGCCTTGGCAAGCTCGATATAATCAGAATTTAGCACATCGACCATCCCAGTTCGCATAAACCTAGATGTTTCAGCCAGTGGCCCTACACCGAGCGCGATCGTTGGTAAGACTGTATAGGCAAAGCCACCCCAATCAGCGATCGGGAACCAGCCAAGTTTCAAAGCGATATAGTATTGAAGTAAAACAGCTAACACGAAGTTTGGTACTGATTTACCGATGATCGATAGGATCGTAACACCAGTATCGATCCAAGTGTTGCGGTTGATCGCAGCAATCGAACCAAAGATGATCCCAAAGAAGACCCCAAAGATCATCGCTTGGATCCCCAATTGAGCTGAAGCCCCGATCCGGCTTGAGATCAAATAGGAAACTGGTTGATTACTAAATTGGAATGATGTTCCCATGTCACCATGTAACATCCCTCCAATATAGAGTAAATATTGCATCCAGATCGGTTTATCCAAACCATATTGTTGGTTCATGATCGCAATCTGTTCGGGTGACATTTTTTCTTGGTTTGAATATGGCGTCCCGGGCATGAGCTTCATCAAAAAGAAGGTGATAGTTGCCACTAAAAATAGCGTCAACGCCATATAGAAAACCCTTTTTAACAGGTATTTCTTCATATCGTATATCCTCTCGTTTCTGAGATGTCTTTTTTGCCAAACAACGCAGGATAGTTAGTCCTGCGTTGTTTGATATTTTAAATCATTTTAAGTCTGATCTTATCTACCGTCAACTAAAAACTAGTTACCTGAGATGTAAGCTTCCTTAAAGTTGTAGTTTACACCAGCAGAGTTAAAGATAACATTTTTCACGGAAGGTTTTACCATCCATGGTTTTGTACTTTGGTAAAGCGGAATAACACCTTGATCGTCCATCAAGATCTTTTCAGCTTGCACTAAATCATCCCAACGCTTAGCTGGATCATTAGCATCAGTTGTCTTAGAAGCTTCGATCAAGCGATCGTATTCTTCATTCTTCCAACCACCAGCATTTTGGGAGTTATCAGAAGTCATCAAGTCTAAGAAGGAGATAGGGTCAGCAAAGTCAGCACCCCAACCGGAAACAACGACGTCAAAGTTCTTTTGTTCTGTCCGTGCTAAACGTGTCTTGAATGGTACGTTAGAAACAGTAACTTTGACCTTATCTGAGCCAAATGTTTCAGTGATCTCACTTTGTAAGAATTCCGTTGCCTTCTTAGATGTATCAGTATCATCACCTAAGATAGAAAATTCGATCTTATCTTGGCCAACTTCTTTGAGACCTTCTTCAAAGAGCTTCTTAGCGTCTTTTTCATTATACTCAACCGCTGATTTTACATAAGCTGCGTCAACGAAATCTTTACCATTACGTTCAGCTAAGTCACTGGAGACAAATCCCTTAGCTGGTGTAGAAGCACCCGCTAAAACTTGTTTAACGTATTGTTCACGATCGATCGCTTTAGAGATAGCTTGACGGATCTTAGTGTTAGCAAATTCAGCTTTTTGTTCGTTAAGTTGTAAGTAGAATACGGAAGCTTCCTTACGGTCTGTATAACCAGTTTGGCCCTTGAGCTGACGTGCTTGTTCAGCCCCTAAAACAGTTGCATCCACTTTACCAGATTGGTATAAGTTGTAAGCTGTTGTTGTAGACTTATTAACTTTATAGTTGATCTCGTCTAACTTAACTTTGCTCTTATCCCAATAGTTCTTGTTCTTAGCTAAAGTCCAGCTAAGGTTTGTCCCTGTCCAATCTTTCAAGACAAATGGACCATTGTAGACCATGTACTTGGAAGCTGTCCCGTACTTGTCGCCGTATTCTTCGACCACTTTTTGATTTTGTGGGAAGAATACTGGGAAGCCCATCAATAACTTGAAGTATGGTACTTGCTTATCAAGTGTTACGACTAATTTATGGTCGCCGTCAGCTTTGATCCCTAATTCACTAGGTTGCTTTTTACCATCCATAATGTCCTGTGCATTAGCTACACCGTCAAAGAGGTAAGCATATTGTGAACCAGTCTTAGGGTCGATTGTGCGTTGCCAAGAATAAACGAAATCTTTGGCAGTTACAGGATCACCGTTAGACCACTTAGCGTTCTTACGCAAAGTAAAAGTATAGGTCAAACCATCATCAGAGACCTCTGTCTTCGTTGCGATCCCTGGTTCGATCTTAGAGTTCTTACCTAAGCGATAAAGACCCTCCATCGAATTATTCAATTGGTTAAAACTAACAGTGTCTGTTGCTTTGGAAAGATCCATCGATGGCAACTCTGCACTTTCGCTCCAGTTGAGCACTTGCTTGTCGCTGGCACTATTATCTGAGCTCTTGCCACAAGCAGCGAGAAAAACAGCTGACAACGCCACAACAGCGCCCGCTTTGGCTAATTTAGCTAATTTCATAGATTCACAACTCCTTAATAATTACTTAATGACTCTAAATTACATCCTACTTTAATAACTTTTGACTTAAATAATATATGATAACGAAATTAAAATCAAGTGTTTATTCTAATTCAAAACGTATAAATTTATATATATAAAATTATATCTCATTCAAAAAAGTTGATATATCAACGATTTTTCCATTTATTTTAGCTAATTTTTGTCTAAATTTTTTTGGTAATTCGGAAATATTTCCATTTAAACCTAAATTAGAGACACGATAATTCGGAATGTGCAATTAACCAAAACTGAATTCAAAGAAAGCATTTTCTCATTTATACTCCGCCCCGACTAATTTACTAGTACAGTGGTATAATTTTAGTAATATCACTTGATCAAGGAGGATCTTTATATGACACCAGTTATCATTGCGGGTATCGAAAATGAACAAGAAAATTTTGACTATACGATGGCAGAACTAGCTTCTCTAGCTGAGGCTGCCAACATGGAAGTCACCCGCCAGTTCAAACAAAAACTCGAACGTCCGATCGCTGCTACTTACCTAGGCAAAGGTAAAGCTGAAGAGATCAAAACGGCTGGGGCAGTGACCGACAGTCAGATCTTGATCTTAAACGACGAATTGACACCCACGCAGATCCGGAATTTAGAAAATATCACCGAAATGCGCGTTTTAGATCGCACAGCCTTGATCTTAGAGATCTTTGCAGCGCGGGCTAAGACCAAAGAAGCCAAACTCCAAGTCCAAGTGGCTAAACTGCAATATCAATTGCCCCGGTTGCATACTGGGCTTACCGATAAACTCGACCAACAAACGGCCGGAAACGCTGGTGGTGGCTATACTAACCGTGGGGCGGGTGAAACTAAGCTCGAATTGAATCGCCGGGTGATCGAAAAAAAGATCAGCGCTTTGAACAAAGAACTCAAAACGATCGACAAAGAACATCAGACCCGTCGTAAACAACGCCAACGCTCTGGGATCAAGACGGCAGCGTTAGTCGGCTACACCAATGCCGGAAAATCGACTACGTTAAATGGACTCCTTCGGCTATTTGGTGAAACAGAAAACAAAGAAGTCTTTGAAAAAGATATGCTTTTCGCCACTTTAGATACATCTGTTCGCCGCCTCCGTTTTGATGACAACAAAGAGATCTTGCTAAGCGATACGGTCGGTTTTGTCTCCAAATTGCCACACCAGTTGGTCAAAGCCTTTCGGACAACTTTAGCCGAAGCTGCCAACGCCGATCTCTTAGTTCAAGTCGTCGATCTTTCCGATGACCACTACCAAGAGATGATCGAAACGACTGAAAAAACTTTGGCCGAGATCGGTGTAACTGACATCCCGATGCTTTATGTTTTCAACAAAGCAGATAAGCTTGCTGTCAGCTACCCTAGCTTAGCTGGCAGAGAATTGACCTTCAGTGCCCAAGATGACGAATCGTTAAAAGCACTAGCTGAACTATTGAAACAAGAGCTCTTCAAGGACTATCAGACGCATACGTATCTCATCCCATATGCCAAGGGAAATCTCGTTGAAGAACTCAATCAAAAGGCGACTGTGCTTGAAACTGAGTATCTCGCTGATGGGACTAAGCTCAAAGCCGAAGTTGCACCGGCTTTGGCTGGCCGTTTATCTGAACATCAACTTGACTAAAAATAGACGTGTTTCTTCTTTTGTAAGGAAGAAATGCGTCTATTTTTTATCACATACCTATAAACATAAACGAATCAATAGTATTTCTTAGCTACTATTTCAAAAGCCAGCTACATCATGCCCACCTCAATTTATAGCCGATTTTGCTTAAAAAAATTATCTGAAATTCTAAAATAAACTTTCTTTAAAATCTAAAATATGCTAACTTTTATCTTAGATACTACAAAAAGGTTGGTAATTTATGAAAAAAAATGAGCAAATTCACTTAGATCGTTCGATCAATCTATTTTCCGCATTAGCGTTAGTGATCGGGACCGTTATCGGCTCTGGGATCTTCTTTAAACAAGCTTCTGTTTTAAGCTACTCCCATTCGACGACCATGGCTTTACTTGCTTGGTTCTTCGGTGGCGTTTTGACATTGACCAGTGGCTTGACGATTGCCGAGATCGGCTCTCAAATGCCGCAAACTGGTGGCTTATACATTTACATGCACAATCTTTACGGTAAAGTTTGGGGCTTTTTATCCGGCTGGATGCAGATCACTGTTTATGGGCCTGCTGTCATCGCCGCGTTAGGTTCGTATTTGGCGGTCTTGTTACAAGCCTTCTTTGGCTTTCCCGCTAGCTATACACCTTTTGTCGGAGTCTTATCCGTTGTTTTGATCTCTGGCTTTAACTTCTTATCTAACCGCTATGGGTCTGCACTACAGATCGTTACGACATTATGTAAGTTAGTTCCGATCGCTGCGATCATCATTTTTGGTCTGCTCTTTGGTGATCAAAATGCCGTGGGTCAAGTTTTAGCCGAACGATCATCTAGTGTGGCGGGTAATTTTGGGGTCGCAATTTTAGCAACATTATTTGCTTATGATGGTTGGATCTTGATCGCTAATATGGGTGGTGAGATCAAAAATCCTCAAAAGATCTTGCCACTCGCGATCGTTTTAGGTCTGTCAGCAGTATTGATCATCTATGTTTTAGTTTCTTACAGTATTTTCAAAACGATGCCGGCTGAGATGATCGCTCGCTATGGTGAAAATGCTACCCCACACTTTGCGGAAATGGCATTTGGCAAGATCGGGGGTAAGATCTTAAACATCGGGATCATCATTTCGATCGTCGGCTGTATGAATGGTAAAGTCATGACCATCCCACGGATCATGTATGCGATGGCTAAAAACAATGAGTTACCATTTTCCAAGCAATTAGCTTATCTCAACAAAACGATGCATACCCCAATGGTCTCGATCTCTGCGATCGCAGTCATCGCTTCCGGGATGATCTTGACCGTGGATGCTGATCGTTTGACTGAGATCTGTATTTTTACGATCTATTGTTTCTATGTAATGACCTTCTTTGGCGTCTTCAAATTGCGTAAAACAACGCCAAGAGCGAAACGACCATTCTCAACACCACTTTATCCCTTGACCCCGATCGTAGCGATCTTAGGAGCAGCGTTTGTCTTAGTCAGTGAATTATTCTCTGACCTAAGTGGCGTCGTGATCTCCCTAGTGATCGTCTTATGCGGTCTGCCGATCTATTATTATAAGAATAGAGTGTAAGGCAAAGTGGGAAATGCCGTATGAATAACGGGAATACCGCCGTGATGCGTGTTTTGCATCATGGTGGTATTTTTGTTATTCACTAAGCATTGCTTTGTCGCACACGTTTCAATAGAGTGTAAGAACTGACGGGTTGCACCGTACAGATAACTGAAAGATCGCCAGGATGCGCTTCTTGCATCGTGGCGATCTTTTTGTTATCTGCTAGGTGTTGTCAGTTCGCACACGTTTCGATAGAGTGTAAGGCAAAGCGGGAAATGCCTAGTGAATAGTAAGAGCCCGACCAAGATGTGTGTTTTGTATCATGGCCGGGCTCTTACTATTAGTGCTTATCAAATTTATTGCTGGTGATCAATTCGATCGTTTGATCCATCTTGGTGCGGTGATCTTTTTCATCTAAAAGTAGTGTCGTGATGATATCCACAATATAAGTCATCGCAAATTGCGAATTGATAAAGCGGACGTTATCCACAAAATTACTATTCTTGACTAAAAGTGCCAGATCACTCAATTGGTATAACGGACTATCCTCGATCCCGGTGATCGCGATCTATAATCAGATCACAACCCCAAAAGAACATTTGATCTTACCGGAATGCGGTCATGAAGATATGCATGTTGGGGTCAACGATCAAGTCTTTAACTGGTTATTTAAAACACAGATCACTGACTGCTAAATAAAGCGGGACTCACTACGATACACAGTGAGTCCCACTTTATTTATGTTATTTATCGCGGCGGCGACGTAAAGATATCTCAGCCGTTTCATCTGCTTTTTTTACCCGCTCGATATCTTCTCTGATCTCAGAGCCTAAATGAGCTGATTCCTCTTCTTTAGGTCGATATGCGATCTGGATCTCTAGTCTATATGGTTCATCTTTTTGCATCATCGTTGACCGACCGGCAAACTTATACGGCCCGCCAGTCAAAGCAACGGCAGCTAAAGAGAGACGATACCGCTTCAAGGCTTCGATCCCACGCAGTAAGCCCACTTGGGTCACTTCCCCGAGTTCTTGGCGCTCGATCTGATTGACGCCACCATAGACGAGCAATTTGCCATTGACCTCACGCAATTCATAATACGGCAAGGCTACGGGCTCATTTAGGGCAAAGAAACGGTCACCACTCTTTGCTTTTTTAAAGAGCTCTTTATCTTTTGCTCCCCCAAAATCAAGCTGGAGATACCCGACCTGTTCTAATTGAGCCACAACTTTTTGTAAATTTTCACGTTGCTTGTGGTTTGTCCGCAACGTTGATGGTAAAAATTCTTCATCTTTGAAGATCCCATTAGTCTGCATAAACCCTGAAGCTACCCCAGCATTTTCTGCAGCACGCGTGTCGGGGATCTTGACGCCCAACATTTTTTCAACTTTAGGCGAGATATCGAGCTTTGAGACCCGATCTTCCGTAAAGAAATATAAAATATTGAGATATGTGAAATACAGTAACGCTAAGAAAGCTAAGATAAACAGCAGACCACGAACGATAAAACCGTTCGCAAAAAAGCGGTAAGCAACGTAAAGCAAATAGAAATTACCTACACCCCCAACGATCGTATAGATCCGATTTTTGAGCGTGGCATTCATATTAAAATAACCAATATAACTATTGATCATCCCTAAAATACTAAACACATTCCTACCCCCTATTGCGCATTATTATCCTGCGTTGTATTGTTGTCATTAGTTTGCGCATTATTTTGTGCGCCATCTTGTTTGGTCGACTCACGCTCAGTTTGGTCAGTTTTTGCACTCGAGCTACTGCTTTGACGCGTGGTCGAACTTTGTGTTTGGCTATCATCTTGTGTCGTATCGTCTTCAACACTGCTTGATGTCTTAGCTGCTGAGCTTTCAGCCTCATCATCAGTCGTTGAAGACGAACTTGAACTGACTTTATCCGAACTTGAACTCTTATCCTCGTCATCACGCTCGCTACTACTTACTCGCTCACTATCTAGAGAGGTTGAGACCGAGCTGACACTGCTGGAGGAAACTTTTTCAACGGCTTTTCCTTCAGAGGTATGAGTCACTTTGTTGACCGCCACGTTGGTAGCCCCCAAGGCCAAAACGATCGACAGGATCGCAAATGGTGTCAACAAAGGTGGTGTACGATATGCCATTTTTACTACCCCCAATTTTTTCTTACTACTCTAATCCTACTACATCTGTGGACCTAGCTGTTTAAAGATTTGCTAAATTTTATTGTAACTTAGCACAGTTTGGACAAAGACCATAGAGTTCGAACCGGTGGCCTTCGATCACACAACCCTCCAATTGATCTTGAAAGATCGTCAAAGGGCACATCTTGACCTCACGCACGCGACCACAATTTTGACAGATGAAGTGGTGATGATGTAACCGATCAAAATCGCACTGGTATTTAACACAGGCTCCCGAAGGCTTATTCTTGGTCTCAATGATGCCTAATTCACTAAAATCCTTTAAATTCCGGTAAACAGTATTATAGCTCATCCCGGGATAGAGCTGTTTCATGTGCTCGGTCACTTGGGTAATACTGACATATTGTTCTTTAAAGCCACACAAGTACTCTAACAAGCTCCTTCTTTGCTTGGTGATCCGATAATGGTGACTTTGCAACACTCTGATCGCTTCATTGATCAATCCTATCCCCCCTAAAGAATAATTATTACTATTTAATATGATACCACGCTTTAAGATAAAATATCAGCCACAAGTTGTTCGAGTTTGGCATAGGTCTGCTGCAACTCGGCATTTTGTAGAACATGAGCTTTGGCACGTAATGCCGCGGGTAACTCAGCATCTCGCTTAGCCTCCTTGCTTGCCAGCCGTTGCTCGATCCTAGCCTTTTTATCACCTCGTGCATGCAAACGCTCGACTTGCACCGCCGTAGAAGGTAATTCTAAAAAAATGACCGTCAGTAACTCAGCGGGCAATTTATCTAAATAAGTCAGAACGCCCTTCGTGTCCAAAACTATCACCGCCCGCTTGTCATGCTTTAAAGCACGTTTCAGGCCTTCAAATGAAGAACCGTAGTAATTATCATCATAGGTAACGTACTCTAGATAGTGGTTATCGAAGAAAGTTTCTTGCGTTTCAAAATAATAATCTTTACCATCTCTTTCACCTTGTCGCTTTGGTCGCGTCGTATGCGTCACCACCTTGGTAAAGCCTAAATTCTCGGTCAAATACGCTTGGGCCGTCGTCTTGCCACTACCAGGGGCACCACAAATGATAAATAAATTTCCATCTAATGTTTCCAAAAAAATCACCTATTTACTCTATCTTAAACTAAACTTGATCCTTTTTTCTTGCAAAATAAAGGTATCCATTATAAAATTGTAAGCGTTGACAGATGCTATATCTATTTTTTTAGATACGATATTGCTGTCAACTTTATTCTATACTTAATGGAGGGGTATTACTATGGAATTTGGCGAATTTTCAAAAGCAAACTACTCGATTTCTCTGGATACAAAAAGCCAACTTTTCAGTGCCCGCTCAAATGATAACCCTAAATTTGAAGCAACGGGCGTGACGATTCAAGATGCACTCTCTGAATTGTCGAAGTTAGACGCTAAGATCCGCTTATAATCGTAGTTAATTAGAATATTCAACCTTGAGGCCACAATTTGATCGTGGCCTCTTTTTATTGAAAACTAATTGACATTTAATAATACAACCCTTATTATAAAGTAATTAATATTATGCAAAGAGGTATCTTATCTATGAGTATTAAGGAACGCGTCTTCAAGAAAGAAAGTTTAGATCGTTATTTGTCTGAAGACCGCAAGTTTAACAAAACGCTTAGTGCTAAAGATCTTATCTCAATGGGGATCGGAGCCGTGATCGGTACGGGGATCTTCATCTTGCCTGGGACTGTTGCAGCCCTTCACAGTGGACCAGCGATCACGATCTCCTTTGTGATCGCAGCGCTCGTTTGTTCAACTGCTGCAATGTGTTACGCTGAATTTTCTTCTGCTTTACCGATCGCCGGCAGTGCCTATTCATTTGGTAATGTCGTCTTCGGTGAAATCGTCGGTTGGTTTTTAGGCTGGGCTTTGATCTTAGAGTATATGCTGTCTGTTGCTGCGGTCTCGACTGGTTTTTCCGCCTATTTCAATTCCCTATTAGCCGGCTTGGGGATCCACTTGCCGAAAGCGATCACGGGGCCTTTTGATCCAGCCAATGGGACTTTTATCAATCTTCCGGCTGTTTTGATCGTTTTATTTATCGCCTATGTACTTTCACGTGGCTTACGGACTTCGATGACGATCAACTCGATCTTTGTGATCATCAAGATCGCTATCATCATCTTATTCCTATTGGTCGGAATGTTTTACGTCAAACCGGCAAACTGGGATCCATTCATGCCATTTGGGACTAAAGGTGTCCTAGTTGGCGCAGCTCAAGTCTTTTTTGCTTATCTTGGCTTTGACGTGGTCGCTTCTTCGGCCGCTGAAGTCAAGGAACCCGCTAAAAATATGCCTCGTGGGATCATTGGAACATTAGCGATCTGTACCTTACTTTATATCTTAGTTTCGATCGTCTTGACCGGGATGATCTCTTATACTAAGTTAAACGTCGCTGATCCCGTTTCCTTTGCGCTTTATGCCGTTAAACAAAATTGGGTCGCAGGGATCATCTCAGTCAGTGCCTTAGCTGGGATGTTCACGATGATGGTAACGATGGTCTACAGTTCTTCACGTTTGATCTACTCGATCGGGCGTGACGGTCTTTTACCTAAGTTCTTAGGTCAGATCAATGAAAAGACTAAAACACCAGAAAAAAGTATGCTCATCGTAACACTCATCATCGCTTTGACCGGTGGCTTCTTCTCCCTCAATCAATTGACAAACTTAGTCAATATTGGGACTTTATTAGCCTTTATGTTCGTCTCACTTGGGGTCTTACCATTGCGTAAACGAAAAGACATTCCAAATAAAGATGGTTTCAAAGTGCCATTTTATCCTGTCTTACCGATCATCTCAGCTATTCTATGTGCCGTGATGTTAGCGCAACTCTCCTTAGAAACTTGGACTGCTGCTTTCGTCTGGTTTGCGATTGGAATGGTCATCTACTTTAGTTATGGTATCAAACACAGTAAGATCAATGAATAAATAACAAGGGACCCACTACGCTCATCGTAGTGGGTCCCTTGTTATTATATTATCCTTTAGCTGCTTTCTTTTGACGCATGATAGCTTGCTTTAACATGAATGGTGCAATGATCGTTGTCAAAATTATCACGATGATCACGCCGGAATAGTATTGGCTCGTCAAAAGTTTGGCGCTATAGCCTACTTGAGCAATGATCAACGCCATTTCCCCCCGTGAGACCATCCCAGCCCCAATGATATCAGCTGAATGCCAGTCCATTCCCAAGGCTTTGGCACCAGCGCCACAACCGATCCATTTGGTCAACAAAGCTAAGATCGTCAATGGAATGATAAATACAAGATCTGATAAGAAACCATCAAAGGTCATATGCAAGCCGATGCTTACGAAAAACATCGGGATAAACACGGCATAGCCGATCGGTTCTACACTTTCTTCGACTTCACGCTTGTAACTAGTTTGAGCTACTGCGACCCCAGCGAAAAATGAACCAACAACGCCACTTAAACCAACTAATTCAGCCAAGTAAGCCATGCCTAAGCAGATCACTAATGACATCAAGATGACCGAAGCGGAGACTGACATCTTTTCACCGATCCGCATCAAAGTTGGGGTCACCCACTTGAAGACCACATAGATCCCTACAAAATACAAGACCTGTAAAGCGATCCCCAAAGCTAGGTTGGACTGAACATGACCCCCGCCACTCTTAGCCACATCACTGAAGATGCTGACCAAAACGCTTAAAATGATAACGGCTAAAATATCATCGATCACGGCAGCCCCTAAGATCGTTGTCCCTTCCTTTGAATCAAGACGCCGTAATTCTTTGAGGACTTCGACCGAGATGCTGACCGAGGTCGCTGCAAAGGTGACCCCTAAAAAGATCGCCTGCTCATTGTTAAAATCAAATAAACGTCCTAAAACATAGACAAATGCCACTGGGACCACGATCCCACAGACTGCGACTGACATCGATGGCTTAAAATACTTCTTGAGTAAGCCCAGATCACTTTCCAGTCCGGCCATAAACATCAACAAGATAACACCGATCTCGGAAAATGTATGCACAAAATCATTTTCAACGACCCAGCCTAAAACCGCTGGCCCTAAGATGATACCAACTAATAATTGCCCAATTACGGCTGGCATACCGATCCGGCGACTAAAATGCCCAGCTAAAGCCGTTGCTAAAAGCACTAGACATAGGATTCCTAAATGTTCCATTATTATTTTCCCTTCTTCTCTTAAATCTACTAGTAGATATGGTCACATCATATTCGATAAAATTAATTATAACTAAAATTTAACCTTCTATCTACTAAAATACTTATACAACAATTAGAAAAAGAGCCAATATGATTATTACATCGGCTCTTTTTTCAGATTATTAAATTTACCTAAACACTATTTGAGTTCAACATCACGGTACAATAACACCGTCCCATATGGTGAAATGTTCAAGCCCTTGACCCGCGAGTTTAAGAGATAGGTCATAGCACCTTGATAAACAGGTGCAGTGTAGGTGTCATCTTTGATCAAATGCTTTTCAGCATCGATCAACAATTCCCACCGCTTAGCTGGTTGACTTGCGTATTCACCAGCAGCTTGATCAAGATCATTCCAGAATTCTTGATTTTGATAATCAGTATTCAAGTGATATTGACCACCATCGCTGATAAAGTTGACTGGATCAGCATAGTCGGGTTGCCATGTTCCATAAACCACATCATAATTATAAGCCGTCGTGGCTGCCAAACGTGATTTAAGTGGAATGGCGCGTAAGTTGACCTTTAAGCCAGGTAAATTTTGCTCCAATTGACTTTGAAGGTAATTCCCAACTTGTTTAGCTTCATTTGTGTCCGAAGTCAAAACTTCTAGCATCAATTCATCTTGACCCAACTCTTTTTTAGCTTGTTCCCATTCACTTTGAGCGACTTTCTTGTCATATGGCAATAGATCACCGGCTTGTTTGCGGTATTCTTTACCCGTTTCAGAGTTATACGCAAAGTCAGCTGGTACGATCCCATTTAATGGTGTGCCTGCATTCAAGACGTTTTTCACCAATAACTTCTTGTCAAAGCCTTGAGCGATCGCCTTCCGTGCATGCACATTACCGGTGACATCTCGTTTTGTGTTGAAGCCTAAATAACCGATCAACGGGATCTTCTTAGAATGATAACCCGGGTTATTGGCATATTGTTTAGCAAATTCATTGCCTAAGATCGTGTAATCTAATTTATTGGTTTGGAATAATTTCCCTGCAGTTGACGTATCTTTGACCACTTGGATGTCAGCACGTTTTAATTTTACATTCTTTTTATCCCAATAATTATTGTTTTTTACATAGCTCCAAGTATCATTGGTTCCCTTCCAACCACTGACAACAAATGGCCCATTATAGACAGCTTGGTCGGAAGTCGTGCCATATTTGTCACCATATTTAGTAACAACTTTTTCATTTTTAGGGAAGAATGGTGCACCAGTCAAAAGCTCATCTAAATAGCTGATCGGTGCTTCAAGTTCAACTTGTAAAGTGTAGTCATCTAAAGCTTTGACACCTAATTGATCAGGTTGCATTTCACCCTTGCGGATCGCTTGAGCATTTTTGATCGGATCTAAACGTTGCGAGTTTGGTGAAGCTGTCGCAGGCGCGATCAAATTTTGCCAAGCATAAACATAATCTTTTGCTGTTACAGGATCGCCATTTGACCACTTAGCATCCTTACGCAACTTAAAGGTATACACGTCTTGAGCATCATTATGTGAAACACTTTGAGCACCAGCCAAGACAGGCTTTCCCTTGCTATCAAAGCGATATAAGCCTTCAAAAGCATTATCCATCGCTTCTAAACTGATCATATCACTATATTTAGCTGTATTTAAAGTTGCCATTTGATCACTGACAGCAGCTTTCATGGCTTGTGGATCTGAACTACTTTTACTATTATTACTGTTGCTACAACCGGCTAAGATCCCGCCAGCTAATAAGATCCCTACAAATGCCATGAGATTTCGTTTCTTCATCTCGAATTCATCCCCCTCGTCTAAAGTATCTAACAATATAATTTTGCACTATTTAATTGTATTTGGCAATAATTTTTACTTACAAATAGGAAATGTTTTTTCGAGTATCACCACTAGTATTTCTATGAGTAAACGACTATAATTGACACATCAACTCTACAAGGGGGCTTTTAGCATGAAGATCAACCAATTTGCGCATCTAGCTGCCGATGCAGAAACTAAGGCACGTGAACTCAATCAGATCGGCTTTTTAAACTGCGATGCACAACATAACGATGATCTAAATCATATCTGGATCCAATTTATCCTTGCTTGTTTGCCACATTTAAAAACGCCAGCGGCTAAAAAAGCGTACTTGAGCGATCTTTTGGCAACATCAACACTTGATGTCGTTGAATTCAAGCAAAGTCAAACGGTGGACTTAAAAACTTTTTATTTAGTCGCACTGCAATTACTGGATTTTGAAGCTGATGTGGATTTTGACATCAATGATCCACTTGCTTCAATGGATAAACTCGGACTTTACCATGCACAGCAGCTTGATGATCGCACCGATCTGATCAATGCGCTATATGATCTACTCTGCACCCATACTAAACACGGGCAGACTCTACTTGATCGCCTGGCAGCTTTAGGCTATTTCACAAAATTCTATGATCTACCTGCGATCAAAAAGCCACTGTTCTTTAACGGCAAGGCGCAACCGATCTTTGATACGAATAAGCTGATCCGTGAAGTCGTCTATGTTGAAAGCGATCTTGACACTGATCACGATGGCAAATTGGATCTGTTAAAAGTTGAGATCATTCGACCTAAAGATACGGAACACGGCCTCAAAGTCCCCGTATTATACACAGCTAGCCCCTACAATCAGGGGACTAATGATGTTTTAGGCGAAAAAATGTTGCATCCAGTGACAGAGAAATTAACACATAAAACTCCAACTACAACTAGCTATGCTGATATAAAATTCGAGGCCAAAACACCAAACTTACCAGCTAAGCGTGAAGTCGCTGGACGTTCGACCCGGGCCGAAGAGACTTTTGACCGGGAATTGAGCTACACTCTAAACGACTATTTTTTAGCGCGAGGCTTTGGCGTCGTCTATGCTGCGGGGATCGGGACGCGTGATTCGGAAGGCTTTCGTACCTGTGGCTCACAAGCAGAAACTAGCTCGACCACAGCCGTCATCGAATGGTTGACGGGAAACCGCCGGGCCTTTACCAATCGCAGTGAAAATATCGAGATCAAGGCCTGGTGGTGCAATAAAAAAGTTGCCATGACCGGGAAATCCTATCTTGGAACTTTAGCCACTGCGGCTGCCACAACTGGGATCGAAGGCTTAGAGACGATCATTTCAGAAGCAGCGATCTCCAGTTGGTATGATTATTACCGTGATGGCGGACTAGTCGTTTCACCTGATGGCTATGTTGGTGAAGACGCCGATGTTTTAGCCCAAGAATGCTTTAGCCGGCGCAAAGACCTAGCACAATATCAAAAGATCGCGGCTAAATGGCAAACACAATTGGACTCGATCACTGCTGGGCAAGACCGTCAAACCGGAAATTATAATCGTTTTTGGGATGAGCGTAATTATCTAAATAATGTCGCTAACATCAAATGCGATGTTGTCTTAGTACATGGTTTGAATGACTGGAATGTTAAACCGCGTAACGTCTTTAATCTCTATCAAGCGCTCCAAGAGCTGCCAATCAAGACTAAGTTGATCTTACATCAAGGGAAACATATTTATATCAATAATTTTCAGTCCCTTGATTTTACCGATATGACGAATCTTTGGTTGTCACATAAACTCTATGGGATCGATAATCAAGCTACAACTGTTTTACCTGACGTTTTGATCCAAGATAACGTTAAGCCTGACACTTGGAAAACTTATCCTACTTGGCAAGCAACGACTACAAGTAAACTTTGGCTGACACAAGCCGGGCAACTAGCCGACACCCCTGATACAGGGAGTTTGAGCTTTAACGATCAACTGACACCTAAGGCTTTTGCTGACTATCAAGCTGATCTTGATCTTTGGAAAAATGATCTCGTTAGCTCTGAGGCTTCCCCCCTTGAGCAAGCCCGCTTAAAATTCCAAACAGCTCCCCTCGAGCAACCATTGCTCATCAGTGGTGCGCCTAAGCTCAGTGTGAAAGTGGCGTGCTCGGCTGACCACGGTCTCCTCAGCTTCATGCTCGTTGATCTTGGTAAGGCAAAACGCTTGAATAATACTCCTACTGTTCTTGAGCCTAAGGGGATCTTGGCTGGCTATAATTGGCGGGAAAATGATCTCGTTGAATTTACGCTAGGCAAAGATACGCCCTTTAAACTCATCAGTAAAGGACATATCAACTTACAAAATCGCACCGAACTTTGGCGCAATGATGAGCTTTTAGCTGATAAATTCTATCAGCTTGAAGTGACCCTGCAGCCAACACACTATCAGTTACCAGCTGGAAGGCGCTTAGGACTGATCGTCTATGCTACCGACATGTTTGGTACGCTACGAGGAAATGAAGACATCAGCTATACCTTAGACCTAGCTGACTGCAACTTAGAACTTCCTTACTTCAATAACTAAAAATAACTCCGCCCCATTTTTGAGGCGGAGTTATTTTTAATTAGCGTAATTGATCTGTTGCGTCTCCAATAAGTCATAGCTAGTAAAGGTATGACCATCAAGATCGACTTTGTGCATGTCTAAGGCTGTGATCTGACTGTTTTCATATGTCTTGTAATAAAAGATCCCTTTGTCGGTGTTATAGCAATCAGAATAGATCGTATATTCATATTTGCCATTACCAACATCACAGCAACCCTTTTGTTGTTCAACAGAACCTAAGATGTGGAAATATTGACCAACACTGGAATTTTCATCTGGTTGGCAGACCGAATGAGCTTTCGTAAAGACTGCTTTGACAAAGCGAGAACTTGAAGTTAGATCTCCTGGTAAACCTAGAGTCCCCATGCCACGGCTATAAGTATCCAATTCGACCCCAGGATAAAAAGTATTTTCTGGTGTCTTAGGCGATAATGTCCGATAGTTATTCAAAGTAAATAATTGCTTATCAAAAGTTGGATTATTCGTTAACACACCCACTGGATCATCATAAACCTTCAAGCCATCAGCCATCGGTTCGACCACGATCGACTCTTTTTTATCTGAGATGATCCAATGCAAAGGCGATAATGGCAATTCAGGACTAAAGGCTTCATTTACCAAATTGATATTAGCTAACATTTCACGGGCTTCCGCTACAGTCTTGCATTGACCCAAAATATATGGAATAAATTCAAATGGTGTCACATTATCCATTTCTGGTTCAAATTCACGAAAGACTGCATTACCTTCAAAGTTGAGCCCTGCCATTCCTAAGCCATATTCATTGACTGCATCATAATACAATGGGGTGTCAGCAAAAACCGCAGCCACCCCGATCATTGCATAGTGCTCGCTTAAAGCAGGCAATTTTCTTAAATTAAAAACAAAATTCCGTGGAACAATAACTGCTTTCTCACCATAAGAAAGTTCTAGATCCAAATTTCTCCCAAAATAATGTGAATTAGTCTTAAACGATACTGCAGTACACATAATGTCGACCTCTTTCTATAAATTCTCTAAATTTTTCTCGATCCAACAGACAATATTTTGCAGACCTTGATTGTCTTTTAAATCAGTCAATAAAACTTCAGCTTGATCTTGATCAGCTGCCACTTGTGCTTGTAAGGTAGCCAGATCTATCCGATGGTATGTAGCAAGGTCGATCTTATTGAGTAAGATCAAGCCCCGCAAGTTTGGAAGTCGCGGAGACTTAGCGCTTGCATCTAGTAAATAGATCACAGCATCGGTCTTGATCTTAGCCGGCTGTAGCTCAGGTCGCTCAACAAAAATCAAATCTATTTTACCACTCAGATGCAACAGATTCAATTCATCAACTAGATCCATATCCTCTAAAGTAGTTGGTGGTACATAATTTATCTTCTCTACCGTAAAAACACCATTAGTTAAAGTTGCTATGGTATACCTATGCGCAAGGATCTCGGTCACCCGCTTGATCAACAATGTTTTACCAACATCTTTTGGCCCACAAATGCCTAGCGTTAACGTCTTTGTTTTAGTCATTGGCTGCCTCCATGTTAGATTACGGTCCTTAACCGGTATATATCATGCGAAACCGCTCGATGTTAGACATGAGGATATAAATTGAATGTTCGCACCTATGAAACAACAATTTGAACATCTTGCTAGCTCACTAAATATAACCAATCTTGTCACTCTTATGCCTTACAAGTAATAATTTACGCCATGTAGGCGATAGCAAATATTCTTTGTTTTTACATATTTACAAAAAAACGTGTTTCTCCTTAAAAACAATGGATTTCTTCCTACTAAAAATTCTTACATGTCAAGTAAAAAAGGCTCATGTTTCTCTTCAAAATCATTTTTAACGCTTTCATAAAGGTTAAAAAAACGCCAAATTATGCAAATTTAAAAAAATCCCCGTTTCACATTTAATTATTAAAAAAATAATCTAAAAGTTATAAATAAAGCCTGTCATTTTTGCGTATTTGTTAATTGTGCGCAACTATAACAGTAATTGATAAAAAGTTCAGAATTATTATATAATTTGTTTGTTTAAAATTTTTATGATAACTTAAAAAAATTTCGTCAGAGGGGGCTTTATCATGCACAACGAACAACTCTTTGATCATAAAGGGCTGCAGATCTACTCGTTGCTACTATTATTGCATTTACATAATAATCATACCCACAAATCCGAGCTCTGCACCGCGCTTAAGATCACCTCGCCGACATTGAGCCAGTTGACTGAGCAGATCAATGCTTTTGACCCACAACTTCTCACCGTTACTCGGCATGAAGTCATTTTGAATTTGCCTTATAATGGTCAAGCTGTCAATGCTTTAAATGCTCAGATCTTAGCCTCTTCGTTGCGCTTTCAGCTCCTAGATCTTTACTTCAAGTATTCACACTTGACCCGTGAAGAAACCGCCCGGATCTTGAATATCAGTCTGACTTCAACTAACAAACTGATCGGCGAATGCAACGCACTTTTAAGTGAATTTAAGCTTGAACTAAAACAAAATATGCTCCGTGGATCAAGCATTCAGTTCTTCTATTTTTACTTCAATTTTTATTGGAATAATCATGCTAAAGGGTCTGCGCTTAAAAATGTCGTTATTTCTGATCATGGTTTTAAAGAATATGCTCAGCAAAAATTAGGTTCTCAGCTCAACATTATTCAAAATGACCAGATCAGCTTATGGCTCTCCTTGCTCAGCAGTAAGCATGAACTGATCCAAAGTTATTTTAGCCAAGAAGAAACTAAACCTTTGTTCTTTGAGATCAAAGAAACACCCTTATACGAAGCTTTATTAAAGTACTTCAAACAAAATTGGATCTTCTTAGATAAAGAACTCGTTGAATATTATAGTTATTTGACCTTTATTTTCTTAAATACATACAATATCATCAGTTATCCTGTCACTGAGATAAATTCACTATTTAAACACTCAAAGTGCCAACAACTACTAGAACAAGTAACTACGATCCTAACTAATAGTTATAATTTTAATACTGACTTTAATTCTTTGCGCAGTAGTTTATATTTTACGATCAATAAGTTGTTGTTGCTTGAAGGTTACTACTATTCAAATAACAGTCTTAACTTAGAAGCTAAAAAAGAAGTCTCCCAACCGTTTGAAGAGAAAGTGATCGCTGAGATATTAAATATCCCACTCGCTAAACAATTCAGCCTCGAACCACATAAACTTCAAGCGATCCAGGATAATCTAAAAATGATGATCTATCCGCATAAAAATATGAAACGCAACTGTATCAGTATTGGTGTTGTCTCACAACTCACGATCGCGACCCGCTACGCCTACATCACTAAGATCCAAAATATTTTAAGCAAGGGGCATAACATTTCCGTCAACGATTATCGTGAAGAGGCTGACTATGATCTAGTGATCGCCGATTTCAACTTGCATGATCTCACGAAATTCAAAGCCCCAGTCTTATTTTTAGATGACCTTGAGATCCAAAGTAATATCGATCTCTTAGAAAAAGAAGTTTCCCGGATCGAAAGTGACATGTATCAACCACTCTTATTACAGTAAAACTAGAACAGCCCCTATCCTGGATAATTCCAGGCTAGAGGCTGTTTTGATATTATTTTTTGCGATCAAAAATGGTATAGGCATGTTTGCCATTATATGGATGGCGACTGATCGAATACTCAAAGGGACGGCCATCTTGTAGATAGACAACTTGTTCAACTTGCAAGATCGGGTCGTTAGCCTCAGATTCTAAATACTTAAGATCATTTGCTTCAGTTTTTTCCGCAGAGATCTTACGAAATGCGCCGCCGATCTCTAACTTAACTTCCTTTGTCAGATAAGCATAGATCGAATCAAACAAGATCTCTTTGCTCAAATTTGGAGCCAAACTAATTGGCATAAAAGTGTGTTCTAAAGCATACGGTGTATTGTCAACTAAACGTAACCGCAAGATCTCATAAACCGGTTCGTTTTGTTTTAATTCCAAACGTTCTTTGACCTCTGGGGTTGGAAAAGTTACATCAAAGACGATCGGTTTGCTCTTGACCCGACTTTTGCTAAAACGCCGACTTAAACCACCATAATCATTGACTGGCAAAGCATCTTGTTGAGCCAACGCGTTCTTTTTCACAAATGTTCCCGAACCTCGCCTGGAGTAAATAAAGCCCTCGATCGCTAACATATCCAAAGCTTTTTTGACTGTCATCCGACTAGTTTTGAATTCTTTAGCTAAAGTGTTTTGGTCGGGGAGCATACTCCCTGCTGGATACTTTTCCTCAATGATCTGTGTCTTTATCGTCTCTAAAATGTGTTTATATTTTGGCTCCATGTTCTATTCCCTCGCACCCTAGAATTTGTATTTACTTTAACCATATAATAGCAATACTTATAACTCTATGTAAAGCTATAAGTAGACCTAAAAAAATAACACCCATTAAAAAATGAGTGTTATCTTTGATCAATTTGCAAAATCACTAAATTTTGTTTTTAAAACTACTTTTAGGCCTAAGTAAACAGCTAACAACCCTAGCAACATGTTAAGGACAATATATAACAAACCTACTGCCACCTGCGAAGCATCAAATAAATTGACGATCCCATCAGCAAACGAAGAAAAGGTCGTTAAACCACTACAAAAACCTGTTGAGGCTAGTTTGCCAAATTCAGCTGAAAGCGTCTTTTTAAATAATCCAGCTGAGATCAACCCGATCAAAAAACAACCGCTAACGTTAACGACCAAAATAGCGAAAGCCTCTGAAACACTAGGTCCGATCAAGGTCTCACAAACATAACGCAAGGCTCCACCAAAGAAGCAACCACAGCCAACAAGCAATAATTCTGTTGATTTTTTCATTTTTCCACCTGATCCTTATCTAAAATAGCTTTCCAAGGGCTAGGCCTAAATAGACACAAGCTAAGCACAACACGACACTACCGCACCAATAAAGCACAGCGTGGCCTGTTTTACCTTGTTTGAAGTACTTGAGATTTTCTAATGAAAAGGTCGAAAAAGTCGTTAAACCACCACAAAAGCCACCTGCATGCAATGTATTAGCCATTTGTGAAAGTTCACCCTTTGCCACTAAAGCAGCAAAGATCCCGATCAAAAGCGAGCCTAGTAAGTTGGCAGCCAAGGTACCATAAGGAAGATAAGCTTTAGCATGATTGAACCAATCAGAGAATAAACTCCGCAGACAACCACCAAAAAAAGCTCCTAGTCCAGCAGCACCAAATCCTAACCAAAAAGTTCCTGTCACAATCATTCACTCTTTTCCAATTAATTATCCGCCCGATCATTTTTCCGAAGCTTCAATGGCGCACAGCCCTTGAATTCTTCACGATAAAATTCGATGAATTGATTTTGGATCTGACGATTGGTATAACCATCATATCCCAAGATCCGTAAAACCGCTCCATTTTCTTCCAGTAACGAGATCCCAAATGAAACATCAGATCCAGGAAGCTCGATCACTTCACGAGCCTTCTTCACAAAATCTTGGTCGATATTTTTGTCGATCAAAATAACCCAATTCGGTTAATTCATCGACTTGTGGCGTACACAACAAGTAATCATTATACACTAATTTGCCCGTAACTTTAATCCGTATCCGCATACCAACATCTCGATACTAAAATGATTTCTCATCTGGTGACCAGCCACTAGTCAAACCATCAGTCGGGGTCAACGAAACATTCTCAGCTAGATCAAGCTCCATAAACTGGCGATAGTAGGCATTCTTATACGGAATGACTTCATCCATATTTCCAAAAATGCCCCTGACCGAGTTTGATCTGGGGCTCTTGACACGTTTGGCGTAAATTATCACACTTATACACATAATTTGGTATCTGCTTTATCAAAATGGCATGAGCATCATCTTCAAGTGTGAGCTTTACCTGGTATTACTCACCTTCTGTAAAACCACCAATTGTTGCCCACATTCGTTTGCTTCATAAAAGTAGAAGTTACCAGTTTAAAGCTTTAAAAGTCGATGCTGCTTTGTTGAATGAAACTAAGCAAGTCGCTAAGCTCTTTTGTCTTTCAAGATAGTGATGTGCAACTCTTCAATATGAGCGTGCACGAAGAATTAGCTTTTGGTCCCCAGCAATTAGAGTTGATAGACGAGTCGCTTTGTTTTCAGAACAACATCAGATCCAAAAGATAATGACTAAAGCCGAGATCTTAAATGACCCAACAGAACTAGCTCATTTAAGTGTTTTATGATCACAAAAGAGGCCCTACCACGATGCAGATCCGCATCATGGCAGGGCCTCTTGTTATTTATACGGAACTAGCCGTATGTCTCACATTATTTAGTTTCAGCTTCCTTAGCTAAAAGCAAGCAACCTGTGATCCCAGCATCATCACCTAGATCAACGTGTACGATATAATCATCTAGATCCGGTGTTTGAACGTAGTCATTCAACTGTTCAGCAAATGATTTTCTGATCATTGGGAAGAGTTGTTCTTGTTTAGAAACACCACCACCGAAAATGATCTTTTCAGGGGAAAGTGTCAATGTTAGATCTACACAGGCTTGGGCCAAGTAATAAGCCACGATCTCCCAAGCTTTGTCATCTTTAGGGATCTCATAAGCTTTGACGCCACCTTGACGTGCTTCGATCGCTGGACCAGCAGCCAAGCCTTCTAAGCAATCATGGTGGAATGGACAATGACCTTCATAGTGATCTTCTGGGTGACGGCGCATTACGATATGCCCGATCTCAGGATGACCATAGCCTTCGATAACTTTGCCGTTGATCACAACACCACCACCAACGCCAGTTCCGACTGTCAAATAGACACAGCTATCCTTACCTTTAGCTGCCCCGCGTTTTAATTCGCCATAAGCAGCCCCATTAACGTCTGTCGTCCAAGCATAGTCAACGTCAAAACGCTTCTTCATTTCACCTAAGAAATCGTAATCTTTCCAACCTGGCTTAGGTGTGTTGGTGATATAACCATAAGTTTCTGATTTACGGTTAACATCGATCGGACCAAAAGAAGCGATCCCGATCGAAACAACATCATGTTTTTCAAAGAATTTAAAGACATCTGTCATCGTTTCTTCAGGAACAGTCGTTGGGATCGAAACACGTTCTAAAATATTTAAATCTTCATCAGCTACAGCACAAACAAACTTTGTCCCACCAGCTTCAATAGCTCCATATAATTTACTCACTATACTTTCCCTCCAAAATAGTAATCGTTTTCTTATAACTATCTTATCGCAAAGTAAGCGTTATGAAAAGAGAAAAACGCAAAATATGTTAAACGTTTAACAGGAAATTAGCCAGACTGGCTTTTTTTATCTAAATCTGCTAAACTCAGTAACGTTGAAATCGAAATAAGGGACGCAAAATCGCCGGGTTTTGCCAAAAAATAACATATCGGAACTTTCTAACAGGCGATCAATTTTGATAGAGGAAAGTTCAGTTTATGGAGGGATTTTTTTGCAAGATTCTACACCACAGATCCGGCGTGAAGTCGGGCAATATATCATTCGCAATATTTTTGCTTCATCCGGACTGTCACTTTACGTTCTAGTCGATACGGTCTTCATTGCAGCCGCGGGGGGGACGCTCGGCTTAGCAGCTTTGAACATCTCGCTACCCATGTTTAATTTCTTTAACGCACTTGGTCTGTTATTTGGGATCGGTGGTTCAACGATCTACTCGATCCACAAGCTCAAACAACCTGAAAAAGTCGCGACCCTTTTTGGGCAGTTACTCATCTTTTGTTTTGGGCTAGGGAGTTTATTGGCGCTTTTGCTAAATCTCTTCCCGCAGCAGATTTTGACGCTGTTAGGGGCCGATTCGCAGACCATGGGGATCGCACTGGGCTATTTTAGGATAATTTCGCTCGGAGCCCCATTTTTCATGATCAATTACGTCTGTGTCAACTTCATTAGAAATGATGGCAACCCGCAATTGACCATGATCGCAACTTTGACTGCTACATTAGTGGTCGTTTTTTTAGATTGGCTCTTGATCTTTGTTTTCCAGCTACACATGATTGGGGCTGCGATCGCAACGATCTTTTCACCCCTGACTAGCTTAACGATCTTAACATGGCACCGGAAGTATCCCGCACGTAAATTGCAATTAAAATTTGCTCTACCTGAGTTCAAAAATCTCAAACAGGCTGCTAGCCTAGGGATACCGTCCTTTTTAACGGAAATGAGTACAGGGGTCAGTATCTTTGCCTTTAACTGGGTCTTACTCAAACTGAGTGGCAATGCAGCCGTAGCAGCTTACGGTGTCATCGCTAACATTGCGATCGTCGTCTTAGCTCTCTCAAATGGGATCGCACTAGGTGTTCAACCGATCGCTAGTCGTGAATATGGCAAACGCGACCTTAAAAACGTCAAAACTGCGATCAGACTTGGCTTACAGGTTGCTCTTGGCCTTTCGTGTATACTGTATTTTATCTTAGTTTTCTTCAAAACACCGATCGTCAGTGTCTTTAACCACGATCACTCCGCACAACTAGCGCAGATCGCAATACATGCTTTGCCACTGTACTTTATCAGTGTCTTCTTTGCTAGCCAAAATCTCGTGATCATGTTATCACTGGTCGCAATCGAAAAAGCTAAATCAGCCTTTACCCTCTCATTACTGCGGGGCTATTTTATTTTGATCAGTGCTGTTTTTATCTTTGCAGCACTCTTTGGCCTAAATGGTGTTTGGCTCAGCGTACCCTTTACTGAAGCGTGCGTCTGTGCTCTAGGCCTGTACTCTTTAACTAATGCTTTAAAAAATATTGATCAGAGGTGACCTCTTTGAAAATCAAACGTTTAGATCATATCGTTTTAACGGTCAGCGATTTGGCCCGGGCAACTCGCTTTTACCACGAAGTTTTTGATATGCCCATCTTAGAAGAAACAGAAACCGTAGCAACTTTGCGCTGTGGACATCAACTGCTGAAACTCCAGACCACTACACGTAAAGATGCTTTGATTGCCAAAACGCCCACAGTCGGCAGTGCTGACTTATGCTTAGTCACAGGCGATGACCTCGACGATGATATCAACCATCTCAAAAGTTATTTTGTCGATATCATTGCCGGACCCCTCACTAAAACTGGGGCTAACGGAAAGATGACTTCGATCTACATCAACGATCCCGATGGTAATTTGATCGAGATCTCAGAATACTAAAAAAAATCGGCGCTGATCATTTCAGATCAGACGCCGATTTTTATTTTGATTATTTATCTTCTTTTTTGCGCTTAGTTGTAGCAAATCCCAATAGACCCGCTAAAGTAGCTAACATAGCTCCCACAAAGGTCGTTTTTTCAGTCGCAGCATCGCCAGTTTGTGGCAATTCTGTGACAGTTTGACCTTCCTTAATTGGCGCAGTCTTTTCTTTGTCCACTGAAGAAGTTTGTGTTGTTGTTACTTGTTTTGGTGGCTCATTTTGTTCTTCTTGCTTTTCATCAGACCCGATACCTGGCTCTTTATCCACCGTCTCAGTTGGTCTCTCTGGTTCAGGCGTTTCATCGACTGCTGGTTTTTCATCCAACATATAGTAAACGGTTTGGCTTTGGTTTTCCATCGTTGGCGTTAAGATCCGTTCAGCGATCATTGTCTTATCTGGAGTATAGCCTGAGATCTCAGGGACTTGACTTGCCTCGATCACACCATCTCCACTCCAAGTCGTTTCGATGATATCACCTGTCACCGCATCGACCGTGTAAAGTGGCACAAAGGTCTTCGTCACGACAACTGCTGGGCTCACAGGCTGACCTTGCTTAGGTCCATTTCCGTAGACATAAGTGATCGTTTCCGTTACGCCCTTACTTGCCCCGGCTTGTGTTCTTGTCCCATGCGTGAGATGCAAAGTGACTAATTGATCTTTAGCCGGATCATTATCATAGTTAGTTGGCAATTCAACTGGTTCCACGAGCTCATAACCTTTATCGAGATACTGTTTGATCAAAGCTTGATAGTCATTGAGCGTTTGGTCGCTGACTTTTGCCCCAGCTAGTCCTTGACCTAACAACTTATTTGTGCGGAGCTCTGTTTTAGTAGTATCATCAATGATCGTTATGCGTAAAGCTTGGATATCTTCAACATAGTTCACTTGATAAACTTAGATCGCCTGATCAGTATTTCCCAGGTTATCAGTATTATCAAATGTCAATTTAGCAGCCAAGGCTTCTGCCATATTGGCATAGGTCTTTCCATCTGGAGCGACTACCGTGTAACGATAACCAGCCCGTTCAAATAACGTATCGGAAAGCACTGGAGCTCCTGTTTGATCATAGAACATCAAGCCAGCAGTCTGACCATCATTGAAATACGGAGCTGTCGTAGAAGCTTTTTCAACAGTCTCTGGGACCTGTTTTTGTGGATCATTAGTACTGATCACCACTGCTTTTTGGAAATCAGCGGTATATTTGACGATGAAGTTTTGCGTTGCAACTTGCCCATCGGTCTTATCATCAAAAATCCCCAAACATCCAAAGCTTCTGCTAAACTAGTATATTCCTTGTTGCTCAATAAAGTACCATTTTGATCAACAACCGTGATCTTGTAGGTATAGCCTGGCTTTTTCAACTGAGCATCCGTCACTGTAAATTGGATCTCACTGACCCCAGTTGGTGTTTGACTACCGTTATTTGCTTGCGGATCACCAGTGGCTTGGTCAAGTAATTTACCTTTGAGCGAATCTTCAAACAAGCGAGCCTGATCGACTTGATAGACCCGAGTGATCACAGTTGATCCATCGGCTTTAAAGACCGTACTTGAATATTGATTTTCAACGAATTTATAACCTATGATCGTTGGTGGTGTTGGTAATTTCAACGCTTGCCCTGATGCACCTAAAAGATAATTATTTTCTAGTTCATATTCACCAGTCGTCTCATTTAGCGTAGCTTTTCCTACTAGATCAGGGTAGCCATTGATCAAATTGCCATTTTGATCAACATGCTTGATAGTCGCATAGGCCCCATAGGCATCCGTGATCGTACCGATGACTAGTGCCTTTTGATCAGTGTAACCACCTACTTGACGTAAGGAGACTTTCTTGCCCATATTCGTTTCACTAGTTGGTGAATAAGCTTGAAAATGATAAATGATCTTATTACCCATACTCAAAGTTGGGATATCCATCACTAACGCTTTGATCGTACTCCAGTCAGTAACTTGATCAGCAGTCAACAACTCACTTGGGACTGGCTGTCCACTCTTCCAAGTCGTGCCATCTTCAAATATCAAGGTCGTACCATCTGCGCTTAAAACCGCAGCCTTAGTTGAATAATAAAGCGTATGCGCATCATGCAAATGATTGTTCGTCGTGCCCTTAGCAAGTTCACCTACCGCACTGAGGTTGAGTGTAAATTCTTGTACGGCACTTGGAATATTGCCATCAGTGATCCCTGCTTGAGGGAGATTCATGACTGAGATCACATTTTGCAATGGGGTCGCTAAGTTGTTGACTATCCCCATTTGTAGGGTCTGGAGCCCTTTTAGCTGCCCGTCTTTTGTCAGGTATTCTTTAGCTGGATAATTGAGCCCCTTTTCCGACAACGCATAATTTCCCGTACCCATGATCAATGGAGCCGGCTTGATCTCTTCGGTAGTAACGATCTTAAAATAGACCCTATCATTTGGATCATTGACCAAGGTCGTTTGTGCAACTGAGCCATCATCAAACGTGATCTGGGTCTTTAAGCGTGGCGCTAATTCTGTATTGCTCGTATCGCCACCGAGTTGGATCCAACTGGTATTATTAACGTTATTGACATTAGCTTTATAGACTTGAAGCCCTTCTGTTGACACACCTAATTTTTTAGCTGATCAGCTGTATATAGATCACTCTCTCCACCATTTTTCTTATAAACATAGAGATCCTGTTTCGATAAGCCCGTATCAAAACCATTGACCGCATCAGAAACGACCTGCAAGTTGAACAGCACCCGCATCTTTGGTTTTAGTTCAAAGCCAGTTCCCGTCCAATCCAAGACCATCACTGTCTTACCATCAGCATTTTGTTTTTGGGTGATCTTTGGTTGTGGGGCAACTTGATTTTTATCATTTTTATCGAATGTTACCTGATAAAATTGGTCGCTATTTTTAAAATTCGTCAAAGTCGTTTGATCTGGGAGCGTCAAATACACGATTGGTTCTTTGATCGTTCCATATTCGACCGCTAAAGCATGTCCTGGAAGGTCAGTCGTCGTTTTATTGCCCTTACCAGTTAAAACGCCTCCAGCATCTAAGTTTTTGCCGGTACCGGATTTAGAGACTGTCCCTAGTGTTTCTAACCCTAACGTAAAGGTATCACCTGGTTTATAGGTCGTTGGCTCTTTGTTTCCAAGGTATGATTCCGGTCCACCATAGCCCTGAACTGGTAATTTCAACGGTTCTGAAACTTCTACTTGGAAATTAGTCGTTAAGCGTTTATTCTCGGATTCGACCTGGATCTTTGACTTATAGGTCTGCCCCAGTTGAGCTTTTGAATTTAGATGGCCTAAAATATTGATCAACCCGGAATTGATATCGTTTAAAGCTTCACGATTTGTAGTCCCATTGATCGAATTTTGGTAAGCATTGGCATAATATTTAGCATCTGGCGTTACATCATAAGCTACGATCCTAACGCCCGCTGCTAATTTTTTACCTGTTCTAAATTCACCAAAATAATCGATCTGGCCTGTCAGCGGATCGTAATTTTCCCCCGCTTGAAGACGTTGGGTGATCTTTGTTCCATCTGAACCAGTAACTACGACCGTATAGCCACTTTGCGCTGGATTATAGGACTTGAAATCAGCATGATCATCAGTCACATTGTTGAGCGGCAAAGTGATCCCTGTCGTTGTGATCTCTTCTGGAAATTCAAAATGATATGTCGGCGTAAACTCAGTCAAACCATTAGCCAGCAACCCAACTGCATACAAAACAGGAGCTGAGCTGTCTCCATTGGCTAAGATCGGACGTTTGACCGGGTCAATATCGCCTTCACTTTTACCTGAACCAGTTTTGAGACTATTGTAGTCAGAAACAAGCATCACATCTACGTTGTTGCTTTGTTCACTATTTGAATAATGAATGATGAGCCCATAATTTTCATGCACTGTCGGATCTTCTTTTGGTAAGACTTTTTGGGCAAAGCCTCGTGCTTCAGGTGAGATCGCACTTGGATCTAAAGTCTCACCAGTGTCGATATTTACCGCTCCAAAGTAGTGTTTCTTACCATCTCCCAGATCGACCCATCCAGATGGTGCTTCACTTTGGCCCGAAGTTTGGGTACTCGTATAACGCCCGATAAATGACAATTTAGCACTGTTATTTGTAAATACGATCGGAGAAGTGGTCGTCATAATGATCGGTGTTCCGGCTCCCCCAGGCTGACTGACCTTAAGATTACCGTTTAAAAACGGATCACTTGTATGCATCAGATACTTACTTGTTTCATTTTCATCTAAGATAAAGTTTTCTGGGACAGGGACTTGAACTGTAGCTAAACCACGAACGGCTGGAACAGTCCCTGCAAGCAGGCTATCATTGATGGTCGTGACTTCATAGACATAATTAGTATCGACCGTCACATTGGTCTTACCATCGGTCACATACGCGTCTGCTTTGGTCTCTACTTTAGCCCCAGTAACATTTAAACGCTTTTCTAGAATGAGCTTGACATTTGAACTAGTTGGCGCCGGAACATCATTGATCAAGAAACTGATCTGATAGTTATCGCCACTGACCAAAGTATCATTGTTCAAACTCGAATTTAAATAGGGCTGATAAGCATCGGCACTGTTTCTGAGTTCTTCAGCAAAAATATTGATCGGTTTTACGGTCTGCTTTACCGTTACATTGGTATTGGCAGCTCCACCGGTTATTGTCCAGGTATATTTATAGCTTCCGTCTCCTAGGGCGGTCTTTTGAGGCGAACCAGTAGCATCTAAATTGGCAGCTAGCCCGAGATCTCCACCGTTAGCGGCATTAGGCTTTATGACCATGCTGAAAGTATCGCCATTTTGACCGGTGTACTCAAAAGTCATCCCGATCTTGCCCGCACTCGAACGGGCATTATCAGTTGTAAATGTATACTCTGTCGAACCATCGGCAGCAGTTTGGGATGATAACGTCCCACTATTATCTGCAGTGACCGTATTCACATGGACCGATCTATCCTCAGCTGCGTTTGCTTGAGCAACTGTGCTCTCAGCCGCTACCTTCCGAAAACCAGAAGTTGCTGGCTGTTCTACTGGGGCATCGGCTTGAGTATCTGTTTGAGGTTCAGTTTGCGTAGTATCTGCTTCAGTAGCTGTATCAGTTGACGTTTGCGGCGTCACTTCAGCTTCTGGAGCTGGCGTTGCTTGTACTTGGGTTTGCGCACTTTCGCCTGGTGTTTCTACTGGTTCTAAAGTCTCAGACTCAGCTTCGGGCAGCTTAGCTTCAGGGCTAACATGGATCGAGGTCGTTTCCCCTAAAGTCAAGGTCGTTGTTTCATCCGCTAAAGCTGGCATCTGCATTAAAAGAGCTGAGCTAAACATCGTTATCCCGGCTACGACCCAAGTTTTTTTACGTTTATAAAGCTTATATCGTCGCTTTTCTTCAATAGTGTATTTTTTTAAGTGTATATTTTTCACTTTGATCACTTCCTTTAATCAAAATTGCAGTTTCTTAGTAAAATTTTATAAAAAATATAAAATATATCATTTATTTGTAATGGTGACATAAAGATTAAACTTATACAAAATAAATTGTGTTGCACCCCTTTTGAAACAGCTTTTTTTAATTAATATCTGTAACCATAATATAAAGTTAAATTAGATTTTTTCAACATATACGTACTGTTTTTTATCCATTTTTAATAGTAAATAATATAAAAGAAGCACTATCTCTACCACACCTAAACATGTGATTGATACTTTTATTTGATCTATTCCTTGTGATTCTTGACAAATGGTATAAAAAAACTCAGCCAAGCTTTCACTTGGCTGAGTTACTTTTAAACTTTATATTCTCACGCTTGGAAACCAAATATCCAAGTAATTTCCATTGCCTCTAGGGTCATCAGTATAACGTGTGATAACTTGCAGATCATGACCCTTGATGATATTTTTGCCTAATTCGATCGCAACATTATTAAAGCCACTCTTACCCGCATTATAAGTACCACCTGCGTAACTATTTAAAACGTCTTGCCGTGCACTTACGGTATATTGAGCTCGTCCTAGTTCTTTTTTGGCTGTTTGATCATAAATAATGATAAAAGCATATGGACGCGTTGTTGCCTTGTCAGCGGCATGCCAACCACTTACATGTGCTACATTGTTTCCATCAACATAGAACCTATCTAAATATCCATCATTGCGTTCAAAATTACGATTATTAGACGTAATTTTAGTTGTATAACCACTAGTAGTGTAATTAGCAACTAACGTAATGTTAGAGATATCCAGTCCTGCGACCGGAATATATACATCAAAACCACTCGTTGTCGCATTCTTGTAACTAGCATAACCGTTTTTAGCAACATCAGGGCGTAGGTCCGGCGTATAAGCGACACTGCGTAAGACCCGACCTGTCTTAGTATCGATCACTTCAATATTAGCTACGGTATTCGCAGAAACACGATCAGAAGCATGCCACCCACGAACGTGTAACTTATCATTTACCAATCTCACTTCATCAAAGAAACCAGTATCACGTTTAGCGACTACGAGCGGACGACTCCAAGCATCGATCCGGTTACCTTCGCCACTAGTTGCATCTGAGTAGCGCGCAACGACTTGTAATTCATGTTCAGTAATATCAGCGTTGCCTAATGAGATCACCGTATCAAAGCCACTCTTGCCAGCCTGATAGATCCCACCAGCAAAGCTATTTGCCACGTCATTACGGTTCAATGCTGTATAGCTGACCCGGGCCAATTCACGCCCAGCTGTTTTATCAAAGACGATCAAGAAAGTATATGGGCGCGTCGTTGCTTTATCAGCTGCATGCCAACCACTCACATGTAATTGGTTACCATTTCTGATCGAAATATCATCAAAGTAATCAGCTTCGCGGGCAAAGTGGTATTCCCTTGATGACAAAGTAGCGATCGATCCATAATTAGCAATAACTTTGATATTAGTGATATCCACCCCACTCAATGGAATATAGACATCAAAGCCACTATTGGCTGCATTTTTATAGCTAGCATAGCCATTTTTCACTACATCTGGACGAGCGACTGCAGAATAATTTACCGTCCGTAAAACACGTCCCGTCCGGTTATCGATGAGCTGCAAGTTTGATGTCACACCATTTAGATCTCGATCTGTTGCATGCCAGCCGCGGACATGTAATTGATCTCCAACGATCTTGACCTCATCAAAATTACCTACTTCATTTTTCAGTAAGATATAGCCCTTACTCCACATATCTGTATGGTTACCTTCACCATTAGCCGCATCTGAATAACGCGCGATAAATTGTAATTCATGCCCAGAAATATCGATCCCAGCCAAAGAGAAGTTGACATTAAAGCCACTATTAGCTGCATTATAGATATTTTTGGCATAGCTATTAGCTACATCTTGCCGATACGTTGGAGTATATGCGACTCGTCTCAATTCTTTGCCAGCCGTTTTATCGTAAACGATCACATAAGCATGTCCACGTGAAGCGGATAGGTCAGCTGCATGCCAGCCCCGAATACTTAAATCGTTACCATTCAACGTGATCTCATCAAAGTAACCCGCTTCTCGATTTTTGACAGGAGCCGTCAGTAAGCCATTAAAGTCGATCGAAACGTCTAGTGGCCCCATGTATTCTCGACCTGGAATATATGCTGTTGAAGCAAATTGCCAAGCGCCATAACCGGCATTATGCCACTGTTGTTCATAGTGCCCACCACGGACCGGAGTATATGGATATTGGGCGATCCATGTTCTATCACGTCCGACTGTCGCGATCACTGCATCGCGGTAAAGATAGCTCCCACCAGTATAAACTGCATGGTTAGTAAAACCAGCAACAGATAGAGCATTCCAAAAACTATTCAAGTTTGCTTGAGCATTCACACTATATGTACTACTGTCTTCCATATCTGCAAAGATCAAAGTATCCTTGCTCAAGCCAAAGTTTTGCATCGTATTAGCTGCATGTTGGCCTTCAGCGTAGCCTGCACTCGTATTGTCAAACATTGCATAATGGTAGACCATGACATTCAAGCCAGCGTTACGGGCATATTCGATCTGCTTACTTGCAGCTGGATTGACATAACCTGTCCCTTGAGTAACTTTAACGATCGCTGTTTTAATTCCCAGCTGTTTTAGTTTATTAAAGTCATCTTGGGTCAACCAATCTTGATATGAAGAAACATCGATCGCGTCTGCCCGAGTATAACTGCTATCACCGATATTAAAGTGGTCTGGAGTTGGGACAGCCGCAAATGAGACAGCTACGTTATTAGCTACATTTTGGGTAAAATCCGCTTTTTGGACCGCAAGCGTATTTTCGGTCGCTGTTGCTTGTGTTGCTGTCACTTCATTTGAAGTTGCCGGTTGCGTTGTTGTTTGTGTATCTTGTGCACCAGTCTGAACTGTGGTCTGCGCTTTATCTGTCAGCTGCGTCTCTACATTTTCTTGCTTCTTAGTTTCTGTTTCAGTTGGTTCAGTCTTTGTCTCAACTGTTTGTGTAGTGTCAGTTATTTTATTCTCCTCAGTATCTTGGAGTTGCGTATTTTCTGTTGCTTCAGTTGTAACTACAGCGCCAGTTTCTGCTTGTACTTCGTTTTCAGTAGCTGTTTTTTGCGAGCTATTTTCTGTGGTCAACGTTAGATCAGTCTTAGCCTCAGTAGTAGCTTGCGTTGTTTCAGCTGTCTGTTGTTGAACTTGCGTTGTCGTTGCTGTTTGGTCAGCTTTAGCGACTTGCGTAGTATACATCCCCGTTGAAAAAGCCATCATCGTTACACCCGAAGCTAGTAAAAAATGTTTTTTATTTGCTTTACGGTAATGTGACAAGGCCCTCTTTTTTCTCCTGTAATCCATCCTTGACTTCCTTTCACAATAAAACCATTGCGCCAAACATAAATAGTACTATATTCCAATCAGATACACAGTTCATTATAGCAGTCACTTTTACTTTTTTACACTCATATAATTGCTTTTTATTAAAAAAATTCTTATACTAATATATTGGTGGTTCGCAACCATCCCACCGTAATAAAAAACTAGGAGAGACATTTTATGACAAAAACACATACTCGGACCGTCCAGCTGGCTAAGGCTGGAATGGTCGCAGCTTTATATGTTACCTTTACTTTGATCAACCCATTGAGCTTTGGAGCTGTCCAACTGCGCTTTTCAGAATTGTTCAATAATTTGAGCATTTTTAATAAGCGTTATATCTGGGCGGTAACTTTAGGCTGTGCGATCGCCAACCTTCAATCGCCCCTAGGGATCATCGATGTGATCTTTGGTACTTTAGGGACTTTGGTGATGACTTCGCTTAGCTACTGGGCGACACGCAACATCAGATCGGTACCACTTAAGTTGACCATTTGTGTCATTATATGCACACTGATGTCTTGGAGCGTAGCCTTAGAGTTACACTATGTAAGTGACTTACCATTTTGGGCAACTTATCTTTCTGTCGGGATCGGCGAATTTATTTCGATGACTCTCGGTGCAGTTTTAGTCTATTTCTTAAGTAAAGCAATTGATCTAACAGAATAACGAGGTATTTTAAGATGACATTTGAAGAAGTTTTACCGGCTTTAAAAGCGGGCCGAAAAGCCGTCCGAACTGTAGGTTGGGGCGGAAGTGAAGAATATATCTTTGTCGTTAAAGATGACACTTTAAACGGTGAAAAGATCAACCCTTATCTCATGATCAAAACTAAAGAGGAACCATCACTTTCACAATTCATGCCAACTTCATGCGATGTTTTAGCAACTGACTGGGAATTGGTGGACTAATGACAAATTATCCTCAACTAGCTGGGCAAGTCGTCGTTGGAACTGGCGTAGCTTCGGGGATCGGCTTAGCCCAAGCCTGCGCCTTTCTAGCACAAGGTGTGACCTTTTTCGGGACCGATCTAGTTGAAAACGCCGAGCTCATTGCTCTCAAGCAAGCTTATCCGGCTAGCTTTTACTTTTATCCCTGTGATGTGCGTAAAAGTTCTGATATCAAACAGCTAGTGGCATTTATCTTAGCACATACCACGCAAGTAGATATCTTACTCAATACAGCTGGGATCTTAGATGCTTATACACCTAGTTTAGAAACGACCGAAGAGCTCTGGGATGACATCTTTGATACAAATCTAAAGAGTATCTTTTTATTGACCAACGCACTCTTACCGACCATGTTAGCTCAAAAACATGGCGTGATCGTTAATATGGCTTCGATCGCCGGCTTGATCGCTGGTGGCGGCGGGGCAGCTTACACTGCCAGCAAACATGCGATCATCGGCTATACCAAGCAACTATCTTTTGACTACGCCGCCAAGGGTATTCGGGTCAACTGTCTTGCTCCTGGTGCGATCAAGACCCCGATGAATCAAGCCGATTTTGCAGGCGATGCCACGATGGCCAAAGAAGTTGCCCAAAACACGCCCGCTAAACGTTGGGCTGATCCCAGTGAAGTGGCTGAACTGAGCCTCTTTTTAGCCAGTCCGGCCGCCGATTATATCCACGGTTCAGTCATGCAGATCGATGGTGGCTGGAGCGTTGGTAAATAACTTTTGAGTCCCTCGTATCAGGGACTTTTTTCTTACAAAAAACTAGCTCATAATGCAAACAAGGGCCCGCCACGATCAAGCTATCGTGGTGGGCCCTCATTATTCTTAAGCATAGATCCAACTGACTAAAAGGCTCTTTTCACCCACATGCGCTCTGATCGAGGGTTTGAGCCGTGTGATCTCAAGTCTTGTTTCTGGAAGATCAGCTTGAAACTCTTGTAGCCACTTATTGGCTGTTTCAGCTGAAGCTTCATCACACATCAACATGAGATCGGTCACTACTTGTCCACTACTATTGATCTGTTCGAGCACCTTATGATATGCCTTTTTCATCCGAACACTCGTATCCAAGACTGCTAATTTACCATCATCTGTAAATTCCAGTAGCGTCTTTAAGTGTAATAAAGCATTGCCAACGACCGGAGTTCCATTTGAGACGTAACCAGTTTTACGCAAATTACGAATATCATCGATCACGATGGTCTGCGTCTTATCACGCATCACACTTAACTCGGCTAAGATCTGGGTAACATTTTCACCGGCTTTGACTAGTTTGGCCGCGTGACGCACTAATTTTGCCTGCGCTAAGCCTGTTGTATGTGAATCAAACAGGTGTACATTCAAAGCGCGCACTTCCGCTTTAGCGTATGCTCGTAAATTTTCATCTAAAGCATTGATCCCGTTAGCTAAATAGATGCAGATCACATCCGTATAGCCGTCATCAGCTAAGATCTGCATCTGTTGAGCGAGCGTTTCCCGCGAGACTGAAGCAATATTTAGTGTTTCTTTAGAGTCATTCACGAGGTCAAAAAGCTCGCCATCACGGAGATCTTGACCTTCATAGTATACTTTTTGTCCCAAAAGTAACGGTAAAGCTAATATTTTTACATCTAAATTCGCGGCAGCATCAGCATCGATCACAGCTGAGCTATCCGTTAAAATCGCTATTTTCATTTTATTAAGACACCTATTGTAAAAAGTAATTACTATTATTCTATCACAAAAGAGGCTACAAGTTTTTGTAGCCTCTTTGATCTAACTATATTGTTCAATCTTACTGGTCAAATATTGACGCATATCCGCCAAATGTTTGTAACCAGTCAATTTTTCTTTGGCAACTCCATCGACGAATAATAGCATCGTTGGAATACTCATCACATTATTAGCCACCGCTAGATCTTGGTCTTGTTGGACGTCGACTTTGACAAATTTGATCTGCTCACCAAATTCTTGCTCTAAAGTCTTTAATACCGGCTCAAGTAACTTACAAGGCCCACACCAGTCGGCATAAAAGTCAACTAAGACCAGACCCTTGGCCGTTTTTTGTGCAAATGTCTCTGCGTTCAAATCATCACCCCAAATATCTAATTATAACTCGATCCCTCGAAGAACGACTTGGATATCATGGCCTAATTTAGGGTCATACACCGAAGTCACCATTCCTTGTTCAAACCCCTGCACATTCAAAAAGGCTTGCGCATTTACATCTGACAAGGCTGATGAAGTCATTAACTCTTTGTAGCCTTCACGCTTCAACGCGGATCTGAGTGCCGTCAAAACTTTAGTGGCATAGTGCTGACGCAACTTTGTCTTTTCGGTCATCACTAGCCCTAACCAAGCGCAATTAGCTTGCGGATGATCTAAGACCAGATCTACCAGCACCACTAACTCGTCTTGAGCATAAAAACCTAGATAAAACTTTTGCTCTGGTAAAGCTTTTGACGGCAATGTTTCTAATTCAGCTAAAATATCTGCTTTAGTTACTGGATTTGTTTGATAATGCTGATGATATTCTGAATGTTTAGCCTGTAAAGCTAAGATCTCATCTACATCAGCTGGGGTCAATCGTTTGACTGTGTACGGCAATAAAAAATCTAACCGCTGCAATAACATGAAACTTCCTCTTAATTTCTAACTTTATGAACGACCAAAGTCACTACGACCGAGGCCAAGACTACGATCCCAAAGGCCGCAGCCGGGATCTCGATATCGATCATCGGGATCGTTAAGAATAACTTGATCGCGATCAGACCGATCAAAAAGTACGCCATCACTTCAAGCTCTGGCACGATATCGATCAGTCGCATGATAACTTCTGCGATCCCCCGCATACACAAGATCCCGATCAAGCCACCGATCAAGACGATGACTGGATTAGGTGAGATCGCTAACGAAGCTAAGATCGAATCGATCGAAAAGACGATATCCATCAATTCGATCGAGATCACGACGGACCAAAACAACGGCAAGATCGGTTTGCGTTTTTTGCCCTTTTTCCGCTTAGCACGCTCAGGATACTTCATCCGATAAAAGTGATTGAGCGATAGATACATCAGATAACCTGCACCTAACACCTTGATCTCCCAGAAGTGGATCAGATAAGAGCCGACCCCGATCAAAGCAAAGCGGAAGATATAGGCGCCCCAAAGACCATAGAAAAGTGATTTTTCTTGTTGCTTTTTATCGGGCAACTTTTGGGTCTGGGCAGCTAACACGATCGCATTATCGACGGACAATAGACATTCGATCAAAACTAAGGAGAAAATGATCATCCAGTCTTCACCGGATTCAATCACCGTCTTCCAGTTGTTTACATCAAAAAAAGGACCATATAATTTAGTTAAGATATCCACTTTTTCTCTTCGCTTTCTCTATTAATTTATTCTCCGTCTTTTATCCTAGCACACTGCGAAAAATTTTGTAAAATCAATTAACTTCTATGCTGACTTTTTTTGCCATTTCAACCCAATACCAGAGATCCCACTCAAGATCGAAAATACTGGACACAATAAACTAAAGAAGGTAAATGGTAAGAAAGCTAAAACTGAGATGCCTAATGTCGAAGCTGCAAATGAACCAGCTACGCCCCATGGGACCAAGTAGTTGATGACGCTCCCACCGTCTTCTAAGACCCGACTCAAGCTCAACGGATCGAGTTTCAAGCGTTCAAACGCACCCTTAAACGCACGGCCTGGTAAGATCACAGAGAGGTATTGTTCTCCGACAAATAAGTTGATCGCGATCCCAGAACAGATCGTCACGGTAACTAATTTGCCCGGTGTATTTAATTTCTTAGCTAATGGATCCATCGCAGCGGCGACGATCCCAAATTTCATCAAAAGTCCACCTAAAGCCAATGTCATGATGATCAAGGAAACTGTTCCCATCATGTTGGAGATCCCACCACGAGTCAATAGTGCGTTTACGTCGGCGTTTTTGGTTTGAGCCACAAAACCGGTCTCTACCAAGCTAGCTAATTGTTTGATCGTAAAATGCGGATCATTGATAAAGATCATCACCGTTGAAACAAAAATGTTGATAAACAAGGTCGGGATCGCAGGGATCTTGCACCAAGCACAGACAAACATCAAGATGATCGGTAAACTAGCCCACCAATTGATCGTAAAATGTTGATTTAAAATATTGATCGTTTCATTGACCCGGGTCATATCTGGTGCTTTGCTGGCATGTCCGAGCGCTAAAAAACCAACTAAAGAGATCAAAAATGCGGGGATCGTTGTCCACATCATATTTTTAATATGGGCAAAAAGTTCAGACCCAGCCACGGCTGAAGCTAAGTTGGTCGAATCAGACAACGGCGACATCTTATCGCCAAAGATCGCACCTGATAAGATCGCACCCGCTACTAAAGCTGGATTCAAGCCCATCGTCATCCCCATACCTAAGATCGCGATCCCGACCGTTGAGATCGTGGTAAAACCACTCCCGATCGATAACCCGACCAACGAACAAACGATAAAGGCCGATGGTACAAAGAATTTAACACTCAAGCTATTAAAGCCAAAGACCATCAAGGCTGGAATGATGCCCGCCTTGATCCAAACTGCGATCAAAGTCCCGATCAACAAGAAGATAAAGATCGGAATGATCGCCGTCGTGATACCTTCCGTGATCCCATCATGTACTTCATCCCAAGTTGCTTTTTTGACCTTAGCCCATGCGATAAGCAAAGCGACGACAAATAAAACGGGCAATTGGGGCGAGAGACCAAATCCGATGACCCCTGTCCCTAAAATGGCTAACATCAAAACTAAAATAATAATTGCTTCTCCAAAATTTATCTTTTTCATCCTAATTATTCCCCCGAATCTGAAATTATCTTCGTTACCTTAAGTTCCTCTCGTTATGTAAATAGCGCAAAAGTCCACAGCATTTGTGCACAAAATTCCCTCCTAAATTCTTGACTGACCACAAAAAAAGTCGCCCCTTTAACTAAAAAAGGGACGACTTAAATAAACCGTGGTACCACCCAGCTTAAGCAAGTAATAAAACTCACTTCACTTTCACCGGTGCGATAACGGTCCGGTCTGCCGTTCAGAATCACGTCGTCTATATTTGGCACCTACCACCCTGACTGGCTCGCATCGACCGCCAGCTTTCTGACTCCCAGATGATAGGACTACTTCTACGACTTCTGTTGCTATTCATAATACAAACATATTAGAGCAATGTCAACTAATTTTTATAATAATTTAATTAAGTTATTGCCATAAGCGCTTCTGACCTCGTCTAAGACCACAAAAGCGGTCGAATCGATCTGGGCGATCTTATCCATGACTTTGACTTGCAACTTAGCTTCACAAACACAATAGATGATCTTTTTAGGCTGCCCACTGACATAGCCATGCCCATCCAGTAATGTGATCCCTGTTTGGTTGAGATTTGATAACGCCTGGGCGATCGTTTCACTCTTATCTGAAATGATCGTAAAAGCCCGTTTCGCAATAAATGCTTCTAACATTTTATTTAAAACTACTGCTGAAATGTATAATTCAATGATCGTCAGGAGCATATTTTCAAAACCGATCAAGACAAATGACGGGACCGCCACCAGCAGATCAAAACCGAGCATCGCCGAACCGGTCTTGATCCCAAAGTATTTGTTCATGATCTTAGCCAAGATCGTACTGCCCGCTGTGGTGCCTTCGCCTTTCATAATGATACCCATTGCGATCCCCATCAAAACACCACCAATGATCGCTGCCACCAGTGGATCATGGAGCTTGAACTGGATCTGACTGGTGAGTTTGAGCCAAAACGAGATACTAGCGATCGCCACGATCGTGTATAACACTGTCTGTTTACTCAGCATCTTCCAGCCCACAAATAATAAGATCCCATTTAAGATCAAGTTCGTCAGTGCTGGCGGAAATCCGATCCAGTAATAAAAGATCGTCATCAGCCCCGTCACGCCACCTTCACCTAATTTGCTTGGGATCAAAAAGGAATTGATCGCTAACGCATAGACGAGCGCGCCAATAAAATTTAAAGCAATATTTTTTACAATAGTTCTATTTATGTTCACTGTGATCCCACCCTAAATCTAAGCTGATCTCTTCAGTCGTTTGCTTTGTAGCAATTGGCTGATTCAAATAACCTTTGATCAAGGCATAGATCTCACCACGTGTCTTCGCTGTCAGCTTCTGTTGTTGAAATGATAATTGCGCATTGGAAGCAAATAATTCATTAAGATCATAATTGTCGTACGAACGCCCACTTAAATAATCTAGTGACACCTGGAAATATTCTGCTAACTGCAAAACTTCCAGATAAGATGGTGTGGTCGTGCCTCGCTCCCATTTTCCGATCTGTGAGATCGTTTTGTTGCGTTTGCTATATGAGACCTCCATTTGGTTCAGTGCTTGTGCTAATTCACTTAACGATAGCCCCGCCCCTAGTCTTAAGGCCCGTAGTCTTTCTGGAAACATCTGATCACCCACTTTTGTTTAGTTACCTTAATTTTAACATTAATTTGAGCTTATCGGGGAAAGGGGAACAGATCTATCGTTATCTTTTTTAACAAAAATAACTTATTTTAAGTAATTAGGCTTTTACTATTGCTTATTTTGCCAGAACCACGTACAATTAAGTGGTCTTAACTTACTAAAAGTACATTAATTTTAAAGGTGGTGGATAAAATGTGGCACACAGTTTGGTCATCATTGCCGGAACTGATCAGTGCGGGGATCAAATATACGATCCCGCTCGCAGTCATCTCGTTTGCCCTAGGGCTCGTGTTGGCTTTGATCACGGCTTTGATCCGTATTTCACAGACTAAAGGTCCATTTTTGATTATCAAAGCAATTTTTAGATTCTATGTGTGGCTTTTCCGTAGCACTCCTTTGATCGTTCAATTATTTATCGTCTACTTCGGACTTCCATATTTGACGATCAAAGGCGTCTTTCCTGACGGGATCAAGCTCGAACCATTTACGGCAGGTATTATCGTCTTTACGTTAAATACTGGCGCTTATGCCTCCGAAACGATCCGAGCAGCCATCGAATCGATTCCTAAGGGGCAATGGGAGGCAGCCCAAGCGATCGGGATGACACGCTTCCAGACGCTCTTTAGGATCATCATTCCGCAAGCAGCGCGCGTCTCGTTACCGCCGCTGTCAAATAGTTTTATCGGCTTAGTCAAAGACACTTCACTAGCTTCGACGATCACGATCGTTGAAATGTTTGAAGTCAGTCAACAGATCGCAGCCGAAAACTACCAACCTTTAGTAATGTACTGTACGGTGGCCGCTCTATACGCGATTTTATGTACGATATTATCGTTTGTTCAAAGTTGGCTTGAAAAGGTGACGACCCGTTACCTCAAGCCCCAAGTATAGGGAGGCATAATTATGTTGAGACTTAAAAATGTAACTAAAACTTTTGGCACACAAACTGCGCTCAAAGATATCACAACTGCATTTAACGACCACGAAACAACGGTCTTAGTGGGTCCCTCTGGCTCGGGTAAATCGACACTCTTACGTTCGTTGAACTTACTTGAACGCCCTGAGAGTGGAACCTATGATTGTGATGGGATCGAGCTTGATTTTGCCAAAAAGATCACAAAAAAAGAAACCTTAGCAGTCCGCCAAAAAACAGAAATGGTCTTTCAAGACTACAACCTCTTTCCCCATTTGACGGTCTTAAAAAACGTCATGGAAGGACCAGTTCACGTCTTAAAAGAAGATAAACAAACTGCTAAAAAACGCGCCTTGGAACTATTGGATAAAGTCGGACTCAAACAAAAAGCCGATGCCTATCCTAACCAACTCTCAGGTGGTCAAGCTCAACGCGTTGCGATCGCCCGTTCACTGGCGATGCGCCCGCGTTACATTCTCTTAGACGAGCCAACTAGCGCGCTTGATCCTGAGTTGGAACTTGAAGTTTTAAAAGTGCTCTTAGAATTAGCGAACGAAAAACAATCACTGATCATCGTGACTCATAACTTGGAATTTGCGCGTCATGTTGCCGATAAGATCCTCTTTATCGAAGACGGACAGATCAATTTCTCAGGGTCAAAAGATGATTTCTTCAACTCAAATGATTTACGGATCAAAGAATTCATCAGTGCTATGACTTTAGATAACTTGAATTAACGAAAGGAATTTATCATGAAAAAAACATTTAAAAGCATCTTAGCTGTCGCAGGTGTCCTAGGCTTGACTTTTGCCTTGAACGCCGTAAAGTCCCAAAATATTTCGGCTGCGGAAAAACTTCCAGCACAAACAACTAAAGAATTAAAGGAAAAGGGAACTTTGACCATTGGATTAGAAGGAACATTTGCCCCATATTCTTACCGTAAGGACGGTAAATTGACTGGCTTTGAAGTGGAGCTAGGTAAACAACTCGCCAAGGAAATGGGGCTCAAAGCTAAATTTGTTCCTACTAAGTGGGATGGTTTGATCGCTGGGCTTGATACAGGAAAATATGATGTTGTTTTAAACAACGTAACGATCACTAAAGAGCGTAAAGAAAAATATCTCTTCTCCAAGCCTTATATCTACTCACACTTTGCTTTGATCACTAAAAAAGATTCTGATCTGACTAAGCTAAGCCAGATCAAGGGCCAAAAGATCGCAGCTGGGACTGGGACTGACAATGCGATCATCGCTAAAAAATATAAAGCGACAGTCGTTCCATCCTCTGACTTTACAACTTCACTTGACTTGGTCAAACAAGACCGCGCTAAAGGTGCGATCAACTCGATGTCTGCTTGGTATGCTTATAAAAAGGACCACTCAACTAAAGGTCTTAAAGCAACTGATGTTTCCAAAGAAGAAGATCCAGCTAAGATCGGGGCTTTGATGTCTAAGAAAGATAAATCATTACAAAAGAGCGTTGATAAGGCGCTCGATAAGCTACGCAAAGATGGTAAATTAAAAGAAATTTCTGAAAAATATGTCGGTGGCGACATTACGAAATAATTAATTTAGTAAAGGCCCCTGTCCGTGAGATGGACAGGGGCTTTTCTTATATTAGAAACGGCTCACTAAATAAATTGGACCGCTCATATTTTCCAAAAGGTAGTTTACAATAATTAGAAAAAAAGCACTCTACGGTACCGCTATCATAGCAAAAATAAAAAATCCCCAGCCATCGGAACCAGCGACAAACACGGGGAAATAGAGAATATATATTGTATAAACTAACTATGTAGCCTGTTAAGTTAATTTATTTATATTTAAATGATACTATGCTAATAATGAAAACGCAATATCAAAAATTACCCTTAAAATATTTTTAACCTCTTATCTAAATTTTTTTGTTGAATATAGCAATTTTTTTAGAAGAATACAAAAAATCCCCCAAAACTGGGAGCTGATCGAATTAATAATTAGGATCGACACGTTTGCCGCTTTTTCCGCGGATCCCATCATACCATGCTTTCATAATGATCGGGAAATTGTGTTTTAAATGCTTATTTCACTTAGACAACACCAACATATGTGCCATCATGATCGTTGGGCTTAAATGGCGAACTTTCCAATTTTTACCGTAACGCTTATCAAAGAGAATGTTATTGCGCATCATATAGTAGTTACGCCAAGTATATTCTCGCTCAGCACTATCTCGATTTGGGTTTCCACCTGCTAATTGTCGTCTTAATTTGGCATCTGTGACATAAATAAGTTTTGTATGTTGCGCTAAGCGGTAAGCATAATCTGTATCATCAAAGAAGATAAAGTAATCTTTATCTGGAAGACCAACTTTTTTGGAAATATCTAATGTCATCAATGGTCCCTCAAAAGTCATATCTTTGACAAAGTACGTTTCTTTGTCTAACGGATGTGGCGCTACTTGCTTACGTAGCGAAGCCCAGAATTTGTTATGATCTTCCAAGTCAAGGTCAAGACAGACACGGTCAGTATAATTTTCATCCTCACGACTTGGTAACGCTACTTTAGCGCCTGTTTCGTCCATTTGCGCTAGAAGTTTTTCCAAACACGTTAAGCGATTATACGTCACCAAGACCACACATACTTTTTTTGCCATCTTTTTTCCCTTTAACTCTTCAAAAAACTTTTAACACTATCTGCCCAAGCATCCCAATTTAGCGTTGTATCATAATAATCTCGCGCTTTCCTTGACATGTTGTGATAGTTAGTGTCATCTGTCACTAAGGCTTCGATCTGTTGCACAAAATCTGTACTATTGGCTGATGTAGGCAAAGCGTAGCCAGTTTTTCCATTCAATACATATTGTGAAACACCACCAGTATTATAAGTGAAAACCGGCAAAGCATACATAGCAGCTTCTGCAAAAACGATCCCTGCTGCTTCAGCTTGAGTAGGTAAAAGAAATAGGTCTGCTTGCTCGTATTCAGCTTGCAGGCTACTTAATTCTGCAGGGTCATTTTTATCTAATCTTCCCTTGAAGATCACGTCACTTTGAGTAAAATCACTTGGTTTATCTAGCCCAACGATCGTCAGAGTATAATGATAGCCTGCTAAACTATTTTCATTTAACTTAGCAACTATATCTAAAGCTATGTCTACACCCTTACGCTTCCACTCGACTCCCACAAGTAATATATTGATCTCTTTGCTTGTTAATGTCTTAGGTGTGATTTTCACATCAGGCATATTGGCGCCAAAAGGGATCAAAGATAATTTACCTTCTGGTTGGTCATAGTCGTTTTGGACACTTTTATATGCCCATTGGCTTGGTAAGATGATCTTATCAGCTCTCGTTAGCGCTTTTTGATCTATCTCATCACCATTATCTGCACCTTTTTTATCCACACCAGCATAATAATAGTTGTTCATTAAAGCATAGGTGGCATCGGGGAGATCGACAAATTTAGCCTGACTATGTGCGAAAGCTATTATTGAAGCTCCCGCCGGACAAAAATAATAATTCGACTTCTTATCTTGATCATGGATCAGTTTATCAGCCCTTTTTCCCCAATACTTGGCACCAAGTACGGTCGTTTCAAAGTTGGTTACCCCTTGCTTCTTTATCCGATTCAAGTAAAACATTGTTGCTCGGATATAAAAGCGTGTAAACCAATTTTTCAGCGTGAGCGTGTCAACTTCAAGCCCATTTCTCTTCAAAGCTTCGTACATATTACTCGTCGTTCCTGACCAGGTCCGCTTATCTTTGGGATCGGTAAGTGACATTACCGTTAATTTCAAGAAAATTCACCTTCTGTTATTCTTCGATCTGTTTCATAAATTCAGCCAATGCATCTTGCCACATTGGAAATTCAAAGCCTGTTTCTTTAGCCAAATGCATCACTGAGTAGTGCGGACGAAAAGCAGCAGTCGGATATTCATCGGATGAAACTGGAGCAACTTCGACATCTTTGTCTTTCAAGATCTCTGTTGCAAATTCATACCATGAGCATTGTCCGTCATTACTGCATTGATAGACACCATAGTCGATCTTATTATCAACTAAGTAGGTCAAAAATTCAGCTAACGTCCGTGTCCAAGTTGGACGACCAATCTGATCTGAGACTACGGTCAAACGATCATGGTTTTTAGCTAAGTTCAACATCGTATAAACAAAGTTGTGGCCCCATTTGCCATAGACCCAAGCTGTCCGTACGATATAATACTTATCACAGTATTTTTCGACTGCTTGTTCACCTAAGAGCTTAGTCCGACCATATTCATTACGTGGACCTTTAGGATCATCAGGCATATATTCACCTTCTGTGCGTGAGCCATCAAAGACATAGTCGGTGCTGACATAGACCATTAAAGCATCATATTTTTGGCAAGCCTTAGCCATGATCTCTGAACCGACTGCATTGACCAATTCATTGACCTTTTTGCCTTCACCTTCAGCTTTATCGACCGCTGTGTAAGCCGCACAATGGTAAACGACTTCGGGACGATTTTTAGCAAAGTAGGTATCAACCTTAGCTTCATCAGTGATATCCAATACATCGACATCAGCTGCATCATAAGCGATCCCACGCTCATCTAATAAATGTTGCAATTCTTGACCTAATTGTCCATTGCCACCAGTGATCAAAATTTTCATCTTATTTATCTCCTAAATTTTAACTTTCTGTCCTTACTGAATAAGAGGTTGATGTAGCTAAATAACACCAACCTCTTATCGCTTATTTTTTAATTCAAGGCTGCACGTTCTTTTAGTGGGCGCCACCAGTCTTCGTTATTTAAATACCAATCAACAGTTTCAACGATACCTGTATCAAAAGTATATTTTGGCTTCCAACCGAGTTCAGTTTCGATCTTTGTTGGGTCGATCGCATAACGGCGGTCGTGACCCAAACGATCAGCAACATATTCAATTGCATCTTCACCTAAACCAAGTTGTTCAACGATCAAGTGCACGATCTCATTATTTGTCCGTTCATTATGTCCACCGACATTATAAACTTCACCCTTGCGACCCTTATGTAAAACAAGGTCGATTGCTTGGCAGTGATCGTAGACATGAAGCCAATCGCGGATATTTTTACCATCCCCATAGATCGGTAATTTCTTACCGTCCATCCCATTTGATGTCATCAATGGGATCAATTTTTCAGGGAATTGGTATGGTCCGTAGTTGTTTGAACAACGTGTGATATTCACATTCAGACCATAAGTTTCATAGTAAGCACGAACTAACAGATCAGCGGAAGCTTTACTTGCTGAATATGGTGAGTTAGGTGCTAACGGTGTCGTTTCACTGAAGTACCCTTCTTTACCCAAAGTACCGTAAACTTCATCAGTCGAAACTTGCAAATATTTTTCTAAGCCCATTGTCTTAGCTACGTGCAAGAGTGCCAATGTACCTTGCACATTTGTTTCTACAAAAACTTCTGGATGTAAGATCGAACGGTCAACATGACTTTCAGCCGCAAAGTTTACGATCGTATCGATATCATGTTCTTTTACTAAATGTTCGACCAATTCACGGTTTGTAATATTGCCGTGAACAAAGACATGACTAGGGTTGTCCTTTAGATCATCTAAATTATGAATATTACCAGCATAGGTCAATAGATCTAAGTTAACGATCTTATATTCAGGATATTTTTCGAGCATGTAGCGGACAAAGTTACTACCGATAAAACCGGCACCGCCTGTTACAAGTAAGTTTTTCATCAGGTTAGTCCTTTCCGTAAGTAAAGTTTAGATCAGCATCTTTTAAACGTGGATGTTTTTTGTCTTTATCCGATAAGATCAGATGTTCGAGCGGCATTGGCCAGTCGATCCCTAGATCTGGGTCATCAAATGCGATCCCACCATCAGCTTCTGGATTGTAGTAGCCATCAACTTTGTAAGCTACATTCACATTTGGGGTCAAGGTCACAAAACCATGTGCAAAACCTTTTGGTACTAATAATTGGCGGTGGTTGTACTCACTTAAGATAAAACCTTGCCATTGACCATATGTAGGTGAGCCTTTACGAATATCAACGATCACATCATAGATAACACCTGTAACAGCCCGTAATAATTTAGTTTGAGCATAAGGCGCACGTTGATAATGCAAGCCTCTTAAGACACCTGGTTCAACTGAAAGTGATTGGTTGTCTTGGGTGAAATCAAAATCGATCCCTGCTTCGACAAATTTTTGCTTTGTATATGTTTCCGTGAAAAAACCACGATGATCACCAAAAACATCAGTCTCGATGATCTTAGCATCTTGTAACTTTGTATCGATAACTTTAACCATGTTTAACTACTCCTACTTATCTTCATTGGCTAAACGCAATAAATATTGCCCATAGTCGTTTTTCTTCATTGGTTGCACTAATTCTATCAAGCGTTCTTTAGAGATCCAGCCTTGACGATATGCGATCTCTTCTAAGCTAGCAACTTTTAAATTCTGACGTTTTTGGATCGTAGCGATAAAGCTCGAAGCCTCCAACATCGAATCATGTGTTCCAGTGTCCAACCAGGCGTATCCGCGTCCCATGAGCTTAACATCTAGATCACCGCGCTTTAGATATTCTTTATTGATATCAGTGATCTCCAATTCTCCACGTGCTGATGGTTCCAAGCCCTCGGCGATCGAAACAACATCATTATCGTAGAAATAAAGCCCTGTGACCGCATAGTTACTCTTAGGTTCAGCTGGCTTTTCTTCGATCGATAAAGCATGATGGTCTTTGTCAAATTCCACCACACCAAAACGCTCAGGATCAGTCACATGATAACCAAAAACGGTTGCTCCTTTTTCCTTTTTAGTAGCATCTCTTAGTAGTTGACTCAATCCACTGCCGTAATAAATATTATCGCCTAAAATTAGGCAGACTGGATCGTCACCAATAAACTCCTTACCTAAGATAAAGGCTTCCGCCAAGCCATTTGGTTTTTCTTGGACCTTATAGGAAAGATTTATCCCGAAATCGGACCCATCACCTAAAAGTTCTTCAAATAATGGTGTGTACTCTGGGGTCGAGATCAATAAAATATCTCTGATCCCTGCCAACATCAGCGTTGACAGCGGATAATAGATCATTGGCTTATCATATACTGGGATCAATTGCTTGGAAATACCACGCGTGATCGGATAAAGACGCGTCCCACTTCCACCAGCTAAAACTATGCCTTTCATAGAAGACTCCTTTAATTAAAACATAAGAAACATTATGATTTACTGAATATTCAAGTTAATTTTCGCATACCGACATTATAAATTCAATTACACTTTCATTACAGAAAAAAGTTAACTATTATTTTAGTTCTATAATATTGTCAATTTATGCAAAATACTCCACCTATATTTATACACCGTTTTGCGACTAACTGCCAGTATTTTTGCTATTTCAGTCAATGATAGTCCTGTCTCTAACCTTAAAGCTAAAAATTTCTGCTCATTTGGTGTGCACGTATTCCATAATTCTAACACTAACTCATCAGTCATAACGTTTTCAAAGCTCAGCGGGATCATCGCCCATAGTTCATCAACATTCTCTGGCAACCCACATTCCCTTTGCTTAGTTCGCGTCTGCTTGCACAATAGGTCTAACAGACGCCACTTGACCTTCTGATAGAGGTAAGGCATTACTGCTTCCTCTGTAACACTGTCATGTGTTTGGCAATAAGCACAATAAGCCTGAGCAAAAGCGATCTGCCCCTCGACTACTAGATCCTCATAATCGGGACTTTGACGGGACACATTCAAACGCTTCAATACACCATAGATAACTTTCTCACGTTCTGCTTGCAACAAATATGCAAATCCTGTTTCATACATCAACTAGACTTCCCTTGCTTAAAAGTTTGGTCTAGGGCCCTAAACTGTTTTTAGCATACGACCAGATCATATCAAACAAAACCTGCATCTCAACGACAAAATCCTGCATGTAGCTTTTTTACTCCGCATAAAGCCTGTTATGCTGGAGTCCAAACTATTCATCAGCTACTATAGCACAAATGAATTTTTTTATAGTTTGAAAAATACTTCCAAATAATTTTGAAGTATTGAAATAACTTGAATTTTGTGTAAATTTACTTAATTTTTAGGAGGAGAATTTTTATGGAAACCGTCTTTCTAGACCTAAATGGCGTACATGCGCTCTATCGTCAAGGATATTTTGATGCTGATGCAACTTTAGATACGCAGACCTCGCTTTTGCTCTGGGATTGTCATGATCTTGGGCTCAAAAATTGTCGCTCCTTGATCTTAGACGCCAAACGCGGAGTCATCATCAGTGACAAGGAATCCACCCGTCTAGTCAATCAATTTATCAAACGCCAACCGGTTGGGCTTTTACTGGCCCGTTGCCTTATCAGCCCCCTTGCTAAAAAGCCCCCTTGTCTGCCTTACGTTTGGGGAAAGATCTTACTTGTCCCGCTAAGCGGCTACACTCGCCATCCAACTAGTTGGCTCAGACTCGATCACGTCGATTACAACTATTTTGTCGATCCCACCCACATCGCTATTATCTTTGACCACGATCCTAAGACTCGTTTTATCTTGCCTATCAATAAAAAGACTTATCTTTGCAACTTGAAAACAACTGCTACCATCTATTATCGCCTGCGCCAACTCATCCATGAGCTAAGTAGTGCTTTTGACCTGACTACTAAGACTACACCTTTATATTATTTAGACGAGCAACTCGAGCGTACGTTCTCACTGGCCACGCTCTTTGATGATTACTTATTGATGGTCATCAGCTTGATCTATCGCGAACATGGGATCACAACAGAAAATGAAGCTAAACTCATCAAAGATCACCTCAGGCAAAAATACGACCATCTCTAAAAATACTTGATTTTGCTAGACTTGGATCCTATTTCTTATTGGTTCACAAGCCATAAAAGTTATAATATAATGGAAATGATTAATATTATAGAGCTTGATCCAAGGAGTTAAATATACTATGACAAAACCGATCAAAATCGTTACGGATTCATCTGTCCAATTGACACCTGAAGAAATAAAAGAAAATAACATTACGATCATCCCCCTATCAGTGGAAGTAAATGGTAAGAACTACATCGATGGTGAGGATATCAGCCGTGAAGAACTCGTGGAACAATTACGTAAGGGTAACATCCCTAAGACAAGTCAACCAGCAATGGGACGGTTCATCGACACCTTCAATGAATTAGGCAAAAACGGAAGCCAAGTCTTAGCGATCTTGATTTCCGATGTTTTGAGCGGGACATTTGAAACAGCGCTCAGTGCTGCTGACATGTCAGATGCTGACGTTACCGTGATCAACAGTAAATCAACGGACCGTGGTCTTGCTTTCCAAGTTCTAGCTGCTGCTAAAGACGCCCGTGAAGGCAAAACCATCGCAGAGATCAAAGAACACTGTGCTGATATCTATTCACGGACTACAGTTGATGTGTTAGTCGATAATCTCGATTGTTTGGTTGCTGGTGGGCGTGTGAGTCGCTTTGCCGGGGCCTTGACAAAATTGATCAACTTGAAGATCATTGTCCGCTTAAATGAACACAGCCTTGATGTCTTCACAAAAGGCCGCAGTCGTAAAACTTTTATCAAGCATTGCAAAGAATTAGCAGAACAACACAAAGATAATCCGATCCAAGCTCTTTCGCTTTCAAATGTCGGGACTGATCCTGAATTTTTGGAAAAGATCAAAGAAACGATCTTACCAGAAAATAGCGATGCCAGTTATCTAGCTCGTTTGACCAGTCCGATCATCATGACGCATACCGGTTTGAATGCCGTGGGTGTGATCACTTTGGCAGAAAAGCCTGAAAAAACTGACGCTTAATACCATATAGATAAAAGTAGCCACCCGATACATATGTATTGGGTGGCTGCTTTTTTGTATCAATATACATTTTATGCCTTTTTATACATCGAGCCTTCTAATTGATAACCTTTTTCAATTACACTATTTTTACCTGAATACACAAACCCTATTAAATCAAGGTTTTATCCCCGCTAATTGAGAACTATTATTATTTAGAACGATTCTAATTTACTTTAGTTATTTTTGGTGTTACGGTTTAAGTAAAGTAGAACTGAAATTATTTTTTATGAGGGGATGTTAATTATGAAACATTCAACAAAATTAGGCTTGATCATTGCGATCGCGGTGGTCTCAGCGATCTTAGAATTTGGCTTTGGCCTTAGTTTAGTCGCGCAGATCATCATTACTACCACCGGAACTTTGATTGCCTTATCCATGTTAAAAGAAATGATCAAAACATTACGCTCAGGCAGCTATGGTGTCGATCTCCTAGCGATCACTGCGGTCGCTGCGACACTTGCTGTCGGCCAATATTGGGCAGCGATGATCGTTTTGATCATGTTAGTCGGTGGCGATTCGCTCGAAGACTATGCTTCTAAAAAGGCTCATACCGAATTAAAAGCCTTACTCGATAATTCACCCCAGACCGCTCACAAAGTCGTGGCTGATAAACTTGTCGATATCAAAGTCGATGAAGCTAATATCGGCGATCAATTGGTCGTTAAACCGGGTGAGACCGTCCCAGTCGATGGCCATGTCATCAAAGGCAGTAGCATGTTTGATGAATCGAGCTTGACCGGTGAATCTAGACCGATCACTAAAAATATCGGCGATACTATCTATTCTGGTTCGATCAATGGTGATTCTGCAGTAACGATGACAGTTGATAAACTCGCTAAAGATAGTCAATATCAGCGCTTGATCCAATTAGTCAAACAAGCCGACAGCACACCCGCTCATTTTGTCCGAATGGCTGACCGCTATGCCGTTCCATTTACTGGGATCGCCTTTGTGATCGCTGGGATCGCTTGGTTTGTTTCCAAAGATCCTGTGCGCTTTGCCGAAGTTTTGGTCGTAGCTTCACCTTGTCCGTTGATCTTAGCTGCTCCAGTGGCTTTGGTGTCCGGGATGAGCCGTTCGTCACGTAACGGGATCGTGGTCAAAACTGGGAACGTCTTGGAAAAGATGGCCACAGCCAAAACAGCTGCCTTTGATAAGACCGGTACGATCACTAGCGGTCGACTCTTTGTCGATCAGATCAAACCCGTGGCCGGTACGACCAAAGAAGAGCTTTTAGGTTATGCAGCTAGTGCCGAACAATCTTCAGGTCATATCCTAGCCCGTTCATTGCTCAATTATGCTGTTAAACATGAGGTCAAGTTATTAGAAGTTCAGCAATTATCTGAAGTTACAGGTAACGGGGTCACTGCACAGATCGCTGGTCAGACCGTCAAAGTCGGAAAGGCTTCATTTGTGGCTCCAACAGCCAAGATCGCTGAAACGACGCAAACTTGTGTTTATATCAGTTTAAACGACCAATATATCGGAGTGATCACCTTTATCGATAAATTACGTCCCGAAGCTGCGCAAACGATGCAAGCTTTACGCGACCATGGAGTTAAACACTTGATGATGTTAACTGGTGACCAACAAGCTATTGCCCAAACGATCGCTAAAGAAGTCGGGATCGATGATGTCAGAGCAAAATTATTGCCTGAAGAAAAGATCCAGGCTTTAAAGACAGTACCTGAAAGTGAACATCCGGTCATCATGGTCGGTGATGGAGTCAACGATGCACCTTCATTGACCGTCGCTGATGTCGGGATCGCTATGGGGGCCCATGGAGCTACAGCAGCCAGTGAATCAGCTGATGTCGTGATCTTAAAAGATGACCTGCTAAAAGTCGCTAAAGCCGTTGAGATCGCCCAAGATACTTTACGCATTGCACGCCAAGCTGTGTTGATCGGGATCTTCATCTGTGTCTTCTTAATGTTAGTTGCCAGCACCGGGTGGATCCCCGCGATCGTAGGCGCAATGTTTCAAGAAGTCATCGACACCGTTTCGATCCTTTGGGGCTTGCGGGCTCGCTATTCCCATGAAAAATAGTTATTTAACTGGGATTGTAGTAAAATATTAGTAATTAAACTGATTGAAGAGGAACTAATATGACCGATCCACTATATTCACTGATCACTATCGTCAACAAAGAAGACGTCTATCAAGCTTTCAAATCTGGATTAGAGAAACAAACTGGCGTTGACTATGAATTGATCCGCATCAACAATGAAAATAATGAATACAACTCTGCCCGCAAAGCTTTTAATGATGCTGCTAAAAAAGCTAAGGGACAATATCTAGTTTTCCTACACCCAGATATTCGTTTCTTAAATGAGCATGCCTTAAAAGATGTCTTAGACCAGGTCAGATCACTTCCCAAAGATTTTGGTGTTGCTGGTATTGCGGGAAGCCCTCAAGAATTAGTCGATAATGATCGGATTATTTTGACAACGATCATCCACGGCGACCATAAAGAACATGTTGGACGTCCGATCACTGGTCCTACTCCAGTCCAAACTTTAGACGAATGTTTCTTTGTCATTGCCCGTGACTACTGGGAAAAGCAGCCTTTTCCAGCGAAGGAAGGCTGGCATCTTTATGCGGTAGAACAATGTCTCTTGGCGCAAAAAGACCAGCGTGAAAATTACGTCGTCCCGGCTGCTATCTGGCATACTTCTGATGGTAAGTCTGAAGATTTTCGCTACACACTTCAAGTTAGACAGTTGATCAAGGAATATCGAGCACAGACGGCTTCGATCAACACGACCGTTAAACGTTGGCCGACCCGTGGTTTAGGCGCTAAAATTTTCGTCAATACCTATCTCGCTAAGATGTATCTAAAATATTTGCTAAAAAAATAAGTGTGTTCGATAATACGATCAGCACTAGATAAATAACGCGGGCTCCATCATGATCATCGTGATGGGGCCCGCGTTATTTACTAAGCGTTACACTATCGTACACACTTTATTTTGTTGCTATTCTAGCGATCATTTTTTCTAAATGTAAGGCTAAAGCATAATCCCATAAACGCCCACGCAATTTAGAATCAGCGCGGTACTCTGGATAACGTTTCAACTTAGCCAAAGTTTTTAAACTAGGATGCTTATAATATGCCAAGCGCGTTCCGTAATATTCCTCTAAATATAGAACTTCCGGTGCATCGGTCAATTTTAACGCTTGCACCAAATTGTCTAGTGCACATAAATTATCCTCTTGTTCAGCGATCTTCTCACTGACATCAAACTTGGCTAACACCTTTTGCCACCGCGTGTCGGTCGAAGCACCTAAAGTATTATTTTCATGGATCCGATAACCGATAAGTTCTTCATTTAAGAAATAACAGCCATGATCTAAAGCTGCCATTAAATTCAAATACCAATCATGTGGCATCTCTGCTTGATATTCTTCCACCAAGATATCGCGTAACTCACTGCGGATCAGCATTGTACAGCCAGGCGAAATATTATTACGCATGATCGCATTGGCATTGAATTCGGTCAACTTAGCTAAAGGTGTTTTTGAATAAATAAAACCAGCGTTATAAAAAGCTTTATTCTCAGGCAAGTTGAGCGGTTTGCCGTTAGCATCGATCAATTGTACAGCACAGTTTAAAGCTTTGATCTCCGGCTTTTGTTGCATCAAAGCGGTCATCTTGGCTAGTTTATCTGCATGCCATTCGTCATCTTGATCAGCTAAAAAGATATAGTTTCCTGTAGCCTTTGCCAAAGCTTGCGCAAAATTCTTGCGGTAACCTAGATTCTTTTCATTGATCGAAAAATGCCACTTATCAGAAAGGCTGTGCTCTTTGATAAACTTTTGCACTAACTGAGCAGTATTGTCAGTCGAAACGTCGTCACAAATGATCACTTCATCTGGTCGACGGGTTTGTTCTAATAGGGTTGTTAGTTGTCGTTCAATGTATTTTCCACCATTATAGGTCGCCATAACGACTGAGATCATAATTCTGCCTTCTTTCTTAGTGTTTGAGATAGATCAAATACCAATCACCTAAATATTGGCGATAACGCGGAAAGCAATCCCAGTAAGTCGCTAACTTCACACCTACTAAAGGATTTTTTCTCAGATAAAATCGCTCTCTGACCGCAAGCCATCGATCATTGCGGTCTAAAACTCTTAACTTAGTGGTTTTATCAGCGATCTCACTGCTATTTACATACTCGCGTAAAGTATCATCAAATGCACGCGCGGTTTGGATCCACTTTTTCTTTGCCGCAACAGATTTTAGATCTCGGCTTTCCTTGGTAAAGGCACTATTTTGGTGTTTACGCCATCTTATCAAATTGCCATTATAGTTATACAAGCCATCACTAAACAAGCTTAAACGCCACAATAAAGCGTCATGCGGATATTCTGGACGCCAATACTTCCGTGCAATATCTAAGAGCTCTTTTCGAATGCAATGGGTACACCCGGGACGTCCAACTAATAAATAATTATTCTTCAACGGGATCTGACTTACACTGCCATCATTTTGCTTGAAGCCATCTTTGTGACTACCATCCTCAAAAAAGAGCTCATAGTTTGAAGTCAATAAGCTGATCTGCGGGGAATTTTCCATCACTTCGCTCATGATCTTTAACTTATCCTGATGCCAAATATCATCTTGATCACAAGAAAAGACGAGGTCTCCACTTGCAGCCCACATACCTTCCATAAAGTTACGTCGCCATCCCTTATTTTCAGGATTGCGCGTATATTTCCAATTAGCTAGCGAATATTTAGTGATATAGTCGGTAACTATCTGTGGAGTCTTATCACTACTTCCATCATCAAACAATAAGACTTCATCGGGGCGCCGTATTTGATGACGTAATGAATCCAACTGCTCGCTGATATATTTTTCACCATTAAAAACTGAAACTACAACTGATATTTTCATCTAGTCACCTCTTAGCGTTGGCCCTTGACCTTGAGATAATTTTTCCAAGCGACTTTATACATTGGAAAACCAAATTTCAACATAAGATAACCCAATTTGTCTCTCTTTGGTGTCTTAGGATCAGATACTACCTGGGCTCGATTGGCTTTCAGATACTTGATGATCGCATTTCTCTTTGCTACTAGATCAGGCACTGTAACGTCTAGCATCTGATTTAGTGTACTAAAGCGTGCATATACTTGACGCCGTTTGACTGCAGAAGCTAGATCAGGATAGCGCGCCACTACATCTTGTGCCATCTGATCAGTCATTTCTAATAACTCTAATTTCTTTGCATTAAAGCCCGAGGTCGTGATCGATCCAGCTCGTAGCATATAGTTATATTTGGGCAAAAAACCACACTCGATCGAATTACATTGCATAAATAATTGATATGTAGTTGCAATATCTTCAAAAATCTTGCCTTCAGGGAAAGCCACTGTCTCATATAACTCTTTTTTAGCTAATTTAGCATAGGCACAGGTATCAACTAGATCGTGATAACACATCATCTCGATCGCTTTTTTCCCACTAAGAGTGGTCACTAAACCATTGCCGTCATTTTTCTCAACACCAGTCGCCAAATAAACGTTATTCAACGCACAGATCGACATCGGTGATTTGAACCCTTTTGCCTCCAATAATTCATACAAAAAGGTCACATAGTCCGCTGTTACTGTGTCATCAGAATCGACAAATGTTAAATATTCGCCCTGTGCCAGTTGTATACCATGATTTCTAGCGTTGGACAGACCGCCGTTAGCTTGATGGACCACCTTAAAGCGCGGATCTTTTTGCGCAAATTCATCGCACATTTTGCCCGAAGAATCCGTACTACCGTCATCGATCAAAATGATCTCAAGCGCAGGATAGGTTTGGCGAGCTAGTGACTCTAAGCAAGCCTGTAGATACTTTTCAACGTTATAGACTGGCACGATAATACTGACTAATGGTTTTTCCTGTGTCATCTGTTCATTCATTAGTAGGCACCCTCTGTTTTAAAGATACTGATAATGTTTCTAAATAAAATCTTTATGTCAAACCATAATGAAGCATGGTCAACGTAATACAATTCAAGGTCGCAACGCTCAGGATAATGAACGGTACTTCTTCCCGAGGCTTGCCAATATCCCATAGCACCAGGTGTTACCGATAAAAATTTATCTACTCGGTCACCGTATTGTGCCAATTCTTCTTCAACAACAGGTCTTGGACCGATCAGTGACATATCACCCTTTAAGATATTGAAAAATTGGGGCAATTCGTCCACTGACGATTTACGCAAAAAGCGTCCAAAGCCTGTGATCCGTGGGTCTTTATCTGGTGGAAGTTTATAGCTATTTTTTACATACAATGCATATAAAGCCTTATCTTCCTTAAGCTTTTTATCAGCATCAACGATCATCGAACGATATTTGTAAATATAGAACGGACGATGATCTTTACCGATCCGTCTTTGCTTGTAAAAAACTGGTCCCTTATTCTCACCAAAGCTATCGATCAACCAGATCACAAATGTCAGTGGTACTACAAAAACTAAGGCGCAAAGCGAAACTACTATGTCAAAGAGTCGCTTTACTACTAGATATATCATTTTACTGATACCTTTGTCCAAAATCTCATCTCCTTTTTGCAGGACACTAGTTGTCTAGGCGGGAAGGCTTCCCGGTTATTTTTCTGATCAAAAACGAACTGATCTTCTTGACCCAATTCTGTTTTCCCATAAACATTACAGGATACTCGACATAGTTAATCTGATTTTTATCGACCCAAACATCCAATAATAATTCACTGATAAAACCATAGATCCGCTTCTCATACGGTGTATAGTCACTAATATCGGTACGTTTTTCTACTTCCGCCAATACATCGATCAGCCAAGTAGTGTAAGCATCAAATAACTCACTTTTGGCGATCATCATATTAAACATGTGTACTGAACGACGCTTGACCGCTTGATCAAAGAACGGTACATAATCAGGGTACCTCTCTACTAACACTTGCCGCGTTGTTTCAAGATCTTTGATATGATGAACATGTTCATAGTGTGACCATGACGTCTCAATATAGTAATTGCGCTTTTTAGGCAAGATCATATCATGCTCTTGAAGAGCTTTTTGCAAGGTCTCAGGCGTCATGATATCTTGATACTTCTTATCTACACTGGCAAAAAAATTACGCTTGCCGTTAGAAAAGAAGCGCCGATAATGAACTAGACCTTTGACATCAGCAGTCCTATTCTTAGTAGCCCAATATTGTGCGGTCAATTCACAATAGTTTTCATTTTTAGCTGAAATATTATCTCCAGTATTATCGCGCAAAAATCCCTTAAAATCTTCTGGATCTTTACCTACTTGTAAAGGAAGATAAATTTCATCTTTTGGCATTTTTGTTTTTTTATGACTTACAACATATACTTCAGCTTTCAAAGCGTCCTCTTTCTTCTGTGATCATTATCTACAGACTAATATTACTCCTAACATTATAGCTATATCTAGGTAACTTTGCAATCAAGCTAAAACTCTTTAACAATTTTTTTGGATATAGCGAAATAGGCTGTGACATAAGTCTACTCTTCTATATCAACGCGACAGCTGAGCCATATCTCGTCTAGTAAATAAAAGTGGTCTCACTACGATGCAAGATCATAGTGAGACCCCTCTATTCATACGGCCCTGACCGCATCGTTTTTCACTCTAGTATAGCTGATCAATTTCTAGCTAATTCCACTAAGGCTTGCTCTAGATTAGCAAAATAATTCTCTAAATAAAACGGAGCGATACTTTGCTTGACCGCTTGGGGTTCAAAGGTGGTTTGAGCTACTGCATGTAAAGCCTGCTCTAACCCTGCCAGATCACCAACATCATAAGTAAAGCCGTTTTCTCCATCCTTTAACACATCACGATAACCATTAAAGCGACTAGACACCACCGGGATCCCGCGTGCGATCGCTTCGAGCATGATCATAGGAAGCCCCTCATAAGTCGAAGTCATCACTAAAGCAGTTGGCCGTTGCTTGATCTTTTGCCATAGATCGGGCGTCCAACCATGCCAGGTCACTCGGTCGGCAATTCCAAGTTCATTCGCCTTGTGCTCACACTTCTTCGCATCCACGCCAGTTCCATACATATCTAATAAGGCCCCATCGAAGTGCGCGACTCCTGTCAGTAATTCACCGAGATTTTTTTGCCCCGACAACATCAGCCGCCCAGCGTAAAAGAAATGCGGTTTGTCGTCTGCGTAGCTCGGTAACTCTGCTGACTCTGGTTCGATCGGATTATAGACTAGCCGGATCTTCTCTTCTGGAACACCATATTTCATCAATTCTGATTTGATCGGTGAACTGATCGCTAAATGGCCATCAGCTAGCGGGATCGTATTAGCTGCATCAAACATATCTTGGTCGGCTAAGGAAAAATGGATCCATGATAACAAAGTATAGTGCTTATGTAAGAGCTGCTTGATCTTAGCACCTAACTTGATTATCTTAGGACTCAGTGAGATAAAGCAGGTATTCTTATCGGCACTGAGAAATAACTGTGCGACCTTGATGAGCTTTTCAAACCGTCCCGCATAGATCTTGACCTTGATCTTTTGATCCAATTTATCTAACCACTCATATTTCACTGGCTCATCTGCCAAAACGAGCTCAACTTCATTTTGGGTGACTAAGTGGTTCAAAACTTTAACTAAAACTGTCTCAGTTCCCCCAGTTCCAGATAGTTTTGTGCATAAAAATTTCAGTTTCATTCCTGTTTCCTCACTAATTTTTATTGATGCGGTCTAATTGGCGCAATAGTTCACTGGAATGTTTGGCTTCGACTTTGCGAATAAAGAAATAATCTCCTTGTTGGATCTCAGCTAAATTCTCCTCATCCAAAATGGCCGGATAACTCCCGTGTTTTTCTTCCCACTTGATATAGCGATAATTTCCATTGATCAACCGTTCCTTGAAACGGGGCTCATTGCAAATTATCGTCTGCATCCAAAATTCATCCGAAAAGCATCCTGTTTTGAGCATTTGCAAAAATTTTGGATGTGAATCGAGATATTCTAAACAATATTCAACCGTATCACGTGGTAGATCAGCCCAATTAGCACCAGCATAGATCTCTTCTTTGATCCCTAAACGTTTGAATTTATCCACCCGTAGTAACGTCTGCGTTGAGATCAATAAACGATGATAGATCTTCCCAAACGTACTTCGCCGGTTTACACGGTCATAATTAAAGTAGTATTTTTGCCACCAAATGATCGGTTCCCCATTTTTTTTGACCTCAGCAGCTTTTTCATAAACCAGATAGATCTTAGAATCATTTTCAAAATGCTGATAGAGTTCTTCAACGTTGGCTGCGACCCAATCTTGTCCCGAAATAATATGAAAATAACTGATCGCGGGATTTTTTAAAGCTAATCGCATCAATCTAACAGTTGCTTCCCCGATACTCCAACTACCCCAATTAACTTTTACCTCAGAAATATAGTGGATCTTATGCTCTTTTAGAAAAGCCTCATCCGCTGCAGAAAGTTGCATTTTGGTATCAAAATGGATGTAGATCTCAAACGACTTACTGAGCTTTTGCGTCAATTCTTTGATCAACGGCATTTCTTTATGAGCCAAAAGTAAAATGGCTTGCATCGCTTACCTAACTAAACACGACTGGCTTAGTTGTTCCTTTCTAAAATTAGTATCTTATCGTATCTTACCTAAAAAATAAGGGCTAAGCAACCAATTGCCTTGGCCTATTCAAGTTGGCAAAAAGCGCCAAAAAGACAAAGTTATAGGAGACATCCCACATATGCTGATCGATCCCTGCCGTCAAAACGACTAACAGTAGACAGATACTCCAATAGTAGAGTTTCTCTTGGCGGAAACGTGTAAATAGTAGGTAGAACAGTACGAACAGTAAAGCAAAAATAATGATTCCATGCATCATTAGCGTTCTAACATATGAAGAGTCGATATAAAAATAATCTACAACTTTAAAACCACCGCCAAAGCCGTTTTGATAGATATATTGACCCAGCAAAGGTACATTATAGTTATCAAAGGCTACTCTCTCTAAGATCAATCTACCTGACAAAAAACTATTGATCTTTTCTAGTGGCCAAAAACCCGGATGGTAGAAATATCCCATCAAAATGATGGCTAGTGCATATAAAATAGTGAACGCCTCGAGTAAATATGCTGGTATTTTAGCAAAGAGTGGGCTCAACTTAGGATAGACCGCTACACAGATCAGCAAAAATAGCATCAATAAAAGATCTATCCGCGTATCAGTCACAAAGTAAATTAGCGCCGTCAAAGCTAAACAAGAAATATACTCGGCTATATTGAGTTTGAACCGTTTGAGCGCCGTATAAGCTAACATCATAAAGAAACCGCGCGCCGCTAGATCAGTAGGATAAACAGCTCCTAATGAATAACGTACTGCAGGTGAACCGGCTCGCGTGATCATCACATTGCGGACACTTCCATTCAACGCAAAGATCAGTGATAGCGCGATCACAAGTAGATTGACCCAAATAAACAACTGCAATATCTTGTCAATGTCAATGTTTTTAGCCCCAACAATAAAGAACAACAGGTAAAAGATCTGATATTCATTTGCATTGGTTCCAACTGCAAATAATATGATCTCCAATAACATGAAGATCGTTAAATCTTGCCATTTATGGTCATCTAAAAAAATGATCTTCAAAGTGACAAAAAAGGCTGGAATGATCGATAAATAAAACAATGCTCTTTCTGAGAGCAAAAAATTAACTAGCATCGTGCCTTTCAACGACATCGCAAATAAATAGCATGTAAAACTCACAAAGTAAATAATGCTTCCCAAATTAGGGACTTTTTGTAAAAGCTTATTACTAAAACTATTTCTTAAATCTTCAACTCTATCCATGGTTATCCTTCCAAACTATCTAGTTTTTTGATCGCAGTTTTAATAAAGCGACCTTGGCGTAATTTTTGTGCTAAAGCCAAGGTATTTTGTTGCATCTCACGGTACTGTTCTGGTGTCATTTGTCCTAACACATTGCCTACTTCAGTTAAGCTTTCGACCACAAAACCCACATTATGCGTCACGATAAACTCAGCTAAGGCAGCCTCTTTCCACATGATAACAGGTAGACCGCTGCTCAAGTAAAGCGAGACCTTATGGGGATCATTGTAGCGCATATATTCACCAAACACGCCATTACATGTCAGCAAACTATCACCATCCCACACTAAGCCAAAATTTTGTGAGAAATGTTTGGCTAACTCATCAGGAGGATAGACCCCTGCATATTTGAGCGGTTCAGGGTAAGTTTTAGCTGGCGCTGGTCCAAAAAGTGTCAGTTCAAAATCCAAGGTCGCTGCTTTTTTCAAAAAATCAGCTTTGGCTAGATTCCCCGCAAATACCACACTCTTGGCAAAAGGCCGCTGCTCTACTAAAGGCGTTGGATTATAGTAGTCAAATAATCCCAATTCAACGATCGGGACATTCACGCCTTGTTCTTCCAACCAACTACGCATCTTAGCATTATGGGCGATGATCCCATCAGCTTGTTTGAACAGTGCTAACTCGGCTTGACTTTGGGCTTTATCGCCACCAAACAAGCGCAAAGTCTCAATGTCATGTATCAATAAATACAATTTTGCCTTTGTTTTTTGCTTGATCGCTTTAAACAGCTCATTTGTCAGATAAGCAGAGTAGATCGGATATTGCAACAAGATCACATCTGCTTGACTTTGTTGCAACATCTTAGGGATATAGTATTTACCGTAATAGATCTTTTTTAACTTAGCCCCGAAACTCTTATCTTCTGGATCCAAAGTGACTTTTAGCGGTAATGTTTGATAATCAGTTTCCGTCAAAAATTGCTCAACATCAGCCTTGGCTTTAGGTCCGGCATTGTTAGCTTGGGAATTTTCGACCGTTATGATATACTTGTTCATCTTATCTATTCCTTTATTCAGTTAATTGACTCCTAAATTATAGCATATTCAAAAATGCGATAGGCTTGAATTCCTACCGCATCCCTCTATCTGTTGAATTTTTGTTTGACCATTGCGGTTACTTGCGTCAAAGAAGTTGGTTTTAATAAGACGATCATGACCATATAGATGATGACGCCTAACACCACTTCGCTTCCGATCGACAAAATACTTGTCTTGATCAAATTGCTCATTGCAAAAACAGGGATAAACATCACTATTCCCGCCAAAAGATACTTAGGCACATTGATAAACATCTGCTTGAAATCAGCAATATCACGGATATACCACAACTGATAACCCGTTACTACTAATTCAGAGAGAACTGTTGCATACATCGCACCATTTAACCCCCAGAAGTAAATAAACGGTAAATTAGCCACGATATTAAAGAGTGCCCCTAAAACTACCGACGTCGTAAAAGCTTTAACTTTATTCGTTGGTAAAAGATACTGCGTTCCCACAGTATTGCTCCAAGCGATCAGCAAAATAACGACTGACTCGATCAACATTGCTAACCCAACCGGTCCAAAGCCCTTACCATAAAAATACGGTCCTAATTGCAAAGAAACAGCTGCTAGACCAAATGTCATCGCCACGGATAACAACGAAATAAAGTCAAATGAAGTATAAAGCATCTGATTGACGCGCTTATGATCGCCCTTAGCAAAGGCCGAGGCCATATGTGGCAACATTACCGTTCCTAGTGAAGTCGCCAACGTTAAGACCATTTTAACTATCTGATCAGCATTGAAATAAAAACCAGAATATTTCGAGCCGACCATCGCCCCTAGCATCGTCTTGTTGAGTTGGAGATAAACCGACGTTGCAATTTGTGGAATAAATAATGATACGGTCGGATTAAAATGTCTTAGCGGGTGTAATTGGCGTAATTTCACGGGTACCAAGATCTTGCGTAGATATGGCCATAAGACCCAGTTGCCCACTAAAGCTGACGCAGCTACGATAAAGATATATAAGCCAACATCATTGGCATCCCGAATAAAGGTGAAGATCAAGATCATCGAGCTGATCTTGATCACGGTATTTCTAATGACCGTACTCTTAAAGTCCTCGATCCCCATAAATAGCCATGAAATATCAAAGGCAACAGCAATAATGTTGATCGATTGGATCCAAAGATATTCAGTATACTCGGTATAGAACTGCAAAAAGATCACAAATGCAAAATAAGCTACCAATGTCGTCAAGGTTTTTAAGATCTGGATCTCCCAAAAAGTTTCTGACATCTTTTGCCGGTTTTCACGGACATAAGCAATTTCTCGGTTCCCGTAATAACCAACACCTAGCCCGGCGATCAAGACAAAGTACTGAATGATCGAGTTAGTATAAGCATTATCGCCGACCCCTGACGCATGTAAGACCCGACTGATATAAGGACTTGTGATCAACGGTACGATGATCGCTAACACTTGGTAGCCCGCATTATATAAATAGTTGCGGAGAACTTTCATCTTTAATCACCAAATTCTTGTTTAACTGTGGTCAAAGCGGCCGAGATCACTTGATCCATGTTGTAATAACGATATTGCCCTAAACGTCCACCAAAGATCACATTTTGAGCTTCTTGTTTAGCTAGATCTTGGTATTTAGTATAAAGCGCATTGTTCTTCTTATCGTTGACTGGATAGTATGGTTCATCGCCCCGTTTCCAATCAGCAGGATATTCTCGGGTTATAACGGTCTTATTCTTATCACCTTTACCAAATTCAAAGTGCTTATGCTCAATGATCCGTGTATATGGTGTCTTAGCATCGGTGTAGTTAACGACCGCATTACCTTGATAGTTATCAACGTCTAAGGTTTCAGTCTCAAACCGTAAACTCCGATATTCTAATTCACCTAGTTTATAATCAAAGAATTGATCGATCATCCCAGTGAATAAGACTTTATCGTAATCACTCAAGTATTGGTCTTTGTTATCAAAGAAATCAGTATTGGTTTTGACGGTGATGTTGTCGTGATCTAACATCTTTTCCACGATCTGTGTGTAGCCACCAACTGGGATCCCTTGATAATCATCGTTGAAATAGTTGTTATCGTAAGTCAAACGTACCGGTAAACGGCGAATGATAAAGGCTGGCAATTCAGTTGCCTTACGCCCCCATTGCTTTTCAGTATAACCCTTGATCAATTTTTCATAGATATCGGTACCGATCAACGAAATAGCTTGTTCTTCCAAGTTTTCGGGTGTCTTACCGTTCAAAACAGCACGTTGTTCATCGATCTTTGCTTGCGCTTCTTTAGGTGTGACTACTCCCCAAAGCTTATTGAAAGTATTCATGTTGAAAGGCAAGTTATAGATCTCGCCATTATAATTTGCCACTGGGGTATTCGTATACCGGTTAAATTCAGCAAATTGGTTCACGTAATCCCAAACTTTTTTGTTTGAAGTGTGGAAAATATGTGCGCCATATTGATGTACTTGGATCCCATTGACTTCTTTCGTATAAATATTTCCCGCTAAGTGGTCACGCTTTTCGATCACTGTAACTTCATGGCCACGCTTAGCCGCTTCATTGGCAAAGACAGCCCCAAAAAGTCCTGCACCAACAACTAAATACTTAGACATAATATGTACTCCTCCAAAGATATCTGATTTATCTCGTCTAATTAAACAAAAAGCCGTCACAATGACGGTAATTCCTTTTGCATTATACCACAGAAAAAAAACTTAGCCTACTTTCTTACAAAGTAGGCTAAGAAATTAAACATTATTCAGTATCGGATACTGGAGGTAAAACCGCTAATAAGGCTAATAAACTGATATTATACGATATATGCCAGAAATGATGATTGACCGCCATACTCAAAACGATCAATAAAATCGCGATCGCCAAGCCATAGTATTGCTTTTTAAACGCGCGATAAAGCAAATAGACTAGCAACCCTAACATAAACAATAAAAAGCCGACCCCAAACATCATCAGTGCTTGAACATACGCAGAATCGATAAAGTAATAAACTACGAAGCCCCGCGGATCTCCGTTGCCATTTTGATAGATGTATTGGCCAAATAAGTGGATCGGGTACTTTTCAAACGCCATATTTCCAAACAACAGTCGTCTTGATAACAAAGCGTCAAGTTGTGCATAAACTGGATCATAGGGATCAAAAAAATACGTCAGTAATAAGTTTCCAAAAGCATAAAGAACTACAAGCGCACTCGCACCTTTAACACCGATAAATTTAATGGCTTTAAAAACTGGCCTCCTAAAGTACATTGCTAGTAACAACAACAGCATCAATACTGCATCTAGCCGACTGTTAGTGACCGCAAAGATCAAGACTGCGATCAAGGCCATAAATCCTATCTCTTGACGTGAGAAAATAAAATCCCGTACTAGCGCAAAGGCCAGCATCAAATAGAAGACATGCGCCGCCAGATCAGATGGTGTTGCTAGACCTAAACCAGCTCGGACCACGCCTGCCCCTTCACGCCACATGATATTATTCGGAACAAGCCCTAAGGCCGCAGCCGCATAGACCAATAGGAGCATCGATAAGACGACTAAAATATATTTATTTAAAATTTGTTTAAAATTTATTCCATATGCACCAATGATAAATAGATACATAAAAAATGGATCCAGCTCATGCGCTTGTTTGCAAACGATAAACAAAAAACAAGCCCCAACTAAGATCGCTAGGATCGTATTGAATTTATGGTGATCAAAGAAGATGATCTTACAAAAAACCAATAATGCCGCTAATTGTGATAAACGTAATAAAACAACGATCGCACCTAGACCTAACGCCCGTGAGAGTGTCGTACCTGCCATAAAATTAACGATCAAATACAGGCTAAAACAAAACATGTAGAGCTGATTTCCCAGGTTATCTTTGTGTAACGCTAATTTTTCAAGCACCAAACAGCCTCCTAACTATTCTTCTTTAAAGGCCCAAAATCTTTGTCCTAGATAATTCAAGCCCACAAAAAAGACTGATCCAGCCAACATTGCTACGTTATTTTGCACATGTGCGTCGAAACCACTAAAGGCCCACACAGCAAGTGGTTTAGCCACTCCATAAGCGATCAGATAGCACACAGTGATATTTACAGTGAACTTGATCACGGTCGCTAAACTCTTGGATTTATTTTGGAATGTGAAATGCTTATTCAAAAAATAACTCAAAATACTGCCAAAAATATAATTCGAAGCCGATGAGACCCAATAACTGAAATGGAAAAAGTTATAGAAAACAAACATGATCCCCATCCCAAAGGCTGTATTAACGATCCCAACTAAAATAAATTTCAGCATCGTGGCATCAAATAGATTTTTCAATTTATTAATGATAATTATCAGTCCTTATTTTTATTCTTGAATTTACCGCTATAGTCATCAATTTCAATTGTATACCGTGGGCGATGTTTAACTTCAGTAAATATCTTTCCAACATATTCTCCGATAACACTGATACAGATCAACTGCACTCCACCGAGTACCCAGATCGAGGTCATCAAGGAAGTCCAGCCACTGATCACATTTCCTAAAACTTTTTGAATGATTGTATAGATAAACATGGCGATCCCCACAATAGAGATCACAAATCCCAGTCCCATGATCAACTTGATCGGTACCACCGAAAATGAAGTTATTCCATCTAACGCAAATTTTATCATTTTCTTGAGTGGATATTTAGACTCTCCTGCAAATCTTTCCTTGCGAGCATAGTATACTTTAGCGCTCTTAAAGCCAACCAGTGGGACCATGCCACGCAAAAACAAATTTCTTTCATCGAACTGTAACAGACTTTCAGTTGCCCGTTTGCTCAATAAGCGATAATCGGCAGAATCCGGGACCAGATCAACACCTAGTTTTTTCATCAAGGCATAAAAAGTCAAAGCAGTTCGCCGTTTGAAAATCGTATCTGTCTTCCGGCTATTTCGGACCCCATAAACGACATCAGCGCCTTCATGATATTTTTCGACCATCTTTGGGATCGCATTGATATCGTCTTGTAAGTCAGCATCGATCGTGATCAACAGATCAGCGTAAGCAACTGCCGTCGTCATTCCTGCCAGCAACGCATTTTGATGTCCATAATTACGACTAAACTTCAGACCTGAAACATATCCAAGTTCACTGCTGTATTTTGAGATAAGCTCCCAAGTTCTATCTTTACTACCATCATCGACAAATAAAATATTACTTTCTGAACTGACTTTTTTGTCCTGGATCATTTTTTCCAAAACAGCTCCCAATTCTTTTACAGTCTCAGGTAATACTTCCTCCTCATTATAACAAGGAACGATGATCGTTAGCATTTCCGCATCTTGCATCTTCTTTGCATCCCCCTAAATCAAATTTAATTATCAGTCTTTTTCTTGGAAAACTTTTTTGCGATCATGAGCACCAGCATCCCGAGCCAAGTGATCACGCTTACTGTGACTGACATTTTATCGATCAATGATTTTTCGTATTTAACTGTTATAGCTCCCGCATGAGTGTCCTTGATCATTATCATACCCGTTGCGCTCTCTTGATGCGCTAATTCTTTGTTTCCTTGATATACATGCAGATTTTTATAATTTGATATCGGCAACACGATCTGCTGCTTTTTCTCAAGGATTTTATCTTTATATTTCAATCCGTCTGGGATCGCTACTATTTTTTGTAAACTATACTTTTTACCATCAACAGTCGCTTGGTGATAAAAGATATCATCAAAATTTTCAACTGCTTTTTTCGTATTATATTGGTCTAAATACCAATAATGGCTTTTATCCTTATCGCCAGTATAAACTCTGACATCAATAAAGTTATCATCCGTCGTTGCTGTCGGTGAATTAATAAATTGCTTCGTTCCTGAATACCAAGTTCCTAACATTACGACCGTTGCGATCCCAACAGTCCCTACTTTTCTCAACTTACTATCCGGCAAGATCTTGCTGAAAAGTTCACCACCTGTAAAAGCTAAAAGAACTGATGCAAATGCTGATAGTCGAAAAGGAAACTGAATAACTTTAACGGGAGTATTCATCATTACTTCCCATGGAAAAACATTGGATGATACCACAAAGATCACAGATCCAACAACTAGACTCATTTTAGAAAATCTACTTAATTTATTAAAATTGATGTAGCCAAAAATGATCACCAATAAGAGTACTAAGCCGATACTATAGAGACCGCTTCTCTCAAAACTATTGGATAGCGAAACTAAAAAGATCCGATCTAACGGAAAAGCGGTGGTTGCCAAATTAGCTGGTGAGGGCTGATCATACTTTTGATACAGCTGTTGTTGTAAAAACGGCACCAAATAAATAGCAGAACTTGCCCCAAACAAAACCACTGCATAGCCCATTTTAAATAGACGTTTTTTCTTATCTGTCATCCAATAAAAGCCAACTAAAAATAGCACTGCCATGATCAAAACACATAAGAATGTACTTAATACGTGTGATAATAGGATAAACGATAAACCAAGTCCTAAATAAGGCCAATCTTTTTCATTTCCAAACATGACTGCGTAGAGCCCATATAATGCTAGCGGTATAAAGGCCATCGCCAAGTATTCACCTAGTGCAAAACGTACGAAAGCATCGATCGCACGATAGGCACAAAAGCCATAAATAACAGCACTGATCAATGCAATATCTTTACGCCGATAAATCTTATTCGTTACTAAATACATGAAATACATCGATAAGAAACTATAAAAAGCTAGCCCCGCATAAACACCATTTACCGTACTCTTTAAGATAAGACTCGCTATGGCAAATGGATATAGCGTAATTTGCGGATAAAATGCTCCTAATAAAAAGCCTGTTTCTCTAAAATTATATGTATACAACTGTGGAAAATAATTTCCTTGTAATATATTGGCAACCAACTCTTTTATCCGATTGATATGGTATGGCATATCATCACCGATATAAATTTGGTGCTGTGCTTGTAAAGGAATTACAAAGACTACACTAAGTAGCATTAAAAATGCTACGATCCATATGTTATCGTATTTCTTCAATACTTTTAACATCCCATAAAACTCACTTTCACCTATAATATTTACAACTATTATACTTTGAATTTTTGCATATTCCAACTGTCTGCCTAGATTTCAATAAATAAAACAAGCTCCAAAAATTCCAATAAAATGAAAACAGCTTAGGAGCCCGCGGTCAAAAAACATTGCTCCTAAACCGTTTCTATTCATAAACTTTTTTCGAGTTCCACTACTTCTTTTCTTTGATGATATAAACCGGTCGATTTTTGACCTCAGTAAAGATCTTACCGATATATTTACCAACGATCCCTAAACAAAACAGTTGGACCCCACCGATAAACAGCATGATACAGATCGTTGATGCCCAGCCACTAGTTGGGTCCCCGTGAAGTAGGTAACGGGCAATAATAAATAAGATCCCTAGTCCTGAGATAACTGAAGAGATAAAGCCAATAAAGGCCGCAATATCCAGTGGAAACTGTGAAAAATTCACGATCCCATCGATTGAATATTTAAATAAGCTCCAGAAATTCCAGCTAGTTTCCCCAGCGACTCGCTCTTGATTTTCGTAGTTTAAATATTTCGTTTTAAAACCGACCCAGCTAAAGATCCCCTTGGAAAAGCGATTATATTCACTCATTTCAAGGATTGCATCGACCATTTGCCGTGTCATCAAACGAAAATCCCGCGCCCCATCGACGATCTCGGTATCAGAGATCTTATTGATCAATTTATAAAACATTCGCGCAAAAAATGAACGGATCGGTGGTTCACCCGAACGGTCTACACGGCGCGTTCCAACACAATCATAGTCGGTAGTTTCCAAGATCTCAAGCATCTGTGGCAACATATCCGGTGGATCTTGCAGATCAACATCCATCACGGTCACGTAATCACCAGTAGCTTCGCGTAAACCACAATACAAGGCTGCTTCTTTACCAAAATTACGTGAAAAAGAAACATAGTGGACATGTTCTGGATCTCGGGTCTGTAATTTTTGCATCTCATTTAAGGTATTATCCGTGGAACCATCATTTACAAACCAGTATTCTAGTTCGATATTTTTTAATTTATCTTTTATTTTCTCGACCGCTTCATAAAATAGCGGTACTGATTCTTCTTCAAAATAACAAGGTACAATGATCGATAATTTTTTTGTCATTATTTTCTCCCTTGACTACCCTTTCTCATTAAATACCAAGTACTACTTAACAAAATGACGCCTATTAATGTTAATAAAGCACCTAATTTCAAGTGTACTACATGATATTCCATTGTAATATTATTTCTTCCTTTTTCCAAGGGAAGTGCTATTAGTGTATCGTCTAATAGTTTAGGCATAACTTCTTTTCCATTTAATTTTATTTGCCACCCGCTATCATATGGGATCGTCGTCTGCAAGTAGCGATCAGCTTGAGCATTCTCTACCACAAAATTAGCCTTACCATTCACTACCTTAGCTTTGACATGATCACTTTGTTGCTTGATCTCAGTCGTTACTTTAGATAACTGATCTAAGTTCAATAAATATAATTGTGGCGCATGAAACGCATTTAGATCATTGGTCTGAAGTTCAACATAGCCTTGGCTATCCGCAGTTGGCACATAAAATACACTTGGAGAAAGCCACCTACTATATACTTGTTGAAGCTTGCCGTTTAGATCTAGTTTTGTTCCATCAACGCCCCAATTCCAAGGAAGCGAACCATATACACTATAATTACCTTGTGGGAGCTTAAATTCATACCGAATCCCGTTAGCTGTCTGCACCTGCGTATATGACAGTGGCTCAAAGAGTTTTACCGGCTCAGCCATTGCTTTGGTATAAACTTCATTTGTATATTCAAAAGGATCTTGCCCTTGAGGTGCCTGGGCTACTCCCTTAGTTACAAATCCTAATGGCAAAGCATATGGATCTTGATAGACATCTTTTTCAGCTGCACTCGGCAATGACACTTTCTCCAAACCCTTGATCGGATATGGTGAAAGAACATATTTCACACCTAAAAAGGCATCTGTCGGTAAGATCGATGTGTTGACAACACTTATCCGCTCGCCTTCTGTCCGATACCCCATATCAGCTAATGTCTTCAACTGCATGCCACTTGGACTTGAAATATATGACGCTAGTGACCAATAGTTAAAGCCGTAAGCCTCATTATAGTTGGCCGTTATATTAACGTTAATATCTTCGCCTTTGGCTTTCGTCTGACTGATCCGATAGATCGCAGGATCATATTCTTTCAACGCAGCGATCTGTGCCTGTTGTTGTTTGACATAACTTCGGTAGCCACTGACCTCACTAAACATATCTTTTGTCAACAAGTATGTGTTATAACTAAGCTCACTACCGACTACTAAACATAGCGCAAGCACTATATATTTTTGATAACGTTGTAGTTTGCTACTTGTTAACAAACATAAGCCCAAGACTAGTGCTCCTAAAAAGATACCACTTTGTCCCCAGCGTATTCCAGGCTCTTTAGGTAAGCCATACCACGCAACGACTGCTAAACCGCAGATGCTGATAGTAGCTTTGATAAGCGGACGCCAACTTTTTTGCGAAGTGTTTGCCCACTTTTCAAAGAATAAACTCGCCATAAAGATCAAAAATAATGAGCCTACATACGAATAACGATACCAATAACTCGTAGCATCTTTAAAGAGCGAAAATACCATAAATAGTGGTTGCCAGTAATACATCAATAATGAAATGACCAAGAAGATCCCTAAGACTAGTTTTTCTTTGATCTTAAAATTCTTACTAAAAAAGATGGCTACTGCTCCCACCAAAACTAAACTGCCACAGAAAAGCGAAACTTTAGTCGGTGAACTGCCAGCGCCTAAGGTATAACCCGGGACAACTGATAACATATTGCCTCTAAAAGTGTTGGTCACCAATGACCAATCTAAACTTGAGCGCGATTGTTGGCCCATTGACGTCACTGTTGGCAAGAAGGTAATTGCACTGAGCAATATCCCACTAAATATCGCAAAAGCATAGGTCAAGCTTACTTGTCCGATTTTTTTCAAGCTGATATTTTCAGCTAAACATAATTCTAAAACTAACCAACCAAATGAAAATAGGCAGTTGATTGCCCCCACATACCAGTTAAAGATCAATTCTAGCCCGATCGTTACCGCTAAAAGATAAAGTCCACGTGAGTTTTGTTGCGTAATAAGGTAAACACCTAACAAGCTTAAAGGCAACAAGTACACACCATCTAGCCACATGATATTACTGCTTTGGGCAATATTGTACTGCATCAAGGCATAGCTCAGGGCTAGCAAGATCAATAACCATTTTTTCAAATTGTGTCTAGTCCTCACATTTAAAAAGATTGCACTAGTCATTGCAGCTACTGAAAGTTTCAAAGTAACGACAAGGTCAAAGAAACTATTTAAATCTTCTTTTGCGAAAAAGACGACTAACAAATTGAATGGTGATAACAGATAATAAGTGACCTGGGACCAGTTACCTGAACCTAATAAATTACTAAAAGTAAAAGTCGCACTATTTTGCCCCAACAAGACATCTTTCCAGTAGGAAAAAAAATCAAGATACTGGATCGACGCATCCATGATCGCCAGCGATTTGTTACCAAATGGAGCAAAGCCCGTAATAAACAAGATCGCGTTTAATAAGATGAATGCTAAAAGAAAAATACTTAAATACAATTTACTTTTTTTTACCGTGTGTAGCATTTTCTCACCCCTACTATCACTAAGCCGACCCAATTCAACAGTGCTACAAACAATGCACCGTAGTATACTTTACTCATTTCATATTTTGTCGTTATTTTATAAGTACCCTTATTTAGCTTTAACATCACCGTTCCACGTTTACTTGTTTCATGTGAAACATTTTTACCGTTTACATATACCGTTGTTCCTGGATACACGATAACTGGTATATCAACAGTAGCCTTTTGCTTGAGCGCAACTTGATATGTGATCTCATTTGGTGCGACCACTGGCGTTTTTTCAACAACTTTTTCATCTATTTTTACATGATGCAAAATTATGCTTTGCGCATCAGGATTGGTAGTAATATAGTTATTTGCAAATGATCGTTTTGGATAGTAATCTGTTTCACCATATAAGACTAAATAGTTAAACAATAATCTATAATTTGCACGATCCAAAACAGCGCCTTGTGGGACGGTCGCAAACCCATCATCTGTTTCACGCAACATCACGTTAGGATCAGGATCACTTATCCGATCTATCATAAAAGTTACCGAGTTAAAATAGAGTACGCTAGCCACGCTCACTACCCCAAATAAAGTAACTACGCGCTGATAATTCTTTTTATTATCAAATAATCGCGTTATCATTAGCGACAACACGATCGCCAAGAAAAATGAAGAATACACACTGAAACGATATGGAAATTGAATCACTTGTAAGAATGATAAACTTTCGACTCTTTTCAGTACACTGTAAGGAAATAGGCTTGTTGAAAGCACCATAAATGTCAGTCCGAGCGCATATATGATCCGTTCACGGCGTTCACTTTTAACAAAATACCACCCAAATAGTGCTGCCGTTAGTAAAGCAATTCCGATCCCACGATTCGTTGCACTATTTTCCAATGAAGCCGCCCAAAATTCTTGCATCGTATATTGAAAACTAAACCCTGGCAATGGTGTCCCCAGGTCACTCTTCAAATAATCCGTAATAAACGGATAGATCATCCAAGCAGTCAACAACAAAGTTAAGCCTACACTTTTAGCTAAGGCAGCCCATCTCACTTTATCCGGTATTTTCCCACAAATAAGGCTTATTATAAAAATCACAGCCATAATAGCTACTGCCATTACTGTACTTAATAGGTGACTATAAAACAATAAAGCCACCCCTACACTTAATAGTGGCCACTTTTTAGCATCACCAAAAACTACCTCGTAAAAGCCATACATTACAAGCGGAACAAAGGTATATGCAATAAATTCTCCAATAACGTAATTTCTCAATCCTAGATATAAGTGATATGCTGAAATTGCATAAAAGATGGCAAAAATAACCGCCCGGATCCTACGTTGTGAAAATTTAAACATTGCATAATAAGCGACGGCCATGGTCAAAAACATGACTAAACCATACCAAACATAAAATGCTCGGAGTGGATCAAAAATAAATCTTAATGCGGCCCATGGATAAATGAAGACACTCGGATAAAATAGAAATGAACCGACTCCACTATTATGAAAAGTGTGAGTTGCAATAAAAGTAAAAAAAGAGCCCTCTTTTAGATTGCGATATATCTCTTCGACCCTTGAAAAATGAAAACTTCCATCCGAATCGATCCCTAGACGCCCATTTATGTAAAAAGTAATAGAAAATAAGATACTTAAGCCGATAAATAAGCCAACGACCAATATCCTTTTTATCCACAAGTCGCGTCTTTTACGCGTTGATTCATCCACTAAAATTCCTCCATTAGCTAAGTATTTATCCTAGATATTATACCATCAAATGAGATGCATTAAAATTTACCTTGCACGATCAAAGCTTTAATGGTATTCTAACTTTATAAAGCTCACGGAGGTTGTTACCATGAATTACAGTATTAGTACACAAACTACAGCAACCACCACCTCAACCACTACTATGTAGGCTGGTTGGGGCTATTTGAGATAATAAAATGTCGATTAATAAAGCTAACTGATCAGCAATATCACCTAACAATAAATGTTACGTCGATACCGCTTTTTAGTTAGCTTTTTTGCATAGGACAAAGAAATGGGGATTTTTTATGAGTAAGGATTCAAACGAGCAGCCAAAAAATCATTTAAATCGGTCGCTCACGTCTGGTCAGATGGAAATGATCGCCCTTGGTGGAACGATCGGGGTCGGATTATTTATGGGGTCGACCTCCACTATCAAATGGACAGGTCCATCTGTTTTGCTAGCTTATGCTTTTGTTGGGATCGTCTTATATGCGGTCATGCGTGCCCTAGGTGAAATGATCTACATCAAACCTGGGACTGGTTCTTTTGCTGATTACGCTACCGATTATATCCATCCACTTGCTGGCTATTTAACTAAATGGAGCAACATCTTTCAATATATCGTCGTTGGGATCAGTGAAGTCATCGCTGTTACACAGTATTTGAATTACTGGTGGCCTAATCTCCCTGACTGGGTATCTGGGCTTGTCGTTGTGATCACCCTGACCTTGGCTAATCTAGCCTCAGCCAAGGCTTACGGGACTTTAGAGTTCTACTTTGCCTTGATCAAAGTAGTCACGATCATCTTGATGATCATTATGGGGCTAGCCGTGATCTTCCTTGGCTTTGGAAATAACTGGCAACCACTAGGCTTGTCTAATTTATGGGCTCACGGTGGCTTTTTCCCTGGTGGCTTTAAAGGCTTCATGTTCTCACTTTCGATCATCGTTGGTTCCTATCAAGGGATCGAACTTTTAGGGATCACAGCCGGTGAAGCAGCTAACCCTAAACACGCGATCGTCGCAGCCGTTAAATCGATCGTTTGGCGTATCTTGATCTTCTATATCGGTGCGATCTTTGTCATCGTAACGATCTACCCATGGGATCAACTAGCTGCGATCGGCTCTCCATTCGTTGAAACTTTCTCTAAAGTCGGGATCGCTGGTGCTGCCGGGATCATCAATTTCGTAGTCTTAACAGCTGCCATGTCAGGGGCTAACTCTGGGATCTACAGTTCCAGTCGGATGCTCTTTAAACTTTCGATCGACCATGAAGCTCCTAAGATCTTCAGCAAGCTCTCTAAGCACGTGGTACCAAACATTGCGATCTTAGCTATCTCAGGTGGGATCTTGCTTGGGTTTATCCTAAACATCATTTTGACTAGCTTGAACAAAAATACGGCTAATCTCTTCGTTGTTGTGTATAGCTCTAGTGTTTTACCTGGAATGGTGCCATGGTTTGTGATCTTGATCTCAGAATTGCGGTTTAGACGGCAAAATGCACATGAATTAACGGATCATCCGTTCAAGATGCCACTTTATCCGTTCTCAAACTATTTTGCGATCATTTCACTTGTTGTGATCATGATCTTCATGTTCATCAATCCCGATACCCGTGTATCAGTTTCGGTCGGAGCTATCTTCTTGCTCATCTTAACCGCTGTTTTCTTTAGTCGCAATAAGAAAGCCAAAGCATAACTAAACGATTTTGTAGAATAAAAACAAATATGAGACAATAACGCGGAACTCACCACGTACTAAAAATACGTAGTGGGTCCCGCGTTATTGTCTTATTTTTATCCCTTAACTATTAGGGAAGCTGCATAAATTTAGTCTCTTTTACATAATTTTCGCCAGCTGTTATATCATATTGGATCAACCGTAGATCTTCTAATATCTCCTTTTGTTCGGCAGATAATTGTTTTTCAGTAAGAATTTGCTCATTCTCGGTAACGTAATCAACAACTCGGCTTTTTTCAGAACTTGGATCGTTTCCCATATAAATAGCTGGTGTTTGTTGATAGACTGCCGTCAGCAACGCATAATACGGCGAGATCTTAGCATTTACCTTTTCAGCTACCATCGCTGGAAAATCGTTTGGTGAGATGATCTTACTTTTATTCAAACTATTTTTGGCCCCATTCTGTTGAGCATACTTATTTGAATAGATAAAATAATCTGTTTCATGCAAGTTCAAACCATCTTTGTCCATTTCATTAGCGTATATCCCTGGCAAATGATCGCCATAAAAGACCAGTGTTATAGGTTTTTGGATCTGATCGATTTGTTCGATAAACTCTGCTACATATTCATCTGTATAGTGGATCCCCTTAGCAAAGCTATTGATCGCATTGCGCGTATTATCTATATCGACTGCTTCAGTCACCTCATACTCATTCATACCATCATAGTAGTCATCACCATAAGGCATATGATTTTGAATAGTCACTAAGTTGATAAACTGACCTAAGTCCTTATTATTCTTAATGGCCTCAAGCGCATTCAGATAAGCTGTCTTATCCGATAAATACGGATTTTTCCCTACATTTTCTTGATATTTGATCCCCGTTTTACTTCCAAGATAAATAAAGTCATCAAAACCAAACTTGTCGTAAACGACAGGGCGACTATAGAAATTTCCTACATAAGGGTGGATCGCTACTGCATTAGGGAAGTAGTCCACAATAGATGGTGTATAGGGACGACTTGCAACAACTTGTGCATATGGCGTACTGATCGTTGGTGCAAAATTAGCCATTGGAAAACCTGTCAGTGTCATATACTCCATATTGGCAGTTCCTCCACCATAGCTAGAACTCAACATATAACCACCTACATTTTGTGACATCAATTGATGTACATTAGGGATCGGATCATTTTTTAATTTGGTTCCTGCAACATGACTAGGGTCACTAAAACTTTCACTCAAATTAAAGATCACTGTTTGTTCACTTAAAGTGCTTGTACGCTTAGCGTTGATATCTTTAGCCTTAGCACTATATTTTGCCACTATTTCTTGAATTTTAGCTTTAGAATAATCTTTAGGACGTTCCATCACAACAACGTCAATATTATTCAAAAATTGGATCGTCGGACCATTTAGTTGAGCCGCATATAACTGATGATGGAACAGCGGATCATTTCCAATATTGCGCATGGCCTTTTTTAGTATAAACCCTTCATGATTCCAGTAGCAGCTACTAAATATCACTATAAGTGGTATCAATATCCACTTCACTCGGCGCTTTAACGATAACTTACTGATCTTTTGCTTCTTAGTTAGCCAAATACTTCCCAAGATCAAACATAATAACAAGCTCCCACCTAACCATAGGTATCCTGTAGGCACCATATGCAATAGATCACCATAGGCTCTGACCATCCCTGCTTCGGCTGGTAAAATAGGTTCACGTCGGCTATCGATCTTTAAGCGGGTTGCGATCAGCCAAATAATTATCAAATAGTTGCTAGACAAAAATGATAACCAAAAATTATTAGTTAGACCGCGCAAAAATAAATGTAAGCATATAAACAATAACGCCGTGAATACGATCATTTGGGGGCGTTGTAAGATGGAAAAAGTCCACGCATTAAAAGCGATATCTCCTGTCATACTATCAGCCACGTGTCCATTAACATTTGTTACTACAAAGGAAAGGTAAGCCCAAACAAGCATCGTTCCAGCAACTAATAGCTGATATTTATGCTGAACGATCTTCATTTTGAGCTCAGAACCACTAGCCTTGATATTCTGGTCCAAATTATCCAATGTCCAAGTACTAGAACGTATATCACAATTAGCTAAAGTCTTACTCCACCTTGTCTTACGATAGAGCCACACTACTAAAGCTATCGCTAGCGGAAGTAATACTCCTTCCAATAATTGCAGATAACGTAGGCCCAAAGTAGCTTTTGTATTAAGTTCATTTGTCAATTCGATCAAGGCCCCATTTGTAGCTAATAGTAGGGCTCCGATCAAGTTAAAAATATAAGAATACTGCTTTTTCCAAGCGGTCATTTTTACTATAAAGCTCATTAGACACAAACTAAACAGCACCGGAAATAGACTGGCTGAATTAGTAAATCTAGCAGCTGTGCTGAGATCTCCATGGCTTCCCTCAGAAATCAGAGGCATTACACCTAAAAATAGTATTAAAAGCGCGGTAGATCCAAATAGATATCCCCAAGTTTTGGTCCATAATTTACTTACTGGAAGATCAGCGCCTAAGGTAAAGATCACCCATGCATAAATTATTGATGAACCCCCATTATAACTGAAGATATCTTGTGCAAACACTGTGGGAAATACGATCATCCCCACAAAGAAGGCCACGTAAGTATAAGGTGTGGCCGCAAAGATCTTCTTAGTCCATCTCAAGGTCAATGTTCCTAACAAGATCCCGCTGATCAATGGATAAGCGTTTCGCAAAATTGGAAAAATAGCATTATAAAAATATCCGACCCAAACAGGATCTGTAGCTTGTAAAAAATATAAAACAAATAAGCTTATCCAGCCTCCCACAAATAACCAGCCCCAGATCTGTGCAGGACCGATAGTCTTACTATGAGCAACTAAATAGCCGATCAACAGTAGTGCCAACACTGGACCAGTTACTGAAAAGCCATGTAAAATGTTAGCCAATAAATATTTAAAACTTATAGTATCTTGTTGTAAGATCTGTGGTTCATGTTGCCAATATAAAGCATTAAATAGCGTTAAAAACATGACCCCATAAGTAACTGACCATGCTTTGAGTTTGCTTCCCACATCTTTTTTGATCATAATCTTCCCCTGCTCCACTTTCATAAAAATATTGCTACAAATAGTATATCTAAAAATACTTGCATTATAAACTGCACCTTACGTAAAAATAATAATTTAAACAAAAAATACGGCGCAAGCACAGAGCTCACACCGTATTCCTTATTTTAAATCAAATTAACCTTTGTGTTCTTTTTTCCAAAGACCTAAGACCACACCTGCAATGATCGAGCCGATCGCAACAGCTGCGATATAGCCAAGTGGGTTAGTTGCCAATGGTGTTACCCAGAAACCACCGTGTGGCGCTGGTACGGAAACATGCCAGAGACCAACTAAAGCACCACCGATCGCAGAACCCAAGACACATGATGGGATCACACGACCTGGATCAGCTGTAGCAAATGGGATCGCACCTTCTGTGATAAATGAGAACCCTAAGACCCAGTTAGAGATACCAGCACGGCGTTCTTGTTCTGGGAATTTGTTAGGGAAGAAAGCTGTTGCGATCGCTGTAGCAAATGGTGGGATCATCCCGCCGACCATAACTGCCGCCATCAAGGTCGCAGCTACCACAGATTTAGGATCGTTAGCAAACGCACCGGAAGCAAAGACATAAGCAGCCTTGTTGAAAGGACCACCCATATCGATCGCCATCATCCCGGCCAAGACTAGGGTAAGCACGACTAAGTTACCTGTACCTAAGTGGTTCAAGAAGTTTGTGATCCAAATGTTGATCGTTGAGAAGATCGGATTGATGATAAAGTACATGATCAAAGCGATGAACAACAAGCCCAAGACTGGATAGATCAACATCGGCTTCATCCCTTCGACACTCTTAGGTAAGTGAGCACAAAGTTTCTTCAAGCCGACCATCAAGTAACCAGCAATGAAACCAGCTGCGATACCACCTAAGAAACCAGCTGCCGATTTAGCATCAGCCATCACATTAGCTGTGTAAGCTCCACCAAATGAACCACCGTAAACTGTTGCCATGAAACCACCGACAAAACCGGGCATCAAGGCTGGACGATCGCCGATAGCTTCAGCGATATAAGCAGCTAAAACAGGAACCATGAAAGCAAATGCCATGTTACCAGCATTGTTCAAGAAGATGAAGGCTGGTGATTTAGCACCACCCATGTATTGTTCGACGATAAAGGAGATCGCCATCAAGATCCCACCACCGATAACGAATGGTAACATGTGGGAGATCCCGTTCATCAATTGTTTATAGATATCGCCCCAAACAGAACCGGTCGAATCACTTTCTTCAGTTGCATCATTAGCACTTGCATGAAAGACGGGAGCTTTATCTTCTAAGACTTCATTGATCAACTTTTCAGGGTCTTTGATCGCATCGGTAACTGGTTTGTTGACCAAATTCTTGCCATCAAAACGTGCCATTTCGACTTTCTTGTCGGCAGCCACGATAACACCCTTAGCGCGCTTGATCTCATCAGCTGTCAAACGGTGCTTGATACCTTCAGAACCGTTTGTTTCAACTTTGATATCAACACCCATCTTATCAGCTTGTTTTTTCAAGTTTTCTTCCGCCATGTAAGTATGTGCGATCCCGTTTGGACAAGCTGTTACCGCTACGATGTATGGACGAGAATCGTCAGCTGGTTGGTTAGCAGCTGCTTTTTCGCGTTCTTCTTGTACTTTGTTTTCAGCTTCTTTTTGCGCAACTGCTTTAGCAAAGATGTCTTGGACCTTTTGTGGTGTGTCAGCTGCTTTCAAAGCATTGACCACATCTGGGTTCATCAAAACTTGAGATAAAGCTGCTAAAGCTTGTAAGTGGGTATTATCTCCACCTTCTGGAGCTGCGATCATAAAGAACAAGTGCGCTGGTTGGCCGTCCATTGATTGGTAGTCGACCCCATTGACACTGCGCGCAAACATTACTGCTGGCTTCTTAACTGCCGTATCATGAGCGTGAGGGATCGCGATCCCTTCACCCATACCAGTTGAGCTTTCAGCTTCACGTTTTAAGATATCTTTTTTGTATAATTCTTCGTCGTCGATGATGCCTTTAAAAAATAAGTTATGCACCATTTCATCGATAACTTCATTTTTGGTCGTAGCCTTAAGATCCATGATCATAAGGTCGGTCATCAATAAGTCACGAATGTCCATGTCTTACACTTCCTTTTTAATTATTTATATTCTTCGATCTCGATCATTGGTAAGATCTCATTGATCTTGTCAGCATCAGCCAAGTCTTCAGAAAAGGCTGTTGCAGAACCACAAGCAAGTCCATAACGGAAAGCTTCAAGTGGATCTTTAGTCTTAGCGTATGTGCCAGTAAAACCACCGATCATCGAGTCACCAGCACCGACCGAGTTGATCACGGTGCCTTTTGGTGCGTATGAACGATAAACTTTATCTTTAGTGATCATCAAACCACCATCGCCTGCCATCGAGATCAAGACGTGTTGCGCGCCCATTTCAAGTAATTTCTTACCGTATTTAACGATGTCATCGATGCTATTTAGTTTTACACCGAATAATTCAGCTAATTCATGGTTGTTAGGTTTGACCACTAATGGATTTTCTGGCAAAGTCTTCAACAAACTTTCACCCGTTGTATCGATCACAAATTGGGCACCTTTTTGACGGATGACTTTGATCAGATCAAAGTAAAAATCATCACTCAAACTTGGGACTAAACTCCCGGCAAAGATCACCACATCATCAGCGGTCAATTTATCGAATTGCGCTGTAAAGGCTGCGATCTCTTCTTTAGTCAATTCAGGTCCACGGCCGTTGATCTCGGTTTCTGCTTGCGCTTTGATCTTAACGTTGATCCGTGTATCAGCTTTGATCGGAGTAAAGTTCGTCTTAAGTCCTGTCTTTTCTAGAGCTTCTTTAACAAACTCACCGGTAAAACCACCTAAAAAGCCCCAAGCTGTATTATCTAAGCCTAATTCCTTCAAGATGCGGGAAACATTGATCCCTTTGCCCCCAGGTAATTTATTGTCGTAATCCATTCGGTTGACTTCGCCTAAAGTTAGTTCATTTAACTGGACGATATAGTCGATCGAAGGGTTGACAGTTACTGTATAAATCATCAAAAATCCTCCTGAATCGTCGTTTGTTCGTAATAACGCGCTCTCACTGGTCGTGAAAGACTACTGGTAATGATCGTTGCTTGCGAAAGTTCAGCTACTTTGACAAAGGAAACATTGTCAAACTTGCTTGGATCAGCCAAAACAAAGCATTCCTCGCTTTGCTCCAATGCCGCTGTCTTGACTGCCGCCTCATCGGGATCGGGCGTAGTGAACCCATAACGGGGATGGATCCCGTTGATACCCAAAAACGCTTTGTTGAACCGGAATTGCGTCAGTGAACTGACTGCTTTGACACCAATAATTGCTTTAGTAGTATTTTTCAACTCACCACCGACCAAAATCGTTCGCACATTTTGATCAGCTAATAACGAAGCATGCATGACCCCATTAGTCACGACTGTCAGTTCTGGCTTGTTTAAATAAGGGATCATCGCCAAAGTCGTCGTTCCCGCATCCAAGTAGATCACATCTTCAGCTTCGACTAACTTGGCCGCTGCTTTAGCGATCGTTTCTTTTTGGGTCGTATTCTTCGACGTTTTACCACTCATATCAAGTTCACGTTGAAGCGAATGCTTGATCTTGGCCCCGCCATGCACCCGGACTAACAAGCCTTTTTCTTCCAAAAGTTGGAGGTCTCGCCGCGCCGATGATTCAGAGCAATTAGTTTGTTCACGGATCTCTTGAAGCTTAACGATATTATTTTCCTTTAACATCTGCAAAATATGCTGTTGTCTTTCTTCTGCAAGCACTTTCATTATACCTCCAAAATTATAATATCATCTGAACCAGCAAAAATCAATCACAAAAAATCAAAAAACGTCATTAAATTTCAAAAAAATTTAACATATTATCTTTCATGAAAAAATTTAAATATACATCTAAAAAATGCCGTTTTCTATTTGAAAACGGCATTTTATTTACAATTATTTGAAATTATATCCGGTCAAAAACAGTCATCAATTCTTAAAACTGTGGATCGGAGCAGGGATCAACCCACCACGCGTGATCATCGCAGCACTTGAAGTCTGATTGTATGGCATGATCGGCGCATGTCCCAATAAACCGCCAAATTCAACTTGGTCTCCGACTTTTTTGCCTGGAACAGGGATCACCCGGACAGCGGTCGTTTTATTGTTGATCATCCCGATCGCAGCTTCATCGGCGATCATCGCGCTGACCGTTGTGGCTGGAATATCACCTGGTAAAGCGATCATATCCAAGCCAACCGAACAAACAGCTGTCATCGCTTCTAATTTATCCAAGGACAGGGTTCCCGCTTCAACAGCAGCGATCATCCCCGCATCTTCAGAGACTGGGATAAAAGCACCGGACAACCCGCCTACGTGACTGCAGGCCATGATCCCGCCTTTTTTGACTGCATCATTTAACATCGCCAACGCAGCCGTGGTCCCATGAGTCCCAACTTGAGCAAGACCGATCTCTTCTAAGATCTGCGCAACCGAATCACCAACAGCTGGGGTCGGCGCTAAGGAAAGGTCGACGATCCCAAAGGGTACATTTAACCGTTTAGCTGCTACACTGCCGACTAACTGCCCCATCCGTGTGACCTTAAAAGCTGTCTGTTTGATCGTTTCTGCCACTTGATCGAGCGGTTGACCTTTAACATGCTCTAAAGCTGCTTTAACGACACCAGGTCCTGAGACCCCGACATTGATCACTACATCTGGTTCACTGACCCCATGGAAACCACCGGCCATGAATGGATTATCTTCGACCGCATTACAGAAGACGACTAATTTAGCGTTGGTCATATAATCTAATTTAGCAGCCGTTGTGATAACTTCACCCATTTGTTTGACCGCATCCATATTGATCCCACTCTTGCTGGAACCGACATTGACTGAGGCACAGACTAAGTTCGTTTGGGCCAAAGCTTCGGGTAATGATGCGATCAAGATTTGGTCACCTTTAGTCATACCCTTTTGAACAAGCGCAGAAAAGCCACCGATAAAATCGATCCCCAATGTTTGAGCTGCCCTGCCCAAAGTTTTAGCGTACTTGACGTAATCCTTATCTTGGCTGGCACCCGCAACTAAAGAGATCGGCGTCACTGCCACGCGTTTATTGACGATCGGGATCCCATATTCCATCTCGATCTGTTCAGCCGTTTTGACTAGATCTTTAGCTTTAGTCGTGATCTTATCGTAGATCTTTTGGCAAGCCACATCACTGTCGCTATCAATGCAATCCATCAAGGAGATACCCATGGTAACGGTGCGGACATCGAGATTTTGGTCAGATATCATGTGGATCGTTTCTAAAATCTTATCAAATTCCATGAGCTGTCCTCCTATAGTTGGTGCATTGCGCGATAAACTTCTTCATTGCGCAAATTGATCTCAACTTTCAAGGTCTGACCCAATTCGGCAAGTTTAGCTGAGATAAGTTGCAGATCGCTTTGTTCCGGCACTTGGACCGCCATCATCATCGTAAAGTGCCCCTCTAAAATAGTTTGACTAATATCGAGGATATTGATATCTTGTTCAGCCAAAAAGCGACTAACTTCAGCCACGATCCCGACCTTATCTTGACCAACAACAGTTAAAATAGCTTTCATTATGTATGCCCCCTATGTATAACAGTGCAGAGAAATGCGGGTTAGGCCGTATGGATAACGGTAAGGAAAGTTTGAGGTTTTTTTTATCTCGGGCTTTCATTATTGTTATACACTAGGCATTGCATTTCACAACACGACTACTATAACAGTGCGGAAGAACACGGATAGCTCCGTAGAAATAACGATAAGAATGCTTTGAGGCGCTTTTTGTCTCAAAGCAGGCTTATTGTTATTTCCTAGGAGTTGTGTTCTGTAGCACGACTACTGCGGAGAAAACCGGTTTCTCCGACTACGACAAACCATCGTTACCAAACGACACCTTAACTATATAATTAACTTACCTAAAGTTCAAGAAATTATTTAACCTGGGAAATATTTTCTTTTGCTTGCTAATACATGCAATTACATGTAATATAGATTAAGTATTTATATGCAGATGCATGCAATTTATTAGTGAAAGGACTTTATTTATGGATAACATTTCTAAAACGATCGATCCTAAGATCCGCCTGATCGTTACTATATTGCTTTTATTTTCCGGATTTGTCAGTCTAGCTAGTCAAACGATGATGATCACCGCCTTACCCGTCATCGAACATGAGATGAGTGTCTCATTGACTCTAGTTCAATGGATCACAACGGGGTACACTTTGATGGTCGGTGTCATCACACCGCTCTCATCTAATCTGTATGAAAAATTCAACAAGCGCAACATCTTTTTGACTACGATCGCGATCTTTATCTTAGGGACTTTGATCGGGTGTTTTGCAACTGATTTTTGGCTCTTGCTACTCGCCCGCTTAGTCCAAGCATGTGCTAGTGGGATCTTGATGTCATTTCAAATGACAACGATGATCTCGATCTATCCCCTCGAAAAACGCGGTACGATCCTCGGGATGTCTGGGCTAGTTATCGCTTTTGGTCCAGCTATCGGGCCGACACTTTCTGGTCTGATCGTTAACACTTTGGGATGGCGCTATATTTTCATCTTAGTTTTACCAATGATGCTATTGGTTTGGTTGATCGGTTTTTTTGCCTTTCCTAACTTCTCCGAACCTAAAGATATCAAGATCGACTTTATCTCCGTTGGTCTCTCCTTGCTTGGTTCGGGATTGACTTTAGCAAGTTTGACTTTCTTTCAAGCCTCGGCTTTACAAGGTTGGATCATGTTAGTCTTAGGGCTAGCGATCCTCTTTGTCTTTGTTAAACGTCAACTTCGTCTCAAACAACCGATGCTCAAAGTTCAACTCGTCAAAAATCGTTCATTTAGATTGATGACTTTAGTGGGGATCTGTGCTTTCATGGTCTTACTTGGGACCGAACAAATGCTTCCGATCTTCACGCAAAACGTTTTACACCTAAATAGTATGGTCTCTGGGATGATCTTGTTGCCTGGTGCGATCGCCAATGCGCTCAGTGCTGCTATAGTCGGCCGTCTTTACGACAAACATGGTCCTAAATATTTGATCATTTCCGGGGGGATCTTAATGTTGATCGCTGCGATCCCATTTGTCATGATCTCCGAGACTACGCCTGTTTGGCTCTTAACGGTTGCTTATATGCTGCGGATGATCGGAAATGCCCTCGTATTTTCACCCGCGATGTCAGAATCCTTTGTTGATGTTCGGCCGGATGAAGTCAGCCACGCTACAGCCCTTAACAACAGTTTACGTCAGGCATTCGGCGCTTCCTCGATCACCATCTTGATCGTCTTATCCAATATCCCAGCGACATTTACAGCTGGGATGCGTCTTTCCATGTGGATCACAGTCAGCTTGGTCTTATTGATGCTGATCTGCTTTAGTCTTTACTTACACCAAAATTCTCGAAAGGATTGAGCTTCTATGGATTCCCCAAAAATAAGTAAGCTAGTTGCAATTTTTAATCGTAAGTTACGTACTGAGATAAATAATCAGTATGAGCATTTGGGGTTAAGTGATAAAAATTACTTTTATCTTGAAAAGATCCATGAAAATCCAGGTATAAGCCAAGCAGAATTACTGCGCTCTCTTTATCAAGATCAAAGTATCGTGACACGCCAAATCAATAAATTAGTAGCTGATGGTTGGGTCCAAAAAAAATTTGCCATTTCTGATCATCGGAGATCTGAGCTATATTTGACACCGAAAAGCGAGGCTATCTTACCTAAGATCAAACTGATCCATCGTCAGATCAACCAACGTGCTCTCGCAAGTTTGACACCACACGAAGCACAGGTATTTGGTGAACTATTGGCTAAAGTAACAGCTGAATATCAACCACATAATTCAACAGAAGCATGAAACATGCCATATAATTAGGGATAAAAACATATGAGATGTGCACAATGAAAGTTCACATGACCAACATTCACGTGATGGCGAAAAATAGTGTTGCTCAGATAGCCCAAACTTTATTCTCAGTTGAATTTGATCATCTTTATCCATGATGTGACGCCACTGATGTTTGCCGAAAATCGCTACTTGCTACCAACATTTATCGATTTTTACCAAAAAGCTGATCTTTTGATCGTGCCGTCTGAACAGATGTATCATTTCTTACGAGAAAATGGTCTGGCAGAGAAAAAATATGTGGTCCAACAGATGTGGGATCATCCTTTAGATGCCGATATGCTTTATGACACCACTGAGATCAAACGTTTGAATTTTGCAGGTGATCCCCAAAAATTCACATTTGTTCAAGAATGGCATCACGATATTCCACTACATCTATTCGCTTCTGAAAAGTCTGAAGCAACTGACCTGAACCTTATCCACGAAGGCTGGCTCAATGATGCCGAGCTTTGCATCAGGCTTTCTAAAAATGGTGGTTTTGTTTTGGTTTGGAATGATGGTGGCTATACCCAAGAATATACTTCTAAATATATCTCCTATAAACTAGGAACTTATCTGGCTGCGGGGCTACATGTCATCGTTCCACGTGGCATCTCAAATGAAGAGCTGATCGTCAAAAATAACCTCGGCTTTGCAGTTGATTCGATCGCCGAAGCTTTAGAAAAATTAGCGAACCTCACTCAAGAAGAATATCTACAATACAAAAATGCAGTCAAAGAATTTGCACCACTACTTCAACAAGGTTACTTTACTAAGCAAGCCTTAGTTCAAGCAGTTTTTGAAGTTTTACAAGCCTAAATGAAAAACAAGCTTTCCCGGGAAATAATTTCCCAGGAAAGCTTGTTTTTTAGTTCATTTAAAAGCGCAAGTGATACAGACTAGCCGGACGTCCCGGCCCACGCTTATTTGCCTTTCCGATCTCGCGGAAAAGTCGCTGGTGGGTCTTTTTAAAGTTCGAATTATCGATCTCATGAAAACTGACCCCTAAAAACGGTGCATATAAACTCCGCGCTTCACGTAAAGTAAAAGCTTCGCCCAAGATCCGCAAGACATCTGGCTGAGTGTCTAACGAGCGTCGGATCCGCAGACAAGCATTTTTCAAAACATAATCGTTGACTTGGTAGAATTTGTTTTTTCGCAAGCGTTTTTGGTAATACTCAGTTTCTGTATCAACTGTTGCCACCGCTAATTGTTTCTCACCTTTAGTGAAATAGTAGTGATTATTCAAGTTCTCTAAGGTAAATAGTTCCAAGGTCGAATTCATCATATCCGGAAACTCCGGTAAATAAGTCATATAAGCCATTGTCACTAAGCGTTTTCCATCAACTGCCCGTTTAGGATTAGTCAATGTTTCTAATTGTTCAATATTTTTAGGTGAAACAGTCTGTCCAGTCAACTCACGTGTCAGTCTGATCGTCGCATCAAGGGCATCCTCATCCTGGATAAGACAAGTTTCAGGTAAAGTCCAGTCACCCTCATCTTTTAAGACCACCTTCACTTGGTTAGTCGTTCGATCAAAACACCAAATGATATTGAGCAACTTTACCTCAAACGGGATAAATGTTCTATTGATTTTCATTTTTTTGGCAACTATCTCGAATAAAAGTATAGCTTTTCCTTTCCTAAATTATCCTGGTATTTCTATTCCCCCTGTTAATCAGAAGCCAACTTGTTATAATATAGCTAGCTAGAACGAGGAGGAAAATATCAATGTTACATCTAATACCAAATGATCTACCCCAAGCACTCGAAAAGTTAGCTTGGCTAAAAGCAAATGGCTATAACACAGCTACCAGAGAAAGTGTCATCAACGACATGACGCAAGACGGTGTCCAAGATATGCTCGACACAGCACTTGAGGGTCCATATTGGGGGGCCGCGTGGGAAAAGCCCGATATGATCTTAACGATTACGGGAAGTCTAGGAGAAGAGATCGCCAAAGTTTATCCGCGAAAAGGATTCGAGACCTTTTCACAAGATCTCACAGATAATGATCTGCTCTACTGGCGTAATTTATCGGCTCAAGTCAGCGTAGCGATCGGCAACGATTAAGCGCGACTGCCATTGATGATTTTTAGCCATAACACATCCCCTCAAGCTTAACCAGTGACTAGAGTACAAGTTTCATATACTAGCCTGCTTACATTGCTGGTATACCTAGAAAAAGTCTATATATTAAGAAAACCTTAAATTTATATTTTCACAAATTCTAAAATTTTTCTTGCATTTACAAATTACTATGGTAAAATTTAAAGTAATTTTTGCAAGGGGGAAGAATACAATGGTTAAATTTAGACGTGTTCGTGCGTTTGACACTGAGAACTTAGCTAAAGACATGACTATCGTAAAAAAGGATATTCAAATCTCTGGTCATAAGATCAAAAATGTGCCAGTTCAGCTTGAAGATTCGCAGTCTGAAGATATTAGTTACCTTATTTCAGACCCTATCTTTAAACGTCTATATTCGATTATCCGAAGAAACACTGAAAGTGTTGAATTCGACTTTGACAAGATCTAAAGTCGGTCAAGTCTATTAATTTGAGAATTACCCGCGCATCTTCTCTTTGGGAGATGCGCTTTTCATTTTGTCCTATTGAAACCGCTTACCGGTAAACTGTATAATAAAAGAAAAGACTATCAGGGGGGATCTGGATGCAAACCTTTACTGTTGCCAAACAATACCTGTATTACCGCTTCTCATTAGCCTTTATCACTTATGCATTGCTACTTTTACTGGGATATTTTTTACTCCAATACTTTAATTATAGTGATTATTTTCAATATACTTTATTCTTTGGGAGCATTTGTTTTAGTTTAGATTGTCTACGTAGCTTCTTTTATTGGAAATATGCTCGACCCCATTTCAGTTCTACAGCAGTCATCGTTACCAAGGGGCGTTTCTTTTATTCAAAAACAACGATCCCGCTTGAAAAAATATATATCGTTTCAGAAAGCACAAATGCCTACTTACAGCTTTTCAAATTGAAAAGACTAATTTTTCAAACGATCGCACAGGCAGCTAGTTTGGCTGGGATCATCGAAGACTTCCAACTACCTGTGAAAGTAGGTGGCCGTGATGAAGGCTAGACGCCAATCGGCAAAATATTTTGCCGTCAAATATACTGAATTTTTTGTCCGTAATGGTCTGATCTACCTGCCATTATTGGTTCTTATCTTCATTCTTCCCAATTTTTGGACACTTTTACTTTTCCTGGGTTATACTAGCTCGCTCATTGCGATCTTTTTACGCTATTTCACTACCACCTACCGCGTTGAGGCTGATACTTTGACGCTCACGACCGGGATCATTGCCAAAACAACGCTCGACCTCAAACAAGCTGAACTCAGCCACACGCTGTCAAACTTTCGCGTTGAACAAACTATCTATCAAAAACTCTTCCGCACGTAAAGTATTCAGATCTACCTAAACAACAGTACCACAGAAGAAGCAATCGAGTTTTTTGCTTTGACCCCTGAGCAGTTAGCGCAATTACAGGACTTTTTAGTCGCATTCCAGCCAGCAGCAAAAACAGTTGCAGAAAACAAGACGAGACTCATTGAAAAATCATAAGCTGATTTCCTAACAATTGTAAAAACAGGCTTTATTTCCACACAATACTTAGCTTATTTGGCCTTAGTCTTCCAATTAGAAGAGCAGTTCCCACGGCTACAACATTTCTTCGATATCACAGCGTTATGGTTTTGGGTGGTCTTAGTCAGTGGGGCACTTTTGTTCAATCTCGCTTACTATTATATAAGTTTTGCCAAGTTTTCACTGTGGGAAACTGAGCATAATTTTATCGTTAAAAATCATTTCTTTACCGCTGACCAAAATATGATCCCTAAAACGGCGATCGTTGGGCTAGAGTTGACCAGCGAGCTTAACCGCCGACTCTTTAAACCGACCTGCGTTACCGCGATCTTGGCTAACAGTGATGCTGCCCAAGACGAAAACCGCTCCAAAAATTTCTTATTTCCCCTACTCCCAACACATGAGCTCTTACCGACTTTAGCCCGTTATTTCCCTCAGATCCCGCGCGAACTTTTTGAGCTTCCAAGCTATCAGCCTAAGTTGCGCTATCGGCTAGGATATTTGCTAAAAATCGGCACTCTAGGAGCAAGCTTATACTTTATCCTGCAATTTTTCATGAGTTGGCTCAGTGCTTTAGGTGTGATCATTACCGGGATGCTTTTGTTGTCGCGTTTATTATTTGAACCACTAACAACACGGATGGCTCATACCCCAGACTACTTTATCTTTACCAGTGGTCTCATCAATAAACGGACTTATATCTTACCTCGAAAAATGCTCGCAAGTGTCAAAACAACAGACTATCTTGACCTCATTGTTGGTTCAACGTTGACCTTTACCACGACTGACGGCAAAACGATCAGGCTCCTTAGCACTGACGAAAATATTTTATAATAGGAATTCTTTATTCCTCACTAGTATTAAGAACGCCCGTGACACTAAAAGTCACAGGCGTTTTAACATTGTCCTAGAACTTATTTTACTGGTAGATCAAATCATCGTATTTAACTTCTGCTTGTTGTTCTGCTAAAGCTTCAGTTTGATAATAAACTGTGTCCGTCCATGCGCCAGCTCCACTACCAACTACTACGACTGGTATTTGCTTGCCATCGATCAACTCGGTATGAGCTGCATAGAAAGTGCCAGTCCCAGCAGTTTGGTACCATCCACGAACATTGATATAATTCAAATCATTTTTCGTAACTTCACTGGCAGCTCCCCATTCTTGGCGTGCTTCTTGCACAGCGATATCTGTGTCAAATTTTCTACCGTTTCCTGGACGATATAAGATCGTTTTAGCAGGCTTTTCACCTTCAGACGTATAAACGATCTCATGTTCACTAACTTCTAGCTTAGACATTTTACCATAGCTTTTGGCATACCAAGTTCCCCGCATTGCAACCGGAGTAGTTATATAACCGTTTCTCCCGTCGCTATGAGCATCATTGGTTGCTGTTTTTTCGTTAGCTGATCCAACTGTTGTCGTTGGTCTGCCATTATAAATATTGGCAAAATTTTCTTTTAAATCGTTATTTTTTGTTTGTGTCCAGTTATTTGAAGTAGTGTTTGTTTCGTTTACAAGTACGATCGGAGTACCATCTTTGATCGTGAAGGCATAAGTGATACTGCCACCAGTATTTTTATTGTAATTATATAGTGCAACGACAGCATAACCTGCTTTTTGAGTTCCTTTTGGATCCCAGATAAGTTCTGCAGGCTGACCATCAACTGTTGCCGTTTTAAACTCAGTTGGGTAGACGGTTCCATTAGCAGTAGTCAAATTGGTTTCTCCCGTATATTGCGTGTACGTTTGATCCATCACTTTTTCCCACTGCTTGATAAAATTACTTAACTCAGTATCTTTTTGCGTCGTCCAAGCACCAATTTTTGTAGCTTAGGCCTTTGCTCTTGTGCTTGAACTAGCGACCTTTACAGTGGATGAGCTTTTATTTGTACTTTCTTTTTTTGCTGTAGAGTTACTGCTACATCCAGCCAAAACGAGCGATAGTAGCAATATTCCCAAAATGCCTTTTTTCACGATTTTAAAATGCCTCCCTATACTTCTTCACCATTGATCTGGAAGATGATCTCAGGAAATTCTTCGGTCCCATTCTTACCTTCCATAAACTCGAGGGCATCCCGTCTAATTTGCGATAAGTCGACACCCTGTTGTTTTGCCGCAAAGATACAGCCACAGTAACATTGACGGTAGATGTCATATTCCTTACACATTTCAACTGAACGGCGGTAACCATTGCCCTTCTTAAAATCACTTGGCAAGTAATTGACGTCGTAAAAACGTTGGATCTCGATCCCGACCGAATTGATCGTTTGGGAATTTTTGTGTGGACTGATCGTCAACGCACTCCCAAAATAATCAAAGCCCAACTCAACTGCTTTTTTAGCTACCATATCTAACCGGTAGTCAAAACAAGCTTTACAGCGATCGCCACCTTCAGGCTCTTTTTCTAACCCACGGACTGCTTGGAAATATTCTTGGGGTTTATACGGAGCGGCCACAAATTGCACATTGTTACCGGTCTTTTCGTTGAAATCATGGATAAATTTTTGTTGGACATATTCACGCCGTTGGTACTCCGCCCGGGGGTGAATATTTGAATTAGCAAAATAGATCGTCACATCCGCAAATTCTGTCATGCGCTCAAGTGTCGTCGTACTACATGGCGCACAACAGGAGTGCAGTAAGATTTTGGGACGAATTTGGTCTTTTTGCCATGTCGAGACCATCTTCATCATGACTTTATCATAGTTGATCTTTTGATTTAGGTTCATTTTTGCCAAAATATCTTGCAGGTCGATCAAAACCCTGACCCTCTTTCAATAAAATTTCTATTTTACAGTATAGCACACTATTATCGTGTATAATATTTTTTAGAAAAGAGGGATCCCTATGCAAAAATATCGCGCTAAACTACAACGCTATACTGTTATCCTGACTGTCATCACCTTGATCGTTAGCGGGATCTTCATTGTCTGTGCCTTGAATAACGTTTCAAAAATGCTACTATTGACACTATTTTTATTACTATTTTTCGCTTTAAGCTCGTTGATCAGTGTGATCTTCATGCTCTATCTCCCACGTTTAGAAAAACTCTTAGCTAAACGGCGCAAGCAAAAAAAAGCCACTGACAAAAAGTGACCGTAATGCATCTACGCTATATAATCAACAAGCGATCCACCAAAACGCATTTGATGGATCGCTTTTTCTATTCGCCCCGAATCTCTTTAGCGATATTAAAGGCTGACCAAGCTTTCGGCCATCCAACATAAAAGGCTAGGTGGGTAGTGATCTCAGCCATCTCATCTTTGGTGACCCCATGAGCTTTGCCAATGTTCATGTGGGCTCTAACTTGCTCAAAGTTTCCCCCTGAGATCAAAGCTGCTAAAGTGATCACACTACGGTCATGGGCGGATAATTTATCTTCCCGTGAACAAACTTCACCAAACAAAGCATCATCATTCAATTCGTCAAACTTGGGTGCAAAATTTCCCCGGTTATCTCGGCCAGCGGTTGCAAAAAACTATCCTTTCGAAGTAGCTAAATATAACTATTTAACTTTAGAGCGAACTACAAGCTTGGCTCAAAGCGATCCCCGACAGTGCCAATGTTTTGGGGACTAGCAATCTCTTGGGCAATGTTACACCTTTGGCAAGACAAAGTGATGTTTGCCTATTGTGTGTCAAAAGTGCCTTTGAGATGTTTGATACCTCTGAGCTCGTCTTTATCCCCTTCACTCCACTTCGTCACAGTAAACACATCTTGGCGTGGTGTAAAAATACCGAATTATCCCTCGCAGCCCAAGAATTTATCGAATTCGCTAAAAATAATAAGCTTTAATCATCGAGCTGTTTTAATTATTTTTTCATAATCCTCTAAAGCGTGCTATAATCCATATAAGGCGATCTAACCAGCCTACAAAGGAGGAATTTTTATGACTGATCTAGTTGATCTTGACTGGGAAAATTTAGGGTTCGACTATATGGAGCTACCCTATCGTTATCGAGCACATTATAAAGATGGCCAGTGGCACAAAGCTGGCTTGACTGAGGACGCGACGATCGCGATCAATGAAGGCTCACCTGTCTTTCACTATGGCCAAGCTGCATTTGAAGGCCTAAAAGCGTATCGCTGTAAAGACGGTAGTATCAATCTTTTCCGGCCCGATCAAAATGCAGCACGGTTACAACGTAGCTGCCAACGTTTATTAATGCCAGAAGTGCCGACAGAGATGTTCATCGACGCTCTAAAGCAAGTGGTAAAGGCAAATGAAGCCTATGTTCCTCCATACGGTTCAGGTGGTACCCTTTACTTACGGCCAAATATCATCGGGGTCGGACCAAATATCGGCGTCCATCCCGCTTCTGAATACATCTTTACCGTCTTTGCCATGCCCGTTGGTAACTACTTTAAAGGTGGGCTCCAACCAACTAACTTCTTAGCGGCTAACTATGACCGAGCTGCGCATAAAGGTACTGGTCAAAGCAAGGTTGGCGGTAACTATGCGGCTAGTCTTTTACCTGGGGCTGAAGCTAAAAAACAGGGCTTTTCGGACTGTATCTATTTAGATCCACTTGAACATAAGAAGATCGAAGAAGTTGGTTCAGCTAACTTCTTTGGGATCACTAACGACAACAAGTTCGTTACTCCAAAATCCCCTTCGATCTTACCAAGTATCACCAAATATTCCTTGCTCTATCTCGCCAAAGAGCGCTTGGGGATGGAGACTGAAGAAACTGATATTTACTTAGATGATCTTGATCATTTAGTCGAAGCTGGTGCCTGTGGGACTGCTGCTGTGATCTCTCCGATCGGTGGTTTCCAGATCGGGGACAAGTTACACGTCTTTTATTCTGAGACTGAAGTTGGTCCAGTCACCAAGAAACTCTATGATGAATTGACCGGGATCCAATTTGGCGACAAAAAAGCGCCTGAAGGTTGGATCGTTAAAGTTTAAAATATAGTGTAAAAGCGGTCAGTACTGTATAGATAACGAAAAAATCACCATGATGCCAAAAACGCATCGTGGTGATTTTCTTGTTATTTCTTGAGAGCTACTTTCTCGCTATATAGCTTATTTGCGCTTATGTTTGACCACCGTGAAGAAATGCAGTGTGATCGATAAGAGAATAAAAAAGATCACTACAAAAGAGATATAATTATTCCAAAATCCCAGTGTTTGCCCCAATAGATGCAAGACCCCCGTTTGGATCAACATCGTGATAAAAGCCATCGCGGCTACAATGAAAAATAACTCGATATAACGTTTCACAGTCTGATCATCCTTTCGCTGTAAAGTGCCAGCTTTTTGGCCTAAACGTTGTAATTCAACTTGTTTTTTAGCCGGTAAAGACGTGAGAAAATATGTATCAGTTTGAACAGCCTCACCCGCTTTGATCAAGCCAAGGGTCGTCATGACCTTATCCATTGTCCGCAACGCCGCATCGGTTGTCCCGGTGAACATGTTTTCCCAAGTTTTAGCATAGCAATTCGTCAGTAAAACATAGTGTTTATGTTCAAATGGCTCGATCGGGTGCGGATCGCCATTTTTATCAAAACGTAAGGTCACTTGGCGTAAGCAATCCAAAAAGTTTTTCATCACACCCGATAACGCGCCCCAATATGTCGGAGCTGCTAAGACCCAAACATCGGCTTGCTTTAACTTTTCAACGAGCTTATCTAGGTCAGGACTTCCAGGATAGATCGCATGGTCCAATAAAAAGATCTGTTCGACTTCATTTTCGGGTCCGACATTGGCTAAAACTTGATCTAGCATCTGCTTGGTTATTCCATCCCGCTTATAGCAGCCCGCAATTCCAATAATTTTCACATAATGCCCTTCTTTCATCGCATCTTTACTCAATAAGCATCCGTTTACATTATAGCACAGTCTAGTTTCGAGACTATGAGCTGGGCTTAGCGCTAAATTAATTAAAAAATTTATCCATTTTTAAAACCCCGATTATGGTATATTAATATATATATCATTGTAAGGGGTATTTTTATGACTAAAAAGCTATTCGGACTCGTGAGTCTACTCTGTGCGTGCCTATTTTTCTTTAGCTTTAGCACCACAGCTCATGCAGAAAAAACTTATCAGATCGGGACAGATGTTACTTATCCACCATTTGAATTTGCCAATAAAGATAATCAATATATCGGGATCGATATCGATCTGTTAAAAGCGATCGCCAAAGAAGAAAATTTCAAAGTTGAGATCAAGCCCGTTGGTTTTAATGCTGCGGTCCAATCGCTTCAATCGGGCCAATTAGATGGGATCATGGCGGGGATGGCGATGACCGACGAACGCAAAGTAAAATTTGATTTCTCTGATCCATACTACAAAACTGGCTTTGTGATGGCAGTCGCTAAAGACAGTAAGATCACTAAGCTCGAACAGTTGCGTGGTAAACGCGTGGCGATCAAAACCGGTACGGCTGCTGGTGAATATGCCATGTCTTTAAAAGACAAATATGGCTTTACCACTGTTACATTTGACGACTCTGACAATATGTATAACGATGTCGTCAACGGAAACTCGGTCGCATGTTTTGAAGACGTCCCAGTTATGCAATATGCGATCAAAACCGGCACGGCCCTTAAGATCGTGACTAAACCTGCACGTGGTGGTTACTACGGGTTTGCGGTCATGAAAGGTCAAAACCAAGAATTACTCAAAAAATTCAACGCTGGTCTAGCTAAGATCAAGCAAAACGGCGAGTATAAAAAGATCGTGGACCGTTATTTGAGCTCTGAGACCGTTGCTGCACAAAAAGATGCCAAAAAAGATGGCAACAGTGAACGAACATTTTTCGGGTTACTAAAACAAAATCGCCAAGCCTTGTTAAAAGGTCTCGGCGAAACTTTATATTTAACTGTCGTTGGGATCATTTGTGCGACGATCTTCGGGGTGATCATCGGATTGCTCGGGATCTTGCCAAATAAATTTGCGCAAGGCTTCTCTACCACTGTTATCTATATTTTCCGTGGTTTACCACTCCTAGTGCTGGCCTTGTTCATCTATAACGGGCTCCCATCGCTAACTGGGGTCAAGATCCCGGCCTTTGTCGCTGGGGTGATCACCTTGATGTTAAACGAAGGTGCCTACACCGCGGCCTTCGTCAAAGGTGGGATCGAAGCGGTCGATAAGGGTCAAATGGAAGCAGCCCGTTCATTAGGTCTTCCATTTGGTACCGCCATGCGTAAAGTTATCTTGCCACAAGGGCTCAAGATCATGGTGCCATCCTTTGTCAACCAGTTCATCATTACCTTAAAAGATACCTCGATCCTCTCGATCATTGGGATCTTAGAATTGACTCAGACGGGTAAGATCATCATCGCCCGTAACCTTGAAGGCTTCAAGGTTTGGACGATCATCGCTTTGATCTACCTGATCATCATCACACTTTTGACTTGGTTATCAAATTACGTGCAAAAGAAAATGAAATAATTATTGAAAATAGCGCGGACTCCACCATGATAGTGGGGCCCGCGCTATTTCTATAGCACTAAATTTTTAGTCTGTCAGCGTGATCACGTTTTGGAGTGGAACATCAAATTCATCTACTGGCCACTGCGCTGTTGGATAAGCCATTGCTGGCGCCGCCAAAGATACAGTATTTCCTGGGAAATTCTTCAAATAGCGATCATAGTAGCCCCCACCAAACCCTAAACGGATCTTACTGTCCAAAGCATAGGCTATGCCCGGAACGATCAAAAGATCTATGTCAGTTTGAACTTTTTTAGTATCATATTTAGGTTCTAAGACACCAAACTTACTCATTTCAAAATCATTTTCCGTCTCTGCTGGTAAAAATACCATCTGGCGCTTAGGCAGCGTGCGCGGATAAAAAACTTTTTTTCCTTCACGTTTAGCCTGAATGCTTATCACTTCAGTCGGTACTTCGATCTTACCTGCCATCGTCAGCCCGATCGTCTGCGCTTGTTGCCAAATGTCTGTCATAAATAATTTTTCTGCTAACTTACTTCCGGAAGCGTTGGTTTCGAGCGTATTATTGGCTAATTTTTCTAATTGTCGTTTGCGAAATTCTATTTTAGTCTGCATCAGTATCCCCCCTCATCTCAAGCATAAGCTACGCACTACAAAAAAAGCAACCGCCAAGAACTGACGATTGCTTCGTGTGTGTTATTTCATTGTTTAGGAGAAGTTTTAGTCTTTAGCTTCTGTTTCAGGTTCTTCTTTCTTAGCATCGTCTTTACGTTCTGCGATAACTAAGACTCCATCTTTCATATCTGCTTCTAAATGCTTAACATCAATGTTATCCAAGTAGAAGTCAGTTACTTTATCACGAATTTGTTGTTCGATGACACGACGCAATGGACGAGCACCCATAGCTTCATCGTAGCCTTGTTCGATCAAGAATTCCTTAGCTGGTTCAGAAACTTCTAAGTCTAAGCCCTTCTTAGCCAAGTTGTGGTTTACATCAGCTAACATTAAGTCAACGATGTGGTGCAAGTCTTCCTTGGTCAAGTGTGAGAATTCGATGACCGCGTTGAAACGGTTCAAGAATTCAGGTCTGAAGTATGGAGCTAACTTCTTCATGATCTCTTCGTCTTTATCTTTATCGCCTGTCAAAGCTTCGTTACCAAAGCCAGCGTTTGAAGTTGCGATGATCACTGTGTTCTTGAAGTTGACTGTGTTACCTTGACCATCTGTCAAACGACCATCATCAAGCACTTGTAATAACAAGGTGATTACTTGTGGATCAGCCTTTTCGATCTCATCTAACAAGACGATCGAATATGGTTGACGACGAACACGTTCAGTCAAAGTATTGCTGTTGTCATCATAACCAACATAACCGGCTGTTGTCCCGATCAACTTAGAAACAGCTGTCCGATCTGAGTATTCAGACATATCTAAGCGGATGATCGCATCTTTGTTACCAAACATGTCATAAGCTAATTGTTTAGCTAATTCAGTCTTACCAACACCTGTAGGCCCAACGAATAAGAAGGAACCAATTGGACGGTTGCCATCATCAAAGCCAGCACGGTTACGACGGATAGCGCGCGAAACAGCTTCGACCGCTTCGTCTTGACCGATAACTTTGCCCTTCAAACGGCTTTCGATATTGCGTAAGCGTTCGATGTCGCTTGCACCCATCTTAGATACAGGAATACCTGTCAAACGTTCTACGGATTGAGCTACATCGTCAACGGTTGCTGTAACTTTTTGTGCTTCTGAATTGCTGTTTAATTTTGCTTCTAATTCATCGATCTTAGCTTTAACATTCAAAGCTTCTTCGTAATCTTCTTTATCAGCAGCAGCTTGTTGTTCATCTTTAGCTTTCTTGATCTCAGCTTCGATCTGCTTAGCATCTGTAACTGTGTGTTGTGATGCTAAGTGAGCGGCCGTCATATCTACTAAGTCGATCGCCTTATCAGGTAATGTCCGTTGTGGGATATATTGTACTGATAAGTCAACGGCTGCCTTCAAAACATCGTCTGGTAAGACAACATTGTGGTGGTCTTCGTAAAGTTTACGGATACCTTCCAAGATCTTGAAGGTGTCTTCTGGTGTAGGTTCGTTAACGACAACTTCATTGAAACGCCGTGCTAAAGCAGCATTCTTCAAAATAGTGTTACGATATTCGTCTTGTGTCGTTGCACCGATAACTGAAATTTCACCACGCGACAATGCAGGTTTCAAAATATCAGCTAAACCTTTCGAGCCACTGTCACCACCGGTCGAACCAGCACCTAAAATTTGATGGATCTCATCAAAGAACAAGATGATGTTGCCAGCTTCTTTGACTTCGTTGACCAAGTTTTGGATGTTTTCTTCAAAGCTACCACGATATTGTGTCCCAGCTTCAAGTGAAGAGATATCAATACTTACGATCTCTTTATTCTTGATCGCAGCTGGTACATCGCCGTTCACGATGGCTTGGGCTAAGCCTTCAACAACAGCTGTCTTACCAACACCAGCATCCCCAACTAAAACAGGGTTGTTCTTTGTCCGACGAGCCAAGATCTCAGCTGCTTCTTGGATCTCTTTCTTACGTCCGATAACTGGATCTAACTTACCTTCACGTGCATCTTGGGTCAAATTGCGACCAAGCTTTTGCAAAACACTACCTTCTTGTTGGCCAGCTTGTTGTTGCATTGCAGCTTGTTGAGCTTGAGCAGCAGCTTGTTGTTGTGCTTGATTTGGCAAGCGACCTGTTTGACGATATTGTCTGAATTCTTCAGGTGTAACTTCATGACCATTTATCATGTAACGACTGCTTTCTGAGCTTAAGCCGTTGTTGCCCCATAATTGATTAAAAATGTCGTCCATGTCTCCAAATGGATCTGTATATCTAGCCATAAATAATCCCTCGCTTTTTTACTTAAATAATTTTCTAAATTTATAACGCTTGTAATATACAACTTATAATTTTACATTGCAAACAAAAACACTCGCCTGCAGAAAAAAGCCCAAGTGACCAACCGGAGCTTTTTAGATCATAAATCGTAATACTACATTACTTCCAATTCATATAGTTTTCTTCGAGCTCTTGCAAAACTTGCCACATCGTTGCATGTTGTGCCCTAGCTAAGGCATCAAGATCACGCAAATTCAAGGAAGTTGCCCGAGTTTGTTGCTTGTTGAACGATTTATGAAGGGTCGTATAACCATAACCCGACCTCTTGGATACCTCATAAATGGTCAATTCCTTTTCACGTAGGTAACCTTTGATGTCGATCTCCATTGGTTCTCACCTCCACAAAAATAATTATACCACATTTGTGATACTTCACAAGTGTAAAATACCACAAATGTGAAATATTTTTTTAAACTTTATTTTTTAAGTAATAAGCTAAAAAATAACCCCTACACGTAGTAGGAGTTAGCAAAATTTATTTAAATCACAGGGCGTGGGCAGAATTTTGGCATCAATTCGTCAAAATCATATTCTTCCAACGCTTCCAAACCTTCTTTTGTAACATCAAAATATGCGGTCAAGCCTTGGGCGATCATCAAGTTGACTTCTTTTTCAGGATCAAATTGCACAACGATCACTGGCGTCTTGGTGGCATAAGCATAACCGATCTCAAAGGCTGTTCCTGAGTCTGGTTCGTTTTCTTTGGTCTCTTCTAATTTGTAGTCCACGATCGCTACGACTACATCGCTAGCATCGATTTGGTTAGTATCAAGGCCAAAAGTAGCTTTTTGCCACTCAAAGCTTCCAAATTCAGCTGCTTTATATTCATGTTCATGGGGAATAAAAATATTTTGAGCATCGATCGTTTTATTATTGCTCAATGCTTCTTTGACTTTAGCGATCCGTTCTTTTTGGGCTGGACTAAAAAATGGTGATGCAAGATATACAGATTTCATTTTGTGGCCTCCTAAAGTAAGTATATTTTCAGTATACGTGACCAAAATCAGTAAAAGCAAGTTATTACTGTTAAAACGATACGCGTCTCCATTCCTACAACATGTTGTGGTTAATTTTAAAAAAACACAAGATAAGCTTTATTTTTGATCGATTTCCGAGTATGATTGTAGAGGTACTTAAATAATTTAACACTAACCAGACATTATTAGGAAAGGATGCTTCAATCATTTTGATCACACTATCAGGAATCATCGGCTCTGGGAAGTCGAGTTTAACCGAAATTTTGGCGCAAGAATTAGGCACCAAAGCATATTATGAACCGGTCAAAGACAATCCCGTCTTACCTATCTTCTACAAAGGTAACGAGATCGCCGCTAAAAAGCGCGCTGCGGGCGATAAAGATGCCACTAACCCGTATGCCTACCTCTTACAAACATTCTTCTTAAACCGCCGTTTTGCGATGATCAAGGCTGCTATGCAAGAAGACAACAATATCTTGGACCGCTCGATCTACGAAGATGAGATCTTCATGAAGATGAACACCGAAATGGGCAACGCAACCGAAGTCGAATACGATATCTACAAGAGCTTACTTTCAAACATGATGGAAGAACTTCCATTTGCTTCCCATAAGAAGTCACCCGATTTGATGATCACGATCAAAGTGTCCTATGATACGATGTTAAAACGGATCGAAAAACGCGGCCGTGATTACGAATTAGTCGAACGTGATCCTTCCTTAGTCGAATACTACCAACGTCTTTTACGTCATTACGCTGTTTGGATGGAAGAATACGATTCTTCGCCCCTTTTGATCATCGATGGCGACAAATACGATTTTGTTGGCAGTGTGGCTGATCGGATCGCCGTCTTAGAACAAGTTGAAGAAAAGCTTTACGAACTAAACAAGATCAGTAAAGAACAACTTGATGAACTAAAGAAACAACATCTTGAATTATTAAATGAAGTTGGGTAATAATAGAGCTGAGAGCACTTTCTTAGCTCTATTTTTTTATGGAAAAAGGTTTTGTTATATGGAAAAAACTGAACGTAAAGATCTCAGAAAAACACTTTGGGTCGGTCTTACCTGCCTAATAGCATTTAACATTGCTATTTTAGAAGCGCTTGTCATCTTAAATCCAGAAAATCCCGATGAAACTGGCATCCCGTACTTTTTTGCCGTTGCTGCTGAATTGTTCATTATTTTTGCCGCTACAAATAAAAGGACCCAACGCCACCTGTTTGATGTTTATCGCAAACCAACTGCGCAAGAATTTTTTCAATGGGTCTGCTTTTTAGGGCTGACACAGATCATTTTCAGCTACAACAGTGCCTTGATCGAGATGCTCTTAAACTTCTTTCATCTGAGTGCTCAAAGCCAAGAAGAAAGTGCCACTGGAGCTACTGAAATGCTCTCGATGTTTATCTATGGGTCATTTCTAGCCCCGTTTGGAGAAGAGATCTTATTTCGTGGTTTTCTCCTGCAAAACTTCAAACGCTATGGCACCCGTTTTGCAATTATTTTTTCAGCCTTTTTATTTGGCATCTACCATGGCAATATCGTCCAGACACCTTTCGCCTTCATTTTAGGCATCCTTTTAGGGTATGTCGCTGTTGTATACGGTTTGAAATATGCGATCTACGTCCACATCTTCAATAATATGATCTTAGCTGACGTGATGGACCGCTTTTTGGGACTTTTCCCGGAAAATATAGCTACAGTCATAAACATCATCATTATGGGCGGACTGGCGCTATTAGGGCTCTATTACCTCTGGCGTAAGTTTAAAATGCGCCAACACAAACTACTCGCCCCAGTCGATCTCACCGTCATAAAAGCCGCTATTTTCAACTTACCCTTCTGCCTTTTGCTCGCTATCTGTCTGTGGGAAATGATCAGTGGATTGACCCCACTCAAGTAAGGGATATCGCTTGCAGATTTTTAAGCCAAGGGAGTATCATTAAATAAAGAGATAAAGGTAAGGTGATGCATGATGGCACTTAATTATAAGCGTGTATTAGTAGCGATCGATGGTTCTAAGGGTTCTGATATAGCGTTAGAAACTGCGATCGATGTAACTAAAAGAAATGAGGCTCATTTAGATATTTTACGTGTCTTGGATCTCAATTCACTCGAATACGGTGGCGCCGGGATCGCTTTAGATGGGGAACAGATATATCGGATCGAACAAGAAAACGAAGCATATTTGCTCAAATTACGTGAAGAACTCATTGAAAAGCATGGTTTTAAGACCGATCAGATCAATGTCCACATTCGTTTTGGTAATCCCAAGATCGTGATCACCGAAGATTTCCAACCCGAATACAACATTGACATGATCATCGTTGGTTCGACCGGTAAGAGTTTCTTACACCGCATCGTAACTGGTTCTGTTGCTTCGCATGTGACTCGAACAGCTAAATGTGATGTGTTAGTGGCTCGCTCCACTGAGGAAAATTTGAAATAATGATCTAAGGCCTTGAAACGACTCAAGGTCTTATTTTTTGCACACAAAAGAGGCAGGCATATTTCAATTACTTGAAATAGCCTGCCTCTTTTAGGCTGAGTAAGTCTCAGCTAACGGATCAACGCTTATTCTTCTTCACGTTTCTTCTTGCTCTTCAAAGCACCTAAACCTGCAAGTCCTGCCAAGCCAGCTAAAGCTGCTCCAAGGGCTTTAGCCTTTTGATCGTCTGAATCACCCGTTTGTGGTAACTCAGTCTTAGCTGCACTTGGTGGTGTTTGCTTGTTAGTTGTTGAGGTCGTAGCTGGTGCCTCCGGTTTTTGACTTGGAGTACCTGGCGTTTGTCCACCAGCAGTTGCTTTGGCTTTGACAGTGATCGTTGTTTCAACGATGTCAACAGAGCCATCTGGATACGTTACTTTGACTAACGCTTTGAACGTACCAACTTTAGAAGTATCTGGCGTTTCGACCCATTCGACTTTAGTACCAGCTGGGAGATCGCCTAAGTTTGCGATCGCATCTTTAGCATCTGGCACTTGCCCTTGAACGACCTCGATCTGTTTAGTGATTGGTTCGTTCTTATCGGCATCAGTCTTGTTATCTGTGACCGTGATCTTCACTGTGATCTCATCAGTTGAGCCATCTGGGTAGGTCACGATGATCGTACCTTCCTTATCACCTGGTGTCGTTGTATCAACTGGGGTCTTCCATTCGAATTTTGTACCTGGTGGAAGTTCTGGCACATTACCGATACCATCTTCGGCTGCTGGAGTGCCTCCTACTGGTGTTGTGATATCTTTACCAGTTGGTTCGTACTTGTCCGCATCCGTTGGATTTTCTGTTACTGTGACTTTCACGGTCACTTCTTCACTAGAACCATCTGGATACGTTACTACGATCGTGCCTTCCTTATCGCCCGGCGTTGTTGTATCGACTGGGGTCTTCCATTCAAACTTCGTGCCTGGTGGAAGTTCTGGTACATTACCGATACCATCTTCGGCTGCTGGAGTGCCTCCTACTAGTGTTGTGATATCTTTACCAGTTGGTTCGTACTTGTCCGCATCTGTTGGGTTTTCTGTTACTGTGACTTTCACGGTCACTTCTTCACTAGAACCATCTGGATACGTTACTACGATCGTGCCTTCCTTATCACCTGGTGTCGTTGTATCGACTGGAGTCTTCCATTCGAATTTTGTACCTGGTGGAAGTTCTGGTACATTACCGATACCGTCTTCGGCTGCTGGGGTACTACCTACTGGCGTTGTGATGTCTTTACCAGTTAGGTCATACTTATCAGCATCCGTTGCTGCAACTTTGTATTGAGCTACGAAAGTTCCACCTGTAGTAAAGGTATCTGGCAAGACTGGATCCCAACCATCTTGAACGTAACCTTCTGCTGGTTCGATCGTTGGAACGGTGACTTCACTTGCTGGCGTGCCTTCACGAACATCAAAGATGTAGCTTGCACCATCAGCAAATTTACCGTTTGCACCAGCATCAAAGGTCACTCTGACATAATCCGCTGGCGTTGGAGCATCCGGATCATTTGTCCGATCGATGATCTTGTCTAGCACAGTTACCTTAACTGTACCGTTATCGGTCGAACCATCTGGATAGGTCACTGTCACAGGGATATCAAAGACACCTGGCGTATTGCCATCTGGTAGCTTGCTTGGATCATCTACCGTTACTTTTGGTTGTTCGCCATCCGTTGGGAAATCAGGAACGATAACCGCCCCGATCACATCAGCTTCAGTCGTTGCTTCACCCGCTGGTTTTTCGATCGAATTGTAGATTGGGTCATACTTGTCAGCATCACTTGCTGCCGTCCGGTATTGAGCCACAAAAGTCCCACCTGTGGTAAAGGTTTTTGGTAAGACTGGACTCCAAGCCTCAGCACCGTCTTTTTGAACGAACCCTTCGTTAGCAATGACTGTTGGGATCTGAACTTCACCGATGCTTGTGCCTTCTTTGACATCAAAGATGTAGCTTACGCCGTCAGCAAATTTACCATCAGTGCCTGCATCAAAGGTTACTCTGACATAACCTTCTGGGGTCGGCGCATTTGGATCATTTGTCCGATCGATGACCTTATCCATTACGATAACTTTGACCGTTGTGGTTGAGGTCGTGCCATCTGGGAAGGTCACCGTTACAGGGATATCAAATTCACCAGCTTCGGTACCATTTGGCAATTTAGATGGATCGTCCACGGTGATCGTTGGCTGTGGCGTTTGATCTGCTGGGTAACCTGTGATCACGGCACCGATCACTTCATCAGCTGTCGTTGGATCACCAAAGGCCTTGTTGATGGTACCACCTTCAACAACATATTGAACATTGTCTTTGATCTTGTATTGGGCCACATAATTAGCTGCATCTGTAACAGTCTCGGCTAATTCTGGACTCCAGCCAGTATGCAAGTGATCAGCTTCTGGCGTTACAGTCGGCACTGGCACTTCTGTCATTGCCGTTCCAACTTTAACATCAAACATCGTCTTAGCATCAGCGACAAAAGTCCCGTTTGCACCTTGATCAAAGGTCACACGAACATAGCCTTCTGGGGTCGGTTGGGTCGGATCAGTGATCGGGATCACGTTACCTACTACGACTTTGACGCTTGTCTTGTTGGTTGTGCCATCTGGATACGTTACCGTTACTGGAACATCATAGACACCAGCTGTATTGCCATCTGGGAGGCTAGCCAGATCGTCTACTGTGATCGTTGCTCCGGCTGGAGTTGCGATCGGCTCAGTCTTACCGGCTTCAGTGAAGGTCACTTTACCGATCACTTCATCAGCCGTGGTTGGACTGCCAAGTTCCTTATCCAATTGTCCACCAGTTGCATCATAATCATCAGCGATCGGCGCCTTGATCGTTACTTTAACAGTCACTTCATCAGTTGAACCATCCGGATAGGTCACAACTACCGGGATATCAAAGTCACCAGGAGTTTGTCCATCTGGCAAGATCGTACCTTCTTTGATCGCCATTGTTGGTTGTTCATTTAGCGTATCTGGATAGTTGGTCGTTACCTTGCCCAAGATCTCTTCTGGTGTTGGCGTTTGGCCAAAGTCTTTGGTCAATTCGCCACCAGTTGCTTCAAAGGTCGTAGCTGCATCATTTGCTACATTAACAGTGACATAAACAAAGTCCTTAGAACCATCTGGATAGGTCACTTGAACTGGTGTGACATAGGTACCTTTACCTGTCAAAGCAGTACCTTTAACCGTAACTGCACCGGTAGCTTCATCGATCGTAACATCTGCCGGATCGAGCACCTTGGCATTGGCTGGCACAGTAGCTTTAATGTCATCTGGGATATCCGCATCAGCTGCTGGTGTAAATTTCGTACCCGTTGGCGCTGTTGTAGCTTGACCTGTCGCATCAGTAAACGTTGGTGTCACTGGTGCCGTATCTTGACCGATCGTACCAGCTACTTCTTTATATACTGGAACATAAGAATCGGCCACAGGTACGCTTGCGATAAAGGAATCTAAGGCTAAAGCATTGTCTAAGCTCTTAGTATTTTCACCTTGTTCAAAGATCGCGACCGTAAAGTTGGTATCACCTTTGATATCATCAGGTACCGTAAAGATATCTGGCTTGTAGGTCCCATCTGTACTAGAAGTGATCGTTTGAGCTGAACCATAAACAACACCATCTTTGAACCATTGGACTTGATATTCACGAGATGGGAATAAACCACCTACGACTGACTCAACTTTGTCACCTGCAAATCCATGATCATCTCCGGTATTATAATCTAAAATGTCGATCATTGGTTGTGGAGTCAATAAAGCAAAGTTGACCGAACCGTAGTTTTGCGTCGTCCCCACTGAGGTCAAGTAACTACTTGCATCTTGGAACATGTTATTCGTAAAGGCATCATTCCAAATGTTGTAGTTATCGATCAATGGCATAACATATATATACTTCGCATTGATGTGACGCAATGGCCCGAGAGAAGTTCCGTTCCACAACGTAATATTGCTATTATTGACATCGGCATCAGAAACCAAGGTATGCCACTTATCTTCACCAACTGCAAGACCTTTTGTCGTTGCACTAGCACCATACAGACCTCTAAATGGAATATAGTATCTACCATTAGCGTCAGCAGTTCCGACAACAGATTCGGCAATATGCGAACCTACCCCATGTTCTTCTTGGTATTTGGCAATGATCTCAGCTTGCGCAGCTTTCATATCATCAAGTGAGTAGCCTTTGTAGGAAGTAGCCCAGTTATCGATCAAAATGGTCACTTCATCATTCAAGTATGAGGCAACAACTTTAGTCCCAGTTGCTTTGACGTCATTACTGTCATTGATCCATTGGTTAGCTAAAGTACCAGCTGCATCACCATTTTCATACCAGACCCAACCGGTAACTGCCCCAGATAAACCACGATCTGGCCAACTACCATCAGCATTTGGTGGAGTTTCCCACTGATCTTCTGGTTTAACGAGCCAATCTTCTAAGCCCATCTTTTCTTGGAAGATGACCATTGAGTTAACGATCCGGTTGATCCCAGCGGTGAAGTCCCAGGATTCATTCTTACGGTTAGTCCGGGTATGGAACCCATAGATCTTATCTCCAGCTTGGATGATACTGTATTTTTTAGGATCTGGATTTTGGACCCATGTTCTGATCGAAAATTTTGCATCACCTGCAAGTACGAACTTAGCTTTTTCTAGCCCATTTGGATCAGAAAGATCGATCGCAAAGGTCCCATCAGCATTAGTCGTGGTGTAATAGATCTTAGATACATAACCATTACCATTTACCCACTGCAAATAAACCTTAACGCCCGCCATTGGGGTCGAATCTTTCCCCATACCATCCAAACCATCACGGCTCGTATCCAGCCAAGCTTTACCAGAATAGGTTTGTTTAGCAGTTGGGTCACCAGGGCTATAGATCGCATTTTTTTCTAACTCTTCTTGCAGTGTATCAGAAACACTTGGACCATCAGCTTGTGCGCTTGGTTGTGCCTCTTCACCAGTCGTGGTTGCTGCACGGAATATTGGTGCTTCCTCAGCTGCTGGTTGTGCCTCAGTTTCTGGTTGCACTTCAGGTTGTGGCGTCTCAGCTGTGGTCGTTTCACTTGGTTGTGTTTCTGTTTCAGCCGGCGCTTCTGTTGTTTGGGTCGTATCGGTCACTTCTGGTGTTGTTTCAGGAGTATCCGCTACTTCTGGTGTTTCAGGTACAATTGTGCTATCATTAGTCATAGTAGTGTCTTCTGAAGTTGGCGCTTCAGTCGTCTCATTACTATCTGTCATTGGAGTTTCAGCTTGAGATGTTTCATTGGTAGTGGCATCCTCAACTGGAGCTCCATTTTCATTATTTGCCTCTCCGGTAGCTGCTAAGGTATCACCTGGATCTTCGGCCGCTGTTTCGACCATTTCAGTTCCAGGCTCAGTGTTTGTCTGATCGGCCAAAACGCTATTAGTTCGATGAACTGCAAATGTCGTCCCGATCAAAACAGAAGCTACCCCAACACTAAACTTTTTGATCGTAAATCGTTGATGTTTTGGTTCCATCTTTTGAGATTGTTGCTTCTTAATTGTTTTTTGAGAGCATATCAAAACCTCCATCTCTATTTGACCATTTACAAGAATATTAAATCCTTGCAAACATTTACATTCCGTAACACAATATTAACTTTTTATATAAAAAACTCAAATTATATTACTCGTATATTTAAAATCTTAAACTTTAAAACTCTTTAAAATCAAGGTTTTATCATAGAAGCCAAATAATAACATTACGTTTTTTATAATTTTAAAATTAGATAACAATAAAAAAATATTGAATAATAAGTTCTTTCACACTTTAAAAAGTTAAATTTACTAATATTAACAATAAATAAAGTAATTTGCCCCTAATAAAACAATATGTTATAATCTCGTCGTTAGTGTTATTTACAGTAGCTGCTTTAGCTACGTCTTCGATTGGTTGTGCTTGGGTTTGCGCATTTTCCACAGAAGTTCTTGAACACTATCCTCTACGGTAGTCAGATCGACGAGTATTTGCGGTACTCAGTCTATTCTTGACTGCTTTTTTTGTACACAAAAAGGCCTCCACCCAATTTTGATTTGGGTGGAGGCCTCAAACTATTCATTTAGATAAATAATTACCTAATTAGTTTTTGCGTTTCTTCTTGTCAGCTACGGCACCTAGACCAAAGAGTCCGGCTAAAGCTGTCATGAGTACACCGGCAACTGAAGCAGCTTGGGTATCTGCATCACCTGTTTGTGGTAACTCTTGTTGTTGCTTGTTTTTAGCTGGTTTAGAAACATTCGTTGGTTTTGGTTGAGCTACGGTTTCTTCCTTAGCTCCGGCAACATCTTGTTTATCGCCGTTTGAAGCCTTAGCTTTAACTACAACTTCAACTTCAACGATATCAAATGATCCGTCTGGGTAAGTTACCTTGACTAAACCATTGACTGTCCCTGGGTTCGCAGTATTTGGTGCTACGATCCATTCGACCGTTGTGCCTTCTGGAAGTTCATCTAAGTTAGTGATCGTATCTTTAGCATCTGGCACTTGACCTTCAACGACCTCAATTGGTTTAGTTGTTGGTTCGTACTTGTCTGCATCTTTGCGATCATCAACTACATTGACAACGACCTTGATCTCTTCACGTGAGCCATCTGGGTAGATCACTACGATCGTACCTTCTTTTTCACCTGGTGTTGTTGTATCGATCGGTTCTTTCCATGTAAAGTCTGTGCCTTTTGGTAGATCATCTACATTTGCGATACCGTCCTTAGCTTCTGGCGTCTTGCCCAACTCTACATCGACTGGCTTGCCTTGTGGTTCATTCTTTTCTGCGTCTGCGCGACCATCTGTTACCACGATCTTAACTGGTACTTCATCCTTAGATCCATCTGGGTAGGTCACTACTACCGTCGCATCTTTTGTACCTTCTGTCGTTGTATCGACTGGATTTTTGAATGCCGTTGTTGTCCCTGCTGGTAGATCACCCAAATTGCCGATCGAATCATTTGGATTTGGTGTTTCGTTTAATTCAACCTTTTGTTCTTTAGCTTCTGGGGTGTACTTATCAGCATCAGTTGGATTTTCCGTTACAGCAACTTTAACTGTCACTTCTTCACTTGAACCATCTGGATATGTTACTACGACTGTACCTTCTTTTTCGCCAACTGTTGTTGTATCCACTGGGGTCTTCCATTCGTACTTCGTACCTTCTGGCAATTTATCCACATTAGCGATACCAGACTTAGCTTCTGGCTTGCCGCCTACTGGTGTTGTGATGTCTTGACCTTCTAGTGTGTTCTTATCTGCGTCAGATTCTTTTACGGTTACTTTCACTGTAACTTCATCTGTTGATCCATCTGGATATGTTACCGTTACTGGTACATCATATTCACCTGGTGTCTTACCATCTGGCAACTTGCTTGGATCAGCTACCGTTACTTTTGGTTGTTCCCCCTCTGTTGGGTAGTCTGGCACTGTTACCTTAGAAGTTACATCGTCTGCTGTTGTTGGTTCACCATATGGTTTTTCAACTGGTTCTACTTGTGGTTCGTACTTATCCGCGTCAGTAGCAGCTTTTTCGTATTGTGCTACATATGTGCCAGCTGCTGTGAATGTATCTGTTGGCAAGGCTGGGCTCCAGGCATCTGCACCTGATTTTTGTACGAAACCTTCATTTGCTGTAACTGCTGGTACTGTTACTTCACTTACTAGTGTGCCTTCACGTACATCAAAGACGGTCTTAGCACCTTCTCCAAACTTACCATTTTCACCTGCTTCAAAGGTTACACGCACATAACCTTCTGGCGTTGGTTGGCTTGGGTCATCTGTACGATCGATAACTTTACCTAAAACTGTTACCTTAACTACACCTTCATCTGTAGTTCCGTTTGGATATGTTACCGTCGCTGGTACTTCATAATCACCTGGTTCATCGCCATTTGGTAATGTTGTTCCTTCTTTTGGTTTGATCGTTGTTCCTTCTGGAGCTTTTGTATCATTACCATCTTTATCCTTGAAGGTAACTGCGCCTGCAATGTCATCTTCTGTTGTTGCTTCACCAGCTGGTTTGGTGATCGTACCAAATTCTGCTGTATAAGCTACAGTATCTTTTTCTTTGTATTGAGCGGTAAATGTTCCAGCAGCTGTGATCGTTTCTGGAACTTCTGGGCTCCATGCTGTAAAGATATAGTCTTCTGCTGGAGTCACTTCTGGAGCAACTTTTGCTAATTCTGAGCCAGCCGTGCCTTCCTTAACGTCAAAGACTGTCTTGGCATCGGCAGCAAATTCACCGTGATCGCCCTTTTCAAAGGTTACGCGTACATAACCTGCTGGTGTTGGCTTGCTTGGATCATCAACTGGGATCACATTACCAACAACAACTGTTACAGTCGTTTCATCTGTTGTGCCATCTGGATATGTTACCGTTACTGGCACTTCGTAAACGCCTGGTGTATTACCATTTGGCAGAGTTGTACCTTCTGGCGCTGTTGCATCGTTACCTTCACTGTCTTTGAAAGTTACCGCATTCTTGATGTCATCTTCTGTTGTAGGTTGACCAAGTTCTTTATCGATCTGACTACCATTTGCCTCAAAGAGTTCAGTTGCTGATTTAGCTACATTGACCGTTACATAAGTGTAGTCTTTTAAGCCATCTGGGTAAGTCACTTGAACTGGTGTGACATATGTGCCTTTACCTGTCAAAGCAGAACCCTTAACTGTAACTACACCTGTCTTTTCATCAACTGTTACATCAGCTGGATCGAGCACTTTAGCATCGGCTGGTACAGTAGCTTTGATATCAGCTGGAATATCAGCATCCTTAGCTGTTGCAAAAGTTGTGCCTTCTGGCGCCGTTGTATCTTTACCTGCTGCATCAGTAAATGTTGGTGTTACAGGTTCAGTGTCTTTACCGATCGTACCTTCAACTTCTTTGTAAGCTGGTTCATATGAGTCAGCTACTGGCACGTTAGCGATAAAGGAATCTAAAGCTTGTGCATTATCTAAACTCTTGGTATTTTCACCTTGCTCAAAAATCGCAACAGTAAAGTTTGTTTGACCTGTGATATCATCTGGTACATTAAAGTCAGCCACTGTAGCTTCACCATTTACGGTTGATGTGATCGTTGTAGGATCGCCAATAGCCTTACCATCACGGAACCATTGGATCTGATATTCACGATTAGGCAGTAACCCACCAACTACTGTCGTTGCTACATCACCCTTGAATGCGATCTTATCTGTTGTATCGTAGTTAGTTACATCGATCATTGGTTGTGGTGCCAACAAAGCAAAGTTGACCGAATTAATGTTGTAAGAAGACGTAACATTTGTTAAGAAATTAGCTGGATCTTGGAACATATTTGTTGCAAAGGCATTCGTCCAAACGTTGTAATTATCGATCAATGGTGCAATATACATATAATCCTGATTGATATGACGTACGATTTGGCCTGCAGTACCGTTCCATTGCATCAAATTATTGTTCCGAACATCTTCATCACTAACTAAAGTATGCCATTGATCTTCTGAGATTTTACCCCCCTTGTCTGTTGCAGTCTTACCGTACAATCCTCTAAATGGCATGTAGTAGTAACCATTAGAATCCACAGTCGCAACTACTGTTTCAGAAATATGTGAACCTTTACCGTGTTCTGCTTCATAAGCAGTAATGATTTCAGCTTGGGCAGCCTTCATATCTTCAACTGAATAACCCTTATGTTCCTTTTTCCAGTTATCCAACAAGATCGTTACATCACCATTCAAATAGGATCCAACTACTCTAGTCCCCGTAGCTTTGACATCATTACTGTCATTGATCCATTGGTTAGCCAATGTTCCAGCCGCATCACCGTTATCGAACCACACATAACCACTAGCTTTACCAAAAGCACCACGATCTAGCCAGATACCATCTACATTAGGCGATTTTTCCCATTCAGCTTCTGGTTTGACCAACCAATCTTCTAATAACATCTTTTCTTGTAAGATAACTTGCGAGTTAACGATCTTATTAACACCCGCTGTAAAGTCCCAAGATTCGTTCTTACGGTTCAAGCGTGTATGGAACCCATAGACTTGATTGCCTTGTTTAATGACACTATATTTATCTGGGTCTGGATTCTTGATCCATGTTCTGACCGCAAAACCTCCATCACTGGCAATCACAAATTTGTGCTCAGTACCATCACTGCTCACTTCTGGTTTAGATAGATCAATTGCAAAAGTCCCATCATCATTAGTCGTCGTATAGTAAACTTTAGATACGTATCCCTTACCGTTTACCCATTGCAAATAAACATTTACTCCAGCGATCGGTTTGTCATTGTTTGCGTTAAAGCCATCAATAACTGAACCTTTTTCCTTGACCCATGCCTTACCAGAATAAGTTTGTTTAGCGGTTGGATCCCCAGGACTATAGATCGCATTTTTTTCCAACTCATTTTGGAGTTGATCTGATACATCTTGATCAGCTGGATTCGTAGCTGTCTCATCAGCAGCCGGTGTTGCATCAGCTGTTGTTGTAGCTACACGTCTGAAGCCAGAAGTTACGGGAGCTTCTTCTGTAGCTGTGTTAGTCTCATTTACAGGAGTTGCTTCTTCCTTGGCTACTTCTTCTGCTTGTGTGTTTTGATCATTTGTTGCTTGTACTTGGGGTTTGCGCACTTTGATCAGTTGCTTCTTCTACGGTAGGAGTTGCTTCTGAAACATCAGTATTTGCGGTACCTGCTTCAGTATCTGCTGTACCAGTTGCAGTTAAAGCTACCTCTTTGTCATCAGTTTGGTCAGCAGCTTTGTCTTCCACCACTTCAGCTGTTGCTTCTTGAGTAGCTGTTTCATCAGCTGAAACACTACCTGCGCCTGAATAAAGCGCAAATGTCGTCCCAACTAAGACTGAAGCCACACCAACTGTGAATTTTTTGATCGCAAAGCGTTGTTGCTTTGGCTCCATCTTTTGGGCTTGTAATTTTTTATTGTTTTTTGAAAGCATTCCACCAAAACCTCCATTTTGTTTGAACTTTCCTTAAATAAACAAGATAAATTAATTATCTTATCACTATAATATTAATTTTTACTTAATAATAAAACAACTATTAATTTTTGTTTAAGTCTCGCTTTATACCAATTTTGAGCTTTTATACAGTAAGTTTTCGCAACATAAATTTATTTAAATTTAATAAAATTAAATAACAAAAAACTACACGTAATTTATATATAATATAATTTTGTAACTTTTCAGTTTAAGCACTATATGTAATAGGTGTATACTTCTATATAATATAATTCAACCAGCTAAACGAAGGGGGCTAGATCATGTTCAAATTTTTTTCATTTTTCAGTCAAAAACAGCAGATCCGAAATAGTTTTTTCGCACTTCTTTATGGATTTCTTTCGGCGATCGCAATCAATCTGTTTCTCAATAACGCTCAATCCTATTCCGTCGGAGTGACCGGGATCGCGCAGTTACTCCAAGCTGTTCTGGCAACGTTTGGGATCGACCTTTCAATGAGTATCTTGCTGATCTTCTTTAATGTGCCCCTCCTTCTCTTTGCTTGGCGTGCATTTGGGATCAAATATATCGTGTACTCACTACTGGCTGTGGGGTCAAATATCGTCTTTTTACGTCTCATCCCGGAAGCCGTGATCGTTAAGGACCAATTGACTAATACTTTGGTTGGCTCAGCGTTGGTCGGTTTGGGGATCGGACTTTGCTTTAATAGCGGCTTTTCGACTGGTGGAACGGATATTATCGTCAATTACATCCAACTGCACTACCATAAGAAAGTCGGTTCCCTAAACAATCTCTTAAATAGTGGAACATTGATCATTACCGCTCTCTTCTTTGACTTAGGGCGAACTGTTTACAGCCTCTTAGGTATGTTGATCACCAGCTATTTGATGGATTCCGTTTTCGTCTTGCAAAAAGATGTCAACATTTTGGTCTTCACCAAAAATTCCGCCCCGATCGCAGATGCACTAAAGAAATTCGTTCACGGTGCAACTTTAGTTAAGGGAACTGGGATCTACACGGGCGAAAATACTGACATCATCATCATTGTTGCCCAAAAAGGCCAGCTCAACTATTTAAAACAGCTCGTTCAAGCGATCGATCCTAACGCATTTCTCAGCACACAAGCAACCGATGCTGAACTGGGAAATTATCGGCGTGTTTTTGAAAACTGAAAACATAAAAAAAGTAGTATGGCACTTTTATCCATACTACTTTTTGTTAGTTTAATTTTTTCGTTTTTTAGCTGTTGCCGACATGAACAATGATGCACATGCCATTGCCGCTAGTAAAGCACCTAAACCCTTGAGCCTTACAGTTTCATCACCTAAGTTCGGTAATTCAGTGCCTGCAGCTGCATTGCTTTTTGTTGCTTTATCTGCTGAGCTATTTGCCATATTAGGCACCTTAGCACCTGAGCCGTTATTCTTCATCTTAGATGGAGAATTTTGACCTGGCCCAATCTCTGGCTTCATCCCCAGATCACTCTGATCCGTATCATCAGAATCTGAGTCAGCGCCTGCTTCAGGAGTACCTGATGGCGTTTCATCATTCTCTGGTGTGTCCGGTGTTGTTTCACCTGCATCTGGAGTATCTGGGGTTACTTCACCATCCCCCGGTGTGTCTGGCATTGTTTCGCCTGCATCTAGAGTATCCAGGATTGCTTCACCATTCCCCGGTACGTCCGGCGTTGTCTCTCCTGCATCTGGGATATCTGGTGTTGCTTCACCATTGCCTGGCACATCCGGTGTTGTTTCACCCGCATCTGGGGCGTCTGGTGTTGTTTCGCCGTTACCTGGTACATCTGGGGTTACTTCGCCATTGCCTGGTGCATCTGGCGTTGTCTCTCCTGCATCTGGGGCGTCTGGTGTTATTTCGCCGTTACCTGGTACATCTGGGGTTACTTCGCCATTGCCTGGGGCGTCTGGCGTTGTCTCTCTTGCATCACCGTCACGTTCATAGGTCACAGTCACTTCAATATTAGCCATGTCTGATGTAACATCAAGACGATCTACTGTCTGCGAAGGTTTATACCCTGCAATATCTGGTAATACCATTTCAGGAAACTCACTATTCTCCGTCGCCGGTAACCAGTTACCGTATGATGTTTTACCTGATATTTGGTTTGTCACCTTATCACGAACAAAAGTTACTGTTTGGATCTCTTCATGCTTTGAGCCATTTGGCAAAATGATCGTCACTTTACGCTTTACTTCTTTTGTTTCAGTATCATTAGCATGCGCAACATAAGTGATCTCACTTTCTAGATCTGCTGAATCGACTGTCACTTTTTGACCTGCGATCACCGATCTAAAGGTCGCATAACCTTCACGTTGTGGGATCTCAAAATCTTCAAACATCAATTCTGTCTGTTCCCAATCACCGTGACCCACAACTTTACCATTAGCATCTAAGTAAACATCACGAGTAAATGTTACTTTTTGCGTATATTGTTGCTTTCCACGGGGCAATACACCATCGATCACTTGAATATTAAAGATGCGAAAAACATCTTTTTCTTCCTTACTTTGTTGATAATAATCAACGACCACTGTGGTACTTTCAGAATCAGCTGTCACTTCTAAAGCTTCAATATGCTTGACCGAAGCAACATAACCACTAAATCCGGGAACTTGATAAGCTTCAAACATTGCTTGTGGGATATCCCAAGCACCATACGTCATTTCACCCGTCGCCAAGTTTTTATAGACCTCACGTTTGAAAGTCACACTTTGGATATGCTCACGTGTCATTCCATTTGGCAGATTTAAAATGATCTTACGGTCAACAACTTTTTCTTCGATTTCAGTTGTAACGATCGATTTATAATTCACATTAGCCGTGGTATCTTGCATTTCAGGATCTACTGCCATTGCAGAAATGATTTTTTCTTCTGGTTCATAGCCGTATACTTCAGGCACTTCATATTCTGCGAAATGTTTTTGGTCCTCATTCCAAGCACCATATGTGATCTCACCCGTTGCTAAATTCACGATATTTGTGCGTGTAAACACTACTCGTTGTGTAATCTCGTCGACCTTTTTACCATCACGATAAATGTTGATCACTCGTTTGACAGTCCGTGTTTCTTGAACTTCTTTTGTAGCTGCAGTATAGTTGATCGTTACTTCAGTATCTTTAGTGTTAGGGTCAACTTTCACAGCCTCCAATTGTGGGATGTTTGCGACATAATTTTCAAAACTTGGTGCAACAAAAGCTTCCCAGCTATCATTATCAGTGCTCCAGTCACTAAATGTTTCCTCGCCGGTCGCTAAGTTCTTAGTTACCTCACGTTTGAAAAGTACGCTCTGCGTGATCTCATCTACTTTTTTACCATCTTTAACAAGTGAGATAACACGCTTAGCTGTATAATACTCAGTTCTAGTTGTAGTTTTAGCGTTGTAGTAAATATCTACGGTCCAGTTGCCAGCTGTTTCTGGCGTTACCTTCATTGCTTCGACCACTGATTGGCTTGGTTCGTAGTTTTCCACTTGCTCCACTTGATATTCTGGCAATGTGCCTTCTTCTATGTCCCAAGCACCGTATTCTTTTTCACCCGTTGCCAAGTTCGTCTTTATTTCGCGCTTGAACATCACTTGTTGTGTTACTTCTTTTACCGTGCCATCCGGGAGGTGCAACAAGATCTGGCGCAACGCTACTTTTTCTTCTACTTCGGTTGCTGTCTTAGCGTTGTAGTGAATATCTACAGTCCAGTTGCCAGCTGTTTCTGGCGTTACCACCATTGCTTCGACTACTGATTGACTTGGTTCATAGTTTTCTACTTGATCTACTTGATATTCTGGCAATGTGCCTTCTTCTATATCCCAAGCACCGTATTCTTTTTCACCTGTGGCCAAGTTCGTCTTCACTTCGCGCTTGAATGTCACTTGTTGTGTTACTTCTTTTACCGTGCCATCCGGGAGGTGCAACAAGATCTGGCGCAACGCTACTTTTTCTTCTACTTCGGTTGCTGTCTTAGCGTTGTAGTAGATGTCTACGGTCAAAGTTTCTGTTTCTGGCGTTATCACCACTGCCTCGACCACTGATTGGCTTGGTTCATAGTTTTCTACTTGGTCTACTTTGTACTCGGGCAAAGTATTTTTGTCCATATCCCAAGCACCGTATTCTTTTTCACCCGTGGCCAAATTTGTCTTCACTTCGCGTTTGAACGTCACCTGTTGCGTCACTTTTTTGAACGTACCATCTGGGAAGTGCAATTGGATCGTGCGTACTACCGTTTTTTGTTCGATACTTGTAGCAACTTTGGCTGTATAGTACATGTTCACTTCAAGGTCTTCAGTTGTAGCTGAAACTGCTGTCCGTGGAACATAGCGATTACTTGGTGAGTCATAATTTTCAAACTCAGGTCCTCTGTAGTCATCAAGCATCTTGGAAGGTTCATCCCATTCACCATAAGTGATCTCACCAGTCGCTAAGTTTTTAATATTTGTTCGCTTGAAAGTCACACTTTGCACATGTTGATCGACTTTTTGACCGTCTTTATAGATATTGATCACACGTTTAACAACTTTTTCTTCGGTCAAATTCTCACGTTTAGCTGTATAATCGATCCGCGCTGTTTCATTAGCTGTATCTGGCGTAACTGTTTTGTTATTGACTTTGATCGTGTCTGTCTCATAATTATCATAGACTGGTGCATCAAAGGCGCTCCAAAGGCCTTCAGCTTGATTCCAAGCTCCATACGTAACTTCACCAGTTGCCAAGTTAGTCGTCTTTGTTCGCTTAAATTCTACTTTTTGGGTAAAGACATCGACCTTGACCCCTTCATGATAGATCTCGATCAAACGTTCCACTGTTTTAAATTCATCTTCAACTTTTTGAGCAGATGTATAGTTAATGTCGACTACGCTGTCAGGACTCTCAGGATCAACAGTCAATGCTTCTACCCTATCTTGGCTTGCAGTATAATTTTCCAATTGTTCGATATCTACTGCTGCAAAAGTATGCTCGGCTTGATTCCAAGTACCAGTTTGAATGATCTGTCCTGTCTGTTTATCAACGATGTTCGTTCGGGTAAAGGTGAACTCTTGTGGGATCTCCTTGAAAACGACCCCATCTTTAGCTAAACGAATCACACGTTTAACAGTCTTTTGTTCCGTTTGTTCTTCAGTCGTTGCTGTATAGTTGACATTAATTACTTGATCAGCCGAATCTCCAGTTACTGTAGTATTTTCGATCTTAGTTTGATCAGCCGTATAACCTGCGATCTCTGGTACATCCACCGCATCGAAATAATTCTCGATACGATGTGTTGTCGTATCACGCCACTGTGTACTTGCGATCAATTCATTCGTTCCAAGATTCCAAATGTTATAGCGATAAAAGTCTGCACTTTGAGTAATGGAATCGATCAGCTTTCCATCTTGAAAGAAATTGATCGTTCGCTTAACATTCTTGCATTCACGGATCTTGTGTTCATTTATGCTCTTATCTTCAGTTGGTTCAACATTTTCTACATTAGCTTCCGTCGTATTGTTGAGCTCGTCGGCTGAAATACTACCTACCCCTAAAAAGCTAAGCCCCAACAAGATCGAAGCTACACCAATATTTAACTTACGCAGACCATAACGCGCTTGTTTGTTTGCCTGCTTTTCAACCATTAATTTCATGTTCTTTCTTGATAACAAATCTACTCCTCCTAATTTCTAACGTTTCTTCTTAATTAACCTTATATTTTTTAGGTAAATAATTATCTGTAAATTAAAATATAACATTAGAAAACCAACGAGAAATAGCTTACATATCAATAAAAACAAAATTCAAGTACATTTAACATAATTTAATATATTTAAACTTCTCTGAATAAATTACTAATGAAAATGATAATCAATTGTCAATTTTACATTAGTGTCGATAACGACATATAATATAAATGTCGTTATCGACACTAATTGGAGGGGACAAAATGACACAACACAATGATTTAACACGTAAATTTAAAACTTTGGATGATTTTCTAGGTACACATTTCATCTATACTTACGATAATGGTTGGGGATACGAATGGTATGCTAAAAACGATCACACTGTTGATTATCGGATCCATGGTGGCATGGTCGCTGGACGTTGGGTCAAAGATCAACCAGCACATATCAACATGTTGACTGAAGGGATCTACAAAGTTGCTTGGACTGAACCGACTGGCACTGATGTTGCACTTGATTTTGTTCCAAATGAACTTAAATTAAATGGGACTATTTTCTTCCCTAATTGGGTCGAAGAACACCCTGAGATCACAGTTTGTTTCCAAAATGAACACATTGACCTGATGGAAGAGGCACGTGAAAAGTACGCTACTTATCCTAAATTGGTCGTACCTGAATTTGCCACGATCACTTACATGGCCAAAGCTGGTCAAGACAACGATGAAGTCATCGCTAAAGCTCCCTACGCTGGCATGACTGACGACATTCGTGAGGGTAAATTTTACGACGAAAACTATCTCCAACTTTAAAATAACCTATCCATAGTGGTAAAATTAAATGATCATGGATAGAAATGAGCTGGTACTATGCCACAAAAACGGATCTTACCTTATATCATCTTGGAGTTGCTCCAAGAACGACCACTGACTGGTAAAGAGATCACGGCACAATTCCAAAACGAGATCGGAGAATTTTGGAAAGCCTCTCACAGTCAGATCTATCCCGAGTTGATGCGCATGCAACACGACAATTGGCTTAAAATCACTGAAAATGATTCTGACGGGCGCAAAAAGCACTATCAGATCACAGTTACTGGCGAGCAGGTCCTGAGCAATTGGATCAAGGAACCCGTGACCGAACTTCCTTTAAATCGCGATCTCTTTTCACTTAAACTCTTTTTTGTGACCAAAAGTGATTCTAAAGTTATAGAGAAATTATTTAACGACCAGATAGCCCTGATCAGTGCTCAATTAGAACATCTCAAGGCACGCAAAAAGTTGTTATTTGCGGACAAAGCCCCAATCGAACAACATTTTGGCCACTATCTGCTCTTAAATCGCGCGATTGCCCGCCAAGAAGGCCAATTGAACTGGCTGAAGGAAACTTTAGCTCAACTTAGTTAGATAGAATTTTTCCACATGTGGATAACACAAAAACACGACCGAATTCTTAAATTTTGGTCGTGTTTTTGTATCTAAATTTATCATTGCTATAGTGCTACAAATCCCGCTATAAAGCCAAAGATTTTTCAACGATCTCACCGGAGTTAGCTGCGTTTCTCAAATATGTTGCTACTAATATTCCAACTAGCGTATTTACTCAAAAAATCGCCGATAATATCGTTATCCTAAAAAATAGCGCTCTAAAGGGAGGAAAGTACATGTTTTATGAGATCGAATTCAATGCCAAACTTGCTGAAGCTGCCAAAAAAGCTCGCGCCAAAGGAATCGCAGAAGGACGGACTGAGGGGCGCGCTGAAGGCTACACAAAAGAAGAGACCCTTACAGCAGTTACGCATTTGACCTCTTCCACTGTGGAGGAAGCTGAAGCTCTCTATGATAAGTTATTTGCAAAATAAACTTCTACAGCAAGTCTGAGCTATACAAATGCTTCTGACAATACCATAATAAGAGGGACCACCACGATGCACATCATGATGGCCCTCTTATTATTTATTTGTGGTATGGGCTACCATTATTGATCATAAACCCACGGTAGATCTGTTCGGTCAAGACCAAGCGCATCAACTGATGGGGTAAAGTGAAACGTCCAAACGAGATCTTAGTTTGAGCCCGCTTTAAAACAGCTGGACTTAGGCCAAGTGAGCCTCCGATCACAAAGGTCACATCACTATGCCCATAAGTTCCGAGCTTTTCTATTTCAGCCGCAAATTCCTCGGATGTTCGTTCTTTACCTTCGATCGCTAATGCATAAACATACTCTTTATCCTTAATTTTATGCAAAATACGTTCGCCTTCTTTTTGTTTCACCGCTTCCATTTCTGCTGGGCTTAACTTTTCAGGCGCTTTTTCATCGGGAACTTCGATAATTTCAAATTTACAAAACTTACTTAAGCGTTTAGAATACTCAGCAATACCTTGTTTTAAGTATTTTTCTTTGAGTTTTCCCACACAAATGACCTTAATATTCACGAAAATAATTCCTTTCTCATATACTTATCCACAAAGTTATCCACATATCCACAGAGTTAACCACAAGATATTGGGGAGCACTTTTGTTCTGTCCCAATATTTATGGGGACAACCTTACTAAATATCTTCTTGTATTATTATACACAATATCCAAAAAGGACGGTACTAAGTTTTCACTTAGTGGCCGTCCTCATAATTAACATTTTAATTTAACTTTATTCGTTGGAGTTCGATGATGTCGTCGTATTGGAATCATCTGCTTCCAATGTCAATTTTACATTAGCAGTTTGTTGCTTACCTTCATGATAATAACCGATCTCAACGGTGTCACCGATCTTATGTTCATATAATGCTTGACGCAAGGTCGCTAAGTCAGTAACTTTCTTACCACCGATCGAGGTGATCACATCATATTTAGCAATACCACTATCCTTCAATGGTGAACTAGAATCTACCTTCATAACGACTACACCGCTAGTAACATCTGCCGGTAACTTGAGCGTATCTGTTCGAGCACTTTGGGAGATATAGTCCAGATCAACTAGCGAGATCCCTAATGCTGGACGCTTAACTTTCCCATTTTCAACTAATTGATTGATGATCGAAACCACTTCATTACTTGGGATCGCAAAGCCCATCCCTTCAACTGAAGTCGATTCACTTGAACCAGTACTTGAAAGTTTCATCGAGTTGATCCCGATAACTTGACCTTGTAAGTTGACTAAAGCTCCACCAGAGTTACCTGGGTTGATAGCCGCATCAGTTTGGATAACAGTTGCCTGACCGGTGGTGATGCCACTGCTGTTAGTTACGTTGATCGTCCGACTCTTAGCCGAAATGATACCTTGAGTCAAAGAGGTGGCATATTCTGAGCCAAGAGGTGAACCGATCGCCAACGCTGTTTCACCAACTTTGATATTATCCGAGTTGCCAAAACTTGCAACTTGTTTGACATCTTTAGCGTTGATCTTGAGCACGGCTAAATCTGTCACCGAGTCATGTCCCACTACTGTAGCTGATAATTTCTTGCCACTATTCAACAAGACTTCGACTTTGTTAGCTCCGGAGATCACATGGTTATTTGTGACGATATAAGCGGTATTACCGCTCTTTTTATAAATGACACCTGAGCCTTCGCTAGTGGAGGTTTGACTGGTCGAGTTACCCGAATTTTTCCCAAAGAGATCTTCTAAAGATGAACTGGATTGTTGTTCTGAATAGGCTTCGACCGAAACGACTGCATCTTTGACTGTATCAAAAGCTTTAGTCGTTTGCGTGCTGACGTTGACCTTAATATTGCTGGTCGCGGTCGTTCCTTGGGAATTACTTGCCAGTTGTGTACTGTTATTTTGATACAAAGTATAGCCACCAACAGCTACACCACCACCAAGTACACCAGCACACAAACCGATCAAAAATACTTTACCTAGCCCTTGTTGCTTTGAGCCTGGCTGTTTTGTCGGCCCATTATTTGAGCCAACTTCATTAAACTCACCATCAAATTGTTCATTCTTGCTCATACAAAAAGTCACCTCTTAATAATTAAGTATCTATGTCATCTATAATAAGCCTTTTGCAACAAAAATGCTTACAATAATGTAAAAATTAATTTTATCCTAAAAAATATAGGTTTATCTTAAAGAACTGCCAACTCGGTCGCTTGCGCTGGATCAGTATCTAATAAGAGAAAATCTTGACCGACGCCAAAGTCTTTCGCCTGCATTTGGCGTTGAACTGTCAAATGTGCTAATTCTTTGACATTATTTTCTTGACTCAAATGTCCAAGATAGATCCGCTTGGTCCGCGCACCTAAAACGCTCGTCAAGGCATTGGCGCCGTCTTCATTGGATAAATGCCCTTGATCGCTCAAGATCCGTTGCTTTAGCGACCATGGATAGATCCCAGCGCGTAACATTTCGGTATCGTGGTTGCATTCAAACAAATACCCATCTGCATTTTCCACGATCCCTTTGATTCGATCCGAGACATAGCCCGTATCTGTTACAATGGCAAATGATTTACCTGCATAATGCACCTCATAAAATTGGGGATCAGTCGCATCATGCGAAACACCAAAACTTTGAACATCTAGATCACCAAAAGTTTGGACTGTCTCACGTTCAAAGATATGCTTTTGCTCCGTCTTGACTTGCCCGATCTTGGGTGCCATTTGCTCCCAAGTCTTTTCATTGGCATAGACATCTAAGCCATAGCGGCGGGCTAAGACACCGACACCCTTGATATGATCACTATGTTCATGAGTTACTAAGAGTTTATCCACATCTTTTAATGTCCGCCCGATCGAATTCATCAGTCCTTCGATTTTTTTACCCGAAAGTCCAGCATCGATCAATAATTTTTGCTTAGGAGTCTCGATATAGGTCGCATTACCCGTACTTCCACTGGCAAGCACACTAACTTTCAACCCAACTTCTTCACTCATTGTCAAGCTACCCTTTCTCGTTTATTTAACACTGATCGTCTCATCCATCACACTACCCGTAAAGGCATTGATCCGCCGATACTGGATGTTACCTGTATTACTGTTTTTGATACAGAAATTCCAAGTTGGAATATATACGATGCTGTTATTCACCGATAATAACCGTGTATACCCTAAATGACACCACAAAACTTGTGTATTAGCGGGCAACTTGTTGTATTGATACAACCAGATCAACGCCCGTTCTTGGCTGATCGTTTCCCGCTTTTCCCGCAAGATCTGAACATCATTCATATAGCCTTGCGTATAGCCTGTTACATAGCCATTTTTTACCTCAAAGCGGATCTGACCATCATTCGAGTACACTGGGGCTACATAGATCATCTGCGTGTAAACGACCACGGATTTAGTTGAGAGATTCTTATTGTAAGTATACTCCTTACCAAAAAGAACGATACTATTATCTTTTAAAAATTCATCTATTGTTGCTTGCGGTTTGTCTGGATCGACTAGTTTTAAACCATCCGTAAAGTTGACCGTTAATTTATGGTTGGCATATTCCCAACTATAATGCAACTGGTCTGCTTTTTCCCGCAAAATATTTGAATTTGCACTGGAAACATAATAACCAGCTTGAGGTTTATCCGATAGCTGCCCGTAAGAGATCTGATCATTTTTGATACTCTTTAATATAGAGCCCGAAGTACTAGTCGTAGAAAACGAACTCGTTCGTTGATCGATCGTATCATTTTGTGTCACATAAACACTCAACAAGAAGATATCTAAGGCGATAAAGGCAATGACAAAGATCCATTCGATACGCTTAAAATTCATTGTCGTTATCCTCCCATTTCTTCCCTGAGATCAGATCTTGATAATTGATCCAAACATTATTGTATTTAACAAAATATGTCGGTGTCAGATCAATGACCAGTGAAGCGGTACTATTTTGCGAGACCGTATACCCGATCTGAATATCACTGATCTTATCCAAATTGACATCAGCATTTTGTAACTCAGGCAAGATCTCATTTGTCTGCTTGAGTGTCACAGCTTTACCCGCTGCTGGCACTGGAACTTGTAGACTACATTGCGAAAAGACCAGTTTCTTGCTGCGAACGCGATTTTTGATCTGATAAGTCCCAAAATCGCGCGCCGAGATCACAGGAAAACCATCGATGTAACTGCGATAGATGACATTTTTTTCCTGCATATCGTACTCAGAATACTTAACATCGGCTAAACTGACGCCTAATTGCTCGAGATCAGTAAAATCATTCGTTAAATGATCATCTAAAGTCCAATTTTGGCGTCCCGTCTCATCAGTCAGATAATCCGTATAGGTTATCAAGCCAGTTTTATCGCGGATGCTCAATTTTTGACCCGAATCGTCGGAATAGACCGTTACGCCATCTTGTTCACGGGTCGTCAACGATGAAGTACTGCTCTTTTCAGCCCCTAACAAGCGGGTAACGTACATTCCCACATTTTCTTTATTGTATAAATAACTATAACGCGGAACTGTGATCTGATCTTCATAATACTGGATCAGACGACCGTTTTGGTATTCATAGCTAAGTTTATAGCGCTTGAGCCCCTTAGTCTTATGAACGTTATTGAGCTTAGTTTTATCATATTTAGTCAACTTGGCCTTATATACTTTGAGGCCTGCATCTTCTAAAAAATAGACCTTCGAACCATCATAACTGATCACGATCCGATCAAAACTGTAATTTTCACTCTTGGCTGGTTGTTCAGCAAGATATTGCTTCAAGACCCCAAAGGAGAGCTCGGAACCATAATTTAACTGGTAAGAATTAGGCGTCCGCATCAGTTTTAGATATTCATTTTTGCTGACGGTCTCTGGTTCTTCGATCTCAGTAAATTTACTTTTCTCTAAAGAGTTCATCATCAGTTCGACCACATCGATCCGGTTGCTCAAAAGCCGGCTCGGATGCTTTTTATCCATCACCGTGATCGAGACTGGGCGATAAACATCAGTTAATTTCTTCTTATCTGTTGTATTAGCGTCATCATTGATAACTTTGGTCTTATCTGAAGCTGCCATCCCAGCTAAATGCTGAAAATACACCGGTGTTACCCATATCAAAGCTGTAAAAACAACACTAAATAACACCGCAAGGATCAAAATGGTATGCAAAAACCACCCATTTAAGCGTTTATTCTTCATCCCATAGATCTCCTTCCTCGTATTCTTCATATGGTAGTGAAATATAGAAGGTCGAACCCTTCCCTTCTGTACTGTCGACCCAGATCCGGCCATGATGCAACTCGATCACTTCTTTAGAGATCGCTAGTCCAAGACCAGTCCCACCTTGCGCCCGTGAACGTGCCTTATCAACACGATAGAAACGCTCAAAGATATGCGCTAGTTCTTTTTTGGGCATCCCGAGACCTTGATCAGAGATACTCATGATGACATGATTATGCGTCTCTAACAGACGACAAGTGATCACACCGCCATCGGGTGAATACTTGATCGCATTATTCATGATATTATCTACCACTTGGATGATCTTGTCGGTATCGACTTCGACCCAAAGTGTCTTATCGGTAAAATCGCGTTTGATCGTATAATTTTTTGTCACTTCGCGGGTATCATTGTTGTCCTTTTCAAGCATCATATCAAAACGATTCAAGATATAGTTGAACAATTCGTTTAAGTTGACTAACTCCAAGTCTAACTCGACTTTTCCAAGATCCATTCGCGATAAACTCAAAAGGTCATTGATCATCCGGATCATCCGGTCGGTCTCTTCTTGTGTGACCTTTAAAAAGGCTGGGGCGATCTCAGGGTCTTGCCAAGCACCTTCATTCAACGCTTCAATGTAACTGCGCATACTCGTCAATGGTGTCCGCAATTCGTGCGAAACGTTGGAAACAAATTGGCGCCGCTCGCGATCGATCCGTTGCTGTTCGGTGATATCATGCAAGACACATACGATCCCGATGATAAAACCTGAACGTCGTTGGATCAACGAAAAATTGGCATTTAAGATCTGATCGCGATTGGTGTCTAATTCATCCAAAATGATCTCATTTTGATTTTCCAAAAGTTCGCGGATCGTATATTTATCCCGGATATTCAAAATATCTAGGATCGACTTATTTCTGACCTCATCGGGTTCGACTTCTAAAGCTTCACACGCCATGTCGTTGATGATCGTGATCTTGCCCCCACGGTCAGTAGCGATCACCCCATCTGACATGTGCGATAAGATAAGATCCAAACGCCGCCGCTCTGATTCGGTCACTTCTTGAGCTTTTTCGACCCGTGCCGATAAATTATTAACGGCCTGGGCTAATTGTCCCAATTCATCACGGCCATAGACTTGGACTTGACCGGAATAATCTCCACGAGCGATCCGTGCAGTTTGCTTTTTCATTTCATCGATCGGACGAGTGATCGCACTTGAAACAAGGATCGCAAGGGCTAACCCGATCCCCGTAGCGATCAATGCTGCGGTCGCAAAGATCACGATGACGTCATTGACCGAATCGTAAACACTTTCCAAATTAGCGCGGACATAGACTGCACCGACGACTGTATTGTTGTTGCCTGAAGTGTTGAACAACGGGGTGATCGCGATGTAGTAGCGCCGGTTATCCCGTTCATTGTACATCGTCTGCGAGAAATTACGTCCACTGTACAAAACTTGTTTAATGCTACTATTCGTTGCTTTTTGCCCGATCATCGAGCGATTATTCACATTATTTTCGCCCCGGATCACACCTTTAGCATCTACGACTTGAATATCCGAAATATTATTATTATTGATATCATCTAAGATATTTTTGATCCGCTCATTTGCTTCACTCGTATCGGCTTCATTCAATTGCGTGACTAGCAAATTATTGACATAAGCTGGCATTTCCACACTTTGCTTAAATTGTTTTAAATTCTCACTTTTTAAGCGTTGCACAAACACCGCACCAACGATCTGAAAGGCTAAAAACAACAGTAAAGCAAAAACCAGTGCGATCTTAAAATGGATCGACTGGAAAAAATGCAATTTCTTATTCATTTTACTCGGCCTCTGGATTACGTAAATAATAGCCGACCCCACGGCGTGTTACCAACCAGACTGGGCGACTAGGGTTATCTTCAATCTTTTCGCGCAAACGGCGGACCGTTACGTCAACTGTCCGAACATCCCCAAAGTAATCATAACCCCAGACTGTCTGCAACAAGTGTTCTCGAGTCATGACTTGCCCAATGTGTTTGGCTAAATAGTAAAGCAATTCAAATTCACGGTGGGTCAATTCGATATTTTCATCATTTTTAGAGACCACATATGCTTCCGGGTGGATCGTTAAGTTTCCAATCACAATGTCACTATTTTTTTCTTTTTCTTCACTTTGAGCACTGGCTACTACGGTTGCTTGGCGCCGTAAATTAGCCTTGACCCGGGCGATCAATTCACGGTTAGAAAATGGTTTGGTCACATAGTCATCAGCACCCATTTCTAAGCCTAAGACCTTATCTAATTCAGTATCTTTAGCCGTCACCATAATGATAGGCATTTCATATTTTTTCCGGACTTCCCGTGCTACTTCGAGTCCATCGACTATAGGTAACATCAGATCCAAAATGATCAGATCAGGCAAGACCTCTTCGACCTTATCTAAAGCTTCTTGACCATCTTCGGCAGTGTATACATCGTAACCTTCTTTGGTCAGATTGAACTTAATGATATCTAAGATCGGTTTCTCATCATCTACAACTAAAATCTTTTTCATAAGTTTAAATTCCTCTTTATATAAATTACATACATATCACTGTGGGCACTACTGCCCCTTGGATGTAGTTCAATAGATCATACCACCCCTATTGTACTACAAACTCAGCTTCGGTTACAGAAACTCAGTAGCATGGCCCTGACCGTTTCGTTCAAAATACACAAAAAAACAGCAACTACAGAGCAAGATCTGCAATTGCTGTTAGTAAATCTCTGATGGGTGGTCAGGGGATCGAACCCTGGACCCACGGATTAAGAGTCCGTTGCTCTGCCAGCTGAGCTAACCACCCATTTCATCAACGAATAATACTATATCAAAGAAATGACCAAAGCGCAAGAGTTTTTTGGTAAAAAACTAAAAATGCACCACAAAGATCCTTTCCGATCAATTATTTGCGAGTAGCCCGCCTTAATTTTTGTTTACTTCTCGCAGTAGATTCGTCAACCTTTTTCTCTTTATTAGGCTGGATCAAGATACCTTTTCAAAACTGAACTGCAGATGACGATCCGCCAATACATCATTTTGCAACGGGTCACAGTTGCCAAACAGTTACTGTGTACTAGCAGCGATATTCAAAAGCTCCCGCAAGTATTGGGCTTTAGTGACTACGCCCATTTCGCTAAAACTTTCAAGCGTCTCACAGGAATGACACCTAAGCAGTTTAGGCTCCAAAATTATCAGGCATAAAAAAATCCCCGAGATATGCTCTCGGGGAAAGTGATGGGTGGTCAGGGGATCGAACCCTGGACCCACGGATTAAGAGTCCGTTGCTCTGCCAGCTGAGCTAACCACCCAATTTATCAACAAAAAATATTATAGCAAAGAAGCCCTGCTAAAACAAGCAAAATTTTAAAAATATTTTTATGGATAAAAATAAGATCTGTTTGGACAACCCCAAACAGATCTTATTTTCTAAATTCAGTTGTTTATAATGAGCCTCGGCGCTGATGCACCAAGGTGTAGATCTTTTTGATCACGAAATACAATAATGGTACGCAGATCGCCGTTGAAATGGAATTGATGACAGTCGCCGGTAAGCTGAAAAAGGCGGCCACCGCAGCTGTTTTAAAGCTTGTCCCGACCATCAATGCTTCAACGATCGAAGCTAGATACGAAGTCACGATCTTAGTCGATCCTGCAGCTATCGCCAAAATCATGATATTTCGCTGACTGTCAACATATCTCATAGCCTTGAAAAGTCCGGAAATTATCAAAGCTACAACTATGACCTCAAGCATCGTCAGCCAAGAGACAGCAATGTATCCATTTAAGATATCAAAACCACCCAGGCCAATGATACCGGCCAACATACCATTGCGTTTTCCCAAAAAAAGAATCGCTGTTACTGTCAATGTATTGCCAAAATGGATAAACGGGCGGCCGACCATCGCAGGGATCGGGATCCGTAACGTCCAAATGCCAATATAGATCAGTGCAGCAAATAGACCCGTTAAAATGACCGCCCGCAATGTATTTTGCTGGTCACGCAACATAGTATTTCCTCCAAAAAATCATAACTTTTCTAACAAATATGGTAATGCACGCGCATAATCGACGCCAAAACGCTGATCTCTAGGGGTCGGTGTCAGCTTTATCGCCTGAAAAATAAATTCCATCGCGAGATTCGCAGCAGCCTTGACCGCTTTCCCCTTCATGATCCCCGCCAGTAAAGCACTGGCAAACAGATCACCTGTCCCAAAAAAGTTCCCAGCCAATTTGGGACGCGTCAAGATCCAAGTTTGGCCCATTTCATAACCGATCACGGCGATCTTGTCACCGCAGTCTATCCCAGTTAAGATCGCAGTTTCTAACTTGAATTTAGTTGCAAAACGCACAAGCAGTTGCGTTGCTTCAGCGATCGCTAGTGGAGAAGTAGTCAAAGCCTCATCTAAAAGCAGTTGGGCTTCCGTTAAATTTGGAGTTGCGATCGTTGCTTGGTGCACTAATTTGCGCATCTGTACTACATAATTCATGTCAAAACCGCGGTAAAGTTTACCATGGTCGGCCATTACGGGATCAACTAAAAAAAGCGTTTCAGGTGTCTTAAGAACTGACAAATGCTGTAAGATCACATCTAAAGGTCTAGCCCCCAAATATCCCAGATAGACGGCTGAAAACCTAAGTTGTAATTTTTGCCAATGCTGGAGAATGTGTGACATTTCAGAAGAAAGATCTAAGTAGGTATTTTCACCAAAGCCCCCCGTATGCGTTGATAAGAGTGAGGTCGGTAAAACATCTGGTCTCAAGTTTGCAGCCGCCAGCAAGGGTAGCGCTACACTCATGGAAACCTGACCCACACAGGACAGATCCTGACTGATCAAAACATCGGCATGCATTCTGTCACATCCTTTTCATACATCTGCAACTGATATCTGTTAGAGCGCTCAAACATAAGAGCTTGTATGTATTATATCATCTTTAATGTTTACTAACCACGGCATTTGGCATTCTTTTGCATTTAATTGTGGAATTATTGCATGCAACATTATATAATACTTCTATTAATTTAGTTAAAGGAGTTTTTTGCATGTCGATCATCTCAACTGTCCTGATCATAGTCGTTGCCCTGGAAGCTCTCTATATCATGGGAATGGAAATGTTTGGGAGTGAAGAAAAATTACATCAAACTTTTGGCCTTAGAAAAGAGTATCTCAAAATGCCCGAAGCGCGTGTCGCAATGGCTAACCAAGGACTATACAATGGTTTTATCGGTATCGGTCTCTTGACCTGTCGCTTTATTTTCCCAGAAAATGCTCAATATATGGGGAGTATGATGTTTGTGATCTTCGTTATTGTCGCCGCAGTCTATGGCTGGTTAAGTGCTAAGAACCCTAAGATCCTACTTGCCCAAGGAACACCAGCTATCCTGGCTTTACTTGCACTTTTGATCTTTAAATAAAAAATGGTCGCCTGAATGAAAATTCAAGCGACCATTTTTATTACTATTTATTTTACCAAACGAATAAACCAACCATTGCTGCAGATAAGAGGGAAACTAAGACCCCTGAAAGCAACATGTAGCCAACGTTTTTGGAGATAAGATCGTTCTTTTCACGATCAACGATACCTTTGAAACAGCCAATGATCATCCCGACCGTTGAGAAGTTAGCAAAGGAAGTTACAAAGACTGTCAAGACAGCTTTGTAGTGTGGTGCAAAGTCATTGATCGTGCTTGTTACACGACCCATAACAACAAATTCATTTGTAACTAATTTTGTACCCATATATTGTGCAAATTGGAAAGCTTCGCCGTGTGGTAAGCCCATCAACCATGCAAGTGGGTACATAATGATCCCGAGAATGTGTTCCAAGGAAAGCCAAGGATTGATCATACCAAGTAACTTATCGATCAAGGCTGCCAAAGCAACAAAGGCGATAACGTTAGCGGCAATGATCAAGACCAAGCGACCAGCGCCTAAGATGGAATCACCCAAGAAGGAGAAGAATGGTTCTTTTTTAGCATTACCATCAGCATCAACATCACCGATCTCAGTTTCAGCCATCGCTGAGCCTTTCATCGTAGCGATCGTGTCTTCTTCTGGTGTAACAGTGACTGGGTTCAATAAAGCAACTACGATCAACGCATTGATAACGTTGACTGGAACCGCCGTAAGGATATATTCCCCAGGCATCATTTGCGTATAAGCACCGATGATCGAAGCTGTCACACAGCTCATCGACATCATCGCTAACGTTAAATTACGTTTAGCATTGATCTGCTTAAGTTGTAAAGAAGAAACCGCCAAAGCTTCTGTGTTACCAAGAAACATCATTTCGATCGCAAAGAATGATTCAAACTTAGGTTGTCCTGTAATAAAGGATAACCCACGTCCGATCCACTTGATGATCCATGGCAAGATACCGATATAAGTCAAGATATCAAACAATGGAACGACCATCAAAATTGGAAGCAACACTTGCACGAACCAGTCCATTTGTTTAACTTGGACCATGCTTGGAAGTGCAAATTCGATCCCGATATATGCGATCTTCATCAATTCATTAAAACCAGCAGCAGCACCTTGAACGATCATCCGTCCACCTTCAAAGCTGGTCAAGAACCAAGCTAATACGAGGTTAAAGATGACCATCGTACCTACACCACGCCAATTGATCTCACTGCGGTTCTTAGAAAAGATCACGCCGACCGCAAGGAAGATCACTAAACCTAAAACATTTATTGCTAAATACAAGATTATTTCTCCTCTCTCTATCAATAAAATAAATAGCAATTTATAAATGACTGTAAAACTTCAATTAGTATATCTATTTCTTTGGGATTTGTAAATATTTTTATTAACATGGTTTAATTTTTAAAAATAATAAAAATATAATTTAATCCGCCAAAAGATACGTACCAATCGCAAGTAATAAACTTAACAAACTACAAAAATAGCAAACATTGCTCAATACCATCTCCGAACGATTACCTAGAGATTATAATGTTAACCAAAAAATAATTTAAAATCACACTTAATTTTAGCAAAACATTCGGAAGTGGTAAAGAATGACACCCAAAAAATGAAAGCGCTTGACTTTTGAGTGTCATTTAGTATAATTAAAGGTGAAAAGGGGGCAATTAAGCCTTCACATGTTACGCACATACTAGCGTCTGACATTGACGTAGCAGGTGTTTTGGACACTTTGGTCTGAGGGCTTGGATCCTCCTTTTAGAACCACCCCCGACAGTTCAAATAAACGGATCGCCAATAATGTAAAATAAGATCGTGAAAGAACATAAAGGTGGCGATGAAAGGTCTATTTGACTGTGCTATATATAATATAGACCATGGAACTCCTAGCTAGCTTCCATGGTCTTTTTCTGTATTTAACAAGGTTTTTAGAAATTAAAACGAATGTTATATCCAATGTAGATCATATTTTTCGTTTTTTATTAATATCATCACTATTTACTAAGCCATACCTCTTAAACTTTACCTAAGCTGTTTTAAGTTTACTTTAAATCTCTTTGTAACCAGTTCCATCACCTTGCTTATCATAGTAAAATATACTTAAATTATTCGAACTATTAAATCACATAGAAAGGTAGGTAACACGAGTGGACGACCCTTATCCGCCTCGCGCTATTTTTGTACGCTTAGAAAAGATTTTCTTTGTCTATCGTAGTTAGTGCTAGGCAGCAAATGTTAGTGCTAGATATGAATTACAGAAAGGAAATATAATAAGTGAGACCTTATCAGAAGAATTTAGAAGAATTACTACAAAATTATGAGCAAGAGGACCCTTTACAGGGCCTTTCAACCAAAACTGCAACTGAAAGACTAGCAAGTGACGGGCCTAATGCCCTAGTTGCTAAAAAAACACCAAACTGGCTGTTATTTATCCGCCAGTTCAATAACATGATCATCTATATCTTGTTATTTGCGACACTATTGACGCTTTTTCTAGGACACTATACCGACGCGATCGTGATCAGTGTCGTGATCATCGCCAACGCTATGATCGGTTACTATCAAGAAGCAAACGCCGCTGATGCTTTAGCTAAGATCAAAGACTTGCTGGCAACTAACGCCACGGTCTACCGTGATGGGATCCGACAAGATATCGATGCGACCAAATTAGTTCGGGGCGATGTCGTCTTTCTTGAAGCGGGTGACCAAGTTCCCGCCGATCTACGTTTGATAAAGACCGCTGACCTTAGGATCCAAGAGTCCGCTTTGACGGGTGAAGCAGATGCGGTGACCAAACACGCTGATGCTTTAGAAACAGCTGACTTACCTTTGGCTGAACAAGCAAACATGGCTTTTTCATCCACTACAGTCGTCAACGGTTCTGGTTTAGGCGTGGTCGTAGCGACCGGTGAAAAAACCGAATTAGGAAAGATCTCGACCGCAGTTGCTAGCGCTAAAACGCGGCCAACTCCATTAGTCAAAGAGATCAACGCTTTAGGTAAAACCGTTTCACTTTGCGTTTTAGGGGCAGCCGTCTTACTGTTTATCTTAGGTTTTATCTTTGAGACCTATTCCCTACCCGTCTTGACTTTAGCGATCGTAACGATGATCGTTGGCTCGATCCCTGAAGGCCTGCCAGCTACGACTTCGGTGATCTTAGCTTTAGGTGTGTCTGACCTCGCTAAAAATAAAAATGCGATCGTTAAATCACTGCCTTCAGCTGAAACATTGGGGGCGGTCGATGTGATCGCAACAGATAAGACCGGGACATTGACTAAAAACGAAATGACCGTGACCGACATTTACATTGATGAACGTCATTTTTCCGTCAGTGGTAGTGGTTATGCTCCAACTGGGACGTTATTTATCAATGGTGAAGCGACTACTGAACGTGAAGCTAAGCTAAAAGAGCTTCTCTTAGCTGGTTATTTTGCCAACGATACGACTTTGACCCAAGTTGATGATACTTGGACGATCAACGGTGAACCAACTGACGGAGCTTTCTTGACCGCTTATCACAAGTTGATGCCAAACAAAGAAAGTGTCCAACTAGAAAAATTAGATCTCTTGCCTTTTGATTCGTTCCACCGTTACATGGCAAGCCTTATCCAGCTTTCAAATGGTGCTAAAAAGATCTATCTGAAAGGTGCACCAGATAAGTTGTTCAACTTTGCCCAACAACAAGATCCAAACTTTGAGCGTTCATTTTGGCAAGCCAAAGCCGACCATTTAGCCAACCAAGGCAAACGCATCGTGGCTTTAGGTGTGATCAAAGACGCTGACCAAATCACTGAACTAGAACATGAACATCTCGAAAATGGCTTTACCTTCCTGGGCTTGACCGGGATCATCGACCCGCCACGCCCAGAAGTTATCACAGCTTTACGTGAGATGAACAAAGCCAAAGTCGAAGTCAAAATGATCACCGGCGACGCTCCCCTGACCGCAGCTGCGATCGGACGTCAATTAGGCTTATCTGATGGTGAATTGCACACGATCACTGGGGTAGAATGGGATCAACTGACGACAAAAGAAAAGTGTGAAGCAGCCGTTAAAAATCAGATCTTTGCTCGGACAACACCGGAAAACAAACTCGAGATCATCGAAGCTTTACAGCAAAGTGGCAAGGTTACGGCGATGACTGGTGACGGTGTCAATGATGCCCCTGCGTTGAAAAAAGCTGACATTGGGGTTTCTATGGGGATCAAAGGAACTGACGCTGCTAAAGAAGCTTCCGATATGATCTTAACCGATGATAACTTTGCGACTTTAGCTACTGCGATCAAAGAAGGTCGCCGGATCTACGACAATATCAAAAAGAGTATCCTCTTCTTATTGCCGACTTCATTTGCTGAAGGGCTGATCATCTTCTTGACGATCCTTTTCAACCAAGAGATGCCTTTGCAAGCGACCCAACTGCTTTGGATCAACTTAGTCTCTGCGATCACGATCCAATTTGCGTTCATCTTTGAACCAGGTGCAAGTGACTTGATGAAACGTCCACCACGTAAGAGCAATAGCCGCTTAATCTCAGGACGTGAAATGCTTCAGTTAGGCTATGTTTCATTACTGATCGCCTTAGTCGGCTTAGGTGCTTATGAGCTGCTGATCGCGACAGGTGCTTCGGCAACGCTAGCAAGTACAGCGATGGTCAATATCATCGTCTTTAGCAAGATCTTCTACTTGTTCAACATCCGCACCGAAGAATCGGCCTTCTCGAGTGCTTCATTCACAAATAAAAAGGCCTTCTCGATCATCTTAATCATGATCTTGTTACAAATGGGATTGACCTACTTGCCATTCATGCAAGATGCCTTTAGCACAACGGGGATGCAACTAGGCGAATGGATCTTGACGATCGTCTGCGGTTTTAGCGTGCTAGCTGTGACTGAATTGGATAAATTCTTTAAACTTCGCTTAGCTCGGGCTAGAAACTAATTTTAAATGAGAAGCTCACCATGGTGTTTAGGCATCATGGTGAGCTTTTTTGCTATCCATTGCCACACGCTTCTTGCGCTAGATCTCAAACACCTATGTTACAATAAAGCTAAAAAAGAAGGTGTCCACATGTCCGAAACTATCTCGTGTCGGCAAACACTTGCCGTGACTAGCCATCGCGTCCTAGCTAGCGACCTAAACGAACATGAAACTGTCTACGGGGGCGCACTACTATCTCTACTCGACGGGACGGCCTCGATCTCTGCCAGTCGTTTTGCCCGCTCACAATGTGTCACAGCTGCCCTCGACCAGGTCAACTTCATCAAGCCTTTTGTGCTAAATGACTCACTATGTATCGAAAGCTACGTGACTGGGCACGGTAAACGGTCGCTCGAAGTTTTCGTCAAAGTCATCGGCGAGCATCTCGATACCGGTGAACGTTTCTTAGGGATGACCGCCTTTTTGACCTTTGTTGTTTTAGATAAACAAGTCATTTTACCCGAACTGAGCGCTGAAACACTGGAAGAAAAAAGCCTCTGTGCTGACTTTCAAAAACGCGAAGCTTATCGACGCCAAAAAATAGCCGAACAAAAGAAACTTCAAGCTTCATTGAGCCTAGATTTTCCGTGGCAAAGTTAAAATTATCAAAAAAGTACGCCTTGAGCCGATCTCAAGACGTGCTTTTTTAATATTATTTTTTGTTCGTTAAAGAACCACTATCGACCGCACCTTGCGCCAAGTTCAATAACAACTTGATCGCTTCTTCATAACTACAATCTCTTTCGTTCATAACTGTCCTGATCAACTCTTCAGTTGACGTCTTAGATGAGATCATCATACTAGTTCCGCACTATATCATGTGAGCAACACCAAAAGGATATAGCCTTCCTTTCTCCAAGATCTGAAGCGCCCCGCTTCTCTTACCGTACATTGAACACTCATAGCAGGCCCACATCTAACCTTTGATCTGCCACGTATGTCTACCACCAACTAGCAAACACGTGTTCATTTATTTTCGTTACTTTTATATTCTAGCGCGCCACCATCAAAAAATAAAGCATTAATATTGTTCAATTTTTTTAACTATCGCAACTATCCGTGGTAAGACAAGCAAACTTCCCTATAAAAAAATTTTGGACTTCTTTTTTATTCATTTTCACTCGCAAATATTAATTAAAAGCTTTAATAACAACAATAATACGATTTTTCTTATAGTCCGCCACAAAGCCTTATCCAACTTGCTTTCATAGTCATTTACATTCTTTTATATGTTATTATTAATTAAACTTTTAATATACATAAGTTAATAGTTATGGTTGTTTGAGATAAAATTTTGCGTAGCTAGTTAAAAACAATTGACGTTCATTTCAAAAACAGCTATAATCGCACTAACTTGATCGAACTATCGCTTTGATGAGATGAGTGGCAACGCCCAACAGAGACTAGCTCAATGCTGAGAGAACTAGATGTTAGCCACGGATGAACTCGGAGCTGTCCAACGGTGCGAGCCGTTAACGTCCGAACTGGGCCTCCAATTCATGAGATAGCCAGTGTGAGCTGACTATAAATCAAGGTGGTACCGCGGTAAAACGTCCTGACGATTCTTTCGTGAGGGCGTTTTTTGTTTCTAGCAAAGAAAGGTGGAATTTTGATGACAAATAAGCAATTAGTATTACAAACTGATTTTGGTTTAGGAGATGGTGCGGTCAGTGTGATGTATGGTGTCGCTAAAACGATCGCTCCCGCATTGCATGTGGCCGATCTGACCCATGAGATCACACCTTACAACATTTGGGAAGCTTCCTATCGTCTCTACCAAACGCTCAGTTATTGGCCAGTTGGAACGGTCTTTGTTTTCGTCGTTGATCCTGGCGTCGGAAGCGACCGTAAAAGCGTCTGTGCGCTCACTAAAACGGGTCACTATGTTTATTACACCAGACAACGGTACCCTTACGCATATCGCCAAATTTTTTGGTTTAAAAGCCGTCCGTAAGATCAATGAAACTACGAGCCGCTTGCCCACTCCGATGAAAGTCACACCTTCCATGGCCACGATGTCTACGCTTATAATGGTGCCCGCTTAGCCAGTGGCCAACTCGATTTTTCTGATATTGGACCTAAGATCAACCCAGCCACGATCGTCAAATTGCCACCAGTCGTCACTGCCGATTCGATCACCGGCATGGTCGATATCTTAGATGTGCGCTTTGGCTCAAAGAAAAAGCGGACTTGGTATACACAACAACCGTTCAAAGCAAGCGACTGGTTCGTCGTCATTTTAGCTATCGCATTATTTGGGATCACACTTTACCTCTTCAAATTGAATCATGGGCGTTTTTATGACCCATTCAACTAAAAAAGCTACCAGTCTACACTGATAGCTTTACATAGAACGATCAAAAAACTGGTCACGATCAAACATCGCGATCAGTTTTTTTATTTTATCAGCATCACTACCACGATCCCGATCACCTCTAAAACAGCATAGGTCCCGGTCAGATATAATGTTCCACGCTTATCTTGTTTACTCAACTGATAGTAGATCACACCAAAGAGCAGTATTTGTAAGATATTATTATTCACGTAAGCTGATCCAAAGACTGATCCTGTGATCACTATATAACTAGCTGAAAAAACACTAAGCAGACAATTAACGATCACCAGTGTCAAAAATAATGCCTCTTTATCGCCTTGATCGCTAGCTATGATCACTAAGAGACCGATACCCCATATTACTAAAAAACCAATCAAAGAGCCGATCGCTGTCCCAATGAGCGTGATTGCATTAATAAAGAATTTTCCTTCAAGCGGTACCTCAGCTGGGAGGGGCGTTGCTACTTGTGTAACAAGATAGACCCCCGCCACTGAAAGAGCAACGACTAAAAAGACAAGGCCCACCTTGGTCAACACAGATAATTTAAGTCCTGAATGTGACATCTCGAACACCTCTTTTTACAATTATTTTCTTCAGTATATACTGTTTTATCACATGGTAGTCCAAGTAAGCATAAGTGGTCATTTATTCGACTTATTTGGCTATCAAAAAAAGCAGAGACCATAATGATCTCTGCTCGTTAGCAACGACTTAAAGCCCCTGCTCTTTTGTATTTATCCCTGGCTTCCAAGTTAAATAGCCTTTATAGTCATCTACGCAAAGGAGTTTTTCAGCATTTTCGATCCGATCAGCCGTTGGCGGTTCAACACCTTCCAAGCGATACTTGATCCCCATTTCCTTATACTTACGAACTCCCATTGTGTGATAAGGCAAGACTTCGACTTTCTCGACATTTTTCAACGTCTTAATATATTCGCCGAGTTCTTTTAAATACTTATCATTGTCGGTGATCCCTGGGACCAAAACGTGTCTGATCCAAACTGGTTTACCGAGTTCAGATAGATACTCACACATGTCAAGAATGTTCTCGTTTGGATAACCGGTCAAGAGTTTATGCTCATCGGAGTTGATATGCTTGATGTCCACCAATAAAATGTCGGTATATTCCAGCAACTCATTGAATAAGCTAAACCATGGTTCACGGCGCGTAAATGGCGCTCCACATGTGTCCAAGCAAGTGCTGATACCAGGTTCTTTACACTTCTTGAACACTTCCAAAGCAAATTCTGGTTGCAATAAGATCTCGCCTCCTGAGAGGGTGATCCCACCGTCTTCACCCCAGAATCCTCGGTACGGTAAAGCTTTTTCTAAAAGTTCACTGGCGGTCATTTGCGTCCCAACATTTTTCTTCCAAGTATCTGGATTGTGGCAAAACTTACAACGCATATTGCATCCCTGCATGAAAGCCACAAACCTGATCCCTGGTCCATCGACTGCGCCAAAGGTTTCAAGGGAATGCACGTAGCCTAAAACCTGACCGTCTTTAGTTGGAACTGGATTAATATATGGATTAGCTTTCATTATTACGCCGCCTTTACTAATTGACTGTTGTGCTCTTAACTACATTGAAGTATGGAATGTTCTTGAAATAACGTCATCTTGTTGTTCCTTGGTCAGATCAGCGAAGTATACACAGTAACCAGAAACACGCACGGTCAACGTTGGATATTCTTCTGGATGTTTTTGAGCATCAAGTAAAGTATCACGGTTGAAGACGTTGATGTTTAAATGGTGACCTTCATTCTTCATATAACCACTGATCATGTTTACCAAGGTCTTTTCTTCTAATTTTTCATCGTGACCAAGTGTTGATGGTGTTACGGCGAAAGTATTGGAGATCCCGTCTGTTGCGTAGCGATATGGTAATTTAGCTACGGAAAGCAAGGATGCCAATGCCCCGTGTGTTTCAGCACCGTAAGCTGGGTTAGCACCTGGTGAGAATGGTTCGCCTGCTTGACGGCCATTAGGTGTTGTCCCGGTATTCTTACCGTAAACAACATTAGAAGTGATCGTCAAAACAGATGTTGATAACTTAGCATCACGGTAGAGGTGATGTTTGTTCATCTTGGTGTAAAGTTGTCTTACTAACCATGCAGCGATCTCGTCAGCACGGTCATCGTTGTTACCATAACGTGGGAAGTCTTTTTCAGTCTTGAAGTCAACTGCCACACCGTTTTCATCACGGATAACTTTAACTTTACCGTACTTGATAGCTGAAATGGAGTCAGCAGCAACTGCTAAACCAGAGATACCTGTCGCAAATGTACGATCTAAACGTGTATCCTTCAAAGCAAGTTGGGCTGATTCATAGTAATACTTGTCGTGCATGTAATGGATCACATTCAAAGCATTTACATAAACGTCAGCGACCCATTCCAACATGTCATCGAATTTCTTCAAGAATTCATCATAATCAATGTATTCTGAAGTGATCGGTGCATAAGCTGGACCACATTGCATCTTGGTCAATTCATCGACCCCACCGTTGATCGCATAAAGAACGGTCTTAGCCAAGTTAGCACGAGCCCCGAAGAATTGAACACCATCAGCGATCGGTTGCGCAGACACACAGCAAGCAATGCCGTAATAGTCTGTGCCCCATGTTTCCATCATCAATTCATCATTTTCGTATTGGATCGTTGAACTTGCGATCGATACACTAGCTGCGTAGTTCTTGAAGCCTTCTGGCAAACGTTCTGACCATAATAAGGTGATGTTTGGTTCTGGCGCAGCACCCATGTTATGCAAGGTGTGCAAGAAACGGAAAGCTGTCTTTGTAACGTGGTGACGGCCATCCATACCCATCCCAGCGATCGATAACGTTGCCCAAATTGGGTTACCAGAGAACAAGGAGTTGTATTCTGGTGTCCGAATGAATGTTACCATCCGGAGTTTCATTGTGAATTGGTCGATCAATTCTTGTGCTTCTTTTTCGGTCAATAAACCGTTGTCCATATCACGTTTGATATAGATATCGATAAATGAGTCGATCCGGCCGATAGACATCGCAGCCCCATTTTGTTGCTTGATGGAAGCTAAGTAGCCGAAGTACAACCATTGGATAGCTTCACGCGCATTGGTAGCTGGATAAGAAATATCGTAGCCGTAAGAAGCAGCCATTTTCTTCATGTCTTGTAAAGCACGAATTTGTTCGGAAACTTCTTCACGTAAGCGAATAACTTCATCTGTCATTTGACCGTCGCCATAGTTAGCTAAGTCATCTTTCTTAGCTGCGATCAAGCGATCGATCCCGTAAAGAGCAACACGAGGGAAGTCAGCGATGATTCGACCACGACCGTATGAGTCAGGTAAGCCTGTCACGATCTTGTTGTGGCGTGCACGCTTAATTTCGTCATTGTATGCATCAAAAACGCCTTGGTTGTGTGTCTTATGCAAGTCGGTGAAGATCCGTTCTGTTTCCGGATCAATTTCCATCCCGTAAGCAGCCAAAGCAACTTTAGCCATCCGAATACCACCATAAGGCATCAAAGCTTTTTTCATTGGCTTATCTGTTTGCAAACCAACGATCTTTTCTAAGTCTTTATCTAAATAGCCTGGTTTGTGTGAAGTGATCGTAGAAACAACTTTGGTGTCAGCATCTAAAACGCCACCAGCAGCACGTTCTTTCAACTTGATGTCAACTAACATGTCGTTTAATTTTGTGGTTGCTTCAGTTGCTTCTTCAAGGAATGATTGATCACCATCATAAGGTGTGTAGTTACGGTTGATGAAATCACGTACATCGATCTCGTCTTGCCAGTCCCCGCCGTTAAAACCGTTCCAAGCAGTTGTTACTGTTTCTTTGCTGTTGTCTTTGAGCATCTATATTCCTCCCTGTGTAAAAAATCCGTCTGACCTAAATAATATAACCTAGCACGTACTAAAAAACGTTTGTTAACGTTTTCATCCTTATATTATCTAAAATCGCGCATAAAAACAAGTCATAATCCATTATTTTTGTACAATTTTAAAAAAATGTTATTTCTATTTTTTTACTTAAATATAATGAAATATTAAGCTTTTTCGCCCACGCCAACATGGGTCGTTTTGACCCACTTAGTCTGGCGCCGAATTTTCTTATAACAGGCCAAAACGATCGCAAAATAAAAAAGGTAATTATACCCCAACATGATGGTCATAAAGAACAGCTTCTTAATAATTCCTAAGCGCCGAGTCTCGTGTTCATAAATACTTAGAATATAGAAATTAAAACAACTATTGATAAACAATAGACTCACTACGATCGGCCAATACAACTGGATAAACCAACTGACAAAGACCAAGACTAACAGATTCGCAAGCCCTGTCGCTAGCGAGATGAATGGTAACAACAAATAAAATGTCATTTCCATTTTAGCTTTAGTTCCTATGGCTTTACTTAATAAGATCTTGGGCCAATAACCCACTAAGCAGTCTAATCCCCCCTGAGTCCAACGAGCACGCTGGCGGATAAAGGGCCGAACTTGAGCAAGTGCCTCTTGATAGACCACGATCTCAGAAGCATAGTGGGTCGCTTTAGCTTGCAGTAAAAAGCGCGTGCTAAACTCAAAGTCTTCCAGCAAGGCATTGCCCCACGGATAATACCCGTTTACTGCACTGACCCGGATAAATTGGCCATTCCCTGACGCTGCTGCATTACCTAACCGATTCCGGATGTTTTGGATCCAATTATTGATGATGACAAATTCGATATCTTGTAGTTTTTGTAGCCAATTTTGCTCCTTAAACATAGCTACACGTGTTTGTAACAACGATAATTCTGGATCAAATGCAAAGTGTTCCATGACCCGCAGATAAGCTGCTTCATCCATATAAGCGTCGGCGTCTAAAACACCACAGATCACGCGCTTACGCAAACTTGGGGCTAGTGGCTCAACGAGTTGCTGGTACGCCCAATTTAATGCCTCGCCCTTACCCTGTTGCGCTTCTGGCAAATACCGTTGCAGCAGCTGGACTTTGCTCCCACAGGCCAGTTGTTGCAACGTTTCATTAACGACTTGAGCTGTCTGATCACTTGAGGCATCATCAATGATCACCATTTTAACTTGTGGTAAGCTTGCTGTCTGCGCCACAAAATTGGTGATCGTCTGCCTGATGACTAGCGCTTCGTTTAGCGCTGGGACCAAGATGATCAGTTGCTCAATGGGCTCTTTTAGCTGCGTTTGTTGCAGCTTTTGATCTTGCCCAAATAAAATTAAAATCAGCACCCACACCAAATAGATACCTATTCCAACAAAAGAGACACTAAAGATCAATTCATCGATGACCGATCCCTCCATTTAGTGCTTTTTGTTAAAAAACCATATAGATTTTACCACACGATTAACTCTAAATGATATAGCTAATTTATTTTAAATAAAAGTAGATATTTTTTAATCTTTTTACCTAAAAAGAGGCTGATAGCCACGAATGACTACCAGCCTCTTTCTAATTTATTTAAATTTCTTCCCAAATATCCTTTAAGACATTTGTTTGATCACGATCTGGACCAACAGAGAAGGTCGAAACTTCGACGCCAACTAATTCTTCGATACGTTTAACATAGTTACGCGCATTTTCAGGTAGATCAGCTAAAGTCTTAACCCCTGTGATATCTTCTTTCCAGCCTGGCATTGTTTCATAAATTGGCTTGCATTGTGCCAATTCTTTCAAGCTAGCTGGGTAACGGTCGATCTTTTCACCGTTCAATTCATAAGCTGTACAGATCTTGATCTCATCTAAGCCAGTCAAGACATCCACACAGTTCAAGCACAAGTTGGTCAAACCTGAGACCCGCTTGGAGTGACGCATTACGACACTATCGAACCAACCGATCCGACGTGGGCGTTTCGTGACTGTCCCATATTCATGACCCGCTTCACGGATGTAGCTACCGATCTCATCGTGTAACTCAGTTGGGAATGGACCATCACCAACACGTGAAGTATAAGCTTTGCAGGCACCCACAACTTTATTGACCTTTTCTGGACCAACGCCAGAGCCAGTTGTGACCCCACCGGCGATCGGGTTAGAAGATGTAACGAATGGATATGTCCCATGATCAACATCTAACATAACACCTTGAGCACCTTCAAATAAAACATGTCCGCCGTTGTCCAACGCATCATTTAAAATAACTGATGTATCAGCTACATACTTCTTGATACGTTGACCATATTCATAATATTCATTGTAAATTGTTTCAAAATCAAGCGGTTCGCCTTCATAATCGTACATCTTTTGGAATAAACGATTCTTTTCTTCCAAATTACGACGTAGCTTTTCAGCAAATGTATCTGCTTCTAACAGATCTGCGACCCGAATACCGATACGAGCTGCTTTGTCCATGTAGCAAGGACCGATACCCTTATTAGTCGTACCGATCTTGTTGTCTTTTTTGGCGCTTTCTTGTAAGCTGTCCAAGACAATGTGGTATGGCAAGATCACGTGCGCACGGTTTGAAACACGAAGGTTATCTGTTGGGATTCCATTTTCATGCAAGTATTCCAACTCAGCAACTAACGACTTAGGATTCAAAACAACGCCATTACCAATGACACTGATCTTATCGGAATAAAAAATTCCAGATGGGATCAAGCGCAATTTATAGGTCTTACCATCAAAAGCGATCGTATGACCGGCATTGTCTCCACCTTGATAACGTGCGATAACATCGGCATTTTTACTCAAGAAATCAGTGATCTTTCCTTTGCCTTCATCGCCCCATTGACTACCAACAACTACTACTGATGACATATACAGTCCACCTCATAATATTTCTAAGCATTACTCTGCTTGCTAGTCTAAATTAATGACCTTGATAATTGTAACAATCAAGCTTAGTTTTTTCAAGCAATTACGAATATTACTTCGCTAAAAAAAGGCTAAGTTTATTAATTGCGAACTTTAGCCTTTTTAATTTAAATTATTCTGATTTAAAACGAATAACTAATCCCAAGGATCATAGCGCCGAAAGGGCAATAAGCTACGCGTCCGGGATAATTCTTCCATTTGTTTGACGATCGCTAGTGTTTCTGCACTCATTTTGATCTTACCTTTGCCCCGTAGCACCGCCTCATAGGACGCTGTTACCATTTTTTCCATAATGATCTGGGGCGCGATCTGGCGGTCTGCCAAGGCATCTTTTCCGTAAGCGACGATCTTTAAAAATACTTTGTCATCGGTGCTTTGCTCAAAAGACTGTGTCAATTCATTTGCCAGCCGTGCGATCTCTTTGCGTGACTTCATCTCACTCACCTCATCTACATCTTACACCAAAGCTAAAAATTAAGCTTGTTTATCGGCATAGACTTCGATACAAAAATTTTTCTGTCTACAATTTGGACACACTAATTTTCGTGTACTCGGAGTGTGGGTAGACCAAAAATACTCTTTGAGTCCTGGACGAAATTGGTGCTGACAGTTAGGACAAATATACGCCGTATGCTGCCAAACATAGCGCACTAAAGCTGTTGTGAGCCCGATCGAGATCACTAAAGCCCCGGCTACTAACCACCATGAGCCATGGGTCAAGAATACATAGCTGATACTGCCCCACAAGATCAAGTCGATCACCAGTCCAATACCGATCATTTGCCAGTGTAATTGATGTAATTTCTTTGTCTTTTCCATTTCAAACTCAATTCCTTTCGTAAAATTTCCCGGGAAAACTTGAAATTTCTCCAGTTGCTCGGCTAAATAATCCAACTTGGTGGCGCGTTTTTTAGCCAATTCCAAAGCCTTAGCATTTTGTTCTTGGTGCTCCGCCACTAACAGCTGTAAAATTTTATAGTTTTCCGGTGTATCTAATAGACCTTTGATATCTTTTAGCGTGAAACCTAGTTCTTTATAGGTCAAGATCAGTTCTAAACGTGTGACTTGATCTTCAGCATATAAGCGGCGATCTGCTTCAGTACGACTAGCGACTAATAATCCTTGCCGTTCATAATACTGCACCGTCCGCAAAGTGACATGACACTGTTCCGCTAATTGTCCACTTGAATACATTATTGGCCCCCTTTCTAACTTCACTATAAATGATAACGTTACGTCATCAGCAAGTAAAAAGATAAGAGTGTGGGCCAAAGCGGTCAGCTCCGTACAGATAACAGAAAAATCACTATGATGCGTTTTTTGCATCGTGATCAGTTCATTCATATGCGTGCTAAAAAGGCCCTATCACGCTGCAAAACATACATCATGATAGGACCTGTTGTTATTCATACAATGCTGATCGTATTGTCGAACATTGTGTATCTAAGTCGTGCTCCGAAAATCAGCACTGTGTTAGTTATGTGGCAAGATATTTAGTACATACAACATCGCGATGAAGATGAAGAACAAGACGATGACCACTGGATTTAATTCTTTCCGACGGCCAGCCGCGATCATTGTGATCGGATAGACTAAGAAACCAAATGCGATCCCGTATGAGATGTTAGAGGTCAACGGCATTGCAATGATCGTTAAGAACGCTGGTAAGGCGATCTCGAATTTTTCCCAGTTGATAAAGCGCATCGATTGTGCCATCAAAGAGCCAACGATGATCAAGGCTGGGGCTGTAACTTCAGTCGTCACCACACTCAATAATGGTGAGAAGAATAAACTTAGCCCAAACATACCCGCGATCACTAATGAAGTAAAACCAGTCCGCCCCCCGACTGCGATCCCAGCAGAAGATTCAACATAAGCTGCCGTCGGAGTCGTTCCCATCACAGAACCAGCTAACATTGAAAATGAGTCAGCCATTAAAGCGCGCCCGATCCGAGGCATCTTATCATTTTTCATCAAGCCAGCCTGTTGGGCTAACCCGACTAAAGTACCTGCTGTATCAAAGAAAGTCACCAGTAATAACACGATGATCACAGCTAACATCTGTGGCGTGTTGATATTACCTAAGTTTGCTAGTCCGACCCCAAAAGTTGGTGCCAAACTTGGGATCGAAGAAACGATCTTATCTGGCATTGGGATCAAGCCTGTCACTAGGCCTAAAAGCGTTGTAGCTAAGATCCCGATAAAGATCGAACCTGGGACGCGGCGTGCCATCAATAAAGCAGTCACAAAGAAACCAAAGATCGTTAACCAGGTAGTTGGAACCGTCAATGATCCTAATTCGACTAACGAAGATTTGCTAGCAACGACGATCCCGCCACCCTTTAAGCCGACAAAAGCGATAAAGATCCCGATCCCAGCTGCCATTGCGAGCTTGAGATCATGCGGGATCGCATCGATAACGATCTCACGGATCTTGAATAATGAAAGTAACGTAAAGATAACGGAAGCCACCACGACCCCAGCCATTGCAGTCTGCCACGGGATCCCCATCGTTAAAACAACGGAATAAGTGAAAAACGCATTATCCCCTAGACCAGGTGCGATCCCGATCGGATAGTTAGCTAAAAATGCCATCAAGGTACAGCCGATGATCGCTGATAAGGCAGTTGCTGTGAAGACAGCACCCTTATCCATCCCTGCAGCCCCTAGGATATTAGCGTTGACGAACAAAATGTAGGCCATCGACACGAACGTAGTCAAGCCAGCAACGGTCTCCCGTTTAGTATTAGTTTTTAATTCTTTAAAATGGAAGGTTCTTTCGAGCCAACCTGCTTTGGTGGCTGTTGTTTGACCATTATCCAATTTCTTTCACCTCTGATTTATTTTTACTTTGATAAGTATTACACGTATGATTATAAAAATCAACCCCTAAATAGTTCGTGTTTTTATCAAAATGTATCCATTTTAAGGTAAAAAACTCCTGCTTCGGTTGAATAGCAGTATTTTAGCATGAATTTTCACAAAAAAAGACCACGCAAATTCACGTGGTCTGGTGGCAATTAGCCTTCAAATAATTCAGTTGAAAGATAACGTTCGCCGTTATCTGGGGCAACAGTCAAGACACGCTTACCAGCACCCAATTTTTTAGCTACTTCGATCGCGCCATAAATATTAGCACCAGCTGAGATCCCAGGTAAGAAGCCTTCATTTTTACCAACTTCGCGGGCCATCTCAAGCGCTTTTTGGCTTGGAACTTCTAAAATATCATCGTAAAGTTTTGTATCCAAGATCGAAGGCACAAAGCCAGCTGAGATCCCTTGGATCTTGTGCTTGCCCTTCTTACCTTCTTTTAAGACTGGAGATTCACTTGGTTCAAGAGCGTATACTTGAATATCAGCCTTCTTAGCCCGCAAAGCACGACCTACACCCGTCAACGTTCCACCCGTGCCGACCCCGGCAACAAAAGCATCGGGTAAGTCAGCTCCAAAGGCGCGCAAGATCTCTTGGCCAGTTGTTTGTTCGTGGATCAAAGCGTTAGCAGGGTTATCGAATTGCATCGGTAAGAAATAACCGTTCTTCTCAGCTAATTCCTTAGCGAGTTTGATCGCACCACCCATGCCTTCTTCACCTGGGGTCAAGATCAATTCAGCTCCATAACCTTGCATCAATTTACGCCGTTCGATACTCATCGTTTTTGGCATCGTGATCAATAAACGATAGCCCTTAGCCGCCGCTACTGCAGCTAATCCAATACCGGTATTGCCCGAAGTTGGTTCGATGATCGTGCCACCCTTGGTCAACTTGCCAGCTGCTTCAGCGGCTTGGATCATCGCTAAAGCTACCCGATCTTTGACTGAACCAGCTGGATTGAAAAATTCAAGCTTAACATAAACATCAGCTGCCTCAGCTGGAACAACATTATTCAACCTGACGATCGGTGTGTTCCCAATAGTATCTAAGATCGAATCATAAACTTTACTCATATCAAGACCTCCATTAATTTTTGATAAGTTCTTTAGCTTTGCGCGTCCCAGCTACTTGCTGTAACCAGTTAGCAAAGAATTGTTTTTGTAACGTTTCCCATAAAAACTGTGGTCGTCCATCAACATAGTAATTTTGGGGACGAGCTAGTGAATCTTTAGCACTTGGATCAACCGCTAATTCGCGTGTATATTCTTTTTGTAAGGCATCTCTACCATACTCCAAATGCGAAAATAAAAATGTCTGATGTTTTGTCGGTGCTTCAAGCAAGAAAGCTTCCCCTGTCTGCGAGACTGCTGTGATCTTTAACTCAGGGATCTGTTTTGCCTGACTAAGATCAATATCAGCATAACGCGCATGTGGGGCTAAAAAGCCCGGCGCTACTTGAGCTAATAACTTGGAATCACGTAAGACCTCTTGCGGATAGATCCCAAATAGTTTTTGGGGCAATAAGTATTTATCCACCCCATAAAAGTAGTTGACTGCAGCCATGGCGCCCCAACAGACATACAGCTGTTCGATCTTATTTTGAGCCAAACAGTCAAAGAGCTCCTGCAATTCATTGATATATGTGATCTCTGCAAAATCCAGTTTTTCGATCGGTGCCCCAGTTACGATGAAAGCATCCAGTTGCTTAACCTCATCTAACTCCAACGGACGAGCAATTCGCGTCACTTGAGCTGGAACTGGACGATCTTGATAGTGCTCTTTAGGATAAAAAAAAGTCAGTTCAACTGGATATGTCGTACTATTCAAGACCCGTTCGAATCGTCTTTTGGTGTCCAGTTTATCGTGCATCAAATTCAATACCCCGATTTTTAAGACATTTTCAGGCGTACGCATGACTATACCTTCCTTTCTCGGTAATTACAGCCAAGTCAATTTACTTGTATTCTGTAAGTTAAATTATACACTAGCTGCTTATAAAAGACAATTATACTACTATAAGTACTGAGCTTTATGCTATAATTTGGCAAACATTATTTTTACGAGGGGGACTTGCTAATGGCATTACCAAATCGAAAAGACATTGCACCAGAACTCACTTGGGATCTAACCGCACTTTACCCGAATGACACTGCTTGGTACGACGAGCTTAAAGCGTTAAAAAAACTCGTCACTGATTTTTCAGCTAACTTCGACGGACAGTTGACCACTCCAACCCAGATCATTGCTGGCTTGACCGCTTTAGAACAGATCGAACAAAAAGCATCTGTGATCGAACATTACGCTTTCTTGCAACAGGCAAGTGATATGACAGATCCTCACTACAATCAGCTACTAAAGCAAGCTGAACAAGTTTTAGCCTTTGTCAGTGCTAATATCGCCTTCTTTGATATCCAAGTTAGCCAAAATGACACGGCTAGCCTAGACGAAGTTGCAGCACGAGCACCGCATTTTGCTTCTGTCATTCGCCATTTAAAGAATGAGAAGCAACATCTTCTTGATCCTAAAACTGAAGCAGCTCTGGCCTTGTTAGGTCCGACTTTAAATGCACCGGAAGGGATCTATACAACGGCCCGCGCAGCAGATATGACATTTGAAGATTTTGAGGTCGATGGAAAGCTCTATCCTATGTCATTTGTCCTGTATGAAAATACCTATCAATACCACCCTAACTATAAAATACGCCAAAAAGCCTTCAAATCATTTTCCAAAACCTTGAAAAAATATCAGGATACCGTAGCAGCTACTTACTACACACAAGTTGCTAAGGAAAAGACTATGGCGACCCTCCGCGGTTTTGATTCAGTTTTTGATTATCTACTAGCTAAACAAGAAGTCTCACGTGAATTGTTTGACCGCCAGATCGATCTGATCTTAGATAAACTCGGACCAGTTATGCAAAAATATGCTAAACTCGTCCAAAAAGCTCATGGTCTAGAACAGATGACTTTTGCTGATCTACAGATCGATCTTGATCCTAGTTTTGCACCTAAAGTTAGCTTAGAAGAAGCACCTGCCTATATTCAAAAAGCAGTTTCGATCCTAGGCGTTGATTACGCCAAGATGGTCATGCGCGCCTTTGACGAACGGTGGATCGATTTTGCTGTCAATGCCGGTAAAGAAACTGGGGGCTTTGAGACCGATCCCTATGGCGTTCACCCCTATATCTTGATGTCATGGACTGACGAATTAGCTGACGTTTATACTCTGGCCCATGAACTCGGACACGCTGGTCAAGCGATCCTGACCGCTCAAAACAACTCGATCTTAGGTAGTGATCCGTCAATGTATCTGATCGAAGCTCCTTCAACCTTTAATGAATTATTGTTGACACACTCTTTGGAACAGAGTACGACCGATCCACGAATGCAACGTTTTGCCTATGCCAAGATGCTTACTAATACGTTCTACCATAACTTTGTGACTCACTTGCTGGAAGCTGCTTTCCAACGTGAAGTTTATCAACTTATCGATGCAGGTGCTTCATTTGATGGTGCTAAACTTGGCGAACTCAAACAAAAAGTGCTCAAGCGTTTCTGGGGTGATACGGTCATGATCGATGACCAAGCCGCTTTGACTTGGATGCGTCAATCACATTACTATATGGGCTTATACTCTTATACCTACTCAGCTGGTCTGACGATCGCTACCCAAGCTTATCTAAAATTACTAGCTGATCCACAAAAACAAGTCGGTGCTTGGCTTGAATTTCTAAAACTCGGCGACCAAAAAACACCGGTAGAAGCAGCTAAAGTTGCTGGCGTTGATATTTCAACTGCTGATCCGCTTGAAAATACGATCGCCTTTTTGGATGAGACCGTGGAAAAGATCAGAACTTTGTCCCAAGAGATCGCTAAATAAAGTTTCATGTGAAACATGTCAAGAGCGCAATATCATTAAATTAAGAGAACTAGCTTACACTGTTTTGCTAATGGTGTGAGATAGTCTCTTTTTTACTTTTATCATCTTCAGCGCGATCATCGTTCAAAAAAGACCAGCCTCAAACGAAGCTGGTCTTATAATTGACCTTTCAACTCACAAGCCCCATACCCTTGACCACGGATATTGAGCAAAATAGGTAAACTTTTGGTGTGGAACGCTAATTGTCATTTGAGGTAAAATGAACAAACCGTGGCAACACTATGAAATATCTAGCTTGTCAGCAAAAAGTTTTACTCTAGCTTTTAAGTGAGCGATCAGTGTTCTTTCCCATCGATAATAACGTGAACTCGTGGGTTCTTAGGGCTTTTAACTTTAGAAATAACACCTTTGTCAACTAAGTCTTCAATTTGATCTGGATCATAACCTAACTTAGTCAAAATTTCCTTGTTATTTTCACCTAGATCTGGTGCACGGTCGTAGGATGGAGTATAATTTGAAAGCGTAAATGGTAAACCAATAGTCTTAAAGTCACCACGACTCCCACCTTGGTCGATAGTAACGATCGCACCATCCTTATTTAAATCAGGATCATTTTCAAGTTCATGCCAGTCAAGAATAGGACCAACTGGAACACCAGCGGCACCGAGATCTTTAGTCAAAGTGTACTTATCGTATTGCATAGTGTAAGCTTCGATCAATGGATAAAGCTCTTCCTTATGTAATTGACGATGTTGCCAGTCGATAAATCTTGGATCTGTTTCCCATTCTGGGTGGCCCATTGCTTCACATAGTTTATCCCACTTCTTGTTCTCATTTTGAATAACAATATAAACATAGGCGTTTGGATCTGTTTCCCAACCTTTAGCTTTGTAGGTCCAGCCGATAACTTGGCCACCTTCAGTGTTTTCTGCTCGTGGGATCGCCTTACCCCATTTCCAGTCAGGGTAAACAGCATAGTGAGGAAGCGCACCGAGATTGTCCAACATAATTTGGTCACGTAATTTAATACGACAAAGATTTAATACAGCATCTTGCATTGATTGGTAAACGAAGGTCCCTTCACCAGTATGTTCACGTTGTAGTAAAGCTGCTAAGATACCAATAGCTAAGTGCATCCCTGAATTCGAGTTACCTAAAGCAGCGGCAGATTGGGTCGGAACATTGTCTTTACCCTTGTTCCAACCAGTAGCAGAGGCAGCCCCACCAGCAGATTGAGCAACTGGTTCAAAGGCCTTAACATTTTCAAAACGTGAACCTTGGTTGAAGCCCTTTAATGAAGCGTAGATCAATCTAGGATTCATTTTATGAAGTTCTTCCCAGCCAAAGCCATTTCTATCAGCAGATCCAGGAGCGATATTTTCCACGAAGATATCAGCTTTTTTGATCAAGTCGTACATGATCTTTTTACCTTCAGGGGTCTTGATATCTACAGTTAAGGATTTCTTATTTGCATTCAATTGTAAGAAATATAGACTCCAAGAATCTTCGATATCAAGTAATTCATTTCTAGTGGGATCACCAGTATTAGTCCGTTCGATCTTAATAACTTCAGCACCTAACCAAGCTAAAAGTTGAGTACATGAAGGACCAGATTGAACTTGAGTCCAGTCAATAACTTTGATCCCTTTTAATGGGGCATATGCATTTTGTTCATTTTTCTCATTTTCACTCATTATCACTCACTCCTTGTCAAGTTTTTCTTGTTCCGCTTCTTCAAGTGGTTTTAAGTTTAAGGTTGGATTTAAATTGCCAATGTGTCCCGATTCTTTACCCATTGATGGATCGATCTGAACATTTATGAGGCTTGGTCGGCCAGATCCAACTGCCTTAGCAAAAGTATCTTTCATCTCTTGATAATTAGTTACATAATAATTATCGCCGCCAAATGCTTTAGCGATCAGATCATATCTCCCAGTTGGGTCTAAGGTAGTTGGACCTAATTGATCAGGGACCACATTATCAATACCGTTATAAATACCACCATTGTTAATGACCACTACGGTGATAGGCAATTTGTAGCGACAGATCGTCTCTACATCCATCCCATCAAAACCAAAGGCACTATCACCAGCTAAAACAACTACATGTTTGCCAGTTTCAACAGCAGTGGCAATGGCATATCCCATGCCAACACCCATAACGCCCCAAGTACCAGTATCAAGTCTATGACGTGGCAATTTCATACCGATCATATCACGACCAATATCAAGGGTATTAGCACCTTCACTTACAAGATAAGTGTCTGGATGGTCTTGGAAGTATTCATTGATAGGTTCGATCGCACCGTAATAGCCAAATTTTGGATTGGTTTCGCCAGCTTGGATCCGCTTAGCAAATTTTGCATCATTTTTCGCAGTATCTTGAGCAATAGCTTCGGTCCAATCAGAAGGAACTTTATATCCTGTCGCTGTAAGAGCTGGGACTAACTTGTTTAAAATAGAAGTCAAGTCACCTTGAAGAGGGGCAGAGATCTTTTGAGCAGAATCGAATTGCGTAGGTTCAATATCCAATTGAATAAACTTAGCATTAGGGTTAAATTGAGGTGCACTTCCGTATGAAAGCATCCAGTTTAATCTAGCACCTACTAGAATTACAACATCAGCATTCTTTAACGATAATGAACGAGCTGCAGCAGCTGAATGTTTGCTGTCATCAGGAACAAGTCCCTTAGCCATAGACATTGGCAAGAACGGGATGTTGGTCTTATCTATTAATTCTTGAATTTGTTTTTCAGTCCTGTCATACGCAGCACCCTTGCCAAGAATTATTAACGGCTTTTTAGCTTGCTTAATAATATCAACAGCCCGAGCGATCGCTGCATCACTAGGTTCTTGTAAAGGAGCAGGGTCAACTAATTTGTAAACACCCATGTTCTTTTCACCCAGATCTTCGTTTAACTGTGCGATCGTATCTGCTGGCAAATCAAGATAAACACCACCTGGTCTACCAGAAACAGCAGTCCGAATAGCACGTGCAACTGCTAAACCAACATCTTGCGCTCTGTCTACACGATAAGCTTTTTTGCAGAAAGGCTTGGCAACATTATATTGATCTAAGCCTTCATAATCTCCTTGAGATAAATCAATAATATGCCGTTCCGAAGAACCAGAGATCATGATCAATGGAAAACAGTTTTTTGTTGCTTGAGCTAAAGCAGTTAGACCATTTAAAAATCCCGGTGCAGATACTGTCATCGCAACACCAGGTTTTTTAGTTAAAAATCCAGCTGCAGCTGCAGCATTTACAGCTGAATCTTCGCGACGAAAGCCGTAATACTTCATCCCACGTAATTCAGCTAATCTAGCTAAATCAGTGATCGGAATACCTACAACTCCGTACAGGTTATTAATACCATTTTTTTGTAAAGCGTCAATTAATAAACTGGCACCAGTCCTACTTAAAGATTTATCTACCATAACGCACCCTCCATGGTAATCAATTTATATAAAGGTACCAAATTACAAATTGGATACCCACACCTAAGTTATAACTTTTTTTATATTTATTAGCAAGAAAAAACTATCGGAAATTTTATATCAAAAAATAAAATATTTAGTTACTACTACTTATGGCGCTGATCTATAAAAATGTAAAATTACGCTTAAACATCAGCTAAAATCTTAAATTTTTGATTTATATTATGATGAGTGTTATAGTCAACTTGAATGTAACACCTATCAAATATAATTATAAGGAAGTTATGTAAATGATTAGCATTTTAGTAAATGATATATGTCCAATTTTAGTGATCATGTTACTCGGTTATCTTTGCGGAAAATTTTACTTTTTCGATAATGACCAACGGCAAGGGCTAAATAAATTAGTTCTTAATATCGCATTACCAGCCGCTTTATTCATTTCGATCGTTAAAGCTACAAGAAAAATGTTTGCGCAAGACATTATCTTAACGCTGATTTCTATTTTTGGTGTTGTAGGCTTATTTATGTTAAGTTACTATTTGGATAAGTTGTTCTTCCATAGAACTACCCCGCAAGCGGCGGTTTGTGCCTTGATCGCTGGTTCTCCCACAATTGGTTTCCTTGGTTTTGCTGTTTTAGACCCTATCTACGGGAATAACGCATCAACTAACCTTGTCATCGGGATCGTATCCATTGTTGTCAATGCGATCACTATTCCATTGGGGTTAGCTTTGATCAATAAGGGGCAAGCTATAGCTAAAAAGAAGGCTAAAGCAAATAATAATAAGGGAACTAACGTAGAAGTAGAAGATATAAAGAAGCAAGGGTCCACTAAAATCAAGCAAAAAGTCATGGTGACTATTCCCGATGGTGTTCCAGTTACTGATGCCGAAGCTAAGGCTCTAAAAGAAAAGGGATTAGAACGTGAGATCGACTTGGCTCGAGCAGAAATTGCTGACCATGCTGATGAACCTCATAAACCAATGGATCCAACTTTGAGATCTGTAATTGACGCTATTAAGCAACCAGTGGCTGCTGCTCCATTAATTGCGGTGCTTTGTGTTTTAATTGGGATCAGAATCCCAACTGCTTGGGCACCAACTTTTGACCTAATTGCTAAAGCTAATGCCGGGGTCGCTGTTTTAGCAGCCGGGCTCGCTTTATCGACAGTTAAGTTCTCAATTGATAAAGAAGTACTTTGGAATACCTTCTTTAGATTATTCCTAACTCCTGCAGTTATTGTGCTCGTCGCTTATCTTTGTGGTATGGGGTCAGATCCAACTAAGATCTCTATGCTTTGTTTGGCGACTGCTTTGCCACCGGCATTTTCCGGAATTATTATTTCTAGTCGCTACAACATTTACGTTAAAGAAGGTGCAAGTTCAGTTGCAGTTTCAACTGTCTTCTTTGCAGTAAGCTGTATTTTCTGGATCTGGTTATTACCAATTTTGGCACATCTGTTTTAATGAAATGAAAAAGGGGGCCCCCCCCTTTTTGACTACATATGTAAAGAGTAAATAGTTTTAGAAAAGCTCTGTGAGAATGGCTTAAGCTGTTTTCACAGAGCTTCTTTCTTATGCCTATTATTTTCTAGTAGTTTGACATACTGAAATAAGCACTCATTGCTGCATAATCTGCTTGCGTGATCCCTGCGATCGTCATAAAAGCTAATAATTGACCCAAGATCACCGTGAGATCATGCTTTTCGAGCTGTGATCCTGAAAGTTCTGTTCCAGTAGCTGTAACTAGTTCATAATAAGCGACATCCTTGTATGAAAAGATCCCCAAATTAAAGAAATCAAATCGTGCTAACATCACTTTTTCTGATGCTTGAAACTTATCCTCAAGCATCAAATATAATTCATCTCTTGTCTCCACAAAGATCGTTGGTCGCTTAAACAATGCATTGATCCCGGTAAATAACAGGCGTTCTGGTCGTTCTTCTGGAAGTTCTGCCAATTCTTTTTTTAGCTGTAGTAACTTAGTTTTAAATATCTGAACTAATTGCTCATTTGCCGTCTTATCGGTATTTGCGGTAACATAGAGCCCCTCTAACTTAGTCACTGGATAGCTCATACAACTAGTGATATCACGTTTGCCAGTCCATAGTCGCTTATCGTAAAAAAGATTATTATATTCGGGATAACGCGTTTGAGCCAAGCGTAAAGTCTTACCCAAATTCCCGATCAAATTGACAGCCATCCCATTAATATTTTGTTCTGTCAAAAAGGCTACGACAAAATCTTTGACCTTCATTATAGATCCCCCTCACTTTTCAAATTTATCATAGCACATTTTAAAGCTAAGCGAAATATATTTTTAGGATAACCTAAACAAAGGGTATGTTCTAAGTCGCTATTTGGCCTTCGAATTAACATAGTAGTTACCGCTGGCTGGGTTAGACAGTAGATAAAAAGAAGGCACAATGACGCAAAATACGCCTCATTGTGTCTTCTTTTTATCTGTAATTAGTTACCTCACATAAGTCATGTAAGATCTCAATAAATTCGGGATCATCGTTCAAACAAGGTACGACATCAAAAATCTTTCCTCCTGCTCTTTTAAAGATCTCTCGATTCTAGATCCCCAACTCATACTTCGTCTCCAAACAATCAGATATAAATGACGGTGAGATCACTAGTAGATTCTTACACCCCTGGCTAGGTAAACGATCGACGGTCGCATCAGTTGCCGGTTCTAACCACTTAGCCGGTCCGAATTTTGATTGATATGTATGTAAGATCTCGATGTTTGGTAATAATGCTTGTAGTTTGGCAGTCGTTTCTTCGCATTGCCTTTGATAAGGATCTCCCTTTTTGACGTAACTGACTGGAATACCGTGATATGAGATGATCAATTTATCATATGGTTTCTTTACCCACTGAGTTTTGATCTTAGTAGCAACTAATTTCAAATAAGTCTCATTTTCGTAAAACGAAGTGATAAATTTAATATTTGGGATATAAGTACGCTTATGATAAAAATGCATCACATCATCACTGACCGAGCCCACCGTTGTTGTCGAATATTGCGGATAAAGCGCAACGATGCACAGATCAGTTATTTTTTCTATTTCAAATTCTGCTAAAACCTGAGCAATATCAGGCTCGCTATAACTAAAAGCATATTTGACTACTGTATCAGGTACTAGAGCCTGTAATAATTCACATTGCCGCTTAGTATAATAGGCCAACGGTGAACCGTATTCTTTTGACCAGATCTTTTGATACATCTGAGCAGAAAATTTAGGTCGCCGGGGTAAGATCATCAATTCCAAAATCGGTTTCCAGATCATATCTGGAGTATCGATCACACGCTTATCTCCTAAAAAGCATCTTAAATAAGGTCGTAAGTGCTTAACATTCGGACTTTTAGGTGTTCCAAGATTGATCAATAATATTCCTTTTTTCATCAATTTGCCTCTAAACTTTTAAATTTATTACATACCTTAAAATACCATATCTATCTATGCTGGGCAATTATCGCGCTTTTTTTAATCATTCTAATCCTTCTAAATGTTTTTGGTATAGAACTTTTGCGATCGAGCAGGGTAAGATCCGTTGCTCGACTAAAAAATCCAAATACGCCTTAAAATCACTATCTCCCGTTGTTTTTTGAACTAGAGCATGTTTTAACTTTTGCATCCGCTTTTTAAGCATAAAATACGATTCCCCTGTCTCAGCAGATAATTTTGACAGCTTAAAATTTGCCTGTGCTAACTGATGTAAAAAAGTAACATCTTCTTGATCTAGTGCTTCATACCATTTCTTCACATTTCTCTCCCCTTTGTTTAAACTCTACTGTTATCATACCGCCGAGTTCAATTGTGAGCAATACTAAAGTAATCATTACAATGTTTTTTAAAATAACGTCCATAAAAAATCCGATTATATCAACTATTTTCCCCGAAAATTATTTTACCTTACTTAGTAAATGTTTAAGTGAATTTTAAATTTTGATAAGTCAGATAAATTTTATTATCGGCTTAAAATAAAGCTAGGCTTATATATGCATATTTTGGTAGAAAATCAATAGTTTTTCGCAAAATACTGAGGTATATACTTATCTACGTTGAGAGAACCTCAACTATCCATAATGAAAGAGGTGATGAATCGGTGCTGTTAGCTTTTAGTGGTTGCGCCCACCCCAGCTTATAGCTCGATCTATTGACATTGTGGTAAGTAGTCTTAACATCCTGCTTAACTTTTTAGGCTGCCCCTGTCCACGTGTCACATAGTTTCATCGATCTCACTCTCTAACTAATAATTGCCAAAAAGTCGTTAAACAAGACTATCCCCTTGTTTAACGACTTTTTGATCTGTTCACTTTTTCAGTATTTTGACTAACTCACGCGCTTTGCGGAAGGAAACTTTACACTCGACAGTCTCTTTAGCATCAAAAAAAGCTATCTCACACTCTTTTGAAACGTGTTCGTCAAAGCAACGCCTAGCAGATAACAAAAAAATCACCATGATGCCAAAAACGCATCAAGGTGATTTTCCCGTTATCCGTACGGCGCTAATCGCTTTATCTCACACTCTTTTGTGTTTTATCAGCCCACTCGATCGTACGGTCGACCAAAGTAGATTGGCTATCCACGATCGGTAAGTCAGTGATCGGTTCGCGCTCTTGGGCAAGTGATAATTCAGTACAGCCCAAGATCACAACATCACAGCCCGTTTCTTGGATCATTTGGGCTACTAGGTCATGGAATAGCTTACCATCAACCACGTCTTGTTCCTTGATATCATCATAGATCAATTCGTCAGTCATCTTTTGAACGGCTGGACTTGGCTTAGCTAAGTCATAGCCAGCAGCTAAGATCTCTTTATCGTAGATCTGATCACGGATCGTACCTTGCGTTGCAACTAAGCCGACTTTTTTAGCTTCCGGATAGCGCTTTTTGATCTCAGCGACCGTTTCTTTAGGCATGTGTAAGATCGGCACATCGACAGCTTTAGCAAGCTCATCATAAAAATAATGCGCCGTATTACATGGTAGAGTGAAAAAGTCTGGTCCCAGCGTCGCATATTGCTTAAAATCTTCGATCAATTCTGGTAGCGGGTTAGGCTTGGTATTATCCAAAATATACGCCGTTCGATCTGGCACTGTCGCATGATTGACCAAGGTGTAGTTGTAATAATCTTGGTCTTGGTGCGCCTTAGTGCGTAAATTCAACTGGTGGATATAACTTTCGGTCGCCATCGTTCCCATACCACCGATAATTGTAAAAAAGTTTTTCATCGTATCTTATCCTTTATTTTCTGCAAAATAACGGGCAAAATTCTTTACATAATTGTGGTTCATCCACTTGATCAATAACCACCGCTTAGGATTCATATCTTCAGAATATTCATATGTTGTTCCATAACGGTTTTCTTTGATCAACTCTAAAGCACGTTCCTTTGCTTCATTTTCACGGGCATATTTTTTGAAAGTCTTCACTGGAACACCCAACCATAAAGCAGCGTGGTCGTTATGTTCATTGCAGTAAAGCGTTTCTGCGTCCTTAAGATCACCCGTCACGTAATCACGTACGACCCACTGTGCCAAGTTATAACCATTCAAGGTCACAAAGAAGCTACTGCGGCCTTGGCGCAAGTTGATCTCAAAGAGCTTGTATTTGCCGTCACGCACATCGTATTTCATATCAAAGTTAGCATAACCGGTAAACTTGATCTCTTCTAAGAATTTTTGGATCGTATCATAGATCTCTTGGTTGTATTCTGGCATGATCGCTACATAGTTACCGATCGCAGATGGAGCTGGATCTTCCAATAATGGATGACCTAAACACATCATCTTGACCTTGTGATCTTGGTCAACGTAGGCATTTAAGACCCGCATGTTACTATCATCACCTGGGATGAAATCTTGTAAGATAAAATCACCCGTATAGCCATTAGTGTAGGATAAGTCAACGATCCGGTCAAATTCTTCGCGCGATTGGATCCGGAAAGCCTTCTTACGTCCTTCGAATTTAACATCTAACCAAGCAATACTATTAGCCGGTTTTAAAGCTACCGGATAGTCAAATGGTTGCTCGATCTTCTCACCGCTGTCGTGCATTTCCTTGGTTATAATTTGAGTCTTAGGATAAGGGAGGTCATATTTTTCACAGACCTTATAGAAGTTTTCCTTGTTGTTCAACTGATGCAACATATCAACATCGATATATGGACAAACAAAGACATCCTCTAATTCCTTTTTGTGGCGCACGATGAGCTCTGCATACCCATCGCCACACCCGATCAAGATGACCGGTTCTGCATGGTCACGATAGCGTTCTTTGATCTTTAACATCTCTTCGATCCAGACTGGATCTTCAGCAAAACCATCGATCAATTCGAGATCCACGATCTTTGTAAAGCGTGTTGGAGCTAATTCTCGTTGCGCAAATGCTTTGACCGGCTTATGGAATATTTCATAAAATGAACGCGCCATGCCGTACACATTAAAATCGCTCCCCAAAAGGATCGGGGTAAAATCTGCTGTTTCAATTGCCATTACTCTAGTTCCTCCAAAATCTCTTGTGCCAATTCAACGTCGGTCGGATATAAAATCTCTTCACCTTTAACTTTTAGATACTTATCTTCACCGCGGCCCGCTAAAACAACAACATCTTCAGCTGTGCTAGCTTCGATCGCCAAACGGGTCGCTTTTTTACGATCAAGTTCAAAAATGACTTCAACACGCTCATGATCGATATGCGCATCGATCTCTTGGGCGATCTGCATTGGATCTTCAAATCCAGGATCATCAGTCGTCAAGTAAGCAATATCAGCTTCTTCGCTCAGTGCTTTCCCAAAGCCCTCGCGCCGTGAGACCCCTTTATCACCGGTACTTCCGACCACGACTCTGATCTTTCCGGCATGTGTCTGTTGCCGTAAAAATTTGAGCAATGCACTCAGACTTGCATAATTATGGGCATAATCAATGTAGACCGTTCCGTGTTCTTTGGACGTTAACATTTCCATCCGACCGGGAACTTTAACGAGTGGTAAAGCTTCTTGTGCGACTGCTTTACGTGCCCCGGCTAAAGCTGAAGCGATGATCGCACTCGCCGCATTACCTTCATTGTAATCACCCGCTAAAGCGATCGTATAAGTGCCATCGATCGCCAAGGCCTGTGCTTTTTTAGTCTTAGCGCTCAATTTAAATTCACTTTGTTTAAGATCTTCAAAATCATTAGCGATCTCAAAATCGACCGGCACATCAAAACTCAGCTGCGCATCTTTGCGGGCATAAAGATAGATATTTTCGGTCCCTACGCTCGCCTTAGCTGTTTGATAAACATCCAACAAATGTGCTGTTTCAGCATTGATCACACAAGTCTTAGAGTTCAAAAGTAGTTGTTCTTTGCAGAACAGGTAATCTTCAAAAGTCGGATGTTCATTTTTACCGATATGATCAGGTGAAATATTCAAAAATAGCCCGATATCATATTTCAGGCCATAGACACGACTCTTCTTATAAGCTTGTGAGGAGACTTCCATGACTAAATGATTCATCCCGTTATTGATCGCTTGACGCATATCGTGGAATAGATCCAAGGACTCGGGTGTGGTCAAGTTGGATTTAAAACGTTGGTCTGGTTCAGGTCCTAAGATCCGGTCGATCGTGGAAAATAACGCGGTCCGATCGCCAGTCGCTGTTTCTAAGATCCCACGGGCAAAGTAAGACGAGGTCGTTTTGCCCTTTGTCCCCGTATAAGCGATGATGAACAATTCATTTTGGGGATAATCGTAAAAAGCAGCACCCAACAAGGCCATTGCTTTTTGAACATCGGAAACGATGATCGCGGTCATCCCATCGCCTTCTGGGTAATACTGTTCCGCCACATAGCCTGTTGCCCCGGCTTTTTTGGCACTAGCTAAATACTCAGGTCTAAAATTACCCTTGCAGATAAATAGCGTTTGGGCTCCAGCTTTACGGGAATCGTATGTAATTTCGGTAAACATTTCTGCTTTTGGTGCGATCACAAGTGATTGCAATAATTGGTGTTCTTGTAATAATTTCTTTATCTCTGGTACAGCTAGCACGCCTGACTGCATCTCCTCATACTCATTTTTATATCTTATTGATTATCTCATGTTTTCAAAAAAAAATACAATGCGAAGCCAAAGCACTACTATAATTTAGTTTGATACATCCATCTAAAATTCATGCTAGTCTTCCAAGTGTTATTTTATCCTATCTTTAAAGTAAATTAAAGCTAAGTTTATTATTTACAAGTATAAAGGAGGAAATTTCATGAACGATCCATTCGATCCCAGTTTCGGTAAAGTTTCTCATATCCCAATAATCGACTGCATAGATAAAAACAGACCTAAAACTACTCTTCCTAGTTTTAGGTCTGTTTTAACAAGGTTATTTAAATTTCTTCACTACGGGCGCCTTTTTGATCGACTGCTAATTGGGTAAATTCACCGGTCAAGCCGTGTTCTCTGGCAGCCTTGATGAATGAAGCCATCTTTTCAGGTGCGATCAGCGTCATTACAGTCGGGCCAGCCCCACTCAAATACGTACCCTTAGCCCCTACTTTATGGCCTAATTCACGTAAAATTTTTAAATGCGGGACTAATTTTTCACGGTACGGCTCATGATAGCCGTCTTGTTCGATCAATTCAGCCACCAGCTCTAGATCGTCAGTCAATAAGGCTGCCACTAAAGCATTGCCCACACTTCCCGCGCGGACTGCAGTCGCATATTCCAATCGTTCGGGTAAGACGCTGCGACTGACCTTAGTCTCTAATTCAAAATCAGGAATATACGCTAACAGCCCGATCTCAGGAAAGGTAGCCTTGATCGTTTGTGGGCGCTCATTTACTATCAGTGAGATCGTCAGTCCCCCGAATAACGCTGGAGCCACGTTGTCGGGATGACCTTCGAGCTTAGTAGCTACCTCAAGTAATTCTTGGTCCGAAAACTGTTTAGCCGATAAAACTTGGGCTAATTTCAACCCCGCCACGATCGCCGCCGAACTACTGCCAAGGCCACGCGCCAAGGGGATCTCAGAGTTCATTTTTATTCTGTGCGGTGTGAGATCTTTATCTAAGGTCAAAGCTGATTTAATGACTAAATTGGTTTCATCATGTGAAACTTCCGGGCCAAGGTCATGTTCGATCTGCCAGTTAGGCATTTTTTCCAACACCTCTAATGTCAAATAACGATCAACGGCTAGCCCTAGGGAATCAAAGCCGGGGCCCAAATTAGCACTGCTAGCGGGTACAATGATCTTTTGCATACATTACCCCTCCAATACTTTATACGCAGCCAGTAACTGCATCTCGGGCATTTCTTTTAACTCTGCCTTGATCGCATTCAGTTGCGCCTCGGTCATCGTATGTGTTACAAGCGAGATCCGCGCCGTACCTTGGCTTTCACCAGTCTGTTTGATCACATTGAAGCTAGCCTTTTGTTTGGCCATGATCTCAGTTAATTTCAACATCTGTCCCGGTTTGTCGGGAAGTACCAAAGAAAGATAGTATGGATAGATCACATCACTTGCTGGGGCCAAAGCAACGTTTTTGACATAGCCGTTAAAGCGACTACCAGTAGTCTCTAAGACGATATCTTTGGTGACCGCGATGATGTCGCTCAAAACACTGTTAGCGGTCGGCAATTCACCAGCACCTGGACCATAAAACATCGTCTCGCCGACAGCCTTACCGGTCACTAAAACGGCATTATTTTCATTTTGGATCGCTGCCAACGGACGTGAACTAGGGACGAGCACTGGTCCGACTGAAACGTCCAATTTATCATCGATGAGCTTAGCGATCCCTAACAATTTGATCGTATAGCCTAGTTGGGCCGCCTCATTGATATCGGCCAGCTGCACACCATCGATCCCCTCGAGCTTCACATCATCGACGGTGATATCTTTCCCAAAGGCAAACTGCGTCAAAATGATCATCTTATAAGCAGCATCCTTACCTTTGACATCATTAGTTGGATCAGCTTCTGCAAAACCTTTTTCCTGCGCAAGTTTTAAAGCTTGGGCATATGAGAGTCCATTTTGTGTCATCTGGGTCAAAATAAAATTCGTCGTCCCATTGACGATCCCTAAGACCGACTCTACTTGATCGGCCGCAAATGAATTGACGATCGTACGCAAGATCGGGATCCCCCCAGCAACGCTAGCTTCATAAAAGAGATCACAGTGATTTTGTTTGGCAAGCTCGGATAACTCAGGACCATGTTGGGCGATCAGATCTTTGTTAGCCGTCACCACATGTTTTTTGGCATTGAGTAGTTGCTTGATATAACTCCGCGCAGTCTCGACTGTCCCCATCACTTCGACGACGATCTTGATATCATCATCGGTCACTAACTTGGTAAAATCATCGGTCAATTCGATCCCCGTCAGATCCACGTTGCGCTTAGCGGTCACATCACGCACGACCACCGTTTTGACATTTAATTTGCAACCCGTGATGTCTGTGATCTTTTGTGCATTATCCTGTAAGATCTTCACGACCCCGCTACCTACTGTTCCTAAGCCTAAGATCCCAATATCGATCGTCTTCATGCGCGCATTCCTCCGTGTCTAAAAAAGTCATATTTTCTTAATATTAACATATTCAAATTCCACTCAAAATATTTTAAACACCTAATTTAATTTAACTAATAAATTTTACTTGTTATTTTAACTTTACTTTGGTAGTATGAACTCAAATTTACTCGAAAGGAATGTGAGCTTATGGCAATTTCATACCGTAGCACGCGTGACCACCATGCTACTCCCTTTTCAGCCTCACAAGCTGTCTTACAAGGCCTGAGTCCCGATGGCGGTCTCTTTGTCCCAGATCATTTACCCCAACTAAACTTGGAATTAATGGATCTACCAAAATTAACTTATCAAGAATTGGCTTTAAAAATTTTACAACCATTCTTTAGTGATTATACTGCTACCGAATTACAAGAATGTATTGCCAAAGCTTATGGGGATAACTTTACCTCACCCCAGATCACGCCCGTCAAATTCACCGATGAGCTCGCTTATTTGGAATTATTCCACGGTCCAACGATCGCTTTTAAAGATCTTGCATTGCAATTATTGCCTCATTTACTGCAATTAGCAGCCCAAAAAAATCAAACAGCGCTAAAAACAGTGATCTTAACTGCGACTTCAGGTGACACTGGTAAAGCTGCCATGGCGGGATTTGCCGACGTTAAAGATACCCAGATCATCGTTTTTTATCCTAAAGACGGGGTCAGCGAAGTCCAAGAAAAGCAAATGCGCTCCCAGACCGGCGCTAATACCCATGTCGTGGCGATCACGGGAAACTTCGATGATGCTCAGACCAAGGTCAAAGAGATCTTCGATGATCCTAATATGATACTTGCGCTACGTCAGCAGGGCTATCAATTCTCCTCAGCTAACTCGATCAATATCGGGCGTCTCTTCCCACAAATGGTCTATTACTTCTACGCTTATGGCCAAATGCTCAAAGCCGGTAAGATCACCGCAGGGCAAGCGGTCAACTTCAGTGTACCAACGGGGAATTTTGGCGATATTTTAGCTGGGTGGTACGCTAAAAAACTCGGGCTACCGATCAAAAAATTGCTCTGTGCTTCAAATGAAAACAATGTCTTAACTGACTTTTTTGCCAGCGGGATCTATGACCGCAAACGTCCATTCCACGTGACGACTTCGCCTTCGATGGACATTTTAGTCTCCAGCAACTTAGAGCGCTTATTATTCTATACGTTAGACCAAGATGCAGCTAAAACGGCGCAATTGATGAACCAACTCAGTACTCGTGGCGTTTATACGCTTGACGCTGAGTTGATCGCTAAATTACAAGCTGAATTCTTTGCTGATTTCGCCACGATCGACCAGACAGCGACCGAGATCAAACGCGTTTTTGAAAAAGAAGCTTATCCGCTCGATCCTCATACTGCAGTCGGTTCGTTTGTCGCCCGCCAATACCAGTTAAAGACAGACGACCTCACTCCGATGATCGTCGTTTCTACTGCTAGCCCGTATAAATTCCCAGAAGCTGTCTTAGATGCTTTAGACAAGCGCCAAGAAGCCACTGGATTAGCGGCCTTGGAACAGTTACAGCAAGTGATCGCCCAGCCTTATCCGCAAACGATCGCGGAACTCTTTACTGCGCCACTCTTACATGATCTGACTTGTGATCCTAAAGATATGAAAAAATTAGTGTTCAAACTCGTTGAGCAAAATTAGATAAGATATAGAGGTTTTTTGTTATGAAAGTTGTTAAATTTGGTGGAAGTTCTTTAGCTAACGGAGAACAGTTCAAAAAAGTTATCGCCATCGTGACCGCTCAACCAGAGCGCCAAGCCGTGATCACCTCGGCTCCGGGCAAACGTTTTAGCGATGATATCAAAGTGACCGACCTTTTGATCACTTATGCGGAACGATTTTTAAATTATCTAGATACAACAGAAGTCCAAGCAAAGATCTTTGACCGCTACCAAGAGATCGCCCAAACTTTTGAGTTACCAGCTGAGGGACTTACTTGGCTCAAAAAAGAATTACAACAGCTCCAAGAGCGGACTTATCCCAGTGCCGAATATCTTTTAGCAGCTTTTAAAGCACATGGGGAATATTTCAATGCCCGCCTGTTGACCTTGATCTTAAATCATCTAGGGATCAAAGCTCGTTTCATCGATCCCCGTGTAGTTGGCTTATTAGTCAGCTCTGATCCTAACGACGCCACAGTCTTACCCGTGACTTATGAGAACTTAGCTCGTTTAGACTATGCGGATGAGAAATTGATATTTCCCGGGTTTTTTGGGGTAACAAAAGAAGGTGAGATCGCGACTTTCTCACGTGGTGGCTCAGACATCACCGGGGCGATCGTGGCCCGCGGGTTAAACGCTGAACTCTACGAAAACTTTACCGATGTGGATGCGATCTACGCGGCTAATCCTAAATTAGTCCATGATCCATACGCGGTCACCAAAATGACTTACCGTGAGATGCGCGAACTCTCATATGCTGGTTTTTCGGTCTTTCACGATGAAGCGATCGTCCCTGCGATCGAAGGACGGGTCAAGATCAACGTTAAAAATACTAACCATCCAGAGCGTCCCGGCACAATGATCATTCCGTATCAAGAATTTACTCCGATCACCCCGATCACTGGGATCTCAAGTGCTAAACATTTTTCCGCACTGTACTTGCACAAATTCCTGTTGAACAAAGAAGTCGGGTTCACTCTAAAGATCTTAAACATCCTTTACAAGTACGGGATCTCCTATGAACACATGCCTTCTGGGATCGATGATCTGACCATCATCTTTGATAACAGTCAGTTGACTGAAGCTAAAAAAGAAGCCGTATCCCGTGATATTCGTGCGGTGATCCAACCCGATGAATTGCGCTGGATCGATGACTATGCCTTGATCATGGTCGTTGGCGAAGGGATGATCAATCGTATCGGGATCATGAAAGATGTGATCCTAGCTATCTCAGATCACAATATCAACATCCACATGATCAACCAGGGGTCATCTGAAGTTTCGATCATGCTCGGGACTAAGAGCGCTGATGCTGATAAAGCTGTCAAATACATTTATGAAGCTTTTTTTGAACAAAAATAACTGTCAATAATAAGAGCCTTACCACGATGTCACACATCAGGGTAAGGCTCTTTTATTTATCGCATTTGCTTACACTCTACACGCACAATATAGCTTAAGATCTGGGTGGGATCTTAAGCTATATTGTGCGTATCAGATCAAAACTCATATACTAAGTCTCAAACCTAAATAATGAATCAAAGTCTGATCCATCAAAAATCAGCAATATATTATACAGGAGCTATATTGGGTGGATGCGTTTCTGTAATAAAGTGTCTCTTTTATGGATTTTGTGTTTCTCTCTTACAGATATATATTAGCTGATCTATAGCTATATTCTAATCTATCTTTAGTTTTTTGACCTGTTTTTGTGCTAAAAAGGTACTTTTGTGTCAGATTAGACACTTTTCTTGTAAACGTTCTCCTTAGAAAGTACTATATATAAAAAGATAAAACTAATACTACTATGGAAAGCAAACTCCCCCATAACTGAGCTACAAACCATCTTAGAAAGGTAAAATGTGGAAGATGGGCTTACTTTTCCCGTAGTTATTGCACAAAATTATGAAAGGAAAGCTATATTTCTTTCTAAATTATGCAACTTGCATAATTCCATATTCGCTATATAGCGCTTTAAAGCAATGGAATATCACAAAGTTATTTCAGAGCTTAGAACCAACAAGAACATCAAGGTCTCTGACCTGATCGGCGATAATATGTCGCGTTCAAGCTACAACCGTTTTATTTCTGGAAAGACCGATATCTATAGCCAACACTTACTCGCTTTACTCGATCAGCTCCATGTTTCATTTTCCAAGCTAGAATATATTGCTAACGGCTATAATACTTCTAAAGAAGATACGTTCTTTCTCAAAGTCATCCTGGCTGCGCGAGCAAAGGATCATGAGGGGCTGATCCTTTGTTATCGCCAAGCGCAATCACTCGCCCAGCCAAAGCACAATGATTTTTACACCCATGTTTTAGGTGCCTTAGATCTAGTGATCCGTCAACTTAAGTCACAACCATATAACTTAAGTGACAATGCTTTATACACATATTTGATCCAAGCTTTTTCTTGGACCGACTATGAGTTTAAGTTCTTCCAATTGATCTTACCCGCACTTTCCCCCGCAGAACTCGAACCATTTTTGGCCAAGATCGAACGTAATCTAGCTAAATTTGGCAGTGCTACACCGTATAATCAGAAAAGTTTCAATTTGATCTGTGATATTATTTTTTATTTTATTCAGCACCAAAATTACGTCAATGCTTCACATTATCTCACGTTACTCGAAAATTATGACCTGACTGAAAATCTGGTCTACGAAAAGTTGTTACTCACATTTTTTACCAATCTCAAGAAATTATTACTCCATCAACCAGCCAATACTTGGCGCCGTCCATTAACTAAATGCATTGCGACCGCTAAATTTCTCGATATGCCTAATTTGGCTGAAAAATTTGAACAGACCATTTTACAGATAACTAACTAAAAGCAGGTAGCCTCCCGTAGCAAGGAAGGCTACCTGCTTATTTGATCTACCACATAAATAGTGGACCAAAAACCATAAAGATCTCTGATCCACCACTTATCTTATAGTGCACTAAAAACAAACATAGCCTGAGTTCGGACGATCTACTGGATGGGTGTACTGCCCGACCTAGGACCAGCAACGTCACCATTTCTTGTAAGCTACTCAACAAATGTCTCAGTCAAATGCTCATTCATCTCCCTAAGATATTCCCTAATTAGCAATATAGTACTTGCTAACATCTTGATTATAGTCGCTAAAACTTTATTTATCTGCTTTTTCTTCAAAAAAGATACAGGTGTATCATTTTTGAGACACTATCTGCTACTTATTTTGCTTCACTGCCCTTTCCGTAGCCTTACGCATCCAAATCCTTCATTTTTACCCTTAATCATAGTTTTTCATGCTACTTCAAACAATATTTTTGTTTGAACGTGCATTTTACACTTATAAATTCTCGTTTATTCCACTGCCCAGTATCCCTAATACTGCCAATAGCATCAAACTCCCTGCATTTTTGTATATACACAAAAACCCCCAGTCATTCAACTGGGGGAAAAGATTATTTTGTGATCTTTACCTTGCTTACAGTATCCGCTGTCGTGTCTTCTGGGAAGTACACTTGATACCATAAGATGAAGGTGTAGATAGTGAAGATCTTTTGCATTGAAGACTTACCGTTGATATGTTCTTGTAAGATCTCAAGTAAGGCCTCTGGTTCGAAGAATTTCTTAGCTACATCAGAAGTAAAGGCTTCTTCGATCCGCTTTCTGAACTTGTCTTCTTTGATCCAGCTAGCAATTGGGGATGGGAAGCCAAGTTTTTCCTTGTTTGCCACATCTTTTGGTAATTCAGCTGCAGCTGCCGTCCGCAATGAGACCTTGGTTTCATCGCCACGGATACGTGTCTTGATCGGCATTGTAGCCGCAAAGGCAGCCACTTCTTTATCAACTAATGGTGTCCGCACTTCAAGTGAGTTACACATACTCATCCGGTCAGCCTTATGCAAGATATCAAATGGTAACCAAGTGTTGATATCAAAGTATTGCATTTGCGTCATTTCATCTTTATCTTTAACGTCATCAAAAATATGCTTGGTGTAAGCACCGGAATCAACGTTTAAGTCCTTGTTCTTCAAGATCTTGTCTCGATCATGATAGTTAAAGACATAGTTTACCCGGTAGTAGCGTTCGCTCAATGGTTGTGCCCCACGGACCAAGAAACGTTGGCCATGGAAACGAGGTAAGTTGATCACCATCTTAGCAAGTGCGCTCCGCAAACCAGCTGGAACATATTTTTGATATTTTTCAAATGGACGAGCTTCTAAGTAAGTGTTGTAACCACCGAAGAATTCGTCAGCCCCTTCACCAGAAAGCGCAACTTTAACTTGTTTTCTAGTTCCCTTGGAAAGGTAGTAAAGTTGCATTGCTGATGGGTTAGAAAGTGGTTCGTCCATGTAGTACATGATCGTTGGTAAGATGTCGAAGTAATCATCGCCATCCATCGTGATCTGCGTATTTTCTTGACCGATCTTTTTAGCAAAGCGAGAAGACCAATCTAATTCACTATATTTGGAGTTGTTGAACCCAAGTGAAAATGACTTGATCGGTTTTAACTTAGCAGCTTCGTTCAAAACATAACTTGAATCGACACCACTGGATAAGAAACTACCAACTTCAACGTCTGCGACCATGTGAGCCTTGACTGAGTTGTCGACTAAGCCTTGGATCTTCTTAGCATCGCCTTCGATCGTTTGATTTTCATCAATGTGATCGTAGTTGAATTTGTAGTATTGATGGATCTCTGTTTTGCCATCTTTATGGATAAAGTAATGACCTGGCAAAAGCTTGTAGACATTTTTGAACATTGTTTCCTTAGAAGGGATAAATTCAAAACTCAAATGAATTGGTAAAAGTTTTTCATTAAATTCCTTCACAAATTTTGGATGATCTAAGAAAGCTTTGATCTCAGATGCCCACAAGAAACTTTGGCCATCATCATAGTAATACATTGGCTTGATACCAAAGTGGTCACGTGCCCCAAAGACTTCTTTAGTCTTGCGGTCATAGATCACAAAAGCATACATTCCACGTAGTTTATCTAATAATTTAGGACCCCAAGCATCATAACCATGGATCAAAACTTCTGAGTCAACATCTGTTCTAAATTCGTACCCTAAAGCTTTCAACTCTTCACGAATTTCGCGATAGTTGTAAATTTCACCATTGAAGGTCAAGACTTTAGTTTCATCACTGTTATACATTGGTTGCTTACCATGAGCCAAGTCGATGATCGAAAGGCGACGGAATCCCATTGCAGCCCCTTCGTCTGCAAAATATGCTTCATCGTCTGGACCACGGTGACGGATACGATCCGCCATTTTTTCAATTGTGTTATCTGGAATATCAGTTTGGTTTACATACCCAACAAAACCACACATAATGTTTGTTCTCCTTTTACTCTGTTTACTGCCTTAGATTACCCTTTATTACGCCAATTGTCAAAACTTACTGCGGTTCTGGCGTATAGGCAATATTGGCAAACTTATTATATGATTTGATAAATAAAAGCTTAACCGTTCCACGCGCACCAGCACGGTTCTTTTCGATGATCAGTTCAACTTCACCGACATCTTGATTTTCCGGTTGGCCATCGTTGTCTGTATCATCGTCATCCCCGTCAGCTCGCTCATAGTAGTCATCCCGGTAAAGGAACGCTACGATATCAGCATCTTGCTCGATCGATCCAGATTCACGGATATCGGACAACACCGGCCGTTTATCTTGGCGCTGTTCGACCCCACGTGAGAGCTGGGATAAGGCGATGATCGGAACTGAGAGCTCTTTTGATAATTTCTTTAATTGACGCGAGATCTCAGAAACTTCTTGTTGACGACTTTCTTTGTTAGAGCCTTCGATCAACTGTAGGTAATCGATCACGATCAGACCGAGATCGCCTTTTTCCTTAGCTAACCGCCGACTCTTGGCACGGATCTCAGACATCTTGATCCCTGGCGTGTCGTCGATATAAATACTCGTTTTTGAAAGGGCCCCGACTGCCACGATCAGATTAGCCCATTCTTGCTCATCTAATTGCCCGGTGCGCAAGTGATTAGCACTGATCGACCCTTCTGCACATAACATCCGGTTAACTAGCGATTCCGCACTCATTTCTAAAGAGAACAATGCGATCGTCTTATCAGTCGAAGTCCCGATATTTTGCGCGATATTCAAGGCAAAGGCCGTCTTACCCACGGCCGGGCGGGCAGCCAAGATGATCAAGTTATCTGGCTGTAGCCCAGCTGTCATATGGTCAAAATCTTTATAGCCCGTTGCAAGCCCGGTGATATCTTCATCTTGTTGCGACAATTTATCGATCTCATCTAAGGAATCAGTCAAAACTTTACTGATCTCTTTAAAGCCACTTTGAGTGCGATTTTCCGCCACTTCCATGATCTGCCGTTCTGCCGATTCTAAGATATCGGCAACGGGCTCATCTTGTTCTTTGGCTTGGGTGATGATATTGGTTGCCGCTGCGATCACCCGGCGGAGGACAGCTTTTTCTGCCACCAATTTGGCGTAATATCCCACATTGGCTGCTGTCGGCACGGATGAAGCCAATTCAGCAATGTAGGCGACCCCACCGACATCATCGAGTTGGTTGTTCATCTCAAGGCGGTTATTGACCGTTAAAACATCAATTGCTTCTCCATCGTCGTTTAAATCGATCATTGCTTGGAACAACAATTGATGGGCACGCCGGTAAAAATCTTTAGCTTCCACAAATTCCATCGCATCAGCTAAAGCATCAGGACTCAAGAAGACAGCCCCTAAAACAGCTTGTTCTGCTTCAATATTTTGCGGTGGTAAGCTGTCATTTAAAAGTTCATTATCCAACCAGCTTCATCCTTTCTGTAATTTAAGTGTACAACTTGAAATTATAACATAAAAAATAGGCTGGTCGAATCTATTGTTACCTATATATCACTGACCCCCAAAATTTAAAAAATATTACCTTGTTTTATATCACGATCAATTCTACACTAAAGAAAATACGCAAACGATATCCGACAGCTTATATCATGCCCGATCAAGGAATGTTTGAGCCACCATTTGACAGTAGATGGACTATTATCCAGTTTGAAGATTGCTATCTACTAGTAGCACGTGGTCGACTTCCATATAGCCCTAAACAATATTTCATTTTACCTAGTGTTATTCGCTACTTGGTAACTATCCTACCTAAATCACTTGCACTGAGTAAATTAGAAAATCCGACTATGCAACTTGCTGCCAAAGAACTTATGGTCCCTGATCTTCGTCGAACCCAGTTTTTTCAAATGGCAAAATGCCGCTTAACTTTATTGTAAATAAGCTTAGATAGTCCACAAAAAACCAACAGTTCAACTATGCTTTTTATATCCTCACCCTCCCTACCACCTACACAAATAGCCCGCCAGATCTACTCTAGCGGGCTATTATTAAGCTATTTTATTGTTCTGAGATGTGCACGCGGATCTTAGCAGAAACCTCATTGTGCAACTTAACAGGGACATTGGCGTATCCCCTCGCACGGATCGGTGCTGCTAATTCCATCTTGCGCTTGTCGATCTTTAAGCCGTGTTGTTTTTCCATAGCTTGGGCGATATGCTTGGATGTGATCGAGCCAAATAAACGACCATCTGTCCCAGCTTTTGCCTTGATCTCAACGACATAATTGCCAGATTCTAATTTTTCTTTGAGGACCTTTGCTTCGGCTAATTCTTCAGCCTCTTTTTTGGCTTCGGCTCTCTTTTGACCACGTAATTGGCTCATCGCTGCTGCATCAGCTTGCTTAGCCTTATTGCTCTTGATCAAGAAGTTTGCGTATCCATCTGGAATTTCCTTAACTTCACCGCGTTTGCCTTTACCGCGCACGTCTTGTGTAAAAATGATTCTCATAAAAAAATCCTCCCATACGTAGTTCTTCTACTCTTTATTTTCCTGCTCTTGTTTAAGAATTGCAAGCAGTTGTTCTTTGACCGCACCCACAGTCGTATCAGCGATCTGGGTCGCAGCATTGGATAAGTGACCGCCACCACCCATTTCTTCCATGATCACCTGCACGTTCTTAGTCCCATTGCTTCGCGCTGAAACGCCGATCTTGCCTGAAGCCCGCTTAGTGATCACAAAAGAGGCTTCCACTCCACTGACATTTAACAGTGAGTCAGCAACTTGAGCGGCGATGACTGGATCATAGACTCGATCTTCTTCACCACAGCAGATTGCGTCTCCCTCAGTAAACTCAGTCCGTTCGACCAAATGATTGCGTTGCATGTAGCTATTGACGCTTTCTTTCATGAAATGCCGCGCCATCACCAGATCAGCTCCAACCGAGCGCAAATAGCTCGCTGCATCAAAAGTTCGCGTTCCTGTCCGCAAAGCAAATGATTGTGTATCAATGATGATCCCTGTCAGCATTGCCGTGGCTTCCAATTTATTGATCGGTTCACTGTCTTTTGATTGATACTCAAAGAGCTCAGTGATCAACTCACACGTCGAACTGGCATACGGTTCGATGTAGACCAAGATCGGGTTATCGGGAAATTCTTCGCCCCGGCGATGATGGTCGATCACCATGACACGATTTTTGAGCTTATCGTAGAGCGGTCGTGCGATCGACATTGATGGTTTCGAGTGGTCAGCCATGATCAAAAGGCTATCCTTAGTAGCTTTTTCCAAGGCCATTTCCGGGGTTATAATTGACCCCTTGATATTTGGATATTGTTCCAACTCCTCTAACAAACGCTCAATGTCTGAGTGGAGATCTTCTTGATCTAAGACGATCCAACACTGCTTGCCATTCATCGCTGCGATCCGACGCACCCCTAGGCAGGCACCCAGAGAGTCCATATCTGGATGGCGATGGCCCATCACAAAGATCTGGTCGGCTTGATTCATCAATTCGGTCAACGCTTGTGAGATCATCCGTGCCCGAACTCGGGTGCGTTTTTCCATCGGGTTGGTCTTGCCCCCGTAGAAACGGGCTTGGCCATCGACCGCTTTGACGACGACCTGATCGCCCCCACGTCCCAAGGCAAGATCTAAGTTATTTTGTGAGAGCTTTGCCAGTTGGGTCAGATCAGAACCACCGTATGCGATCCCTACACTAAGCGTTACTGGCGAATTTTGCTTGGACGTCCACTTGCGCACTTCATCTAGGATCTTGAATTTTTCTTCTTCTAATACTTTGAGCGTCTTAGCATACGTCAAGATAAAGAAGTGATCTTCATCAACACGTTTGAGGTAGATCCCAAATTCGCGCGCCCAATCTGATAAAGCATTCGTCACGAAATTTCCCAGGTTAGAAATATCTTTATCGTTCATCGCACTGGTAACTTCATCGTAATTATCCAAGAAGATCTGTCCGATCACTAACCGCGTATCTTCGTATTCTTGTCGGATCTCGGCATAATGCGTCACATCCATCAGGTACAGCGCATCAATGTCTTTTTGGACCATCAGACTAAAGGCTCGTCCATGCAATTTGACTTCGATATCTTTGTCTTTATTGTCTTGTTTAGCCTCGAGTTGCTCATAGAGCTGATGATCGACCTCTTTTAACGGCTTACCCAGCACCTCTTGATTATCAAAATAGCGTTGCATATAAGGGTTGATCCATTCGATATGACCCTCTTTGTCGTAAAATAAGATCCCGATCGGCATTTTGATCAACGCATCCTGTTCACCGCGTTTGATCCGATAAGACAGATCAGAAATGTATTCAGTTGTATCTTCAGTAATTTGTTTTAAAGTAATATAGGCAACTACGGTCACAATAAGTGTAAAGACCATGCTGATATATCCTAGAATAATATTGGTTCTAAAGGCCAGGATCACACAAATGACCGCTACAAACGCCAACATCCAAGCTAACACACGCAAATGTCTGTCATACATGAATTCAGGCAGTTGCCAAAAATCTTTGTTAAAAAATTTTTTCACTGGTTTATCCCCGCATTCCTTTCCCAATTCTTAACCTAATTTTATACTTCTGCTATTTATTCTATCACAAACGAGTTTGACTCTCAGTAAGTATGACTATAATAGCTTGAAAAATCAAGTTGCTTTGCCCAAAATAAAAAGCCACGGGCTGACCCGTAGCTTAGTGTTATGAGTTAAGTTATTCACTTAGTTTAAGTATACGCCCGCGACTATTTATTGTCAGCCATTCAAAACTAAATTTTAAGCTTTCTTTGAGACTTCCCCTCTAAACCAGCTGTTCTTGCTGAAAAAGGCATACATATCATTTAAGAAAAAGACACTGTAACTAAAGATCAAGGCAAAATTCCCATCACCTTGCAACATCGTTTGGACCCATAAAGCGATCGTAAAGACTGATGCCAGTGTGAAAACATAGTATTGTTCACGTTTACGATTCAATTCCAATAATGCCCCCGTGATCGCCATCGCTAAGTTCAAGCTATCCAAAAAGACCCGGGGATCATTCGTAAAGCTAAAGATCGTATAGGTGCATAACCAAGCAACTACAAAAAATAAGCCATATTTGATCCATTCAAGCCCACTTTCTAGTTTTTCCGCTTGGATATCATCGTTCCATTTTGGATCTAAAATGCAAAAAATATCTAAAAAGATCAAATAACCGATCTGTTCCCAAGCGGTCGCATAATTTTTTGCCATAAAACCTGTTGCTGCGATACAAATAGCTGAGATCGCACCACACCAGCCTTGGATCCCGGATAAGTTCGAGATCCCGATCACACATGCCACGGACAGATTGCCCCCAACAAAGGCTAACAGTGACTGGACTGGCGTTTGGCTAAAAGAATCGACCAACGAGATAACTTGGAGCACAAAGTTGAACGCCAATAAGAAGTAACTAAAATACCCCCAACCTTTACATTGATTCAACAACCATTTGAAATATCCCTTCCGAAATACATTCTTGGAATATTCTGGCAAATGGGTCAATACATCTTGATAACGTTCAAACATCTAAAAACTTCCTTCCGATAGACAATAATTTCTTGCATTTAAAAATTGCAATGTAACTATTATAGCCATGCATTCTGACTAAATTCAACCGAAAAAACACAATATATTGTAATTCTAATTTTATTAAATCTATATATTGTGTGTAATTTGATTTTCAAACGTTGATTTTCCTAAGTTTTTCTTACGATATTTATATCTTTTTCTTAAAAGACAAGAATTGATTTCTGGTGGTAAAATTAAAATGTAGCTAGATATAAAATTAATGAGGTGTTTTAGAGATGAAATTAAAAAAATTAGCAACTGCATTCTTGGCAGGGCTGACCTTTTTAGGGGTAACTTTGACCAGTGCTCCCAAGGCTTTAGCCGCAAGTAGCAGTAATACGCATACGTTAAATTCCGCTTATGTCGTCTATGGAGCCGGCACGAGCCAAGAAGCACGCCAAAATTTAGCTAAAGTATTTGAAACTGATTCTTCGTTCAAGACTTTGACCGCTACCGCCGCTGATTACAACAAATATATCGCTAATGGCTCTAGCAATACGACTGACGCTGCAATGATCAGCTCAGTTGCGATCGCACCCGGAGATCCTGGTTCTGGGGTCAAGGTCAACATCAAAGACTACAATGGTTCTAACAATATCACCCAAGTAACTTCCCAACAATACGCAATGGTCGCTCAAATGGCGGGGGTAACAGATGTCAGCATCGTTGTGACCGCTAATCGTCCTGTTTCAGGTGAATCAGCCTTGACTGGGGTCTACAAGGCCTTAGCCGAAGATGGCGTTTCATTGAACACAGAAAACACAGCGACAGCCAATGAGATGCTTTCAGCGACCCAACCGGCGATCGACGCTAACAAAGATGACAAGACCTATCCTGGGAAACTGATGGCAGCTATTGGTGATGTTTCCAAGCAATTGGCCCAACAAAAACAAGACAACCAAGAACTAGCTACAAAACAAGACATTGAAGATATGTTAAATAAGGCTTTGGCTGACCGTGGCATTCAAAACCAAACGACCTCAGAGCAAGTAACACAGATCTCAGGCGCTTTGGTAAACTTCCAAAATTCACCGATCAGCTCAAGCAAGACATATATCAATAACGTGACGAACACGATCAATAACGTTAAAGATTCGACGGGTAATTTGATGAATAAGGCTAAAGACTGGGCTAACAGTGCTCAAGCTAAAGAAGCCGTTGAACAAGCAAAAGGCTGGTTTGCCCGCTTCATCGAATGGATCAAGAGTCTGTTTAATTAATAAGACCATACGGGAGAGCCCCCCAGCAGATACATTTGCTGGGGGGCTCTTTGCAACTAGGAACTCATATCGCAACCTATGCACCCTGTAATACGCCTAAAGCCGAAAAGATCCCAAGAGCGCACAATAAACCACCACTGATGATCCCTAACCACAAACGGCCACCAGAAAGCATATTTTTGCGATCTGCCACGACTAATTTGTGATAGTAGCGATATGTAGCATAAAGTTCAAACACTCCTAGAACAAAAATTATTGCACTTAAAACCAATCCTTTGACCATTTTTTCACCCTCGTTGCTATTTTATTCCATAATACCACATTTCTTCTATAAAGAGTGCTTGTCTCACCTGGGCGATATCACATATTATTATGGTGGGGCTAGTGTGCAGAAGATGACATTTATAAATTATGCTAGTTAATTCATAGAAATGAGGTCTAAGATGAAAAAAATCGTTTTTACCGATTTAGCTACTAATTTGTATGCCGCTCCATTTTTCACTACACTTGAATTTAATGGGCGGACATTTTACGGAACCAATCGCTAACTGCCACTTGCAATTTTATTTCGTAAAAATTCACTTGCTTTTGCGAAAACACAGTTTGAAGCAACACATCTCAAGCTCTTCGATGACCGCGACAATTTAATGCTTACCCTATTACCCGACCAGATCACCCAGGCTTGTCTGGGAATGTATTTGGCTAAGATCACGCTCCGACCGTTACCCAAACTGACTGAGCGTTTTATCTTTTCACTGATACTCGAGTTAGCTGACGACCGCCAGATCCAACTGTTAAATGGCGAGACTCAGGCGATCCCACAAGTGATATCTTGGCTTACCGACCAAAATATCAAAATCAATGATCCAATGCACCTAGCTTCTAAACTTGATGCGTCGACCACGATCGACTTTAGAAACTTTACCGTACTTTCAAACGGAACTGAATTTGCTAGGACTCTCGAGCTAAGCTAATTGAGCTATCGTCATCACTGAGCATGTGAGAACGCGGGATCTACTACAATGTTTTTACATCGTGGTAGATCCCGTGTTTTGTATTCGCGAACATAAAAAAACTCCGTGATCGGGGAAAATCACGGAGAAAAAGGTTATGTTATTGGGGAAATACTATCCTAAAGTAAATCTAAGATAGTTATCACTTACTACATAAAAAGGGGAGAAGATTGATTCATCATCAATCTACATATCTATAATACACCTAAATGACCCAAAATGGCTAACTTTTTTATTGATTTTTTCTTAAGAATTTAAATTATATTTTTTTCATAATAGATAACGTTCGGTTATTACATTTGAGTTTTCCACAACTTTATCCACACATAGGTCTATACCTTCATAAACAAAAGATTTACCACTAGAATCTTTAAAATCATTTTTCACTCTTTAACTTATAAATCGTATAATACCCAATAAAAAAATATAATAGTTCGTCTTTAAAAACGAAATTTTTAAAAACTTTTTTCAAAAAAATCGCCCAAACAAAAAAACGCCTCGCAATGAGACGTTTTTTGATTAATCTTCGGCAACGAATGGCAATAAGCCCATGATACGTGCACGTTTGATCGCAACTGTAAGTTTACGTTGGTTCTTTGCGCTAGTACCTGTTACACGACGTGGCAAGATCTTACCGCGTTCTGAGATGAAACGCTTAAGAAGATCTGTATCCTTGTAGTCGATGTATTCGATGTGGTTAGCAGCGATGAAGTCAACTTTACGACGGCGACGTCCGCCTCTTCTTTGTTGTGGCATTAGATTTCCCTCCTGTCAATTTTAGAATGGTAAGTCATCATCTGAGATATCGATCTGTTGACCACCGGCAAATGGATCAGCAGCATTGTTACTATTGTTTGTATTGGTATCAAAACCATTACCACCAAAAGCATCATTGGTCTGATTATTTGCTGGAGTCCCAAATGGATTAGATGACTGCATATCATTTGAAGGAGCTGAACCTTGCACATTAGCGTTACTGTTGCCGTGTTGGGCACGATACCTTTCTGATTCAGCCTTGGATTCCAAAAGTGAGAAATTCTCAGCTAAAACTTCAGTAACATAAACACGTTGACCTTGCTGATTTTCATAAGAACGGGTTTGGATCCGTCCTTCGATCCCAACTAAGGAACCTTTGTGGGTAAAGTTAGCAAAGTTTTCGGCTGCTTTACGCCACATTACGCAATTGATGAAATCAGCTTCACGTTGACCTTGTTGGTTAGTGAACCGACGGTCGATCGCGACAGTAAAGCTTGCCACGGCTGCCCCTGAAGGCGTGTAGCGCAGTTCAGGATCTCGGGTCAAACGACCTACTAGAACAACTGAATTGATCAAAGTTCATTTCCTCCTTTACTTTATTTATAGTCTATCTTAGTCTTCACGTTTAACGATCATGTGGCGTAAGATACCATCATTGATCTTGGAAAGACGGTCAAATTCGTTGATAGCGTCTGCGTTTTCAGCTTTGATGTTTACGATGTGGTAGACACCTTCTGTGAAACCACCAATTTCGTAAGCAAAACGACGCTTAGACCAGTCTTTTGATTCTACGATTTCAGCACCATCATTTTTCAAGATGTTGTCAAAGCGTTCAACTAATTCATTCTTAGCTGCTTCGTCAAGTGATGGGTTGATGATGTAAGTAATTTCATAATTTGTCATGACTGTTTGCACCTCCTTATGGACTATTGGTTCTTTATCTAATGTAAGAACAAGGAGAATCTAAAGCTAATTTTGTTTAGATACTCACGAAATAGAATTATAACATTATTAAACCTATTTTGCAAGGGATTTTGAACTACGGCTACACTTTATAAATACGCAATTGCTGGCGAAAATTTTTTCTTTTTTCAAAAAAATTTATTTCCGCTAATTATAGGTAAACACAAAAAAATAAAATATTTTTTAGTTGTAATGATTGACATTACATTTATAAAAAGATAAACTAAACTCATCAAGCAAATGTAACAAAAACAATTACAACCAAATGGAGGAATTTATTATGACAAAAGTTGCTGTAATTAGTGCTAACGGACGTGTTGGGAGCTTAGTCGTCAAAGAATTAGTCGAGCGTGGTTATGACGTAACTGGTTTTGGTCGTAAAGCGCAAAATACTACGGTCGCTCAAACATATATCCAAAAAGATCTGTTTGAGCTCACTAAAGCCGATCTTGCCGAATTTGAGGTCGTCGTTGATGCTTTTGGGACTTTTGCGCCTGAGACCCTTCATTTACACGTTGAAGTCATCAAGCACTTGACCGCTCTTTTAGCTGGGACCAAGACTCGTTTGCTCATCGTTGGTGGCGCTGGTAGCCTCTATGATGACCCAGAACACAAGACTCAGTTAGTCGACACGCCAGATTTTCCAGCCGAATTTTACGCTTTAGCCAAAGCTCAAACTGATGCCTTGACCGAACTACGCAAACATGATGATGTTGATTGGACCTTCATCAGCCCCGCCGCTGATTTCCAAGTTGACGGAAAACGTACGGGTAAATATATCCTTGCTGGTGAAGAATTGACCCTTAACGACCGTGGCGAAAGCATCATCAGTTATGCTGATTACGCCCTTGCCATGGCCGATGAGATCCAAAACGGTGACCATATCAAAGAACGTATCAGCGTTGTCGGCAAATAATTATCTATAAACGCAAAAAATCCACAGCACTCCTAGGAGTACCGTGGATTTTTTTGTGGATAAATTATTTTTAGAATGAATTTTAGTTATCCACAGTTTTATTCTTCAGTCGTTTCTTCTTCCTCAGTGGATTCAGCTTCAACTTTAGCCATCGTTGAAACCTTAGCATCATCGTCTAAGTTGATCAACTTGACCCCAAGTGTTGCCCGACCAGTTTGAGAAACATTAGCGAGGTTAAAGCGGATCATGACACCCTTATCTGTGATGACCATGATGTCTTCATCCCCATTGACCGTTGTCATACCAGCGAGGTTACCGTTTTTAGCCGTGATATTTGTGGTCTTGATACCTTTACCACCACGCCCTTTGATCGGATATTCGCTAGCCGGTGTCTGCTTACCGAAACCTTTTTCAGAGATGACAAAGACTTTACTGTCAGGCCGTAAGATCGAGGCCCCGACAACATGATCTTCATCACGCAAGCGGATACCGCGGACCCCAGCTGCTGAGCGTCCCATTGGGCGGACAGCTGTTTCGGCAAAGCTGACGGCATAACCACCATGCGTTGCGATGATGATGTTTTGTTCACCATCTGTGATCGAAACATGGATCAATTCATCGCCATCGTGTAAGGAGATCGCCTTTAACCCATTCTTTCTGATATTGCCAAATTCAGTCACGGAAGTCCGTTTAACTGTACCTTTGACCGTAGTGAAGAATAAGAAGTGCGAATCGTCACGCTTATCAGCTTCAACGTTGATCACTGTTTGGATCTTTTCTTCTTTATCGAGATCTAGCAAATTGATCACCGGGATCCCTTTAGCAGCTCGACCATACTCTGGAACTTCATAGCCCTTCATGCGATAGACTTTACCCACATTCGTGAAGAACAACAATTCATCATGGGTCGAAGTCGTGATCAAGTGTTCAATGAAATCATCATCGTGCACGCCCATCCCTTGGACACCACGACCACCGCGCCGTTGTGCTTTAAAATCACTGGTTGGCAAACGCTTGATGTAGCCGTTATGCGTCAAGGTGATCACAACATTTTCTTCTTCGATCAAGTCTTCATCTTCAATGCTCAAGACTTCGCCGACCATAAGCTCAGTCCGACGATCATCTCCAAAGCGCTCTTGGATCTCCAATAATTCTTGGTAAATGATCTGATAGATACGTTCTTCGTGCGCTAAAATATCTTTGTAATCGGCGATTGCTTCCATCGTCTTTTGATATTCAGCTTCAACTTTTTCACGTTCCAGACCGGTCAAGCGAACTAAACGCATATCTAAGATCGCTTGGGCTTGTTTATCACTCAAATGATATTCATTCATCAAACGATCTTTAGCGATATCACCACTCTTAGAATTACGGATGATGTTGATGATCGCATCGATATGGTCTAGGGCGATCCGTAGACCTTCTAAGATATGTGCTCTTGCTTGCGCTTTTTTCAAATCAAATTGGGTCCGCCGCCGGATGACTTCTTCTTGATGCTTCAAGTAATATGTCAAGATCTGCTTTAGGCTCAAGACCCGCGGCGTTCCATTAACGATCGCCAACATGTTGAAGTTGAAGGCAGTTTGCATCAAAGTCAATTTGTATAAATTGTTCAACACAACTGAGGCACTGACATCACGGCGCACATCGATCGTGATGCGCATCCCTTCACGGTCAGATTCATCCTTGATATCGGTGATCCCTTCGATTTTCTTATCGCGCGCTAATTCAGCGATCCGTTCGATCAATTTAGCCTTGTTGACCATGTATGGTAACTCATGCACAATGATCTGTTCACGGCTATTTTTTAATTCCTCGATCTCAACTTTAGCCCGTAAAGTAACTGAGCCTTTCCCAGTCTCATAAGCTTTTCTGATCCCAGATTTGCCCATCACGATCCCACCAGTTGGGAAATCAGGCCCGGGCAAAGCTTCCATCAAGTCAGCCGTCGTTGCATCGGGATTTTCCATCAACACATGTAAGGCTGAGATAACTTCAGCCAAGTTATGGGGTGGGATATTTGTCGTCATCCCGACGGCGATCCCAGTTGCCCCGTTGACTAATAGGTTAGGGAAACGAGCAGGTAAAACTTCGGGTTCACGTTCGGTGCCATCATAGTTTGGCTGAAAATCGATCGTGTCCTTGTTGATATCACGTAACATCTCCAACGTGATCTTAGACATCCGCGCTTCGGTATAACGCATCGCAGCAGCCCCGTCACCATCGACCGAACCAAAGTTACCGTGACCATCGACTAAGAGATAACGGTAGCTAAAATCCTGCGCCATCCGGACCATCGATTCATAGATCGCCGAGTCCCCATGAGGGTGGTACTTACCCATAACATCCCCAACGATCCGGGCTGATTTCTTATATGGTTTATCCGGAGTCACACCTAATTCATTCATCCCGTATAAGATCCGGCGGTGAACAGGCTTCAAGCCATCACGCACATCAGGCAAAGCGCGCGCAACGATAACACTCATCGCATAATCTAAAAATGAGGTCCGCATGACTTTGGATAAATCAACATTGTTAATTCTGTTAGGTACTTCTACCACGTCCTGTGCCTCCACTTCTTTTCTTACTTTTTACATAAATTTCAAACTTATACACAGTTTATTCACACTAAACTGTGCATTATGTGCAGAACTTATTGCTCTGCTCTCATTAAACGTCCAAGTTATCTACGAAAGTCGCATTCTCTTCGATGAATTGACGTCTTGGACCGACTTGATCGCCCATCAACATTTCAAAGACTTCATTTGCTTCCATCGCATCCGATAATTCGACCCGCAAAAGGCGGCGGTTTTCTGGATCCATCGTAGTTTCCCACAATTGTTCAGCATCCATTTCACCCAGACCTTTGTAACGTTGGATAACTGGTTTTGGACTTGGTGGTAATTGACCTAATACTTCTTCTAATTCTTCATCAGTGTCGATGTAACGGATCATCTTGCCTTGGCGCACTTGATACAATGGTGGCTGTGCGATATAGACATAGCCCCGTTCGATCATTGGGCGCATGAAGCGGTAGAATAACGTCAACAATAAGGTTCTGATATGAGCTCCATCGACATCGGCATCGGTCATGATGATCAATTTGTGGTAATTTACTTTATCCACATCAAAGTCATCCCCAAAGCCTGTGCCTAAAGCTGTGAATAAGGAACGAATTTCTTCGTTGGCCAAGATCCGATCTAATGTAGCTTTTTCCACATTCAAGATCTTCCCACGGATCGGTAAGATAGCTTGGGTCAAACGTGAACGCCCTTGCTTAGCTGAACCACCCGCGGAGTCCCCTTCGACGATGAATAATTCTGAGATCTCAGGGTCTTTGCTGGTGTTATCCGCCAATTTTCCTGGCAAGTTTGAGATCTCGAGACCATTTTTCTTGCGTGTAACTTCACGTGCTCGTTTAGCTGCTACCCGCGCTTTGGCTGCCAACATCCCTTTTTCCACGATCCGGCGTGCTACATTTGGATTTTCCAGCATAAATTTGCTGAAAGTTTCGGAAAATGTCTTATCGGTCGCCGCTCTAGCATCGGAGTTACCCAATTTAGTCTTAGTTTGTCCTTCAAACTGTGGATCAGGGTGCTTGACGGAAACGACTGCGGTCAAACCTTCACGTACGTCTTCACCCGACAAGTTCGGTTCATTTTCCTTTAACTGCCCAGATTTGCGCGCATAATCGTTGATAACACGCGTCAAAGCAGTCTTGAACCCCGATTCATGGGTCCCACCTTCATAAGTGTGGATATTGTTGGTAAAGGTCAACAAGTTGGAGTGGAAATCATCTGTGTATTGTAATGCTACTTCAACTGTGATGCCTTTTTGTTGGCCTTCCACATAGATCGGTTCATCAAACAGAACTTCTTTGCCCTTGTTTAAGAATTCCACATAGTGTTTGATCCCACCAGCATAGTGGAATTCTTCGTGGGTCGGTTCTTCGGGACGCATGTCATCGATCGTGATCTTTAAGCCCTTGTTCAAAAAGGCTAATTCCCGGATCCGCGTCGTCAAAACTTTGATGTCATAGACAGTCGTTTCTGTAAAGATATCTGGATCAGGCAAGAAATGCACGGTCGTCCCGTGTTCATGTGGTTGACTTTGCCCCACGACTTCCATCACATGGTCGACTTTACCGAGTTTAAAGTCCATTCCATAGACGTTCGTATCGCCTTCACGTCTAACTTGAACATCTAAGCTCGTTGAAAGGGCGTTAACAACTGAGGCCCCGACCCCATGAAGACCACCGGAGACTTTATAACCGCCACCGCCGAATTTACCACCGGCATGAAGCACAGTAAAGACGGTTTCTAACGCTGGCCGGCCCGTTTTTTCTTGAATATCGACCGGGATCCCACGTCCATTATCTTTGACCGTGATACTGTTGTCTTTTTCCACGATCACATTGATCTCGTCGGCAAAGCCCGCTAAAGCTTCATCGATCCCATTATCGATGATCTCCCAGACTAAGTGGTGCAGACCTTGTGAGCTAGTCGAGCCAATGTACATCCCAGGACGCTTGCGCACGGCTTCTAAGCCTTCAAGGACTTGGATCTGACTGGCATCATATTCTTTGGCTTTTTCTTCCTTTACTTCTTCAAGCGTTTCTTTTTCTGTCACGTTTAGTACCCGCTACATCTCTTATGTAGACTGTCCTTTCTTGGATTTTTCATTTTTTGGATAAAATGTAACAACTTTATTTTTGTCTTCTGAAACCCAGTCGATATGATTTTCAGCCATTTCTGAATTTTCAGAAATCTGGCCATCATCAATATGAAAAATCTTTGGTTCTTTGATCAACTGTTGCGTAATATCATTTAATCCAGGTGTCGTTAAAAAGGTCTGGACGCGCCCTTGGATCGTCTTTAACAAATGTGTTTGACGATTGCCGTCAAGCTCAGACAACACATCATCAAGTAATAAGATCGGATATTCGCCCGTCTTATTTTTCATCAATTCGATCTCTGCCAATTTGACCGATAAAGCTGTGGTCCGCTGTTGTCCCTGTGAACCATAGATCTGAACATTTTGTCCGTTGATCTTAAAAACAACATCATCGCGATGTGGGCCTAAAAGGGTCGTACCTTGAAAAATTTCTTTTTGTTGTAAATCTGCAAAACCTTTTTTTAATGCTTCGGTAATTTCATTTTCAGTAGCCTCGCTTGGTTCTTTCAAGCTACTTTCATAACTAAAAGCTAACTGCTCTTTGTCCTGTGTTATCTGACTATGGATCTCTTTTGCATAGCGCTCAAGTTCCGCTAAAAATTCTAGTCGTTTCACAATGATCGCCCCAGCAAATTGGGCTAATTGTTCCGATAAGACCTCTAAATAGAGCGTATCCGTTGCCTTTTTTTGCTGGAGTTGTTTTAGATAATTATTTCGTTGCTTTAAGATCGTGCGGTACCGCGTCAAATTATAGAGGTAGCGTGGATCGATCTGACCAAATTCCATATCGATGAACCGCCGTCTGATCGCAGGTGATCCCTTGACCAAGCTGAGGTCTTCGGGCGCAAATAAGATCACGTTCAAGTTACCGATATACTGAGATAAGCGAGCTTGCTCGAGATGATTGACTTTGGCCTTCTTACCCTTACGGCTCAAACTGATCTCTAAGGGTAAGCTGCCTAACTTCCGCATCACCCGTCCACTTAAATATGCCTCTTTTTGTTTAAAGCTGATCAACTCACGATCATTATTGGTCCGGTGGCTACGCGCCATTGCTAAAACATAGATCGCCTCTAACAGATTAGTTTTGCCCTGAGCGTTTTTTCCGATCAAGACATTTATCTGGGGTGAAAATTTGACCGCTACCGTTTGATAGTTACGGAAATTGCGAAGTTCCAGCTCTTCTAAATACATTGTCTTAGCTAGCTTTCTTTCAATAGATAGCTGCCTTGATCTTTGATCTCAACACTATCCCCAGGATAAAGCTTGCGTCCACGGCGGTTTTCTGGCTCACCATTGACCAAGATGTCAGCAGCGTATTCTTGTAAGAACCACTTTGCCTGACCGCCAGAAGAAACTAGATCCGCAATTTTAAGCAACTGGCCTAAGGTGATATGCGGTGTTTTTAAGTGAATTTCTTCTTTCAAAAAAATGCCTCGCTTTCCTTTTAGTACTCATTAAATTATACCTTTTTTAAAAACTAAACACAATCATGGAAACCAATTAAACGCGTTCTGAGCTAATTTGACCTATCTGAGTGTTATGACACCCTAGACAGTAAAACCTGCCCAGAAATTGAATATATGCGTTCTAAATTCCATTTATACCTTTCAGAGAAAAATAAAAAGCGAGCGGTCAAATTACCACTCGCTTTTAGCCTCTAAAGCACAAATATTTTAGACTGTTCGAACTGGGGTGATCAATTGGATGAATTCGCCTTGAGCTTCACTTGGGACCAAGATAAATGGACGCAATGGCATCGTGAAGTTCAATGTCACTTCACTTTGACCAAAGGAGCGCAAAGCATCTTTCATATAGTCAGGGTTAAAGGAGATATCTAGATCATTTCCTTCCAATTTGTTGAAAGTCAATTCTTCTTCAACATTCCCGACTTCAGGAGAATTGCTGTAAAGCGTTGCTTGGCTTGTACCAGCTTGCATCGACAATTTGACCACATTATTGCGACCTTCGTGGGAAAGCAATGAAGCACGTTCGATTGCACGTAAGAAAGCAGGCGCGTTGATCTCTAAAGTTGTTGTTGAGTTTTGTGGGATCAAACGTTCAGTGTCAGGGTAATTACCTTCAAGTAAACGCGAGTAGAAGGAAGTATTGCCCAAGATGAAGAGGATCTGATTTTCTGAGATCTGGATCTCGATGTCTTCACTTAGATCACCTAACATCTTAGCTAATTCATTCATTGATTGCCCTGGGACGATGATATCGTAATCAGCAGCACTATCACCATTTAAAGTGAGTTTTCGTTGGCTCAAACGGTGTGAGTCAGTTGCCACAGCTAAAAGTTGACCATCCTTGATCGCTAAATGGATCCCTGTCAAGATCGGACGTGTTTCTTGCTTGGAAGCTGCGATCACAGTTTGGTTGATAACTTGTTTTAGCACATCGCCTGGTAACGTCAATTGTTCCCGTGAATCGATCTCTGGTAAATGTGGATAATCATCGGGATCTAGACCGTTGATGATAAATTCTGCTGAACCAGATCTGATCGTGGCTTGGAAACGATCATTTACTTCAACACTCAAGCTATCTTCTGGTAACTTTTTAACGATCTCATTGAAGAAACGAGCGGGTAAAACTACGCTTCCTGTTTTTTCAATGTTCAAAGCTGCATTTTCATCTGCGATCGAGATCACTGTTTCGATCGAGATATCCGAATTACTACCTGTCATTGTCAAACCGTCTTCAGATAGATCGAGCTTGATCCCAGATAAGATCTCTAAGGCTGCTTTGGATGAGATAGCACGTTGAACATCATTTAGATATTGGATGAAAGCTGTTCTATGTACCGTAAATTTCATAAGGCAAAATTCCTCCTGGTGGTTAAATATATATTATTAATAAAGTTAGTAGTAATAGTAGGGGCTGTTCATACTGTGGAAAAAGTCCAAACCCTTTGAAAAGCTAAGAAATCGCTTGTTGATAACTTGTGGATAACTGTTGAGGTTTATCCACATTGATCCACAGGTCGTTGTTAACTGCGTAATTCAGCTCGTAATTTATCGACATCTTTTTTGAGCTCGTCATCGCTCTTGAGCGCTTCACTGATCTTTTCATGTGCATGAATGACCGTGGTATGATCTTTGCCCCCAAATTCCTGTCCGATCTTAGGTAGTGAGGCTTCGGTCAATTCACGCGCGAGATACATTGCGATCTGGCGTGGGATCACGATCGTTTTGACCCGTTTTTTTCCTTTGAGTTCCGCCACAGTCACGTGGAAAAACTTCGCAACTTTTTCTTGGATCATCGCGATCGAAAGTTCTTTGTCCTGTGGGGCACCATTTAAGCTTTGCAAAGCTTCTGCAGCTAAGCTCGTTGAAACGGGCTGACCATTTAGCTTAGCATAAGCTTGGACGCGCATCAATGCTCCTTCCAATTCACGGATGTTGGAGTCGATCTGCCCGGCAATATAGCTCAAGGTATCGTCAGGGACTTGTAGGTGTTCGGCTTCGGCTTTGTTACGTAAAATCGCGATCCGAGTTTCCAAGTCGGGTGGGGTGATATCAACCGATAAGCCCCATTTAAAACGTGAGACTAAGCGTTGTTGCAGCTTAGGGATCTCGTTTGGTAGGCGATCTGAAGAAAGAACGATCTGCTTTTTATCATCGTAAAGAGCATTGAATGTATGGAAAAATTCCTCTTGTGTCCCAACTTTATCTGAGAAAAATTGGATATCATCGACCAATAAGAGATCAACATTGCGATATTCTTGGCGAAACTCTTCCTGATGCTTAGACTTGATCGAGTTGATGAAATCATTGGCGAAAGATTCGCTAGTTACGTATTTGACACGGGCGTTAGGGTTATTTTCTAACATCTGATGTCCGATCGCATGCATCAAGTGGGTCTTACCTAAACCAACTCCCCCATAAAAGAACAACGGATTATAGAAGACACCAGGCTCTTCAGCCACTGCAAGTGCGGCTGCGTGGGCCAATTGATTACCTTTGCCGACCACAAATGATTCAAAAGTATATTTGTCATTTAGTGGAGTGCTTTTTTTAGGTACAGGTTGCTTTGCTTCAAGTGACCTGACTTCGGGTTCAGTCTCAGCTTCGACCAAGGGATTGGGCTCGTCAACCGTCTTAACTAGGATCGTGATCTTAGTTGAAAGATTATCTGCAAGCAGTGAAGTGATCTGAGGAATAATGTTTTGTTTCCAGTAGTCTTGGTGCAATTTAGAAGCCACTTCAACGACCAAAGTATTATCGGTGAGCTGTAGTGGTCGTGCAGATGCGATCCAAGTGGTAAATGCGATCGGCGAAAATTCAGCTTCGAATTTATCGCGAATATACTGCCATAAAGTTTCAAGATCGAGCACTAAGATCCCTCCTTTTTGATAAATTTTGCATGCTCCTATTGTAGCATTAAAAAAAAATGTTTTCCACAGGTTGGGTAAAAAAAGTAAAAAATAAATCACAGGTTGTTAATTAAGTTATCCACAAGTTGTAAAAAAGTGTGGATAGTTAAATTATTTTAAAAAGTTATGCACAGAAAATTTCAAAAGCTATAAACCTTGGTATCAAAGAGATATATGAGTTATACACATAGGGTTATTTACAAATTGACAGGGAGAAATTGACAGGCTGTGATTTGTGGATGCTTTTGGGGATTACGCTGTGGATGTAAAAATTTTATCGACAGCCAAAAAACGCAAAAGTGGATAAAATGTGCATAAAAATCAGCTACTTTTTTGCCGAGAAAACTGAAAAAAAACTTTGAATTTTAGCTAAGATATGGTAGTATTACAAAGTAAGTCTGAACTTGACATCAAGCTACTTTTTTTGTAGGATATTAAGTAACATTGTATAAAAGGAGGTGTTCTGTTGTGAAAAGAACTTACCAACCTAAGAAACGCCATCGCCAACGCGTACACGGTTTCCGTAAACGCATGAGTACAAGCAACGGTCGTAATGTGTTAGCACGTAGACGCCGTAAAGGTAGAAAAGTATTGTCTGCATAGGCCACTGGACCGTCAGTGGTCTTTTTTAGTGTATGCGGACTTTTCAAATCATTTGGAGATGGGTTATGAAAAAATCATACCGCGTCAAGAAGGAAGCGGAGTTCCAAGAAGTCTTTACCCAGGGTAAGTCATGTGCGAACCGCATGTTTGTGGTCTACATGATCGAAAAGCCCGAGCAAAAGCATTTTCGCGTCGGAATTTCCGTCGGCAAGAAAATTGGGAATGCTGTCGCACGTAACTGGGTCAAGCGTCGGATTCGTCAGAGCTTGACCGAATTAAAGCCGCAGCTAAAACAAGATTGCGATTTTATCGTGATCGCGCGCCCAAGTGCTGCTGGAATTTCAACAGCTGATGCAAAGAAGAATTTGATCCATGTCTTGCACTTGGCAAGAGTATTGTCGGATGACCAATTTGCGAAGTGAGGTAAATGCAAATGAAGCAAGGGAAAAGACTAGCCGCTGTCATTAGCGTTTTAGGTTTAATGCTCTTTTTGAGCGGCTGTAGTACTGATCCAGTCAATGCCCAAAGTACTGGGATCTGGGATCATTACATCGTATGGAACTTTATTCGGGCGATCGAAGCCTTGAGCAACATTTTTGGCCATAATTATGGCTGGGGGATCGTGGTCTTTACGATCATCGTACGGATCGTGATCTTACCGTTGATGATCTATCAAATGCGCAGTATGCGTAAAACAAGTGAATTGCAACCAAAATTAAAGGAATTGCAAGCTAAATATCCAGATAGAGATGTTGAATCCATGCAAAAGATGCGGGAAGAACAACAAAAGCTCTATGCTGAGGCTGGAGTCAATCCAGTCGCTGGATGTTTACCGATCTTAGTTCAAATGCCGATCTTGATCGCCTTGTATCAAGCGATCTACCGGTCAGAAACTTTGAAGACGGGGCATTTCTTGTGGATGCAATTAGGTGGGCGTGACCCATACTTCATCTTGCCAGTGTTAGCAGCGTTATTTACGTTTGCAACGTCTTGGTTAAGTGTTAAATCTCAACCAGAGCAAAACATGATGACAACGATGATGACTTATGGGATGCCACTGATCATCTTCTTTACCGCGTTAAACGTGCCTGCAGCCCTTTCATTGTACTGGGTGATCACAAACGCCTTTTCAGTTGTTCAAACACTTGTGATCAATAATCCGTTTAAGATCCAACGTGAACGTGAAGAAAAGAAACGAGCTGAAAAAGCCCGTCAACGTAAACTTGAAAAAGCTAAACGCAAAGCTCTCAAGAGTAAAAAGAAAAAATAGTAGTATCATAACCGAGTTGCTCGCAAGTGCGAGGGGCTCGGTTTTTTGTATAAAGCAAACAAGGGAGCTACTACGATGAATTTACATCGTGGTAGCTTCCTTATTGTTTATTCAGTGATATTTTATTTGAATTCTAACTTAAAAGAATCATCTAATAGAAAAACATCGGCTGGCTCAAGCCCACAGATCTGGATCGTTCTATCTTTAGTAATAAAAATAGCACCATAGACTTCGGAGGTCGGTTGCCAATCGGGTTGCGGACCGTCGGCAAAGAAAAGCCGCGTCGTTTCGATCTCGGCTTGGACCGATGTTTTAGTAAAAACAGTGACACTAGCTAAGTTATTCTCATGTGGATAACCTGTTTTAGGGTCAAGAATGTGATGATAAGTTTTGCCGTTAGTTTTCAACAGGCGTTCATAGATGCCACTGGTGACAGCTGAACAGGGACCGTATTTGACTGAGAGGATCGAATTGCCCCGTTTAGTGAATGGATCTTGGATACCGATCCGCCATAACCCATCTGGATGATGTGGTGCCAGTCCTTTGAGCAATAGATTGCCACCAAGATTGATCATCCCACTGCTGATCCCTTTGGCAGCCCAGAGATCTTGGATCCGATCAGCGATATAGCCCTTAGCGATCGCACCAAGGTCAAGTTGCATGCCTGCTTGTTTTAAAAAGATCGTGAATTTATCATCATCTAATTCGACTTGGGTAGGATCGATCAAAGAAAGCTGTGAGGCGATCGCTTCTTTAGGTGGAACATTGGCCCCACTAAAACCGATCTTCCACAATTTGACGAGTGGTCCGATCAAAGCGTTAAACCCAAAATTTTCTTGGCTGGTCTTGATCGCAAGTTTAGTCAGCTGATAAGTTGAGTCACTGACAGCAACGGGCTTGATCCCAGCTGCATCATTGACGTCCATCAGTTCTGAAGTAGAGCGATTAACAGTCAAGGCAGTCTCGTAGGCTTGGAGAAGAGCGTAACTATCATCAAGGTCACTTACTTTAGCACTCCCAAAAGCAGTTAAGTAGATGTTTGTCCCCAAGCCACGATAAGTTTTGTGGATAGTTTTATGTGCTAGATCTTCCATCAGCCTTCAGATGCCCCCGTTGTTGTGTCAACTTGGGCAGGAGCGGGAACTGGCTCTTCTTTTGGCGCTGGAGTCGATTCTGAAGCGCTAGTCAAGGCATCTTCAGTATAGATCAAAGCTGGCAGTTCTTCGGTGACCGTTTCTGGTTTTGTAGCTGTTTCTGAGGCGCCCGTTTGTTCATCTGGGAAACTAAACTCGGTATCGTCGTCTAGGACAAAATTGATCCCATTAGCTTCTTCAAAACTCATATCGGCAGTTTCTGAAGCGCCAGTAGTAGTATCGATCCGATCAAGTGCTTGTAAGGCACTTTTAGCTTCTTGCTGTTTAAGTGCTGGAGTGGTCGGGATGTGTTCGTTTTTGGCCTGTGCTTGTTGAGCATGTTGCAATTTTTCAAGCGCAGTTGCATAGTGGATGAAGCCATTAAAGCATTGTTCTAACCAGGAAATCGTCCCTTGATCGATCAAACATCCTTTTTCATCAAAGGCATTTTCCGCACGGCCAAGTAAAAATTGGAAGCCTGGCAATACAAAAGAACCCAGACCAGGAGAATCAAGGATCCGCCGCAAACTCTCTTGGGCTTGGACGGTACCCAAATTACCTAGGGAAGCACCGACGATCATTACCGGACGTTTTGTTAGCGGGTGGACTTTCCAAGAGAGCCATTCGATCACTGATTTTAAAGCTGCTGGAATATCATGGTCATATTCAGGGGTTCCAAAGATCACTCCATCAGAAGCTTCGATCTTTTGAGCTAAATCTAAAACACTTTGGGGCGTCTGTTCGTAATCTTCGCAAAAGAGTGGGATGTCTTTTATCTCAGTCACTTCGATCTGCGCTTGCGTAGCAAAATGTGAACTCATGAACTGAAGGAGCTTACGGTTGTAGGATTTTGTAGCGTTAGTACCAACGATAGCGATGAATTTCATAATTAGCCTGCTATATAGAATGTAAGCAAACAACACGTGTTTGAGAGAGAAATATAGCTTTTCCTTTCGTAATGAAAATAATTGTCATTGTGGTCTCTTACATTTTAACTTTCTGTGACCCGACTTTTTATAATTACCTATATATAAAGATAAGGATATTTGCCAGTAAGAGCAAGTCTTTTATAGATTTATCGCAATTTATTTACAGGTCGATAAACGTAAATTTATTTAGATGATATACATTGAACGCAAAATAATAAAAGTTTATTTTAATTAAATTTACAAATGAACACTTATCTCTTTTCTAACTTAATTTGACAATTCGGGTATAAAAAGAAACGTGAAAATGAGCAACGAAAGCAGATCTTTATCCTGACTAACAGCGATCAACTCAAGCAGATGGTCCAAAAGCTAAAACGAGCAGCAAGTGACCGAGCATATTTAGATACCCTCTTGGCAGCCCAAAGACAGCAAGCTGAGATGGGATCGGTGGCAATGTATCAAGAAGTGTTAGGGAGCTAAGCTGATGAGTGAAGATCCGTTAAGAGAAGGGATCGCAAAACGAATGGAAAAGGTCAGAAAAGACATTCCCGTCGAAAAAAAGCCTAATTGGCGCCGGCGAGTGATCGTCTTAGTGATGAAATTGGTCTTGGCTGGAGTAATGTTATTTTCGATCCTGCGCTATTTTTGGTAATAAATAAGCAAATAACGAGGACTCAGCATAGTGGTCCTTGTTTTATGATAAGATGATTAGAATTTGTTTCAAAGGACGATATTACTTTTTTTAATATGAAGTAGATCGAAAAAATCAATTTTGGTAGTTGGCTAAAATTTTTGCTAGAATTGAATAATGTGTTAAAAAATAATAGAAACGAGGGGCGAAAGTGTTAGCTAATTTTAAAAATTTGACTAAGCAAGCAAAAAAGACGGAGATCATTGCGGGGCTAACGGGCTTTTTTGCGATCTCATATATCATCATCGTAAATCCACTGATCTTGGCTGATGCCCATATCCCAGCAACTTTGAGTGTGTTTGCGACGATCTTTTCTTCGGCGCTAGGGTGTTTGATCATGGGGCTTTGGGCAAATGCTCCGATCATCATCACTCCAGGAATGGGGATCAATGCCTTCTTCACCTATACTTTAGTGGTCGGAATGCACTTAAATTGGCAACAAGCGATCGCGATCTCGATCATCAGTAGTGTATTGTACATGCTGGTAGCCTTCAGCAAGGCGAGCGAGAAACTATCTGAAGCGATCCCCCAAGAGTTAAAGATCGGGATCACAGCGGGGATCGGGCTGTTTTTAGTTACTTTAGGCCTAGAGAAAGCCAAATTGATCCAACAAGGTGGCTCCCGCTCACTCTTAGCTGTAGGACACCTAACTGATCCAGAAGCGCTTTTAGCCTTATTTGGTTTAGCTTTGACCCTAGTTTTATATCTAAAGAGAACTAAGGGAAGTTTTATGATCGGGATCGTTGTAACGAGTGCCTTGGGTGTGGTCTTTAAGGTTGGACTTCAAGATCCGCCTAAGGTCAGTTTAGCTGATCTGGGTAAGTACAGTGCACTCTTATTTCAAGGTGATTTTAGTAGCTTGTTTTCTTTGAAATTCCTCTTGGCAGTTTTTTCGATGTCGATGATCTTGATCTTCGAATCGATGGGGATCTTAGAAGGTTTATTACCAGATGCGAAGAAATTTAAAAAGACGTTTGAAGCTAGCTCGGTAGCGACATTTTGTTCAGGCTTCTTAGGCACAAGTCCGACCGTTGCCGCAGCTGAAAGTGCCGCCGGGATCGAATCTGGTGGCAAGACGGGCTTGATGACGCTCGTCAGTGGCGCAATGTTTGTCTTGTCATTATTCTTTATCCCACTGCTCAGCTATGTTCCGCAAGCGGCGATCGCACCGGTGATCATCATTACAGGAGCGATCATGATGCAACAGTTGAAAGCCTTGGATTTTGACGATTTTTCAGAATGGTTCCCGGCCTTTTTGATCATCGTGTTGATCCCGTTGACCGGCTCGATCTCAGTTGGTTTAGCCTTTGGGTTTGCAGCTTATCCATTGGTAAAATTTGCGGCACGTAAAATGGATAAATTAAATCCATTATTATGTTTATTGAGTGTCTTATTTATTTTGCAGTTGATCTGTGAAGCAGTCTTACTATAGTAAAATTAGGTTTTAAGCAGAGCATTCTGTTTAAAACCTTTTTTTATTAAAAAAGTATTGTTTTTAGATGTGAAGACTTGCTATACTTAGGGATGAAAATGGTCTAAATTGAGGGTGGTGAGTTAGGTGAAATTTTTCCAAAAGCTCAGTTGTGTAATGTTGCTTTTGGCATTAGTTATTTGTTTTTATTATCGTAATGGCTTAGTGAGTAAACCGATCGGACATACGGGCGAATTTGCGTTGAAGCATGAACAGGCTGGGTATGCTGTTTCTTTGTATTACCCTAAGATCGATCTAACTAAAGCGCACCAAAAAAATGTCAGCGTCGGTATCATTGACTCAGGGATTTCACCTAAAGTAGGACATGAATTAAATATCGCAGCTGCTTACGATCTTTCGGGGCAAAATGAGCCATTTGATCAGACCGGTCAGGGAACTAAGATCGCGAGTATTATCGGAGCTAAAGATAACCACTATAAAATGATCGGTTTAGCGCCTAATGTTAAACTCTATTCATATAAAGTAGATACCACTAGTCACGCGCTACAAGCCGCTTTGCAACAGGCTTTAAGTGATCGCGTTGAAGTTTTAGATCTCAGTTTTAAAGTCGACCAAATAACGCCACAGATAAAAGCACTGGTAAATAAGTATCTCGCGCAGGGAGGCTTATTTTTTACTGCGGACAAGCGTTTGGGGCAGATAAGAGGAGTTGCCACGGTCGGAACGTTTAACGAGTATTTCGAGCTACTGGACAGGGGGCGGACCTACTATGCTCCAGCTGAACAACTAGCATTGGGAATGGATAATCGGATCCAGAAGGTCACTGGTGATGCGTATAGTACGGCGTTTGTCAGCGGGACGGCTGCCAGTCTGCTGGCGCAAAGAGTAGCACCTGCGCAAGTCAAACAACAACTCGCAGTGTATTTTAGTCCACAGGCGATCGAAAAACACCATAATATCAGTCATGTGATCGCTAAAACTTTTAACAAAAGTGATATATATCTGGGTATTTCCCTGGTTATTTTGACTTTGATAACAGCTGGCCTAGCCTGGATGTTGGCCATCAGACGGCGTAAGAACAAGTATTTGCTAGGGGTAAGTATCAATACTTTGTTGCTTTTGATCTTAGCGTATTTGTTGGTGCCGATCCAAGCCAATGATCAGACGATGAAATATTGGATCTTAGGCTTATTAGTGATCTTTACGCTCTTTCAGTTGTATTTTAGTTGGCGTTTAGATATGGCAAAGCCTTTTAGACTGAATCGCCTATTCAATCTGAGTTATAATATCTTTTTACTAGTCTTTTCGCTTTGGCTGATCATGTTTGTGATGTTAGGCTATGCGGGCAGTACGCATTTTTAGATAAATAAACGCGGGACCCACGATGGATGGATCCCGCGTTTATTTATTTAGCGCTGACCGGCTTATTTTTGCGCTAAAGTTTGCAGTTTATCGAACAATTCATTAGCTTTTTCACTCAATTTTGGGGTTGAATGTTTGATGACTGGCGCCATATTGGTGAATTTATGTAATTCAGCTTTAAAGGCTTCGTCGGAACTGTTCTTAAAGGCTGTAACGGTCTCTTCGATGTATTCGGTAAATTTGGTACCGGGTTGGGTCTGTTTGAGTTCGGTAACGAATTTTTCTAAAGTTGCGACGATATTTTCTTTTGTACTCATAATAGATTGCCACCTTTACTATGAATTTTATTTACACTTAGGAGAATACGCTTACATAAAAATGAATGCAACAAAAAAAGACCGCAAAACTCGGTCTTTTTTAGCTAATAAGTTTCACTATCTAAGTAGTGGTTGTAGTATTCGACTTTGACATCATCGTCAGTCACAGTCAATTTTGTGACAGCACCGTTTTTAGGACCTAATTTTTCAGCGCCTAGATCAGGGGCAAAATGATCGACAATACTTCTGATCGTGATGCTGTGGCTGACTAAGAGCACTTTTTGACCGTCCGCTGTATTTTTACGTAGGTGCTCAAAACCGGCATTGATTCGGGCCCAATACTGTTCATCATTTTCGGCATCCTTGAAAGGATCGGTCTCATGCAAGAGATCGCGCGTTTTTCCTAGGTTATATTTTTCTAAAATATCGTTATATGTGCGACAACCGTGTAATGCTCCGACCATGAGCCAAGTTTGAGCTGCGTCGTTACCTTCGAAATAGCCAAAGCTTTGTTCGCGGAAGTTTTTGAGCTCACTTGGCACGATATCTTGGGAGTGTTGGTTATTTTCTAAGATGAAATGGCAGGTACGCATGGCACGTGTCGTATCGGAATGATAAGCTTTGTCGAACTTGATGTCGGCTAAATGCTTACCCGCACTTTTGGCATCGTTGACCCCTTTTTGCGTTAAAGGTGAGTCACACCAGCCTTGGAGACGGTTATAACTATTCAAGATCGTTTGCCCATGGCGCACCATATAAAGTGTAAATGACATTGTAATATTCCTCACTGTTTTTTCGATACTTTAAATAATAACATGTACAGACTAGCTTTTAAAGCGTTGCTACGGGTATAATTAGGCTAGAGTAAAAAATGAGCGTAATCTTAGAAAGGAAATTACATTTGAAAAAGACACGACATATCAAGCTTTTTTCGCATAACGACTTAGACGGATTTGGAGCTCCCGTCTTGATCACGACGCTAGCGCCTTACCTTTTTAAGGACGTTGAATTTGACCTAACGACTTGTTCGGCAGGCAATCTTGATCGCGAATTATCCTATTGGTTCCGACAACCCGATATTTCTCGCTTTACCGATGTCTACATTATGGATATGACACCGGATAGCGATTATTCGTTCCAACAGCTCAAGCAACGCTTCGCTAATCATTGGTTGATCTTTGACCATCATGAAAGCGAAGAAGAATTACGGAACAACTATGCGCTAAACTGCATCAAACCACTAGATGAGGGAAAAAATCCGAGTGCGGTCAGCTTGGTCTATGATTGGTTGAGCCAAAAGCCTGATTTTATGAAGATCCCGGAAAAGAAACGGGCGCAAGTGGCGGAATTGGTAGAGTTGATCCGGGCGTATGATACTTGGGATTGGCAAAATGATCCATTGATGTCGGTCGAAGAAAGACAAGCAGCTGATGAATTGAATCAACTATTTTGGTTCTATCCGTTGAGTAAATCGTGCAATTTTGTCGAAAGTGTCTTTGCTACAGGCTGGGAAGATTACCGGCAAGCAAACGAACTGTTGATCCACACCTTAGCTGGCAGACGGACGCGTTATTTGGAAAAACACCTTAAAAATGTTGAGACCTGTGAGTTGGATGGGCACAGCTTTGGCGTTGTCTATGCCAGTGATTATAAGTCGGAGATCGCGCATGCGTTGTTGAAACGTTACGATGTCGATGCAGCCTTAGTGATCGATGGCCACAGTGTTTCTTTACGCTCTAATGGACGGCTCGATGTGGCTAAATTTGCCGCTGAATATTTTGGTGGTGGTGGGCATGCCGATTCCGCTGGTGGAAAATTAGAAGTTGAACCCCTTAAAGTTGCCGAACAAGCGGTGATCGAATCGATGCGCCAACGCTCCACGCTAAATGCTGATGTTGCTAAACAAAATAATAGTGATAAAGCTTCATTAGCTGATCAACTCGATCCAGAAATGGCAGCCAAGCTCGTAGCCTTATTTGGAAATGCTGATTAACTAAATCCTGCTCTGTAAGTGCTAAATCCTGTATTGCACTTGCGGAGCTTTTTTTGTTGCATTAAGCTTAGTGACAAAAAAAGGGGGCTGGGCACATGATCGAGGTCAAACATGCAACGTTACAATACACCACATTTACGCGGGCTCAAGGTGTAAATGGCGTCATCCGTGATTTTTTCAAACGGAGAAAGCAACAAGTCACGGCAGTAGCTGATGTCTCATTTACGATCAGAGAAGGCGAGATGGTCGGCTTGATCGGGCGCAACGGTGCAGGCAAGACGATTCTAGTCAAATTGCTGACGGGGATCTTACCCTTGGCCCAAGGAACGATCGTGATCGACCAGGCGCTCCCTAATGAACGCAGACCCCATTTTTTAAAACAGATCGGGGTCTTATTAGGCCAACGCTCGCAATTGATCTGGGATCTACCACCGATCGATACATACGATATGTTGGCAGCGCTGTATGAACTTGGGGCTGAGCAATACCATGCACGGCTCAACTGGTTGAGTGAACAGCTGGCTGCGACCGACCTGATCTATCTGCCGGTCAGAAAGCTATCTTTAGGACAAATGGTCAAGTGTGAGCTGATCGCGGTTTTGCTACATGAACCCAAGTATCTTTTTTAGATGAACCGACATTGGGCCTTGGTCTAGTGACCCAAAAGGCAATCTACAAGATCTTGCGTGCCGAAAATCAGCAAAATAAGACGACGATCGTGACGACTTCTCACTATGTCAAAGATATGGAACAGCTAGCTGATCGTCTCTTGATCTTAAATCAAGGAGCGCTGATCTTTGATGATGACTGTGATCAGTTAGTGAACAACTTGGTGACTAGAAAACTCTTTGATGTAGAGTATTTGGCTAAAGGACAGATCGTTAAAGTGACTTGGAGTGCAGCTGAACTTTTTTCAAAGGTAGCTGAGCTTGAGCCTGAAAATATTTTAACGATCAAGCAACGTGGGGTCAGCTTAGAAGAACTGATCAGTCAATTGATCGAGGAAGCAAGATGAAGTATGCGGTTATTTTTTGGACGAGTTTAAAAGAAAAAGTGATGTACCGGACAGATCTTTGGTTGCAATACATTTTGCTAGGGTTACAGCTAGTAGTCAATATTTCCGTATGGCAGGCGCTATACACCAATGATGCTCTTATGCTCAAAGGCTATTCGCTCAAACAGTTGAGTCTGTATCTTTTGAGTACTAATCTTTTAGCGTTGTTATTTAGCGTGGCGCCAGCTTTTAGATTGGCCGATCAGATCAAAAGCGGGCGTTTATCAACACTGTTATTGCGCCCAGTTTCCCTATATGGTGAGAGTTTAGTGCATTTTTTAGGGGCGCAAGTGTCGAGTCTATTACTGGAATTAGGTGTGATCGGGTATTTGTTATGGACACTAGAGCTGTCGTTGTGGCGCTTGCTGTGGCTATTAGTTTATTTGGCACTAGCCCTGCTGATGTTTTATGGTTTGATGCTATTATTTGGGATGCTGGCCTTTTGGCTATTGGAATTGTGGCCTCTGCGCGCTTTTGTGACGGCTTGTTATCTTATGCTAGGTGGGCGGTATTTTCCACTGAGCAGCTTACCCGAAGCGATATTTAGGTTTCTCCAGTACAATCCTTTTTCGCTGGTGACCGATGTCCCGGCGCGGATCATGACTGGCCAACTAGCGCTAGAGAGATCAAGTAATTACTTTTTAGCTGTGCTTGGGTGGATCATGTTACTGACCATGATCTATAAGTTCACTTTTTTACGGGGAACAAAGCGGTATGAGGGGGTCGAGAGTTGATGCGGATCTTGCAATGTGTTTGGAGTAGAAGTTGGAAACAATTCATGATCTACCGTGCGACGGGATGTTTAACGCTAGCTTTAGCATTAGTATTTTATGGGATCGAATTGTTGACGGGATATATTTACTTTTCAAGTGATGTTACGGTCAAGGGCTGGGATCGCACCGATTATCTGTTGTTGGTGACGACCGCTTCGCTGATCATGGCGTGGTATAATTTCTTCTTTGTTTTGGGGCATGAGCAGTTGAGCGAAAAGATCTTAACTGGGGCATTAGACCAGATATTACTTAGACCGGTAGACCCTTATTGGCTTACAGCGTTTGGAGGGTTTGATATTCCCAGTCTTTTTGACCTGGGCTTTTCCTTAGTGATCGCAAGTTTATTTTTGAGCAAGTATCAGCCAGCGTTTTTCGAGTTAGTATGGTATTTTTTAGCGTGTTTATTAGGTGTTTGTGTCGTTTTTTTATTGAATCAATTGTGTATCGGCTGTGCCTTTTGGATCGTGCGGACCAGCGCCTTGAGTGGGATAGTTGAAGATCTAGTCGGGATCTTTAGTCGTACCCGCGCATTTTTCCCAGTGAGCCTGCAGATCATTTTTACTTGGCTCATTCCCATCCTTACAGTGATCAATTTGCCGATTTTATTGCTCAAAAGGCATGCTGGACTAACAAGTTTATCTCTATTAGCTGGACTGACGTTGTTTTTGTACATTGTTTCACGGTGGCAGTGGAAATTAGGTTTGAAGCGGTATTTTTCAGCGGCTTAGAAAAATTCATTCAAAACATTTTTACCCACGGGGATGATTTTGCGTTAAAATTACGCTAAAGGGGGAATGAAAAATGGAGGTTATGTATTTTGTGCCAGCATTGTCGTTAGATGCAAATGCTAAATTAAAGGATTATCTGTCGAAGGTTCCTTGTTGTGACGAACTTCAGGCGTTAGAGAAGATGTCAGCTCAAGTCTGGATCGTAGTTTTGACCCAGAAGTTGTGCCAACAGACTTTGGCGACCTGTAAGTTGCGCCAGCAGTTGAATCCAGGTCAGAAATTTATTTTCTTAGTTGATCAAAAAGAGCTTTGCTTTTGGATGTATCGCTATCAATTACAGGCAACTGCAGTTATTTTTTGTTATGCCCAAACGTGGTATCAAGAATTGATGGCCGCCTTGCAGGAGCTTGAAAAAGCTACGGATCTTTGTTTTAAATGTCGGGGAAAGATCATCAAGGTCGAACTTGAATAGATCTGTTATGTGGAGTCGCATTGCTCTAACACGCATGCTGCTGTTTTGTGGCTCGTAGATAAACAAACGATCCAAGTACCTAAGAATTTGCATGTTTTGGAAAAAGAAAATCCGCGTCTCTGGCGAAGTCATCAGAGTTATCTTCTTAACCCGGGAAATGTCTACATGTTAGATAAGTTGAACGCGACTGCGACATTTGTTAACGGACTGAAATGCCCAGTCTCACGGCAAAAATTCAAGATACTAGCCGAACGTTTTGCGTAAACCACTCAATTCTTAACACAATAATAGCTAAGAAAAAGAACAACTACGATCTTTTCTTGGCTATTATTGTGTGGAGCTATTGATCGGGGTGACTGAGCAGTTGGAGTGTGGCAATGAAGACACAGCTCATAAAGACCAGTTGATCTCTTGCATAGAATGTGAGCATAGCATAGATCGCAAAGGCCAGAATACATCCTTTGAAAAACTTTGGCCATGCGAAGGTCCACTTATGTTGCCTATACTCTAGACCACACAGCATACTGATGGTAAGCGTTGATAGGACTGGAGATAGCCAAGATGAGACTGGATCAAGGCTAGCCCAAGTGCTAATGAACGTTAAGCAGACATAGCAGTTAGCTTTGCCCCACCAAGAGATGCTGGCTTTTTTCAAAACTGACATTGCTATTCACCGACCCTCATCAAAATAATTTTAGGGACTGCTTATGCGAACTATTTGAGCTTAGCGAGTTTATCGAATAGCCGGCAAGTGATCACAAAGGCAAAAAGTACCATAACTTCTCTGTCGGCTAGGTAATAAAAACACATGGCATAGACGGCAGTCGCGAGGATGATCCCTTCTAAGAATTCGAGCTGCGAAAAAAATAATTTATTGTTTTTACATTCTAGGCTGGATAAACCGCTAAAAACAAGAACTAGTAAGCCAGGTTCTAACCAAGATGAAAATGTGTTTAAGCTAGCTAAAAAGCTAACAAGTGATAAGCAAGCATAATCGCCACTTTTGATCCATACAGAAGTAGTAACTTTTTTAAAACCAACATGTATATTCACCGACCTTTACCTAAAAATTAGCGATTTAACGTCGCTTTTTACGTCTTTTTTTAGGAGTATAATTGGCATATGCAGCGAGTGAACCAAGAAATGCACCAGCACCTAAGGCAGTAAAGAAAGTTCCTGCATTTCCGGAATTCTCTTCATCGGAGATTGGTCTGGAACCGCCAATCGAGGTTTGAAGTTCAGCGATTGATAAAATTGGAAAATTTAATTTACTTACCATATCGTTTCTTCTCCTTTCGATGTTCATAATAGTAAGCAACAGCGAATTCTGTTGCAAATCCCACAGACCCCACAACCCAATCACCGCGGATCTTAGGGGAAATTGTTGCCCCACCTGAAATTGATTCGAGTTCATTTTCGGGTAAAGCTGTATATTCTGCTAAATTTTTCATATACCATACCTCCAATGTTTTTTAGGAAAGAGCGATCTTTCCTTGCACCTAAAGATAAACTCCTTACTAACTAAAATCAATTGGGTTACAGGATTTTGCCTACTGGTAGCAGGATTTTTTCAAAATAGAGAATGTTACATACGATACTAGTTTTTTCATGTTGCTTTACATAACAAGTTTGGAATTTTGGTAGGTTGTTGTTGAGTAGTGTAAATGTTTTATCCTAGACTAGAGAATGCAGGAAACATCTTAGCTAGTTTTTGAATTAAGGTCAGTGGAAAAATATACAATTTGCTTGTGCTTAATAGAAATAAAGCATATAGCGAACCAAGAAAAGAATTATATTATGCAGTTAATGATAAATTTAACTTGTAGATTTAGACCTATATATTTTATTTTACTCAAATTGGATACAAGAACACCCAAATACGACGATTTTCGCGGTTTGCCCCATTTTTGCGTTATCTTAATATTGTGAAAATTAAGAAATTTAGGAGGATCGTGATGAAAAAGCATAAAAAACGTAATGTGTTCATCTTGTGTAGTGTACTCGTAGTATTAGGTCTAGTTGCTTATCTGGCTTTGAGTGGTAACGATAACGGGGATGGCTTTATGCAAGGAATCAGAGATGGTATGAGAGAGGCGCAGAACCAAAAATAGCAATATATCTTCTTTGTTGTACGAGAGGGCGATAAAAATGAAAAAACATAAGCTAACTATTTTAGGTGGCGTATTATTATTGTTGGTCGTTGGGGCCCTTTTTCTATCTGGACTCTTGCATTTAGATGACATAACACATGGCTTTGAACGGGGCTTTCAAAGCGAACAGACAAAGTAAAAAGCACGACCGAGGTCAACTCGGTCGTGCTTTGGTGTTAACGGGGCATAAGGTTTTTAACCCGGGTTATTTTGCGGGTTTATTATCGAATAAAACGTGATCAGTGGTCGTGACATACCGTGCGCCCATGGGAACCTCATACATGGGATTCTTATCCTTGTCGACAAATAACTTCAGATCAGCGAGTTGTTGCATCGCTTGTTTGACCTTTTCCGTGTCAAGATCGGTATCGACAAAGTTTAGCTGCATGTGGTGTGTCGCATGCTTAGCAGTGGATAAGAAGATGAGATCTAATTTTTTCATAATGTGTTACCTCCGTGCTTAATTAGTGTGGCTTGTGGTCATGACATAAACTTCTTTTAGCTGTTCGCCAGTCAACATAGCGATGAGTTGTCCAAATTGATGGAGTTGATCGGGAGTTGCACCTTGGATCACATTGTTAAAGGAACGTTGTCGTGTTGTCCCGTCCTTTTTTACAAGTTTTACGCGAATTGCATTTTTGTCCCAGATTGCTTCAGTCATTGGTTAGTCCTCCTTAGATTTATTCTGTAAGTCGATCGCCCTTACACTACTAATAACGAAATGAGTTGCTGATATGTAACCCTAAAAAATAATTTTTTTGAAAAATGACCACTTACTGAAAAATAGGACCATTTACTGTTTGGAGATACTTTTTCAACTTTTTTGATAGCATGATCGGATTATAGAAAGGAGCTAAAAGATACGTAAGAAAGAATTTAAGGTGTTGGACAAAGATGTAAAATGCTCTATCGTTGATGGTGGAATTTAAATCACCGATACTTTAGGATTTGAAGTGTTAGGGAGGAATAACAATGGAAAAGAAAAGGGTCTAAAAGCAAAATTTGCGCTTGTCGGGATCATTGTGTTGGGAATTATTGTTGGTTTTTCATTGTGGACACATCGGGCAGATAATATCAATATACATAAAAAAAGACAAACACTCATTAAATAAAATAAGGTTTGTCTTCGATCTGGGCAGTACTACATGTGCTGCTTTTTTTTTGCGTGTACATATTTGTCATAAAAAAGACCACATCTGATAAATACCATTTCTGCGCCAAAGATAAGTTATACTTACAGTGAGGTGGTACAGATGATCGAATTCAAAGGTGTAACTAAAAAATATGATAATGTGATCGCTTTGAATAATTTGAACTTGGTGATCCCAGCGGGAAAGATCTTTGGCTTTTTAGGCCATAATGGAGCGGGAAAATCAACGACCATAAAGAGCTTAGTCTCGATCTTAAATCCAGATGCGGGGCAGATCATAGTTGATGGGAAAGATTTGGCCGAGCAACGCTTTTTGGTCAAGAAAATGATCGGCTATGTTCCCGATTCACCCGATATCTTTTTACAGCTAACGGCAGCTGAATACTGGGACATGCTAGCGGCTGCTTATGAGATCAAGGCAAGTGAAAAGGCTACTAGGATCAAAGAATTAGCTGGCTCATTTGGGATCTTAGAACGCCAAGATGAAGTCATGGAGAGCTATTCACACGGGATGCGCCAAAAAGCAATCATCGTGGGAGCTTTATTATCTGAGCCAGATATCTGGGTCTTAGATGAACCACTACAAGGACTAGACCCGCAAGCTGCTTATGATCTAAAAGAGATGATGAAAAAGCACGTTGCGAAGGGAAAGACGGTGATCTTTTCAACACATATCTTAGATACGGCTCAACAATTGTGTGATGAACTAGCAATCTTGAAGAAGGGTTCACTGATCTACAATGGTACCGTGGCGGAACTGTTAGCCAAAGAACCAGGGAAATCTTTAGAACAGATCTATCTAGAGTTAGCCGGCCGGAAAGAGGGTGAATGAGATGATCGATCTGCATCGGTTATGGGCTTTGATCAAGGTAAGTCTGATCTACCGTCAACCTGAACTGACGCTAAGAGAGCGGAAGAATCACAAGAGTGGGGACCAACTGATCAAGAAGTTTTTATTGATGGATCTAGGTAGTGGGGCCCTATTAGCTGTCGTCTTTGGGTGGATATTTTTAGCAAGTGACTTTATACGATCGCCGGGACTATTTACGCTGATGGTCGTGTGGTTTGGAGTGGTCACTATTTCCCAGGAAATAATGTTTATTTACAACATCTTTTTTGATAGTCGCGATCTGAATGCTTATTTGCCGTTACCATTTAAGATGAGTGAGCTTTTTTTGGCAAAAATGCTGACGGTATTTTGGTCGACACTACCAGTAACTTTGCCACTTTATGTCATGATGTTATTGACTGCTTGGCAAGCACAAGGCTTCTTTTGGTTAAGAGTCTTGGCTGCGAGTTTAGCGTATCTTTTATTAGTTATTTTGTTGTGCCTTTTGGGAAATTTACTCGTCTTTTCTTTGACTAGAAGTAAATTCTTTCAGCACCACAAAAAGATCATTACTTTTGTCTTGTTGGGATTTTCAATGGTGATAATCGTATTTAGCTATGCTCTTTTCAAAGATGTCTTTAAAGTAGCTGAACATGTCAAAGTGATAGCGATAGCATTACCATTTTACAAATTGATCGTGATGCCAAGTTGGCAAGCGGTGATCTTTAGTTTACTAGAGATATTAGGTGTTATCGGAATCTTGGGCTGGGGCTTGAGTAAGCTCTTCTTGAGGGATCTAAATGCTCAATTGATGAGTGATAAAGTTACTAAAGTCGTCAAAAAGCACCATGAGTTTAATAATTTGGATCGGGTTTTACAGCATTACAATATAAGATTATTGAGTGATCCCACTTTATTATTGCAGGTGATCTTGGGGAGCTTGATGATCCCACTAATGTTTATGTTACCTGGCTTATGGGGACAAAACCTGGCGCTACAAAATATTACGGGGAGATACTATGGGATCTTTTTACTAGTGGGCGTATGTTTAACACCATTAATGTATGGAATAACTTCATTAGGAGCGATCATCATCTCACTAGATCGTGAAAATCTATATTTTATTGAGAGTCTACCACTTAGTTTGAAACGATATCTCAAGAATAAGTTTAAGATCGTCTGTTGGCTACAAATGAGTCTATCATTTGTAGTAGCTGTTAGTTTAGGGATAATCACTCATTTTCCGTGGTGGGGGTGGGTATATTTTTTGATAGGGATCCTAAGTGCAACTTATGTATGTACCATATATTTTTTCGTTAGAGATTGGCGAAAACGATATCTAGAATGGGTCGACATCTCACAACTTTTTACACGCGGTGGCGGACAGATCGTACTATTTTTGCAAGGGGCAGTATTATTATTAGTTGAAGGGATCATTATGGGAATCGCTATTTTCTTGGCTACGGTATTACCTGCTTGGGTAACAAATACTGTAATACCGCTCGTTATTTTAGGGGTAACGATTTGGTGTCATGGGTACTATCGCAAGACTTTTTGGCAACAGATCGAATAAATATGTTAGCCAAAGGACCACTTATGAGTGTTTGCACTATTTTTTGAGTTTTTAGCATAAAATAGTTTTGGAATTATTATAGTTATTATGGGGTGAGTAGCGTGCAGGGGATCTTGGATTCGATCGCAGAATTTTTTTGGTTCACGGTAGGAACAGGGGTAGGAATATTTTGGACTCTGTGGTATTGGATGGATAAATATATTCTGAATCTTAAAGTATTAGTAGCAATATTTGTAGCTATCTTATTATTTTGGATCAATCTTGAAATGGGCATTTCATTTGTATTGGTCGTATTTTGTGCCATGATTATTGATCTAACAAGAGCATAGGCTAGCCTGTGCTTTTTTAATAGGGCTTTTCCCCTTATAGACCCAAATAGCTCGAATAATTAGGTATATCATGATTCCGACGAGGATCAATAATAGAAGCGAATAGCAAATTTCGGTAACTATATCCCTTGGGGTAGTTACTAGTCGATAAACGCCAAGCGCCAAGCGCTATTGCTAAGAGAACTTGTACCATGACGTAGAAATAGCCTAAAAGATAAAAAATTTTAGATGCAAGCAACTTCTTGAGCCTCACTAGTGTCCGATGAAATAGAATAACAGCGAGGGCCCAAATAACTAATAACAGAGAATTGATGATAAAGGATAAACGAAAAATTACTTTTGTCATCGTCAACGTCAAAAAAGCTAAGAGTATTAAACTTAGTAATGAAGCAAAGAAATAATATTTTTTCATATTGAGCACCTTCGATCCTTCCTAATAAAGGATAGCATCAATATGCTGGTGCTAACTGAAAGTATCATAACTGGGCTATTTTTACTCATATTCGGGAAGCAAAGACGAGCTCAACTGAAATGTGTTAGTATGGCAACTTTTTTCGAGTATTTGAGTATAGTCCAAATATTGTCTTATGTTAAGATGAAATCAAGAATTTTGATGATAGAAGGGATCGGATATGCTGTATCGATGGGGCTTTAGCCTGATCGCAACGATTATTGAATATAGTGCGATCTACCTTTTGATCAAGCCTAACAAGAGTCGGTCACAGACGGTGCTTTTTATCGCAGTTACTTTGCCACTCCTGGTCAGTTTAGATCAAGCGGGGATCGTTGGGAAATACTGTTCCTTGGCGTTAGAAATGCTCGCATTTTACTTCTTTTATCGGACCAAACCACGTAATTATGCACTACTAGGGCGATTAGTGCTGGCAAATTGCCTAATATTCATTGCAGTTTTAGCAAGTGATATTCTCTGGCGTTATTATTCTGCAATTTATTTTGCTTTAGGGCATTTAGCAGTTGAGGCGTTGTGTGGTGCGATCTTTGTTTACATAGGAGTGCATCTTAAAGTTGATAGTGAGCTGGATAGCGAGACCGGAAAACCCTTCTTTTTGCTTATTTGCTACATGGGGCTTGCTTTGAACTCGTTTCTTTTTATCCGGGATGTGAGTTAAAGTAAGTTTGTGACGGGGATCTTATTTGGTTTTACCGTGATCCAGTTGATTTTTGTCGGGATCATTTACTCTTTGATCAAACAGTATCAGCATAAAAAAGACCTCGAAGAACAGCGGCGCGATCTGGAAGCCTATATGCGTGAATTAGAGCTAAATCAGCGTAAGTTGCGCAAATTCAAGCATGATTATCAAAATATGTTGCTCAGTCTAGAAGAAAGCATTCGGGCGGGCAAGAGTGCACAAGCTTTACAGCAGTTAGCTAAATATTCGCAAAAAAATTTTACGGATAAACTTTTGTGGCGTTTTAATGATGTAGATAATATCAGAGATCTACAGTTAAAGAGTATCTTTATCAATAAGTTAAACATTTTATTCAGCTATGATATCAAAGTCGATTTTGAATGTCGGCAAGAGATCAAGACGCCTGCGCATTTAGATACCTTTGATCTAGTGCGGATCATCGGGATCGTTTTAGATAATGCGATCGAAGAAAGTCGTCTTTTAGGGGCAAGTGCTTATGTCCAAATGGCACTCTATCAGACAGAGGGCGTGTTAGAGATCATGCTGAAAAATCGTTGCCGACATGAAAAAGTTGAATTAGCTCAGATCGAAAATGCGGGCTATTCGACTAAAGCCGGACATTATGGGGTGGGACTTACGACTGTGCGTGAGATCGTATCAGACTACAACAATATTTTTATCGAGTATACGTCAGCCAAGCATGAATTTACCTTTGAGATGAAGGTCGTTTTGGAAGAAAGGTGAGAGAGATGAAACATCAAGTGCTCGTATGTGATGATGAATTAGCGCAAGCCCAAGGCCTAGCCGAGATGCTTGAGCGGGCGATCGTGATCCAAGATGATGAGCGACAGGGGAAACTAGGATTTTTAGGGTACTACACCTCATATGCTGCGACGCTACAAGCGGTCACCGACCATCAAGTGACGGGAGGAATCTATTTTTTAGATATCGAACTTTCGCCTAAACAGTATGATAGGATAGGTTTGGATCTAGCCGAAGCGATCAAACGACAAGATCCTAAAGCGCAGATCATTTTTGTAACAACGCATGATGAATTGGCACTAATGACTTTCCATCGGCGGATCGGTGCTTTGGATTATATCATCAAAGATTCGACGCGCTCGGAATTTCAAGGTCGAATAACAGAGGCCTTGGCCTTAGCTTTAGAAAATATCGCTACAAGTCATACAGCACAAAAATACACCTTTACCTATAAGATCGGCCACAAGATATATAACGAAAATATTGATGATGTCGTCTGCATCGTAACGACTGAGCGCCCACATCGACTGCGCCTCTATAAAGTTGATGGGATCGCTGAATTTAATGGCAATTTAAAGGAGCTAGTCGAGCAATCCGAGTTTTTACATCCGATCTCACAATCGTGTATCGTCAACGCCAAAAATATCAAGTCGATCGATCTTAAGGAAAGAAAGATCCTGTTTGTTAACGGTGAGTTCGAGTATTTTCCACGTCGTTCGCTCAAGCAAGTCAAGCACTTGATCGATGAACTGGGAAAGATACAATGAATAACATTAGGGACCAAATTTTTTTAAACAAATAATTATTTTTGGCGTATACTAGAGCTGGGAAGTGAGCAAAATGCAAGCTAAATTACACGGAAAAACAGTGGAAGTTTGGCAAGTAAGTCGGACTAATGAACAGCCCCAATGGGTCAAAGAAGCTTTTGCTAAGCATTATTTGACTTGGGTCGGTAAGCGTTTACGCATCGTGATGCCAGCGCTAGATACTTCGACTATGGTAAACCTAAAGTTGGAGATGATCGGGACTTTAGGTGGTGGCTTTTGCGGTTATACGATGTATGTCATGGCCGACTAAGGTGACTATTTAGATGTGACCGACCATCGTGTTGTCAGTGAACAGCAATTTTTACGGAAATATCAAGTGGACTAATAAGTATGTGATAATGCGGTTAGTGCCGTATGAATAACGCGGGCTCCACCATATCTTGGTGGGGCCCGCGTTTGCTTTATCGCTTATTCTTTATTTGTACTTCTTTGCACTGTGAAGTCGTGCTGCGAAAATCTGAGCCTAGCGTATAGCTACGGATAGTCAATGATGCTAAGCCCGCATCATCGCCTATCCTAGGCTATCCGTACGGCTCATCCCGATTTTCTCCGCACTGTGTAAAGTCGTGCTGCGAATTGCAGCTCCTAGGAAATAACCCCATCACAACTCCGAGGCAAAAAGCGCCTCAAAGTTGCGCTGCAGTTATTTCTACGGAGCTAAGCGCAATTCTTCGCACTGTGTATTTATAGCATGATCCCGACGGTGTAGTGGATGATCATAGTGATGATCCCTACTATCAAGTTGCGTAGGATAGCAGTCTTGACCATGCCATTGCCCAATTTAGCACTTAAATAGCCGGTCAGTGCGACTGAGACACAGACCGCTAAGATCGTGGCCGGCCATTGATATTGAACTGGACTCAAAGTCATGGCTGCTAACGGGAAGATCCCACCGATCGAAGCCGAGACTAAAGACGAGAGAGCCGCATTCCACGGATTCATATATTGCCCGAGATTTAGGTTGTATTTGATGCTGATGATGGTCTCAAGTGGCTTTTTTGACATCAGATCTTGGGCGATCAAAGCAGCAGTTTGTTCGCTTACGCCCCGTTCAACGTAAAACATTTTGACAGTTGCTAATTCACTTGAAAAATCAGTCTTTAATAATTGCTTTTCTTTAGCGACTGCCGCTTTTTCGGCATCTTTTTGCGTGCTGACCGAAGCGTACTCGCCAGCTGCCATCGAAAAAGCACAGGCTAGTAGATCAGAAAGCCCCGCGATAAAGATCGTAAATTGATCAGTCGTTGCCACCGCCACACTGAACAATACGCCGACCACGGTCAAGATCCCATCATTTGAGCCTAAGACCCCAGCCCGTAAGGTATTGAGCCGTTCACTCATTGAACTTGTCTTTTTCATCTGCGTCTACCCCCCAATAATTTTCCCGATCAAATATGTAACTGCCATCGTCAGTGTCCCCGAGATGACGTTGCGGATGATACCTTGCTTTTTATCAGCCTTACTTAAAATAGCTGCGCCCCAGCCAGTCAAAGTTAAAGCGATCAAAACAGCGATGAAGGTCGCAATGATCTTGATCTTTTCGGGAAACAGCGTGATCGCAAGCATCGGCAATAATGAACCAGTTGGAAATGAGACCATTGAAGCGATCGCTGCGGCATACGGGTCGATGATCTCATTGATATTTAAGCCATAGCGTTCGCGAACTGTGGTCACGAGTGGATCTTTTTGCATCATTTCTTCCGTTGCTTTTTGTGCTAGATCGGGTCTGATCCCTTGAGCTAAATATTTTTGTTTGACCATTTCAAATTCATGCTCATAGTTCAATTTTAAGCGTGCTTTTTCCTCAGCGACGGCTTGCTTTTCAGAGTCTTTTTGCGTACTAACTGAAACATATTCGCCCATTGCCATCGAAACGGTCCCCGCTAGCATTCCGGCGATCCCTGAGATAAAGATCCCATAGTTACTGGCAGAAGCCCCAGCTACCCCGACAACGATCCCAGCAACTGAGATGATCCCATCATTTGCACCCATGACACTCGCACGTAAAATATTGACGCGCTGAGCTAAAGTCAATTTACTATCCATAATTGATAACCTCTTTTTTTAGAATGATTCTAAACTATATTCTACCGTAGAATTTAAATTTGTAAACAAAAAATTTAAGTTACCCAAAAATATTTCATCTGTATACCTATAATTATAGATCTAATGCTAATCTTTGTCTTAAGTTAACAATTTTGAGATAATTAAGAAGAGACAGTATCAGGCAAAGGGGGCAATGAAAATGAACAGGATAGGTAAATTGATCGTAAGTCTGTTGGTTGGTCTAGGCTTATTCTTCACTGCGAGTAGTACGGCTTTAGCAGATGGTGATTATCAAATAACTGACTATGATGCAACGGCAATTGTACGTGAAGGTGGCGAAATATTTTTTACCCAACGAATAACCTATGAATTTGATGGCGATTTTAATGGGGTATATTACGACCAAAACCTGACTAAAGTTACTGATGTCAGTGGAATTGAGGTCTCGATCACCCAGAATGGTCAAACGACTCAGTTGACTGAGAGCTCAACAGGGGAGAACAATACATTTACGCAAACAAAGACGGCAGATAATTTAAAGCTCAAAGTCTATCATAAAGTCAGTGATGATAAGTTGACGGTGAACTATCACTATGTTTTGAGTGGCTTGATCACGAACTATCAAGATACGGCTGAGTTGAATTGGAAGATCCTCGGTGCTGGTTGGGATGTGCGCTTGCATAATGTCAAGGTGACGGTGCAATTGCCCCAAGCTCCGATCAATGATCTGCAAGCTTGGACGCATGGTCCTTTGACCGGCTATACCGATGTTGATCGCAAGCAGGGTAAAGTGACGCTGACACTTGATGAACTTGATACCGATGAGATGTTGGAGACACATATGCTTTTCCCGACCTCGGTCACACCTATTAATCCGCAAGTGTCTAACGAAAAGGCAAAAGAAAGGGTCCAGCAAGCCGAGGCTAAGTTGGCTAATGAAGCTAATCAAAAACGTAAAGCTGAGGAAAAAAAGGCACGAATCATCAAAAATATTTTCAGTGGGCTTGTGTTCACCCTTTCACTAGGCTTTATCGGGATCTTGGTGGCAAACCCGGGAAATAAAAAGACCAAATTACCGCCACTTAAGCATAGTTATGAGATCCCTAAGTATGCGCCTGAAGTAGCTTTTGCGGTATTAAACCAAATGCAGCCGAATAATCAAGCATTCAGTGCACATTTATTGGAGCTTGCGGGTCAAGGAAAGTTGGAGATCGTTGAAGCTTCAGGCAAAGAAAATTATGTGATCAAGTTGAAGGATAAGGCAATTTTAGAAGATAGCTTATTGCGTTTTCTCTTTAAGAATATCGGAAATGGGACTGAATTTGATCTAAAGACCCTTAAGCAGGTAAAAAACAAGCGCAGTAAAGCCAAGGCGCTTAGTAAAAAATTTGAGCAATGGGCTAAGCGGGTAAAACGTCAAGCTGATGCCTATAACTATATCGATAAAAAGACGCATACTTGGTGTATTACTGTTATGCTAGGTGCTTTTGTCAACTTAGGGATCTTATTGTTATTGGGAGTTATCTTTAGTGGAACGATCAGATGGGTCTGTTTAGGTTTAGGGATCGTGATCATTTTATTGAGTGCCAAGTATTTGATGACGCACTCGGGTTATACGCCAACGGGAGACAGAGAGATCTATGAATTACGGTGTTTCAGATCGATGTTAAAAGATGTTGGGCGTTTTGATCTGCGCGAAGTAGGCGACATTGTTTTATGGGAGCAGATCATGCCGTATGCAGTTGCATTTGGATTAGCGAAGAAGGTCATCAAGGCCTTGAAAGCCGAGTTTAGTGTAGCTGAATTAGAGACTGGTTTTGGTATTTACTATGCATTGTATTTTGCAGGTAGTTGGAATGACAGTTTCACCTCAAGTTTTGAACAAAGTATTGCGGCAGCCAATGTTGATTCATCGTCTAGTGGTAGTTCAGGTGGTTTCTCCGGTGGTAGTTCCGGTGGCGGTGGCGGCGGAACCGGCGGTGCATTCTAAGGCAGAGTGTGAGGCAAAGCGTTTAGCGCCGTAGAAATAACGGTATCCCAGCCATGAGGCGTATTTTGCCTCATGGCTGGGACATTGTTATTTCCTAGGAGCTGCTTTGCCGAACACGTTTCGATTCTAGTGCAGTGCTAAGAAATCTTAAGGTTTTCTTAGCACTGCTTTATTATTAATTTAAGTAAAAAAACGGATAATGATAATCAGGAATTATTGTAGCAGTTGTTCTTTGCTTAGTCAGAAAGAAAGCGTTATACTGATTAAGTAAAGTCATATTTTTAAAAGAGTATACTTTATGGAGGGCTTATGAAACAAACATTATATTTAATGCGACACGGTGAAACATTATTCAACCAATTGGGTAAGATCGAAGGTTGGAGTGATTCACCACTTACTGAAAACGGTATCAAGCAGGCCAAGCGAGCAAGCGAATATTTTAAAGAAGTCGATCTTTCGGCGACTTATTGTTCAGCTTCTGAGTGCTGTTGTGATACTTTGCGTCAAGTTACGTCATTACCATATATGCGTCTAAAGGGATTGAAGGAACAAAACTTCGGTCTGCTTGAAGGTGAGCATAATTACCTACAACACTTGCGCCCGTATGGTGATCTTTTTGTTAAGTACGGTGGCGAAAGTGATTTTGAAGTTCAAGATCGGATCGTTACGACCTGTACTGAATTGATGCACCGTTCCAGCGGTCACACCGTTTTGGCAGTCACACATGCTAATGCGTGTTTACAATTTATCAAACGCTGGGATGACCAGCTCGAGCTCTCCAATATCCCAAATGGGGCGATCTTTAAATATGGCTTCGATAAAGAAAATGATACGTTTGAACTGTTAGAACAGGTAGAGTTGACGGTTTAGACAAGAAAGGGTGAGCTGATTGGCTTTTAAGAAAGATTTTTTGTGGGGTGGCGCAACGGCTGCCAACCAATATGAAGGTGGCTTTGCTGAAGATGGTAAAGGTCTAAATGCGGTCGATGTTTTAACGAACGGCTCAGCAACTGAACCACGTAAAGTTACGTGGAAAAGATCTGACGGCACGACGGGAGCAACTCCACTTGAATGGGGGAGCGATTTTGAACTGCCAGTAGGTGCAAAACCAGCGTTAGTCGACGGGTATTACTATCCAAGTCATACAGCGACAGATTTTTATCATCACTATGAAGAAGACCTTAAATTGATGGCAGAGATGGGATTTAAGTGTTATCGGCTCTCACTCAATTGGTCACGGATCTTTCCAAATGGCGATGAAGAAACGCCAAATGAAGCTGGGCTAGTCTTTTATGATAAGATCTTTGACCTATGCAAACAGTATGGGATGGAACCGCTGGTAACTCTTTCGCACTACGAGACGCCTCTTGGTCTGATCAATGACTATGGTGGCTGGAAAAATCGCAAGTTGATCAAGTTCTTTGAAAATTATGTGCGAACTGTCTTCACACACTATAAAGGCAAAGTGAAGTATTGGTTGACCTTTAATGAGATCAATGCCGTTGATCTAGCCCCATATATGGGAGCAGGCTTGTTGGATTCGAGTTTGCAAAGCCGGGCGCAAGCTGCGCATGATCAATTTGTCGCTAGTGCTTTGGCAGTCAAGCTAGCCCATGAGATCGATGAAAATATGCAGGTCGGCATGATGTTAGCTTATCAGCCGGTATATCCGTATACTTGTGATCCCGCCGATCAGATCAAAGTTATGGAATACAACCAAAAGATGCTTTTCTATGCTGATGTTCAAGCCGGTGGCCGCTATCCTGACTATAAATTAAAAGAATATGAACGTGAAGGTATCAAGCTTGATATTGCGCCAGAAGATCATGCTTTGCTCAAAGACTATCCGGTCGATTTTGTGAGCTTTTCTTGTTATGGTTCAAATGTCTTGACGACGCATGAACAAGAAGCTGTTGATAGTGGAAATTTAGGGATCAATGGGATCAAAAATCCTTACTTAGAGACCAATGCTTGGGGCTGGGCCACTGATCCTGATTGTTTGCGACTAGCTTTGAACGTTTTGTGGGATCGATACCACAAACCACTTTGGGTCGTGGAAAATGGCCTTGGTTGGAGTGATGAGCTCACAAGTGATGGTAAAGTTCACGATGATTATCGGATCAAATATTTAAATGCAAACATCCAGTCGATGAAAGATGCGGTCGAGCTAGATGGCGTCGATCTTATGGGCTACACGATGTGGGGCTGTATCGACCTTGTGTCCAATGGGACGGGTGAGATGAAGAAGCGCTATGGCTTTGTCTATGTCGATCGTGATGATTTTGGTAATGGTAGCTTGAAGCGGATCCCCAAAGATTCATTTTACTGGTATCAAAAAGTTATTGCTTCAAATGGTGAAGATCTGACGATTTAAGCAATTTTCCGGGTTATTTTTGCTATAATTAAGTGAAAATAGGGAAATGAAGTGATGCAGTGGGCAAACGAGCAAACGAGTTGATGGTAGGTACTTTACCGGATGTAGCTGGCTTTATCCGCGAAATGGCTGCCAGTAAACAGGCGATCTTAGCCAAAGCAGCGCAAAAAAAGCGCCAGTTACAAGCTTTTACCACCGAGGAACAGGGCGATCAACATACTAATTTCAATGCTAAAATGATCGAATTGACCCCTGAACAAAAACAAGCCTACCGAGTTCGTAATCTACAAGTAGATTATCAATTTGCAGTCCGAAAATTACGGCAAGAAATGGGGCTAGATCAGCCACATTTTGCATATAAAGCAGGCTTTAGCTGGGAACGGCTAAAAACGATCGAAGCCGGTGAAGCTTTGCCGACAACAGATGAATTATTGCGGTTAGCTGAGATCAGTGGGCGTTCAGTCCACCTTCGCTTTGATTAGAGTGTGATCCAAAGCGGTCAGCGCCGTACGGATAAGACAGCCTTCACCAGAATGGGCATTTTTGGTGAAAGCTGTCTTATTTGTTATGCGTTGCTTTAGTGAATGAATTTTCATTCGGAATTTAGTTGACTTTTGTCTTGTTGATGGTATTATATTAGATAAAATTTTACCAAAAACGAACGATGGAGGCTGTATTATGACTGAAGTGACCCGTGATTTTACGCATAACTTACCCAAAGCTGAATTGCATGTGCATATCGAAGGGACCTTAGAACCCGAACTAAAACTCAAATTAGCTCAGAAAAATAACATTGATATCGGTCAAAAGACGATCGCTGAAGTAGAGGAGAATTTAAAGTATGATGATCTTGCGTCATTTTTAGCGGTCTACTATCCAGCAATGGAAGTTTTAGTGCACGAAGAGGATTTCTATGAATTGGCAATGGCCTACCTCAAAAAAGCGGCTAAAAATAATGTGCGACATGCTGAAATCTTCTTTGATCCCCAAGCGCATACTAGTCGTGGCGTCAAATTTGAAACAGTCATCAATGGTTTATATCGCGCAACTGTAGATGCACGGGCGTTAAACATTGATGCGCGTTTGATCATGTGTTTCTTGCGCGATCTGTCCCGGGAATCGGCGCGTAAGATTTTACTTGAGGCCTTACCTTACAAGGATAAATTTATTGGGGTCGGCCTCGATTCAGATGAACACAATAACCCACCGATGAAGTTTTTCAATCAGTTCTGTACCGCTCAAGAGCATGGCTTACACGTTACAGCCCACGCCGATGTCGATCAAGTCAACTCATTAGAGCATATTCGTGAATTGTTAGAGGTTATCGGCGTTGAACGGATCGATCACGGAACTAATATTGTTGAGGATCCAGATCTAGTTGAATTTGCCGCTAAACAAGGGGTTGGTTTTACTTCATGTCCACTCTCAAATGACTTTATCGCGTCTGATATGAAGGGCAAAGAAGTGCTCGAATTGTTAGCAAAAGGCGTTAAAGTTTCGATCCATTCTGATGATCCGGCCTATTTTGGAGGCTATATTGGTGATAACTACTACGCACTAGCTCAAAAGTATGACTTAACTAAAGAACAGATCGTGGCCTTAGCTAAGAATTCCTTTGCCGCTTCCTGGATCAGCGAACAACAAAAAGCTTTTTATCTAGCAGAATTAGATGAATATTTAGCAAATAACTAGACAAGGTGAGTAAAATGGGCCAAAAAGTTGATGTGGGGCATGTAAAAGAAGTGATCCATGAATTGTATAATAGCTTAGCTGAACGTCCAGAACAAAGTGCGCGGTTATTGGATATTATAGATGTGTTGGCACAAGTCTATAAGAAGATCGATCAAGAAGAATATCCAGAATATTTGGTGGATCGGCTTGTTAAATACATTTATGCAGTTGGTTTTAACAACAAAATTCGCTTTTTAGGGCAGGACGGGAAACTTCTAGTCGAGCTAAGTGATGTTGCCAAAAAAGCGGGGCTAAATAGTCGCTATCGGGCTGATTATAGCGATAAATCCCAATTCTATGGCTTTTTTGAAGAATTTCCGCGGCGCTGATCCGTGTATATAGTCGTGCATCTCAAAGCAGTGCCTAGCGGATGACCCGCTTGGGGGAGCACTGTGTTTTCTGATTGACAAATCAAAAGTTTAACATTATATTATAGATAATCATTCTTATCTTAATTGATAAAGTAGTCAAAGTGCTTTATCCACATGAGAAGCTTGTCTTGGGGACAAGTTTATTTTGTGTGGAGTAGGCGCTTTTTTTATGCTTAAAGATAAATTTTACGGAGGGAAATAATGGCAAATACAGTGACTGAATTTGATACGATCGCGGCGATCGCTACCCCACCTGGAGAAGGGGCGATCTCGATCGTGCGTTTGAGTGGCGATGATGCAGTGACGATCGCTAACCAAGTATTTAAAGGCAAGGATCTGACTAAAGTTTCTAGTCATACGATCAATTATGGTCATTTTATCGATCCTAAAACCCGGGAAATAATCGATGAAGTAATGGTCTCTGTTTTGCGAGCACCTAAGACGTTTACGTGTGAAGATACGATCGAGATCAACTGCCACGGTGGGATCGTGCCCACCAATAAGATCTTACAAGTCTTATTGACCAATGGTGCGCGGTTAGCTGAACCGGGTGAATTTACTAAGCGTGCTTTCTTACATGGGCGGATCGACTTGGCGCAAGCTGAATCAGTGATGGATCTGATCCGCGCTAAGACCGACCGCTCGATGAAAGCTGCGTTGAACCAGCTTGATGGAAATCTTTCGCAATTGATCAAGAATTTACGGCAAGAGATCTTGGATGTACTGGCTCAAGTCGAAGTCAATATTGACTATCCTGAATATGATGATGTGGAAGAGATGACTTCTAAGCTGTTGCGTAAAAAAGCGATCGATGTTCGTGCAAAGATCGAACAACTTTTAGTTACCGCGCGCCAAGGCAAGATCTTGCGTGAAGGGTTAGCGACTGCTTTGGTTGGCCGGCCTAATGTTGGGAAATCCAGCTTATTGAATCATTTGTTACATGAAGATAAGGCGATCGTGACGGATATTGCTGGGACGACGCGAGATGTGATCGAAGAATACGTCAATGTTCGCGGTGTACCATTAAAATTGGTCGATACAGCCGGGATCCGCGAAACCGATGATATGGTCGAAAAAATCGGGGTCGAGCGTTCACGACAAGCGATCGACCGCTCTGATCTGGTGATGTTATTGTTAAATGCCAGTGAGCCTTTGACTACTGAAGATATCGAGTTATTGCAACTGACGCAAGCTAAAAAACGGATCATTGTCTTGAATAAGACGGATCTCGAACCAAAACTCGATCTCAATGAATTATATCAATACGTTGATAAAGCTGAAGTTCTCAAGACCTCAGTGCTAAAAAATGAAGGGATCAGCGAATTAGAAGAGCATATCGCTGCGCTTTTCTATGGCGGGATCGAAAATTCACAGGCGACAGTTTTAGTGACCAATGCACGCCATATTGCTTTGTTAGAACAAGCTAAGGCCGCTTTGGAATCAGTTTTAACTGGTTTGGATCAAGAATTGCCAGTTGATCTAGTTCAGATCGATATGACCCGTGCTTGGGAACTATTGGGTGAGATCACAGGTGATAGTTACCAAGATGAGTTATTAGATCAGTTATTCAGTCAATTCTGTTTAGGAAAATAAGGGAGTATTTATGCAATTTGGAGAAAAATACAAGGCAAAAGATTATGATGTGATCGTAGTAGGTGCTGGCCATGCGGGTTGTGAGGCAGCTTTAGCTTCAGCACGGATGGGTAATGAGACCCTTTTGATCACGATCAACTTAGAAATGGTGGCATTTATGCCATGTAATCCTTCGATCGGTGGTCCAGCTAAGGGGATCGTTGTGCGTGAAGTCGATGCACTCGGCGGTGAAATGGGTAAAAATATTGACAAAACTTACGTGCAGATGCGGATGCTAAACACCGGTAAAGGCCCAGCTGTTCGAGCTTTACGGGCTCAAGCAGATAAGAGTCGCTATTCGATCGAAATGAAGCATACGTTGGAAAATCAACCACATTTGACTTTACGCCAAGGGATCGTCGATGATCTGATCGTTGAAGATGGTGAAGTCAAGGGGGTTGTGACTAACACGGGAGCTTGTTATGGTGCGAAGGCAGTTGTCTTAACAACTGGGACTTCAGCTCGCGGTAAGATCATCATTGGTGAATTGATGTATTCTTCCGGCCCTAACAATACGCAAGCTGCGATCGAATTATCTAAAAATCTAGAACGTTTAGGCTTTGAACTCAAGCGTTTCAAGACTGGTACACCACCACGAGTAGATGGTAGTACGATCGATTATGCTAAGACAGAGGAACAACCGGGTGATGTAGAGCCTCATCTATTCAGTTATGAAAGTGACGATGCCAACTATTTAGATGTAAAACAACAGCTATCTTGTTGGTTGACTTATACACAAGAGATGACACACAAGATCATTCGTGATAATCTCGACCGGGCACCGATGTTTTCTGGTGTGATCGAAGGGGTCGGCCCTCGCTATTGTCCTTCGATCGAAGACAAGATCGTCCGTTTTTCTGATAAACCGCGCCATCAGTTATTTATCGAACCAGAAGGCCGTGATACCGATGAATACTATATCCAAGGGCTGTCAACTTCTTTACCAGAAGATGTACAACAACAAATGGTCCATTCGATCCCAGGCTTAGAGCAAGCTGAGATGATGCGCCCTGGTTATGCGATCGAATACGATATCGTTTCACCATATCAGTTACGTCCGACCCTTGAGACCAAGTTGATCAAAGGGCTATACACTGCTGGACAAACTAACGGGACTTCAGGTTACGAAGAAGCGGCTGGCCAAGGGTTGATCGCCGGTATCAATGCGGGTCGTCATGCTTTAGGCAAAGAAGGGATCGTCTTGAAGCGTAGTGATGCTTATATTGGGGTCATGATCGATGACTTAGTAACTAAGGGGACAAATGAACCATACCGTTTGTTGACGAGTCGAGCAGAATATCGCTTGATCTTGCGTCATGATAATGCCGATCTACGTTTAACAGAACTTGGTCACGAGATTGGCTTGATATCAGATGAACGTTTGGCAGCTTTTGAAGCTAAGAAAGCTGAGATCGCTGCTGAAAAAGAACGGTTATCCAAGATCCGCATCAAGCCATCACCAGAAGTAGATGCATATTTAGAAGCTCATGGCGATCGTCCTTTGAAAGATGGGGTCTTAGCAAGTGATTTCTTGCGTCGTCCGTACGTGACCTATGCCGATCTGATGCAATTTATTCCAGCTGCACCAGAAGCCCTTGATCGGCGAGTGATCGAGCAGATCGAGATCCAATACAAATATGAAGGCTACATCAAGAAAGCCTATGAGAAAGTTGAAAAATTAAAGCGGATGGAAGCTAAGAAGATTCCAGAAAATATTGATTATATGGCGATCGAAGGCTTAGCTACTGAAGCTAAACAAAAATTAGTCAAGATCCAGCCTGAGACCTTGGCGCAAGCAAGTCGGATCAGTGGTGTCAATCCTGCTGACTTGTCGATCTTAGCGGTGTATATCGAACAAGGCAAGATCGCTAAAGTGAAAGATTAAGCGAAAAGACGGATAACTCCGGGAGAATGTTCCTGCTGAGTTATTCGTCTTTTTTGGTTTAAATTTCTAATGAGCGGATGCGCTCGATCTCCTTTGTGACGTCTTGGGCCCCACTGGGATCGCCCATCTGTTGGAGAATATCACGATATTTTTCAGCGGTAGAAAAATCTTGTTCACAAAGTGCTAAGAAGGCATAGGCAGTATTCAAAGAGTCGAATTGAAATAGTTCTTTATACAGAGGGCTCCCCTTTTCTATCCAGAGCTTTGCTTGGGGAAAGTCATTATTTGTGATGAGTAAAAGACTACAATTTTCGATAAGAGCGAACTTTAAGTGCAGTAAGTGAGGATAGTTAGTATTGATCGCTTGGAGTGCCATTTGAGCAATTGAGGCAGCAGTGTCTAAACCAAAGAAATAGAGAATATTGTTGAGCAAAAATAAGTCAAATTTTGTCCAAGTATCGATTTTTTTCAGACTTTGCCAAACCATACTGGCTTGTTCTTTAGCTGCAGAATAGTGACCGCGTTCAAATTCATAGATAGCGGCTAGAATCGTCTTAATATGGTAAACGTCTAAATCTTTATGTTAGGTATTGCTGATCGGAAATTTGGAGGTTAAGTTCATATTTATACTGAGGCAAGAGTTGTTTATCAGAATTTGATGACAGCTAGTTTGGCAGAAAAAAATAGAATTTCTCCTAAAAGTGAACGGTTATTGAAGCAAATTGACGATTTTTCAAGATCTAGAAGCATATGGTCAAAAATCAATGATCTTATGACGGCAAAAACTTGGCTTGGAAAATAAATATATGGAAATTTTTATAGAAGGTATAGTTAACATAGTATTCGTAAAGTATTTTTCTAAACCGGAATACTAGGTGAGTTCAATAAAAATTATGATATCCCTGCTTTTTATGGCTAAATTTGTTATGATTTAGGTATTGTAAAAAGAGAAGGGGTATTTTATTTATGGAAACATGGTTATTTTTGCTGCTGATCCTGGCAGTTTCTTTTTTTGGTAAGAACAATTCTTTGATCATTGCAACACTTGTAGTTATGGCGATCAAATTGATCCCGGCGTTATCTGAAAAGTGGTTCCCAGTGATCCAAGCAAGGGGGATCAATTGGGGGGTCACGATCATTTCAGTTGCGATCTTGATCCCGATCGCGACTGGTCAGATCACATTTCGCGATCTGCTAGATGCTTTTAAGATGCCGGCTGGCTGGATCGCAGTCGGGTGTGGTATCTTAGTTGCGATCTTATCCCGGTATGGCGTTGATCAGTTGGCGGCTACTCCACAAGTTACTGTTGCCTTAGTCTTTGGGACTATCTTAGGTGTAGTTTTCTTGCGTGGGGTCGCAGCTGGACCTGTGATCGCCAGTGGGATGACTTTTGTGATCATCAGTTTATTAGGTCTTAGTTTTAAATAATGTAAAAAACTCCTGCAATAAAAAATAATTGCAGGAGTTTTTGCGTATCTATATAGTGAAGGCACTTAAAGCAAGAGGTGAGTTTTTATTAAATTGATACTCTACAACTTTTATGCTAAAATCTTCCCTAAAACTTAGCACGAAAGTTGTGTAATCATGAATAATAAAGAAAAAATTTTAAACATAGCAAATAGTAATGGTGGAGTAGTCTTAACAAAACAAGTCACTGCAGCCAAAATTCCGCGGTCAACTTTGACTGACCTAGTAAATGTGGGGATCCTTTTTCCTGTCCAAAGAGGAATTTATGTTACAGAAAATGGATATATAGATGATTTTTACTTATTACAGGCAAGATATCCAAAAGGGGTATATTCTCACGAAACAGCACTGTACCTACAAAATTTTTCAGATAGAGCACCTGTCGTTCCCACAATGACATTTAAGTACGGGACATCTACAACACGTATGAAAGGTGAAGTAAAGCCGGTCATTGTCTCAAAAGATTTAGATTTAGGAAAAATAGAGATCATGCATAATGGCTCAAAGATAACTGCTTATAATATTGAGCGAACGTTGGTAGATCTACTGAAGACCAGATATAATACGGATTTTGAACAATTTATACCTGCTCTTAAAAAATATGCTACATCAAAAAATAAGGATATAAATAAGCTTTTCAGATATGCACAGTATTTTGGAGTGGATATTGAGTTACAAAAATATATTGGGGGACTATTATGATTTTCAAAAATGCAATGAGTTTTAAAGCGAAGATAAAGCAGATAGCAAAAGAGAAAGATCTCACTACACAGCAAGTTCAGCAAAATTATCTTATTGAAGTTTTCTTGGAAAAATTGTCTAAGTCAAAATACAAAAATAATCTTATATTGAAGGGTGGCTACATAATTGGGTCGATCGTTGGCATAGGTCAGCGTTCAACACTCGATTTAGATACTACAATTAAGGGATTTGATTTGACACCAAAGAAACTGACTAGAATTGTAGAAAATGTTATTTCGATTCCCACAGAAGAGTCTTTTAGACTTTCTTTTAAAAGTGTTAGAGAAATTAGGGAAGAAGATAGTTACCCTGGGTATAAAGTAAAAATGTATGCAGATTTTGAAAAAATCCATGAAGTTGTATTAGTTGATGTTACTACTGGTGATGCTATTACACCAAGAGAAATAAAATTTAGTGTAAAAAGATTATTTTCGAACGGTAAGCTGTCAGTACTATCTTATTCTACAGAGAATATTGTGGCTGAAAAAATAGAAACTATACTCTCTCGAGGAGTCGCCACGACTAGACCGCGTGATTTTTATGATGTATATATACTTTTTAAATTACGAAAAGATGAAATCAGTATATCTAGTCTGTCGAGTGCTTTGAACAATACAATGAGAAAAAGGGAATCTACCTTTGATGTGGCTGATTATTCACATATCCTTAAGCATATTAGATATTCTGCGGTACAACAAAGTTTTTGGAAAAATTATCAGAGTAAGTATAGCTATGCAAGAGAGCTAACGTTCGAAGATGTCGCTGGTGCTGTATACAAATGTATAGAAAAAATTCTTGAATATCGAAATCAATAGAAACTAAAGAAAAAGTACATATGGGTCTAAAAAAACTCCTGCAATAAAAAATAATTGCAGGAGTTTTTGCGTATCTATATAGTGGAGGCACTTAAAGCAAGGTGGAATTATTCTTCAGATAATTCAGGTAAGCTACCGCGGCGAACGAAGTGGAGAACAAGTCCCACGACAAGGCCGACGAGTGCTGGGACCGCCCATGACATTCCGATGCTTGCGAGCGGTAGGTATGAACGCATATCAGCCACGACTAGCCCAACTTGGCTTTGGCTGACTACTTTTGGAAAAGCAACGATCATATCAAAGAAGGCTGGAACAACGGTACAAACAACGACTGTAAGATAAACGACCCCTTCTCGTTTGAAAAGTGGTGAGAAAACTGAGAGTAAGATCAAAACCATTGAGAGTGGGTAGAGGAACATCAACATTGGGGTTGACCAAGCGATGATCGTTTCGAGCCCAAAGTTAGCTGTTAAGAATGAAGATAAGCAACTTAAGAATAACCAAACATGGTAGCTGACCTTTGGAAAATGATTATGAAAATCTTGCGCAAAAGCAGCAACTAAGCCAACTGCAGTCGTTAAACAGGTCACTGTCAAAAGTGCGGCTAAAACAGCTTGACCCACTGGACCAGCGTAAGCATTGACGATTTGAGTAAAGGCTGTGCCCCCTTCAGGCGATAACTTGAATTGTCCTAGAGACATTGCACCTAATAAGATCAAGAGCAAGTAGATCAAAGCAACTGCCCCCATGGAGAAGAAACCTGATTTAGCCGTAACGAGTGAAACGCTCTTGGGATCTTTTTGCCCCATCTGTTGGATAGCTGTGACCACTGTGACCCCAAAGGCTAAACCGGCTAAAGCATCCATCGTGTTGTAACCTTCCAAAAAGCCGTTTGTTAAAGCATTTGAGAAGTTAGAGTATGCTTCTGTAACAGGTGCACTTGTAGTCGAACCTAATGGATTTGCAAAAGCTACCACAAAAACTAAGGTCAAAAGTGCTAGGAACAAAGGATTCAAAACCTTACCGACATTAGACAAGATGTTGTTTTCACGGTAAGAAAATACAAAAGCAGCGCCGAAAAATAAAGCAGAAAATAAGAGCAAGCCCCAGCTGTTATCAGCCCCTAAAAATGGTTTCAAACCAACTGCATAAGCAACAGTTGCCGTCCGTGGTGTTCCAAAGAGTGGTCCGATCGTAGCGTGGATCAAGACCATAAATGTCAATGCAAAGCCAGTCCCAAGCGGTAAACCAACATCATAGACACCTTTAGCCCGAGTGATCGCGATGGCCAAAACTGATAATAGTGGTAATAAGACCCCAGTAACTAAAAATCCAAGGGCTGCTGGTCCCCAGTTATGTCCGGCTAATTGACCTAAATGTAAGGGGAAGATCAAGTTCCCAGCCCCAAAGAACAGGCCAAATAGTAATGAGCTGACGACAGCATAATCTTTAAATGTCATCTTTTTTTCTGTGTTATTCATAATCCATACTCTCCTTTTTTAGTTGCACAAAATATCAGAACTAAAAGAAAAAGCGTCCTTAGACTAATTGCTTAGTCCAAGGACGCCTGTAGAGCGTGGTACCACCTTGCTTCATGAACGCCTCGCTACGTTCACCTTTCACATACGGCCCGTGCCTAGAATAAAGGGCGATATGCTAACACTGTAATGGGTGTACCCAGAGTATCTACTAGAAGTTCGTTCGATACAACGCTCGAAAGTGATTTTTCATCGTAAGGCTGACCTGCTCTCTTTCACCGACCAGAGCTCGCTTTTAGGCGCACATACGATTACTTGTCTTTCTCATTGCGTTCGCTGATATTTATTGTTGAACTAAATTTACAACCTTTTTTTGGTAATGTCAACACTTTTTTTGAAGAAAATAAGTTAGCACCAAAAATGAGTTTATAGAAATAACATTTTCAAATAATTTTTTTCTAATGTTCGTTGCTAGTGCTAGATAATAAAGGGATAAGTAAATGTTTTTAGTTTTGATTTGATAATTTTATTTCATATTGCAATTATGACCCTACAAATAGCGGTTTTAAAAAGTGAAAACTTTTAGTAAATTAGTTGTTGACAAAAGTAAAAATTATAAATAGAATTGGTAAAAATTCACTCACGCTAAATTAGGGGGGCGAGATATTGTTACTGGAAATCAAAAATGTCAGTACCGCATTCAAAGTTGAGGGCCAATTTTACAACGCACTTGATGATGTTTGCTTAGAAGTAAATGAAAATGAAGTTCTAGCGATCGTTGGTGAATCTGGCTGTGGTAAGAGTACTTTAGCCACGAGTATTATGGGTCTACACAATGAGAAGCAAGCCAAAGTGACTGGAAGTATCAAATATCGTGGGACCGAATTGGTCGGCACGAGGCGCCAACAACTAGAACAGATCCGTGGCAAACAGATCGGAATGATCTTTCAAGATCCGCTCTCTGCACTTAATCCGTTGATGCGTGTGGAAGATCAGATCAAAGAAAGCTTGGACCTCCATACTAAGATGACAGATGAGCAAAAACATGCTCGTGTGCTTGAATTACTACAGCAAGTAGGTCTAGAACATCCCGAGCTAGTGGCACGGCAATATCCACATGAGTTATCAGGTGGGATGCGCCAACGTGTCGTTATTGCGATCGCGATCGCCTGCAAGCCCGATCTGATCATTGCTGATGAACCGACCACAGCCTTAGATGTTACGATCCAAGCTCAGATCTTGGATTTATTGCTAGCGATCCAAGCTGAAAATCATGCGGGCATCATTTTGATCACCCATGATCTAGGGGTCGTGGCAGAGATGGCCGACCGAGTTGCTGTGATGTATGCGGGGCAGGTCGTTGAGTTAGGGTCGGCTAAGCAAATTTTTACCGATCCCAAACATCCATATACACGATCACTCTTACGCTCAATGCCACAAGCGGACAGCGATCAAGAAGAATTATACGTGATCGAGGGGATGGTGCCATCTTTGAAGAATATGGAACATAGCGGTTGTCGTTTTGCTAAACGTGTCCCATGGCTAGATACCTGGGAACATGAAAGTGAACCGCAAATGCACCAAGTTGCGGTCGGCCATTACGTCAGATGTATTTGTTGGCGGGATTTCAAATTTCCCGATGAAACTAAAGTAGGGGGCGCTGATAATGGGTGATGAATTGCTAAAAGTAGAGAATTTGCGGGTCCATTATCCCGTACGATCAGGTTTTTTCAATCATGTAACAGATTATGTCCATGCGGTCGATGGGGTCTCATTTACGATCCAAAAGGGGCAAAGTTACGGTGTGATCGGTGAATCAGGCTCGGGGAAATCAACGATCGGGCAAGCACTTGTTGGCTTGGTCGAAGCGACTTCGGGGACGATCACTTACCGTGGAAAAGATGTGACTGACAAGCGGGTCAGAAAGAAACTAAAGTACAACAAAGACGTACAGATGATCTTTCAAGATTCACTTTCCAGTCTAAATCCAAAGAAAAAGGTCATCGATATCATCGGTGAGCCACTCAGAAATTTTGAAAAATTGTCACGTAAAGATTTAAAACAGCTGGTACTTGAATTACTACAAACTGTGGGCTTGGATGGGGAATCACTGTATAAGTATCCCCATCAATTTTCTGGGGGACAACGGCAACGGATCGGAGTTGCGCGAGCCGTGGCGACTAAACCCAAATTGATCATTGCTGATGAACCAGTCTCGGCTTTGGATCTGTCGGTACAGGCTCAAGTCTTGAATTACATGAAGGCGATCCAAAAAAAGTATGGTGTAGCCTTTCTGTTTATTTCACATGATCTAGGGGTCGTCCATCACATGTGTGACAATTTGGCGATCATGCATCGAGGACGCTTTGTTGAAATTGGGACACGTGAGGATATTTATCAAGATCCACTGCATATTTATACAAAACGTCTTTTGGCTGCTATTCCGCAGACAGATGTAGAAAATCGGGAAAGTCATCGCAAAAAGCGTCAAGCACTCGAAGCCGAATATAATGCTCAAAAAGAGGATTATTATGATAAAAATGGTCGGGTCTATCCGTTAGAAGAGGTAACGCGGACACATTCTGTTGCTTTGAGAAAAGAATGAGCACTGAAAGGGGAATCGATATATGTGGAAAATTATTTTGAGACGTGTTTTGCTGATGATCCCAGAATTAGTCTTGCTGAGTATCGTGATTTTTTTGATCGCAAAATTAATGCCTGGAGATCCATTTACGGGGATGATCACACCGCAGACTTCACCCGCCCAGATCGAAGCTTTGCGTGTTAAAGCTGGGGTCTATGATCCGTGGTATCTGCAATACTGGCACTGGATCGTTCGGATGGTCCATGGGGATCTAGGGATGAGTTATCAGTTTAAGACACCCGTTGGAAGTCTGATCTTATCGCGGATGGGCAATACGATCTGGTTACATTTATTGACTTTGATCTTGAGTTATTCATTAGCTATTCCATTGGGGTTGATCGCAGGGCGGTATGAGAATTCGAGATTGGATAAGGGGATCATGATCTACACCTTTGTTGCATATGCGATCCCGTCCTTTGTCTTTTACCTGTTAGGGGTTTGGTTATTTGGGTATAAATTACGCTGGTTTCCGACTTCTGGTTCCGTCTCAGTCGATGTTACCGGGACGCTAGGTTATATTTTGAGTCGTTTGGATCATATGATCTTACCGGCTTGCTTGATGGCCGTTCTTAGTGTGACCGCGGTCGTGCAATATTTGCGGAGTGAGGTGATCGACAATAAGAATCAAGATTATGTCAAGACAGCTCGGGCCAAAGGTGTACCAGAAAAGACGATCTTCACCCATCATATCTTTAGAAATTCATTATTGCCGATCGCTGCTTTCTTAGGATATTCGATCACAGGTCTGCTGGGAGGCTCGATCTTTATCGAACAGATCTTTAACTATCCAGGCATGGGGCTATTATTTATGAACTCGATCTTAAACCGCGATTATTCAGTGATCACCGCCTTAGTCCTGTTATATGGCACGATGACTTTGATCGGCTCGTTATTGTCAGATATCATTTTGAGTTTGGTCGATCCACGGGTCCGGATCGAATAATGGGGGAAGGATTATGAAAAAGAATACGTCTAATTTCTCAATGATCGTGCGCGAATTTAAACAGGACAAGGGAGCAACATTTTTCTTGTTTTTACTGTTAGCACTGATTTTGTTTATTTATATTTATGCAGCTTTTTTGAATACTAAGCAAGTAATGCATGTGGACATCATAAACAGCTACGGCCACCCCAGAAAAGGTGGGCATTTGTTGGGGACCGACCAAGGTGGACGTGATGTTTTGAAGTATTTAGTGTTGGGGGCACGTAATTCATTAGATATTGGTTTAGCGGTCACATTGATCGTTGAAGTGATCGGGATCGTTTTTGGCTTGGTCGCAGGTTATTACGGTGGGCTCGTCGATAATATCATGATGCGCTTTTTGGATTTTATGATGCTGTTACCGATGCTGATGTTAGTTATCGTGATCGTGTCGATCATTCCAAATTATAGTATGTTGGACTTTATTTTAGTCGTTTCGGCTTTTTTATGGGTCGGTACGGCAAGGTTGATCCGCTCTAAGACGCTAGCTGAAGCGCATAAAGAATATGTTTATGCGGCTGTGACTTCAGGGAGTAGTGCTTGGAAGATCATGTTGACCGATATTTTGCCAAATATCAGTTCACTTATCATTGTTGATCTGATCTTGAGCTTGACATCAAATATCGGGATCGAAGTTGGTTTAAGTTTCTTAGGGTTTGGTTTGCCGGAATCAGTGCCAAGTTTAGGTTTGATGATCGGATTAGCTCAAGATCCGGATGTCATGATCGGGGCGCCTTGGGTCTGGATGCCGGCATCGTTGTTGATATTGTTGTTGTGTGTGGGCATTAGTTATGTTGGAAATGTTATTCGACGTGCGTTTGATGCACGCCAGCGCTTAGGATAAGCGAGGAGGAATTTAAAATGGGGAGAAGACATTTATTCACGCAAACAGTAGCTTTATTAACAGTTTTAGCTGGAACACTAGCTGTTCCGACCAGTACTGTCTTAGCCAAAGATGTCACGTTGAAACAAACACATGTTAATCATAAAAAGGAACTAAAAGGTGGCACGCTAAAAGTCGGCTATCCTTCAAATACGAACTTTAAAGGCATCTTTATCCAAGAATTGGGGACCGATTCTGAAACAAATAGGTTGGCAGAATTAGGCCAATCGGGATTGTTCAGAAAAGATAAAAATGGTAAGTATGTCAAAGGCGGGTTAGACGATGTTTCATTTGACCGCGGTAGTAAAACAGCTTTGATCACGATCGGACCGAAAACTCGCTGGTCTGATGGCAAGCCAGTGACAGCCCGAGATATGGCATTTGTCTATGAGATCATCGCTAATAAAGATAGTACATCTGAATACTACAGTGACGCTCTTGAGACGATCATGGGGATGAAGGAATATCACGAAGGTAAAGCTGATAAGATCTCGGGTCTGCAGATCAAAGATAGCAAGCACCTTTTGATCCACTATAAGAAGATGACACCAGCGATGGAGTATGTTGATTCAGGTTATCTGTACAATGATGCTCAACCCTATCACTACTTAAAAGATGTGCCGATGTCTAAGATGGCACAAAGTGATAAGGTACGCAAACACCCATTGTTCTTTGGACCATATACGATCAAAAAAGTCGTTCAAGGTGAAGCGATCGAGTGGGTCCCAAATAAATATTACGGTGGTAAGAAGCCTAAGTTAGACAAAGTGGTCGAAGAAGTTGTACCAGTAGCACAGATCGCAGAAGCTATGCGTTCGCATAAGTATGATGTCATCTTGCATGAATCACGGGCTACTTATGCTAAGACGAGCAAGGTCGATCAATATGTGACACTAGGGACGATGGCATATGGCTTGCAATACATGGGCTTTCGTGTCGGGGATAAGGGTGCGAATGGTACAAGTGTGTTAGACAAAAAGCTAGTTACGAATAACCGCTCTTTACGTCTTGCTTTGGCTTATGCGATGAATACGCAACAGATCGTCAAAGAATATGGTGCTGGTCTGCAAAAATGGGCCAATTCAATGGTCTCGCCAGCTTATGGTGCATATCATGACAATAAGATCAAGCCGTATTATCAAAATTTGAAGAAAGCTGATCAATTGCTTGATCGAGCTGGTTTCAAACGAGGAAAAGATGGTTATCGGACTCAGCCAAATGGTAAAGAATTGACATTACATTTGTTAGATCAAGCAAGTGGACGTGGAAATGATGAGATCCGAGCTAATTATATGCAACTTTGGAAAAAGATCGGGGTCAGAGTTGAGTTAGTAAATGATCGTCCTTTGGAATTTAATACATATGAAGATCTGCTTCATAGTAATTCACATAAGTTTGATATTTGGTTTGGTAACTGGTCATTGGGTCAAGAGCCATCAACTGCAGCGACTGCAGCTTACAGTCCAAAGTCTTCGTTCAACCACGGGCATTTTGTAACTAAAGAAAACACAAAACTATTGAAGTCGTTGAATTCAGAAAAAGCATTTAACCCTAAATATCGGATCGAGCAGATGCACAAGTGGCAAGAATATATGCGCAAAGAAGCCTATGTCGTTCCACTTTCATATAGCTATGATCTGACAGCAGTAGGTAAAAATGTCAAAGGAATGACGGTCGATGATAGTACGCAATTGACAGTGTGGGACAATGTTTGTTTAACAAAATAAAGGGGAGTATAAATTGAAAAATAAAAAATTTTTGCAGCGCTTGGCTGTAGTAACGGCAGTAAGTTTAATGACTGTTTCTAGTGTACAGCCTTTAACAGCTAAAGCAGTTAGTTTCCCAGATGAATATGTGAATCATAAAAAAGCTCTCAAGAATGCGACCTTGCGTGTAGGGTATGCCAGCGATGAGCCATTTAAAGGTATCTTCATCGATGAACTGGACAGTGACGGGAAAACAAGTGTTATGGCTGCACCTGGTTCCGCTAGTTTATTTGGCTATGATAACGATGGTAAGTATGTTGCTGGAGGCTTTGGCAATGTTAAGTTTGATCGAAAAAACAATACTGCTTTGATCTCGATCACTAAGAAAGCCCGCTGGTCAGATGGTGAGCCAGTGACCTCCCGTGATGCAGCCTATGCTTACGAGATCCAAGCTAATAAAGATAGTAATTCTCCTTATTACAATGAGATGTTAGAAAATATCGAGGGTGTGAAGGAATATCACGAAGGTAAAGCTGATAAGATCACAGGTTTGGAAGAAAAGGATAGTAAACATTTATTGATCCATTTTAAAGAATTAACACCAGCGGCTGAATATGCTGGCTCTGGCTATGTAGCGAATGTGGCCTATCCGTATCATTACCTAAAAGATGTTCCATTCGATAAATTAGTTTCAAGCGATAAGGTCAGAAAACACCCATTGTTTTTCGGACCATATGCAATAAAGAAAATTGTTCAAGGTGAATCGATCGAATGGGTCCCAAATAAGTATTACGGTGGTCCTAAACCTAAATTAGCTAAGATCATAACCGAGATCGTACCCCTTTCTCAAGCTGCAACAGCTATGAAATCAGGGAAGTATGATGTTCTTTTAAATACATCAAGTGCAACATACAACAAGATAAAAGATGATAAGAAATTGGTAACTTTGGGGAGTTTAGGAACGGGGATCACCTATCTTGGCTTTAAAGTGGGTCATGCCGATAAAGATGGAAAAAGTGTGATGGATAAATCTTTACCGATAAGTAATCGTGCACTTCGTCAAGCTATGGCTTATGCAATGAATGTAGAGGCCGTAACTAAAAAGTTTGGTCATGGAGTGACAAAACATGCTAATACGCTGATCTCGCCAAATTATGGTACGTATCATGATAAAAGTGTCAAAGCGTATAACTTTAATTTAAAGAAGGCAAATGAACTGTTAGACAAGGCTGGATTTAAGCGAGGTAAAGATGGGTACAGAACACAACCTAATGGTAAAAAATTGGTGTTGACCATGTTAGACCAAAAGGGAAGCGAGAGTAATGTGGCAGCTCGAGCTAACTATATCCAACTATGGAAAAAGGTAGGACTAAATGTCAAATTATATAGTGGCAAAGCGCTTGAGTATAACAACTATCTAGATGTGTTATCAAGTAATAAGAAACACAATTTTGACCTTTGGACCGGTGTTTGGAGTTTGCCACCGGAACCAACTAGCTATCCAAGTTACATCTCTGCGCCAACATCAGAGTTAAATTATGGTCATTTTACATCTAAGGAAAATGATAAATTGGTTGCTCAGATGAATTCACAAAAAGCATTCAATACCAAATATCGGATCCAACAAATGCATAAATGGCAACAATATATGCAAAAAGAAGCGTATGTTGTTCCGTTATATTACCAATATGATCTAGAAACAGTTGGTAAGAATGTGAAAAATATTTCAGCTGATGCCACGGATGTTAAATATAATCTCTGGGATCAAGTAGCATTGACTAAATAAAGCGGGGCTGTGTTTCGTGTTTCACGTGGAACAAATATGCTAAAATTTGGGTAAAACGATTGGAATGAGAAACATGAAAATAATTATTTCACCCGCTAAAAAGATGCAAGATGCTACGAGTGACTTTGAAGTTCAAAGCCGACCTCAGTATATGTCAAAGACACAAGAACTTTTTGAGTGGCTACAACAATTGTCCTATCCACAACTAAAAGAGATCTGGCACTGTAGCGATAAGTTAGCACAGTTGAACTATCAACGTTTAAAGGATTTAAAGCTCGACCAAAATCTAACGCCAGCTTTGTTTTCTTATGTGGGCTTACAGTATAGTTCGATGGCACCAGACTTATTAGAAGTGGAAGCTGTAGAATATCTAGCGCAAAATTTGCGGATCCTTTCGGGATTGTATGGGATCTTAGCACCATTTGATGGCATTATTCAATATCGCCTGGAGATGGGGTCTAAATTGCTGGATTCACAGTATCGTGATCTGTATAACTTTTGGGGCGCTGATCTATACACGGCACTTTATGAGACTAAAGAGCCAGTGATCAATTTAGCTTCCAAAGAGTATGCAAAAGCGATCGAACGTTATTTGACGCCAGCGGATATCTTTATCACTGTTGAATTCAAAGAATTTGACCAAAAGCGCCAAAAATATGTTCAAAAAGCTACACATGCGAAACAAGCACGGGGACAATTTGTACGTTACTTAGCACAACATCAAGTAAAAACTTTAGAACAACTCAAAGGCTTTGATGAACTGGGGCATCATTTTGCAGCCGAAGTATCAACTGAAAAGAAGTACGTATTTTTAAAAGAATGATCAAAAGATAAAAAGGGTATAAACAGATGGAGAAAAAGTGGGCAGTAAAAAGTGTTTTAGCGCTGGCGACAACATTATTGATGTCAGGGACGGTCGTTAATAGTGTTCAAGCGGCTAAGCTTCCAATTGAATACGACAATCACAAAAAGCCAGTTAAAGGTGGGACCTTACGCGTTGGTGTTTCTGAGAATGGGGTATTCAAAGGTGTATTTGCTGATGTTTTACGCTCGGATGCTCCTACAAGTGAGGTAGCGCAATTTGGCGAAATTAGTTTGTTCAGAGTAAACGATGATTACACGTATGCCAAAGGTGGTTTGGCTAATGTTTCTATCGATTATGGTAAAAAGGAAGCAACAGTTAAGTTGAAGAAAAATGCAGGTTGGTCTGATGGGCAACCTTTGGAAGCCAAGGATCTAGAATATACCTATGAAGTTGCAGCTAATCGTGCTACCGGTTCAGCTGATTATAATGGACAGTTGCAAACTATTGAAGGTATTAAAGAATATCATGATGGTAAAGCCGACAAGATCTTTGGTCTAGAGATCAAAGATAAAAAGACTTTGGTGATCCATTTTAAGGAATTGGAGCCCGAGATCAAATTCCCGCATGCAGGGTACATTCTTTCGACAGCAATGCCATACCACTATCTAAAAGATGTTCCGTTTGATAAATTAGCTTCAAGTGATAAGTTACAAGAGCATCCGCTATTTTATGGGCCATTTAAGATCAAAAATATGGTTCGGGGTGAATCGATCGAATGGGTCCCTAATAAATATTACGGGGGTAAAAAGCCTAATGTAAGTAAGGTAGATGTTGAAATGGTCTCTCCATCTAAGTCTGCTGCAGCAATGCGAGCTAATAAGTTTGACGTCTTACTATATGAAAATGGCAGTACCTATAATAAAGTGCGAAAATTATCGCAATATGTTGTTTTAGGCGAAAAAGCAAAGTATTATTCCTATCTCGGTTTTAAGGTCGGACGTGTCAATGATAAAGGTGAAAGTGTGATGGATCGTAAGACACCAGTTCAAAATCGAGCTTTACGCCAAGCAATGGGCTATGCGCTTAACACCGATCAATTTGATAAGAAGTTTAGCTACGGTCTTGCTTATCGGGCTAATACGATCGTTCCGGACGTATTTGGAAAATACAATAATCATAAAGCAAAAGGTTATCCATTAGATCTAAAAAAAGCTAATAAATTATTGGACAAAGCTGGTTTCCGTATGCAAAAGGACGGTTATCGGACTTTACCAAATGGGAAAAAATTCACATTGAAGTTGTTAGCGCCAATGGGATCAGGTCCAATGAACGACCGAACAGCTATCGATGTGTATTTTGAACAATGGAAAAAAATTGGGGGTCAAAGTTGAATTAAAGGATAATCGTCTCCAAGAATTTAATTCGTATGTTGAACAATTGACTAAAGATGGCAAAGGCTGGGATGTTTGGCTAAGTGCTTGGTCTGTAACTAATGCCCCAACGACTGGTGTTGCTGGTAGCTATATGCCTAATGACCCATATAACTTAGGACATTTTGTCACGAAAGAAAATACAGAGTTGATCAAATCATTGAGCTCTAAAGCAGCATTTAACGAAAAATATCAGCTTAAACAATTCCATAAGTGGCAAGATTACATGAATAAGGAAGCTTATATCGTTCCAATGAATTTCCGCTACAATACTTTTGTTTTCTCGAAAAAGTTAGCCAATGTTTCGTTGGATGATAAAAAAAGTTACAATTTATGGGAGAATATTGCTTTCACTAAATAATAGAAAATAGCGCAAGTTATCGAAATAAAAAAGTCCCTAGGGAAAAATTTTTTCCTAGGGACTTTTTTAGTGCCAAAATAATAAAACAAGTGGTGGGATCAATAAACTTGGTAAGAGATTCAAAACGCTGATCTTGGTAAGCTTGAGAATGTTTAAGCCTGCGACAAAGATCAAGATCCCACCAACGATCGAAACTTCGGCCATGAGTGCAGGGGAGATAGCTGAGGCAAAAAAGAGAGCACAGAGATATAGACTTCCTTGCCAGATAAGCAACACGACCCCACATAAAGCGATCACCCAGCCGTATGCTGAAGCTAAGATGATCGAGGTGATCCCATCTAATAATCCATTTGTCAAAAGATATGTATAGTTATGATTTAAAGCAGCCTCAAAAGGCCCGAGGATCGAAAGGGAGCCGACGCAAAACAATAAGATCCCCGTTGAAAGTCCACTACTAGCGCGACTTCCTCCCAAGTGAGTGGTGAGTTGCTCAAAACGGTCTTCGAGTTTGAGTGCTTGTCCGATAACGCCACCGGTAACAAGGCTGACAATGAACAATACGGGTAGCTGGCTTTTTTGCATATTAGTCAAAGTACTGTTGAGTCCGATCATTAAGGCGCAAAGCCCTAAAGCTTGCATGACGATCTGATGATAACTGTCACCGAGCCCTTTTTTAAAGATCGAACCGACTGCGCTACCTAAAAAAATCATACCAACATTAAAAAATGTACCCCACATGGGAAGAAACCTCATTTCACAAAAAAAGACTAAGCAAAGCCATGACTTTGCTTAGTCAACTATAGCAAAATTTTAGTGGAATTGCATACCGCCATCAACGATCAAGGTTTGACCAGTGACATAATCGGAATCTGGCCCAGCCAAAAATGAAACAGCAGCTGCTACATCTTCTGGTTCGGAGAGTTTTTCTAATGCAATATCTTTAGCGAAAGTTTGCATGCCCCATTCATCATCTTTGCCAGCATTTTGGCCGACACGGTGGGCAATATCGTACATCATTGGGGTTTTTACGATCCCAGGGGCAAAAGCAGTTACCGTGATCCCTTCTTTAGCAAGGTCACGTGCAGCTACTTGGGTGATCCCGCGAACGGCAAATTTGGTTCCACTGTATAACAAGAGATTAGGGTTACCTACGACACCAGATTGAGAGGTGGCGTTGATGATCTTACCAACGATTTCTTTACCAACGCGTTTTTTCTTTCTAAACTGTTCAACTGCGGCTTGGATACCCCAAATAACACCAGCAACGTTGATATGGTATACTTGATCAAATTGTTCAGGCGTAATCGTTTCGATCGGAGTGGTCGGACCCACGCCAGCGTTATTAACGATCACATCAAACCCGCCAAATGCATTGTATGCTTTTTGCACAGCTTGGAAGACACTATCCTTATCAGCAACGTCAACTTCGATCGCAACTGCGCTTTTACCAGCAGTCGTTAGATCAAAGGCTGTTTGTTTAGCTGCTTCTAAATTGCGATCGGCAACGGCTACAGCAAAGCCATCATCAGCTAAACGGCGGGCGATCGCTTGTCCAATTCCTTGGGCACCCCCGGTGATCAATGCTACTTTTGTCATAAAAAAACCCCCTCATAAATTAAAACCAACTTTAACTTCTAACTAAGTATACCATTTTTTGCCGATTAAGAAAACGGTTACAACAGCAAGAAACTTGAAATATACTAAAAAAAAGCTATAGTTAAGTAATTAAGACTGACATTTCAGGGGGGAGAATTGATGCGGATAAAATTTGATGAAAAGATGCTTGTGGCCCAAGACCTTTCAGCGATCGGGAATCTCTCATTGGCAGTGGCGATCCCGATCTTACAAGTACAAAAGATCCCGTTAGCTATCTTGCCTACGAGCCTATTATCGACTCAAAGTGAAGGCTTTGGCATCCCAGCAGTCAGTGATTGCTACTCCTTTGTCAAAGAGACTTTTGCACATTGGCAAGCACAAAATGTTAAGATCACGGCAGCATTGGTCGGTTATATCGATAATTTGGCTACTGGCGAAGCACTATACCAATATTTAAAACAGGCCGAGTTAGATCTAGTTGTGATCGACCCAGTTTTTGCTGATGAAGGGAAATTCTACCCTAATTTAGATGAACGGCATTTAGCTTTGCAAAAAAAGTTGTTACAAGTAGCTGATTTTGCGACTCCAAATTTGACCGAAGCAAAATTTTTAACAGGCCAAATGCAAAACGATCCTGATCTAGCTAAATTAGCCCACGAGGTAGAACGGCTTTTACGTCCAGGAGGTCGGGCGGTCATCACTGGAGTTGAGTTGGATGGCCAAAAGGGGTGTATTTGGCTGGAGGATGGCCAGTTAAAAACCTGTGTCTTACCGAAAGTAACAGGCCACTTCTATGGGAGTGGTGATGTTTTTGCAGCGCTCTTAGCCTCATTTTTACGGCAAAAAGTTCCGTTTGAACAGGCGATAAAGCAAGCCACGGGGTTGACGCAACAAGCTTTGATCCAGACTGCTGACCAAAATGTTGATCGTAGTTATGGGATCTATCTGGGCGAGTTATTGCCACAATTAGCGAAGGGGATATCACATGAAGACTAGACAAATCGTGACATTAGCTTTGATAACGGCTTTAAATGTAGCTGTGGCACGTATATTTTTGATCCCGGTAGCATTTACGCATGGAAATATCAATTTATGTGATGCGGGGATCGTTCTTGCTGGGCTTGTCTTTGGCGTGCGCAGTGGTGCTCTAGTTGGGGGCTTGAGTGGCTTTTTGCTCGATCTATTCAGCGGTTATCCGCAGTACATACTCTTTTCATTGGTGATCCATGGCACACAAGGCGCACTTGTTGGAACCGCTCAAACTAAGTCCTTAAAAGAGCAAATACTGGTCTGTGGCGGAGCGATCGTCGTTTTAGTTGGGGGATATTTTATCGCCGATAGTTTGTTGTACGGCTGGAGTGCCGGGATCTTAGGCATAGCGACTAATTTAGTACAAGGGATAGTTGGAACGGGTCTTGGTTTAGTCTTGACCCGAAGAGCACCTAAGATAAGAGCGTGAAAGTGGTAATTTGTTCGGTTTTTCTGATATGATGAAAGAAAAACTGGAGGGATTTTTATGCACGAATTAAGTGGGTGGCTACTATTGATTTTTGCATCGATAGCAGCTAGTATTTTAGCGCAGTTTTTTCCAAAGATCTCGGAAAATTATGTCAGTATGGCCGTTGGCGCGATAATTGCTAGCATCCCCTTTTTCAACAATATGATCCCCGAGTTTGAGCCTGAGGTCTTTATGATCACGATCATTGCGCCATTGCTATTTTTTGAGGGACAGGCGATGAATCTCAATCGTGTGGGGCACAAACTCAAAACTATCTTGGGGATCGTAGTTGTTTTAGTAGTCATAAGTACAGTCGTAACGGGTTTTGCACTCTCGTATATCACGGGGATCGGCTTGTCGCTAGCATTAGTGATGGCAGCGATCAGTACCCCAACTGATGCGACGGCGACGGAATCTGTTTCGGAAGGGCTACAGCTTCCTAAGGGTGAAAAAAACATGCTAAAGATGGAAGCCTTGTTCAATGATGCTTCTGGGATCATCTTATTGAATGCGACGGTGCTGTTCTTATTGCGCGGAGAGATCGATTATGGGTCCACGATCATAAACTTCTTATTTGCAGCGATCGGTGGTGCACTGTTTGGTGCTATTATTGCTTTTATTGCGATCTTCTTCCGCCAAGCCTTGATCCGCTTGCCTTTTGATAATGCAGTCAATGCCTAGATCATGTTAGCTGTTGCATTACCATTTATCATTTATGTCTTAGCTGAAGAGATCCATGTATCAGGGATCATTGCCGTTGTATGTGCTGGCTTATTGCATAACAGTGAAGCGCAGCGGAGTCGTTTCAGTGATATGCATCAATTCTATTTGGGAAATAATATTTTTTCCTTAGTGCAAGAATTATTGAATAATGCCGTCTTTTTGATCTTAGGCTTAAACTTTGTCCGGATCATTATGGACGAAGATGTGACCTTCTCATCATGGATCTGGATCACAGCTGGGATCGTCTTGTATGCCATGAATTTGCTTGTTCGGTACCTCTACGTTTTACTGATCATGAAACGTGGTCACCATAGCGCTTTGATCTTTTCGTTAGGTGGTGTTCATGGGGCCGTTACTTTAGCGCTTGTCTTTATGGCTGCAAGTTTGGGACTAAGTTCAAATCAATTCAACCTGGTCATCATGTCTGAATCAGTAATGATCATTTTGAGTATGTTAGTTCCAAGCATCGTTTTCTGGTTTATTTTGCCAAAAGAAGAGCATGATACAGGCGAAAAGAAAAAGTATCGCCAAGAGATGGTCAATCGAGCGATCAGTGAAGTTGAACAGATGTATCTGCCAGAAAAGGTCAGGCAAAGTGTGATCTATGATCTGCGTGACCAAAATTCAGAGACCAGCTTGCGGCAATTTTGGCAACAGTGGTTCTACGTTTCACGCCGTCCAGCCTTTAACAAGGTCGAACGTTCCTTAGAGCAACAAGCCTTGTTATGGTCATTTTATATTGAACGTGAGTATTTGGCAGGATTACTGGAGGAAGGGGAAGTTGATTCGACCGACCTATATGATTTGTATAATGAAGTTGCATTAGCTGAAGCCATGGTTTTAGATCCAAAGAGTTCATTCCACTGATCAGCAGAGACCCACTGCGTATTATCGCGGTGGGTCTCTCTGTGTATTTTAGTGTATTTTTTGATAGATCAAGATACCAAGATAAAAGAGCGGAGCAAACAGCAAGAAAAGTAGGCTCATAAAAAAGCTCTTGGCTAAACTGTAAGCTAAGCCGGTGGCGCCATCATAGGATTGGGTATAAGGTGAGGTGTACTCAAAGGGATTGACCCGCACGCCACTTGAATCCCAGCGGCCACCGCAATAATGGGAAGCGACGTCTTGGTGGTGTTGATCTAAAGCCTTTTGTCGTAAAGAGACAAATTGATCATCACTGATGAACAGGCGTGGATGTCTGAGACGAAAAAATGGCAGTAATAATAAAGTGATCACGAAATAAAGCTGATAGAACTCAAAATGATATGCAAAGCTGGGGTAAAAAACGAGTGCATCAAGATACATCAAGAGCGCTACCAAAGCGAGCGCACCAAACAACAAATAACATGACCATCTAAAGCATATACTAACGATCCGCATTTAGCTCAGTCCCTTTTTAATTTTTCTATTATAATAACATCAATTTCTAATGAAATAAAATGTTTTGGGAACAAGAAAGAGCCACCACGATATTCCGTGGTGGCTCTTGTTATTGATCATTGTGTTTATTACCAAATAGCGATCCGTTTGTCGGGTGCTAGATACATCCCATCGCCTGGTCGAACGTTAAAGACTTGGTAGAAGTCGTCTAAGTTACGCGGCTGGATATTTGCCCGTAAGACATGGGGGGCATGAACATCGATCGCTAACAGGAGTTTTTCCCGTTCTGGTGCAGACTTCATCCCCCAGATCCGAGCCCAGTTGATGAAGAATTCACGCAGATCAGCATCCGGTTCACTTTTGGCGGCTTCAAGCGCACAGCTCAACCCACCTGCATCCGCAATGTTTTCGGAAACGACGAGCTTGCCGTTGACTTTTCCAGCGGGCAATTCTAAGCCGTCAAATTGTGCGATCATTTTTTCGGCTAATTTTTGGAAGTGGGCTAGATCTTCTTTAGTCCACCAATTAGCTAAGTTCCCGTGTTCGTCAAATTGAGCCCCGTTGTTATCAAACGCATGAGAGATCTCATGGGCGATAACGGCACCGATCCCGCCATAATTGGCACTTGAAGATTGTTCAAGGCTGTAAAATGGCGCTTGTAAGATCGCTGCTGGGAAGACAATGATGTTAAATGAAGGATGATAGTAAGCGTTGACCATGTGTGCGGGCATCTCCCAACGTGTGCGGTCGACCTCTTCATCGATCCGTTCAAAATGACGCTTAGTTGCGATCTTGGTGAAATTCGTCACGTTATCAACTAAGTTTAAGTCATCATTGACGATAAACTTGGAGTAAAGGGGATCGAGTTCATCGGGATAGCCGACATTGATCCCGAGTGCATCTAATTTGACGATCGCTTTTTTACGCGTTTCATCGCTTAACCATTCATTTTCTTCCAGTCGTTTCTTATAGACGGCGATCATCTTTTCGACCATGTGGTGCACATCGGCTTTAGCTTGAGCACCGAAGTATTTATGGGCATAATAGAGCCCGACTACTTGACTGTATTGGTTCGTAGCTAAGTAAAAGGCAGCTTTTTGCGGTTTCATCGCCTCTTTTGAACCAGAGAGCGCCCGGTTATAGGTGCCACCTAAAACCCGGATCTCATCGCTCAATAACCCAGTCAGATCGAGCAGTGTTTTGACAAATAACCAGCTCCGCATGCTCTCAAAGTTTTGTTCGTTGACTAATTCATTTAAGGCTGCATAGTATTTAGGTTCGCTGACGATCACTTGTTCAGGTGCTTTTCCAAGTAAAGCCGTCACGACTTTAGCGAGATCAACATGTTCGCTCAACGCTACGAAATCTTGGAAAGTGTACTTGTTGTAGGATTTGACGTAATCGGCGCGTTCAGTGCTGTCCTTTTGGAAAGGAGCCAGCTTTTTGTCGTAAGCCAAAGCTTGTTTGATCGTCTTTTGGCTAAATTCTTCATCATAACCAGCTAACTTGAAGAGTTCAGTCAGCATCTGTTCTAAGATCTGAAGCAATGTTTTCGCTTGTTCATTGCCAGGTTCATAGTAGGTCTTATCGGGTAAAAATAAAGATGGCACATCAGCATGGAGCGCGTAATGTTTAGTATCTTTCATATCCGGTGAAACATAGAGTTCAAACGGTGCATCATAGCTCTCAAGGAACAGATCCGGTAAAGCATCTTGCCAAGCTTTTAGATCTTTTAAGGCTAAGATCTTATCTAGATACTTTTTAGCTGGAACAAAGCCAGCCTTGTTACGAGCTTCAAAATCAGATGCAAGGCGGTAGAATTTCACAAATTCTGCCATTTCTTTAGTCTGTGGTCGAACTTGGCCTGTCAACATCTTGCCAAAATCAGACATCAACGTTTCTTCGATATTATCGGCCAAGTCGGCAAAGCCCCCAGTAGTTGCCTTATCTGCTGGGATCACGGCGGTCTTGAGCCATTCACCATTGACGGCTTGGTAGAGATCATCTTTTAGCAAAGCCTCATTGACAGTTGTTTTTTTCCCCATCGAAAATTCCCCCTTAGGATCTTTAAAAATCGGCCGTATCAGGGTCAGTTGCAAAGCCCGCAACGCCCTGTAAGGCATCGATCTGTTGCATTTCGCTTTCGGTCAATTCAAAATCAAAGACTTCAGTATTTTCTTTGATCCGAGCCGGATGGACGGATTTTGGTAGTGGCAAATAGCCGTGTTGTAACGACCAGCGTAAGCAGATCTGAGCGACAGATTGGCCCTTTGTTTCTGCTAGAGCTTTTAGTGTTTCGTCATTAAAAATCTGACCGGTTCCAAATGGACTGTAAGCTTCCAATAAAATATCGTGCTGTTGACAGTAATCAATGGTCGGTCGATCGACGTCACCTGGGCAGATTCGGATCTGGTCGACCATCGGCTGGATCGTTTGTGTCTCAGCCAAGATCTCAAGGTGCTTTGGCTTGAAGTTTGAAACGCCGATAGCTCTGACTTTGCCAGCTTTATAGGCATCTTCTAAAGCACGCCAAGTTTCTTGGAGATGTTTTTTCCAGTCTTGGTCACGAAAGGCCTTTGGATTAGGCCAATGGATCAAAAATAAGTCCAAATAATCGGTCTCAAGGTCGGATAAAGAACGATCAAGGGCTTGAGTAGCCAGTTCGTAAGTATGAGCCTGATTATCCAATTTGCTTGTGATAAAAAGGTCATTACGAGCGATTCCGCTTGCTTTGACGGCTTGACCGATACTTTTTTCGTTGCCGTACATTTCAGCTGTATCAATATGGGTAAACCCGGCATCCAATGCGGCTAAAACAGAATCTGTTGCTGTTTTACCGGCTGGAGTTTGCCAGGTACCAAAGCCCAAAACTGGAATCTTAACGCCATTTGCAAGTGTGTATGTGTTCATCAAACTCATAAATTCCCACCTATCCTTTATTGAATTATTGTGTACTACACGCCTCGATTATACCATAATTAAGTAAATGTCCACTTTTCGAGTGCTTACAAATCAAAGAAAATTAATCTTTTTTGAATAAAAGCATTTTCACGTCTAATATTTGTGTGAAACACAATATAAGTATGCTATACTACTAAATGAGTTGTGGACGAGTTAGTCTGCTATTTTTGTTGATCACTTTTTTGAAAAATGTAGTTTATTGCTTTATTTAGGGGGAAACGATGTGAAATTTTGGGGCAAGACAACACAAGATGCAATTAGATCTGGCTTAGAGGAATTGCATAAGACTAAAAGCGCAGGTCGAAGTAAAAGTTATCAGCGAAGGAAGAAAAGGCTTTTTAGGGTTTGGCAAGAAACCAGCTGAGGTGGAACTCGTTGTTAAGGAAGAAACAACACATAAAAATGCTGGACGACCACACGCTAAAAAAGTGGCTGTTGCAAAACAAAAGGTTGAAGACTGGGAGAAATATCTGCACGAATTAGGTTACTATTTGGCAGATGTCACACAGAAGATGGGGATCAAGACAACGATAGATGTGGTGGTGGAAAAACGGGTCGTGACCTATAATTTTGAAACCGAGCAGGAAGGTAGCTTGATCGGGCGCCACGGAAAAACGCTCAATGCGTTACAGTTGTTAGCCCAGGATTTCTTGGATAGGAAGAGCAAAAGGAAGGTCCAAGTCATCTTAGATGCGGCTGATTACCGGGCGCGACGCAAAGAAACACTCCAGTTTTTAGCACGAAAAGTTGCACGGGATGCAATTCGCCAAGACCGGCGGCAACGGTTGGATCCAATGCCTTCGTTTGAAAGAAAGATCATCCACGCTGCTTTGGCTAGAAATACCGAGGTCAAAACCTATTCGAGCGGTAATGAACCGCGACGCTTCGTCGTTGTTGAGCCGGCGTATGCCAAAAATACAGGGAAGAACTAAGAGAGGATTTTGACTATGTTTGAGCATAAACCCAACCATTTGGAAGATGAATTGTGCTTTTCGATCTACACAGCACAACGCTTTTATAATCGTTTCTATACTGAAGCCTTGAAGAAGTATAACTTGACCTATGCACAATACATCACGTTATTAGTTTTATGGGAAAGTAAAGAAAAGATGATCATTCGTGATCTAGGTCTACGTTTGAAACTCGATACAGGTACATTGACACCTTTATTGAAGCGCATGGAAAAAGAAGGCTGGGTAACTCGTACGAAGACAAAGGCTGATGGACGCAAAGTTTATATCACTTTGACTGACAAAGCACTTGAATTGGAAGATCAGATCAAGGGCCGTGTCACTGGTTTCTTTGGTTCAGTCGATATGTCCAGTGACGAGTATAAAAATGCCGTCAAATTTATCCAAGACATCGCTAAGAAATTAGAAGATAACAACAAGTTGTTGGTGGAAAAAACTAAATTCTAGTAGCGTTATATCCGCTAGGCAGATATCTGCTTAGCGGATATTTTTTTGGGAAAATTCCCACAAGTTGACACTTTATCCCACTAGAGGAAAGGAAATGCCACTTTACTAGAAAATGATGAAAACGGATACATTAAAATGGTATGCTTAGTTTGGTAAGAAAAGCTAAAGTTTTTTAGGAAAGGTAGTGAAGTTTTATGATGGAGAAGATCCAGCGCTTTGGGGGCGCAATGTTTACGCCAGTCTTGCTTTTCTCGTTTGCCGGGATCATGGTCTCGATCGCGATCGTAGCGACGAATCCAGTTTTAGTCGGTGATCTAGCTAAAGAAGGCACGATCTGGTATAACTTTTGGAAGATCGTTGAAAATGGTTCTTGGACTGTTTTTAACAACATGGAGCTCTTGTTTGTGATCGGTCTACCGATAGGGTCAAGCTAAAACGGCTAATGCGCGGGCGGTAATGGAAGCCGTAGTCACATATTTGACCTTTAATTATTTCATCAGCACAATGTTGCAATTATTTGGCTCAAGTTTTGGCGTTAATTTCAAACAAGCAGCTGGTGGCGAAAGTGGATTGAAGCTGATCGCCGGGATCAAGACGTTAGATACTGGGATCATCGGTGCGATCTTTATCTCAGCGATCGTGGTCTACTTGCACAATCGCTATTTTGAAAAGAAATTACCTGATTTCTTAGGGATCTTCCAAGGATCATCTTATGTTGTTGTTTTAGGATTTTTTGCAATGTTACCGATCGCCTTATTGACCTGCTATATCTGGCCTAAGATCCAATTTGGGATCAGCTCATTACAAGCGATCTTAGCTACTTCAGGCGTAGTCGGAGTCTGGATCTACACCTTCTTAGAACGGATCTTGATCCCAACAGGCTTGCATCACTTTGTTTATACCCCATTTGTCTTTGGTCCCGCGGTCGTTGAAGGTGGGATCACACAATACTGGTTTGCTCACTTAAACGAATTCTCACGTTCGACCCAACCGCTTAAGACGCTGTTCCCAGAAGGTGGTTTTGCTCTTCATGGTAACTCTAAAGTCTTTGGGGCACCAGGGATCGCGTTAGTCTTTTACTTCACAGCGCGGCCAGAGAATCGTAAAAAAGTGCTCTCCATGTTGATCCCTGTAACCTTGACAGCCGTCTTGTCCGGGATCACTGAACCGTTAGAATTTACGTTCTTATTCCTATCACCACCATTGTTTGCAGTTCATGCTGTTTTAGCTGCAACTTTGGCAGCAACACTATACACATTTGGTGTTGTTGGTGATATGGGCGGGGGCTTGATCGATCTGTTGACGAGAAACTGGATCCCAGTCTTTTCAAATCATGCCGGTACGGTGCTCATCCATATCGTGATCGGACTATGTTTCACATTTATCTGGTTTGTTGTTTTCAAATTCTTGATCGTAAAATTCAACATTATGACACCAGGGCGCGATATCGACAAGGAAGCTGACATCAAGCTTTACTCCAAGCAAGATTACAAAGATAAAAAAGCGGGTAAAAGTGATGAAAAGGCGGCTCCAGCAAATCGTTATCGGGAACAAGCAGCGATCTATTTGGAAGCAGTCGGTGGACGTGACAATATCGAAAAAGTCAACAACTGTGCGACACGCTTACGTTTGACCGTCAAAGATCCAGCTTTGGTCGAAGATGATGCTGCCTTTAGAGCCGGTGGCGCACATGGTGTCGTGCGAAATGGCAATGCTTTACAAGTGATCGTGGGCTTAGATGTGCCCTAAGTCAGAGAACAATTTGAAGAATTAATGAACATTGGTGATTAGAGGAGGAATTTAACATGGATAAGAAGTTTTCAGTTGTAATTGCTGGTGGTGGGAGTACCTTTACTCCAGGGATCGTCTTGATGTTATTGGAGAACTTAGATAAATTTCCGATCCGTCAGATCAAGTTTTATGATAATCTCGAATCGCGTCAAAAAGTGATCGCAGATGCTTGCGAGATCATTTTAAAAGAAAAGGCACCCGAGATCGATTTTGTTGCAACAACTGATCCAAAGACAGCCTTTACTGACGTAGATTTTGTCATGGCTCATATTCGTGTCGGACTATATGCGATGCGTGAAAAAGATGAAAAGATCCCACTTAAATATGGGGTCATCGGGCAAGAGACCTGTGGACCAGGGAGGATCGCTTACGGGATGCGTTCGATCGGGGGCGTCTTAGAGTTGATCGACTACATGGAACAATATTCACCAGATGCATGGATGTTGAACTATTCCAACCCAGCAGCGATCGTGGATGAAGCAACACGCAAGTTACGGCCTAACTCTAAGATCATCAACATTTGTGACATGCCGGTCGGGATCGAAGAACGGATGGCGCATGCGATCGGGCTCAAGTCACGCAAAGAGATGGAAGTGCGCTACTACGGCTTAAATCACTTTGGCTGGTGGACTGATATCAGAGATCATGCTGGCAACGACTTGATGCCACAGATCAAAGAGCACGTAGCTAAATACGGCTATTCACTCAAAGAAGAATTAGGTGAACATGAATCACAACATACTGATCCAAGTTGGATGCACACCTTTGCTAAAGCCCGTGAAGTCTATGCAGTCGATCCAGATACCTTACCAAATACGTATCTCAAATACTATCTCTATTCACAAGATGAAGTTGAGCATGCCGATCCAGAATATACTCGGACAAATGAAGTTATGAATGGGCGTGAAAAACACGTCTTTGGCGAATGTGAAAAGATCGCACAAGCCGGAACAGCTAAAGATACCAGTTTAGAAGTTGATGAACATGCCAGCTATATCGTGGATCTAGCACGGGCGATCGCCTACAATACGCATGAACGCATGCTGTTGATCGTGGAAAATAACGGTGCTTTGAGTAACTTTGAACCAACCGCGATGGTCGAAGTTCCATGTATCGTAGGTAAAAACGGACCTGAGCCATTAGTTCAAGGCCAGATCCCTCGTTTCCAAAAGGGCTTGATGGAACAACAAGTTGCAGTCGAAAAGCTCGTTGTTGAAGCTTGGGAAGAACACTCCTATCAAAAATTATGGCAAGCCCTCACTTTATCCAAGATCATTCCAAGTGCGCGTGTCGCTAAACAGATCTTGGATGATCTGATCGAAGTCAACCGTGATTTTTGGCCAGAACTCAAATAGTGTAATCGCTTTAGTTGATTGTGCGAAATATGCTATAATTTAGCATAGTTAAACAAAGTAGGGGGACGCACATGACACTGGAAGAATTGATCACAAAACATCAAAAGGCCTTAGGAGATCTTGATAAGACAGTCTTGCGTTATGTGCTGGATAACAGACCAAAGATCCAACAGATAAGTATTACTGAATTAGCAACTGCCACATATACCTCTAAATCGACAGTTTTGCGCCTAGTCAGGAAATTAGGCTTTACTGGTTTTTCAGAATTCAAATACTTTTTAAAGACGAGCACTAAAGAGGCTAAGCCAGCTACGGAGATGTTTGCCGATCTCCAGGTCTCAGATATCATTAAGACGATCAAAGGCTTGGAACATATCGAATGGGATGATCTGACAGCCCAGCTCAAAGAGGCCCAAACGATCTATTGTTACGGCACGGGTTTTTCGCAACGGCGAATCTTAGATGAATTTGCTAAAAATCTGTTGCAACTAGGTAAACGGGCGATCACGATCCCCAATAAGACAGAGCTTGATATGGCGATGAAGATGATCACGCCGCAAGATGTAGTTTTGTTGGCCTCGCTTAGTGGAGAGACGGAAAATATCAAGGAAAACATCTTCATGTGGACGCTAAAAAATGTCCCCCTTGTAAGTATGACCCGAGCAGGCGAGAACACCTTTGCGAGTCATTCGGATTTTGCTTTGCATTACTATGTGACGCCATTTTCCGTTATCAAAGAAAAAAAGGTCGAGTCGTTAGTCACATTATCAGTCGTTGTTGATTATCTTTTTCGAAAGTTGACCGAAAAAATGAGTAAAGATAGGTGAGAAAAATGTTGAAACAAGTACTGGCAAGACCAGCTGTATACAAGAAGATCTTATTAGGCTACTGGATCGGTTCAAGTGTGATCTTATTTGGATATCTATATTTGGTCGCACTTGACCTTGGCAAAAGTCTGCCAGCGACTTTACAAGCAATGCCTAGTTTAGCTCTAGTAACGATCATTGCAGGTCTCAACTTATTGTTAGCGGCGGGTTTATGGAAGATCTCAGCCACGGATAGTCCACTATTTTTGAGTCTAGCTTTGGTACAACAACTCTTGAGTTTAAACTTTGTAGGGGCGTTACTGATCTATTTTTACCAACGTTTCAGTCAACAGAAGTTTCTCCAGAAGCCGACAAGAGATCAAGGTGCGCTGGTAATTTCCTTTACGCTGGTCATCTTACTGACACTTTTTGTTCTCTTGATCAGGATCAGATTGGAATTTGTAAACTAACACAGTGCGCAAGAATGCGCTTATTTCCTAGGAGTTGCATTCTGGAGCACGACTATGAGCACAGTACGTAAGAATTGCATAGTTACACAAAAAAGCATGCCAAAACAATTTTGGCATGCTTTTTTATATTAAAATGAGTATTGTTCGACCGGGGTTTCAAACCAGTCGTAACGTAAAAGTTGTTTGAGTTTTTTATTTACAGGGATCCAGATCCCACTCTTTAAGATGTCTTTCATTGTTTGGATGAAGAGCATGTCATGTGCCACGCTGTCAGGGCGGGCAACTTCAATGACTTCATCATCTTCAGTTTTTAAGGTGATCTTGTTTGATTTTACGTCTACAACTTGTGCAGAGACAATATCAGTCTTTTTATCCATATAGATGTTCCTTTCTGGATGGTATCTTAACTTGATACTGTCTTAACTATACGCTAGTTGCTTAAATTTGTTTATAAATATGCCTTAAATTTAGTTTAAGAATCACTTGTTTGAACTTGAGTGATCAATTTTTTGACTAACTGTTGAGTTGCTTGCTCTTGTAACTCTTTGAGCACATTCTCCCGTTCGGTGCTAGACATCGTTGGGTTTTGTTGCAATTTCTGCGCTAATTCTTGTTGAATTACCTGGGAAATATTTTCCTTGAGCTCGGTGTCATGTTCTTCGAGTAATTTTTTAAGCTGTTTAGCTTGTTTAGTGCTCAAAACAAACCAATTATCAGTCAATTTGAATTCATAAGTTCGATGTTTGAGACGATCATTATTGTCTAAAATGCCAAAGAAAAGCTCGGAAAGGCCATTTTGGTAGACATAACGCTCTTCAGTTACGACTAATTGCGGAGTTTTGCCAGTTTGCGAGTATTTGGTAGTCGTATCAGTCGTTGGCGTTTGGCGCAATTTCTTCTCATCAGAAGAATTGTGGTAGAGATAAACTCTTTCTGACTTAGTACCAAGTGGTTGGTACAGCAATACATCGAGGTGATCGGGGACTGAAGAAACGAGTTTTTGTTTTTTGGTGACCGTTTGAACTTTCATCCCCCAATTATAGGAATCATTTAACACGATCGCACCGGTACAGAGCACCATGATCGCCAATGACAGTAAAGCATATAAAACGCGATGCTTAAGGGTAGGTAGGACTGTAAAACAAAAGAAACTGATCGTGGCTAAAACTAAAATAATGATACTCATTTACTTAGCCCCCTTTTTAGTGATCGTGACTTTAGGTGCATTATTGCCCTTCTTTAAGAAGAAAGCAAAGAACAATGCGACAGCTGCAAAGAGGATCGAAATAAAGAATGCAGCATGATAACCATTCAAAACAGCCCCAGTAGCGAGGTCAGCATATTTGAGCGGTGTTTGGACCAAAACACTGTGGGCTGGCATTGAGTTTTTGGTGACCGAGCTCAAAACGGAGATCAAGATCGCAGTCCCGATCGAGCTTAAGACTTGGCGGAAAGTATTGTTGACCGCCGTCCCGTGAGAGATCTTATTGAACGGTAAGACATTCATCCCTGAAGTCGTGACGGGCATCATTGTTGCGGAGATCCCAAACATCCGGATCGCATAAAAGACGATGATCAACATGATCGAAGTCTCTTTAGTGATGAAAAGAAATGGGATCGAGCCTAAAGTCAACATCGTCATCCCGGCAAGCGCCATGAATTTAGCTCCGTAACGGTCAAATAAGCGTCCCGTGATCGGTGACATGATCCCCATTGCTAGAGCTCCGGGTAATAAGATCAAGCCAGAATGAAAGGCGGATTCGCCGCGAATATTTTGGATGTAAAGTGGGATCACCATTTCTGAACCAACTAAAGCCAAGTTAGCCACCCCACTTAAGATCGCAGCCAGGCTAAATTCACCATATTTGAAAACTGTGATGTCCAAGAAAGGTTCGTCCATTTTTAATTGGCGCCAACAAAAGAGAACAACAAAAATCGCCCCGACAGCTAGATAGACGAGGACGTAGAAATCGCTCCAGCCGTCGTTACCAGCTTTAGAAAAGCCATATAATAATGCTCCAAACCCGATCGTTGAGGTGATGATCGAAATGACGTCGATCTTTTGATGGGTGTTAGGCACCACGCTTTTCATAAAGAAGAAGGCTAAGATGATAACGGCGATCACGATCGGAATGATCATGCCGAATAATTCACGCCAAGTCCAGTTATCGACGATCCACCCAGAAAGTGTTGGCCCTAAAGCTGGTGCAAGCCCGATCACAAGTCCGACCGTCCCCATAGCAGCTCCACGTTTTTCCGGGGGAAAGATCGAGAGCATGATCGTTTGAAGTAACGGCATTGAAACGCCGACCCCGATACCTTGGATCAAACGACCGGCGAGAAGGACTCCAAAATTTTGGGCGGTAAAGGAAACGACTGTCCCTAGTAAAAAGGTCAACATCGCCCAGAGATACATCGTTTTTGAGCTGAAGCGGTTGATCAACCAAGCTGAGATCGGGATCATGACCCCATTGACCATCATAAAACCAGTCGTTAACCATTGAACGGTTGCCGTTGAGATCGAAAAATCCTTCATGATCGCAGGAAAAGCAGTGTTCATCAAGGTACTATTCAAAAAAGTACAAAAAGAACCGACCATTAAAACTAAGACCAATAGATTACGATTATAACTATTGCCATTGATGTCGGTCGGATGTGTAGCATTATTCAAACAAGTTCACTCCTTTATTATTTTAGATATTATTTTCAATTTATGTGCGTTGCCTACTATAAACCTTATTTACCAACTTTGTCAAGATAGTTGACAAATCGCCTAAACAATATAAAATCTAAAGTAGGAAAATTATTTGCGAGGGGGAAGAAACTTGAAAGAGACGAAGCACAAGATGCACAAACCCCACTTTATCCATGACATTCGGATCGGGATCGGTGATATGTGTAAGATCACAGGGGTCACAGGGCGGCAATTGCGCTATTGGGAAGAGCGTGGTTATATCAAGTCGCTAGCTGATGAGAAGAATTCAGTGCGTAAGTATAGCTGGGAAATGTTGTACAAAGTCGGTTCGATCAAAGTTTTTATCGATGAGGGTTATACTTTAGCCAAAGCCGTAGAAAAATCTGAATTGCGTGAAAAAGAAATGGCGATCATCCGCAAATTTATGGCAGCCAATATGCATGGCGTGGAGATCACGGATGAAGAAAAACTCTACGGACAGTTAGATCTAGGGCAATGTGAAGGTAAAAAGATATACGGTGTTGTCGATGAAAATGGCAGTCATTTGGAATTTGGTGAAGGGTAATGTTTGTCCATCATATTGCGATCATTTGTAGTGATCGAGCGCAAGCAGTTGATTTTTATGTCGACAAATTAGGCTTTAAGATCGTATCTGAGCATGTTCGTCCCGAAAAAGATGATATTTTGTTGAATGTAGCTAAAGATGGGCTAGTATTGGAGTTATTCATCAGGCCCAATGCACCAAAACGTGTCAGTGGAGCTACTGGAGAGGCAAGGGGTTTGCGTCATTTGGCTTTCAAATGTGACGATGTTGCAGCGGAAAGGAAGCGTTTGTTGGCGTTAGGCGTCAAATGTGAGCCGTTGCGGCGTGATGACTTTGATGGTAAGTTGATGACCTTTTTCTTTGATCCCTACGGCTTACCCCTCGAATTACATGAATAGAAGGAATCGTAATGGTAGAAAAATTAAAACAATATCCAGTCACAGCTATTACTGTGGTAGCAATGGTGTTGATAACATTATTATTAGGTGATCTGGCTTGGTTTAGAAAATTAGCAGTAGTCTTATTGACCTGGTGGGTCGGAGTAGGCTTTGAAAAACCGGTCAATGAGATGATCGCTCAAGAAAAATTAGGAAAGCTCATGGGCAAAGGCTTTGTTTTGATAGCAACAGCAGTTTTTGCGGCCGTAGTGACCTATGTTCAAATAAGATTTTAAGAGTGTGAGACAATGCGGTCAGCGCCGTATGAATAACACGGAGAGCCCCATAATGCGTATTTTGCATTGTGGGGCTCTCCGTGTTATTTACTAGGCGTTGCATTGTCGAACACGTTTCCACTATATAACTCAGATGCGTATTTTTGCATCATGGGGGATCTTCTGTTATCTGCTAGGAGTTGTGCTGTCGAACACGTTTCAGCTACATAGCTTGGATGCGTATTTTGCCCGCTTGAGCTAACTTTCAGACCGTTTGCCTATCATTACCGACCATTTAGGCGTCTTTAGCGAAAATCAGCCTAATATTTGCTAGAATTTAGCTAAAGGAAGGGGGAAAGCCAAAATGAAAAGTAAATTTGAGATCGACCCTAAATTACCCGAAGAATGGGCCGAATTTCATGTGCATGAATTGACGGCCAAGTTACAACAAGTCATCCAACTACTTGAGCATGATGAACAAATTTGGGGCTATGCTGATCAGATCGTTAAGCCGTTAGCCTTAGCTCAGATCATTTCCTTAAATAGCCAAGCTGGTAAGGTCTATGCTATCACCGAGCACGGTAGCTATCAGATAAAGAAGAAATTGTATGAAGTGGCTGAACTTTTATCCCCGGATTTTGTTAAGATCAGTCGCAGTGAATTTGTTAACTTGAATTATTTAGATCATTTGGAATTGACTGTGCAAGGAACGATCGCTTTAAAACTAAAAAATGGTACTACGACCTTTGTGGCTAGACGTTGTGTCAAAAATCTCAAAGAAAGGCTAGGGATCTAAGATGAAAATATTTAAAAAGATAATTAATGCTAGTTGCCTGGGGATCGCGATCGGGGTGATCTTATCCGTCATCTTTTCCAGTATTTTGGGGCAGGGAGAATATATGCCCTCAACGCCAACGTTTATGGAACTATTTACGACCCCAGTTAGAGCGATGGCAAGCTCGATCATTTTGTGGGCTCTAATGGGAAATGTTTTTTATTTTTCCGGATCGATCTTCAAACAAGAACAGTGGAGTTTGCTCAAGATGTCGCTCCTTCATTATCTTGTGACATTGATCTGCTTTTTCCCGTTAGCTTATCTGGCGGGCTGGTTTCCTCATAATATTTTGTGGATCGCTAGCTTTTTACTGATGTATACGGGAATTTATCTCATTATTTACCTTGGAAATTATCTTTCCACATGGTTAGAGATAAAAAAGATCAATCAAAAAATCAAATAAAAGCCTAGTCCTAAGCGGTTTTATAGCCTACTTAGGGCTTTTTATATCAAATTTAATTTATTTTACAATATTAGTTGACTCTATATATTATACATCATATAATATTAGTGAAGTTAAGATATAACAGAGAAAAAAGAAAGGTGGGAAAAACCGCATGGAAATCAAAGTAACAGCTGATCTATTAGATGGTTTGGTCTTAGCCTTGTTAGAAAGTCAAGATTACTATGGATATGCGCTGACACAAGATATGCAGCAAGCGATCTCGATCTCAGAATCAACGATGTATCCGGTCTTACGTCGCTTACAAAAGGCAGAATATGTGACCACATACGATGCGCCTTATCAAGGACGCAATCGTCGTTACTACAAGATCACTGAGAGCGGGGAAAACCATTTACAACGTATCAAAAAAATGTGGAATGATTATAAGGAAAGTTTAGATGCTGTCTTTGCCGCAGCGGATAAGCGCAAGCAAAATGCACAAGATGAGGAGGGGCAACATGAATAGGGAAAAATATCTGGCTGAATTAGAAGAATACTTACAACCTTTAACGCCAGAAGAACGTGCCGATGCCATTATGTTTTATTCAGAATTTATCGATGATGCAGGGTTAGAGACCCGCAGTCAGATCGAAGAACGGTTAGGCACACCACGGCAATTGAGTCGGAAAGTCTTAGCTGATTATTCGATCAAGACGACCGATGAAGAAGTCAAGTATCAACGCACGGCGACCCCACAGTCAAATGTGAAGATGATCTGGTTGATCTTACTAGCTTTATTAGCTTCACCATTCCTCTTAGGTTTTGGTGGGATCATGATCGCAGTGTTGATCGGGATCTTAGTCTTACTGGCAGGGTTAGTTTTTGGCGCTGGCGTGCTCTTATGCGCCGGTGTAGTTGTAATGGGGCTCTTGATCTATATCGGGGTCGCAATGCTATTTAGCAGTTGGGCAGTCGGGCTCTTTTATCTAGGCTTAGGGCTGTTAGCCTTAGGGGGGCTTTTAGTCGTTATCCCGCTAGTCTATTGGTTGATCCGCTTGATCTTGCAAGGGATCGCCAACTTCTCCAAGTATCTCTATGATAACTTGAGTAAGAAACGCAAAGAAAAAGGAGGCAGTGACCATGAAGAAGACATTTAAATTTGGTTGGTTGATCTTAGCTATCGGTGCCGTGATCGCAATTGTGGGCGCTGTGTTCCACGGCGTTAAGGCAGTCGAATTCGATGGCTTAAAGGTCCAAGCCGTTAAAAAAGATAGAGATATTCAAAAGACGTATGCTAAAAAAGAATTTGATCGGATCGAGATCGAAAATGGGTCGGGTTATTTTGCGCCGGTCGATCTTGATATCAGACAAGGCTCTGATTATAGCGTTTCTTACAGTGGAAGTTCACGCTTTGAACCAAAGATCAGTTATCAAAATGGAACATTGAAGATCATTCGGGGGCGTAATATATCTGGTACAGTGAGCTTTGATTTTACGGATCATCGCACAAAGATCGATAGCAAATTAGTCATTACGGTACCCGAAAATGTAAAATTGAGCACGTTAAAAGTTGAAGGTATCTATAATAACCTCGACTTGGAAAAACTAAATGTTGGAATGCTAGAGCTTGACTTAAATCACACTAAAAAACTTGAATTAAATGAAGTGACGGCAGAAAGAACAGACGTTGATACTGGTATTGACGCTGGTCAGATCATCAACTCTAAGCTCAACAATGGTAAATTAGAATTTACTGCAGAGGCTGATCTAGACCTAGTGGTTTCAGGTGGTGAACTAAATAACATCAAAGTCAAAACAGAAGGTCGAGGCAGAGTCTACTATAAAGACGGGCTAGTCTTGAATGGTGGGAGTACACAATTAGCTGACATCGAATACGGTTATGAGTATAGCGATGATGAAAGTGATAGCGAAGATGTTGATGACACCGAGCCAAGTCCAGATCTTGATGCCGATACGATCACAGTCAAGGGTAAATATGAGATCAAAAACACAAATGGTGCGATCCGTGTCGGCAATGTAACAGTACAAGGTTACCGTTTGACCAACAAACATAGTAAAAATACATTACATGACCAACAACAGACAAATGGTGGTACACTAGAAGAAAATGCAGATCAAGCTGATGTCTTGACTTTAGATAATCAAACCGGCGAAAATACGGTAAAGTAAATCAATTAATTGAAAGGATGAAGTTGCGATGGCAAAAACAAAAAAAGAATTAACAAAATCAAATGATAAAGTAGTTTCAGGTGTCTTTGGTGGTGTCGCAGAATACTTTGGCTGGGATAAAGCGATCACCCGGATCATTGGTGCGATCTTGATCATTTTCCCGGGAAATATTGTCCTTGGTTTATTGATCTACTTCATTGCCGCTTTAGTTATACCTGATGCACCAAGTAATGGTCGTAAAGATTCACACCATTCAGAAGATGATAGTGTGATCGAAGGCGAATTTAAAGAAAAATAATGTTAAGTAATAGAGCTTCGCTGGTCGGATAGATCAGCGAAGTTTTTTTCTATTTTTAATTTTTTATTCAAAAAAATAGGTATAGTATTTTAGACAATTCCTCGGTATCATAAAAATAAAAAAATGACTGAGGTAATGAAAATGACATTTTATACCTTACAATATCTTCAAAATCAACGTGAGGTAAATCAGTTGGTGATCTATACCTTAGCTGCGATCGGTTTAGTTATATTATTGTTTGCAGTTTTGATGTATTCACGCAATCGTTTAGATACTAAATACCGCGATATCAGTATCATTATGTTACTGGTGATGCTTTTCTTGTTTGGCTTAGGCTACAGTAACTATGAGCAACACCGTACGCAAACATTAACGACTTCACAGGTCCAACCATTTTTACGTTCGGTTGTACGTGAAGAAGGTGTCAGTACAAAAGACGTGGCTGTCAACAGTCGTAGTCTTGCGGATGGGATCATCGTGAAAGTCAAAGATAAGTACTATCGGGTCGAATTAAGTGTCGATCGTAACAGTTATAAGTTGGCCCGGACGCATTTGATCAATAAAGATATTACGATCCAATAGGGGGATTTTAACGTGGAATTTTATGGACCGATAATTGGCAAATTTATTTTAGGGATGTTATGTATCATCTTACAGATAAATATTGTTGGTAAACGAAATTTAGCCCCAGTGACAGCACTCGATCAAGTACAAAATTACGTACTTGGTGGGATCATCGGGGGGATCATTTATAATCAAGATATTACGGTGCTACAGTTTTTGATGGTGCTCATCATTTGGACTTTAGTGGTGATGGTCTTGCAATTTTTAAAAAATCATAATCGCTTAGCCAAGGTGATGATCGATGGACGCCCAGCGATCTTAGTCAAAAATGGCAAGCTCGACGTGGAAACTTGTTTAAAACGCGGGGTGACGGCCGATGAATTGATGTTTAGATTGCGGGTCAACGGGATCTATGAGTTAGCGCGGGTCAAACGGGCCGTTTTGGAACAAAATGGCCAATTGACAGTGCTCGAATACGGTGATGATGAAAGTATTCGCTACCCCTTGATCAGTGATGGGATCATCAATTACGATATTTTAGAAATGATCTCACGGGATGAAGCCTGGCTTGATGAGCAATTGCAAAAGAACGGCTTTAAGAGCAGTACAGAGGTCTTTTTAGGCGAATACATCAGTGGTAAGTTACATTTTGTGGGTTATCCAAAGAAATAATTAGCAGTTTTTAGCTAATAGGTTTAGAATAGTCCTAGTGCTATACTAATAAAGTAAGTCTGCTGAAAGAAGGATGAATTATGCCATTAAATGAAATTAATTTGGCCTTAGGACCAGAAAAAATGTTGACGACGATCTCAGACCGTTACGCTGACCGGAATTTTTTACTTTATCGTGCATTAGCCAATAAAGATGGATATTTGCTCGTTGATATTTCCGGTGAACATACAGTGTTTGAATCTGGTTTGAATTATCGCGTCTTAAAAGAGATCGGTGAAACGGATTGGGACGGCCTACTAGAATTGCGGTATGTGACTTTAGATACTGATCAACAAAAAGTTTTCAATGCAGTTGTTGATTCTTGGAACAACAAAGCTGCGCGTCCCCTTGGGTTGAAGGCTTCTAAAGTGTTGATCTCTTTGAAAAAGGATTTCCAATTCCTCTTGTTGAATGTCTGGGAAGATGAACAAGACTATTTGGCTTGGAATAATTCACCTGAAAATAAATTAGCGCAATTTGGACACGATGGTAACCGTGCCCCAGTAGATAAGCTCTACATGCGCGTAAGATAAGCTACACAAGAATATGAGATATGACAAGGGATCCACTGTGATACAAAAATATGTATCACAGTGGATCCCTTGTTGCATAGCCTGTTCATAGTCGTGCTCCAGAATGCAGCCTCTAGAAAATAGCAACACCCCAACTTTGAGGTGTTTTTTGCCTCGGAGTTGGGGTGCAGTTATTTCTACGGAGCTGAGCGCAATCCTCCGCACTGTGATTAGTCTTCGTTGATGTGTTCTTCTACTTGCTTGAAGATCGTGATGATGTGGTTGTCGGCTAGCGTGTAGTAGACGTGTTGCCCGTCACGCTTGCTGGAAACTAGTCCCGTTTGGCGCAAGATCTTTAATTGATGTGAGACCGCTGATTGCGTCATACCGATCGCCTCGGTGATCTCATTTACTGTAAGTTGTTTTTCAAATAATAAATACAAGATCTTATAGCGAGTCTCATTGCCAAATGCTTTGAAGATCTGTACACTGGCTTCTGTTTCCTCCTTTGAAGGGAGATTTAAATCATTATCCATCATAATATTCACCTTGTGTCTTGCTAGAGTTAATAGATTTCCTAACTATTATAGCAAAACTATTTTTAAATTGAGTGGTTGAATAAAAATTAAAATTCCGCTAGACTTGTACATACGAAGCAAAAATGTCTTAATAAATTTATCATTATGGAGGGGAATATGGAGATCTTAAAACCACACTTGAAAAACTATTTGGGTGCGATCATTGGTGCGGTCATTTCGATCATTGTGGCTGCAGGTGCATCTCTATTGCAACCGCGTATCCTACAATTTATCTTAGATAATTTATTAAAAAATGATCGCCAGGCAATGTTCAATTACGGGATGATCTTGATCGCTTTAGCGGTGATCGGGGTGATCGCTGGGATCTTGAATGTTTATTTTGCCGCTCGGGTCGCTCAAGGCGTTACCAGTGATCTGCGGGAGGAGACATACCGTAAGATCCAAACATTTTCTTTGAGCAATATTGAAAAATTTTCGGCTAGTACCCTAGTCGTCCGTTTGATCAACGATATGAATCAAGTGCTAAATGTTGTGATGACGACCTTTATGCAAGTTTTACGGATGCCGATCATGATCATCGGGGCTTTTGTGTTGGGGATTGTCACTATTCCACGTTTTTGGTGGCTACAAGTCGTGATGTTTTTAGCCGTTGCTTTAGTCATCGGGCTGACTTTCCCGCAATTAGGTAAGATGTTTGATCGTTTCCAAAAGAAATTAGATCGCAGTAATACGATCGCTAAGGAAGCGATGCAAGGTATTCGAGTGATCAAATCTTTTAACCAACAAGAAAACGAAGAAGAACGTTTTGGTGAAGTTTCAGATGAGATGAATGATCTAAATATCAAGATCGGTTATGTGTTCTCCTGTTTATTGCCAGCCTTTTTCTTAGTCTGCAATGTGGGGATCACGGCAGTCGTTTATTTAGTTGGGATAAATGTAGAAAATAACCCGGGTGAACTGGCAGCGATCACTTCATATATCGGGTATCTGATGCAGATGTTATTTACATTAGCCTTTGGTGGGATGACGATGGCGATGTATGCGCGTGGTTTTGTTTCTTTGGGCCGAATAAAGGAAGTTTTAGATACAAAACCAGATTTAACATTTGATCCAAATGCACCAGAAGTAGAGCTTGATGGGACTGTTGAATTTGATAATGTCTCATTTGCTTATCCTGGGGCTGAAAATGAAACGCTCAAAAATATCAGTTTTAAAGTTGCTCCAGGTGAATCGATCGGGGTCATCGGGGCCACTGGCTCAGGGAAATCGACCTTAGCTCAGTTGATGACTCGTTTATACGATCCGACTTCTGGGGTCGTTAAAGTTGGTGGGGTCGATCTGCGTGAGGTAAATGAAGGTTCATTGCGTAAGGCGGTATCACTAGTCTTACAAAAAGCCTTACTCTTCTCAGGTAAGATCTCAGATAACTTGCGCCAAGGTGATCGGAATGCTACCACTAAAGATTTTAGATGGGCAGCCCGGATCTCACAGGCAGCTGAGTTTGTGGAGCGCTATGATGATCAATATGAACATCCCGTTGAAGAGCGTTCGGCGAACTTCTCTGGTGGGCAAAAGCAGCGTTTGTCGATCACGCGTGGGGTCGTCGGTAAGCCAAAAGTTTTGATCTTGGATGATTCGACCTCGGCTCTAGATGCTAAGTCGGAAAAACGAGTCAAAGAAGCGCTAGAAAAAGAATTGACGCAGACGACGACCTTTGTGATCGCAGAAAAGATCTTCTCCGTGATGGATGCTGATCGGATCATGGTCTTAGATCAAGGTCAGATCGTAGCATTGGGATCGCATCAGGAGTTATTAGCGAATTCACAGGTCTACCGTGAGATCTATGAGACGCAACGTGCTAAAGATAAGATCGAGGAAGGGGAGCTGTAAATGAAGGATTTTAAAATTGCCTGTGGCTACTTTTGGAAGTATTTGAAGCAATATTGGCTAGCTGTGACAATTATGATCGTTTTGACTTTACTAGCGACCTTTTTCCAAGTGATCGCACCGATCTACATGGGAAATGCGGTCACGGCTTTGACTAAGTATGTCGCTCAATTAGCTGACCCAGTGACACGTGCGAGTGCCTCAATGGCTGCTTTTTATACGGCATTGAAATTGATGGCACTGTACTTCTTATTGAATGTGTTAGCTCAATTCATTGCTTGGATGATCATGTCTAAGTTTAATGCGGACGCAACCAATGGCATGCGCAAAAACTTATTTGCTAAATTGCAACGTATGAAGATCCGTTATTTTGATACGCATCAAGACGGGAAGATCTTATCGTTATTTACGTCAGATATCGATAATATCTTCAACGCTTTGAACAATGCGGTCTTTGAGATCGTTTCTCAGGGGGCACTTTATATCGGAACATTGATCGTGATGTTTTCGATCAACGTCAAACTAGCTTTGATCACTGTAGCCTCGACACCATTTGTGCTAGTGATCGCTCTAGTTATCATGTCAAAGGCCCGGAAATATTTAGATGCCCAACAAGATGAGATCTCAAATCTAAACGGTTATGTCAATGAACAGATCAACGGTGAACAGGTCATTTTGAGCAACGGTCTCCAACAAGAATCGATCGCTGGGTTTAAAAAATATAACCAGCGTGTTAAAGATACGATGTTTAAAGGTCAATTCTATTCCGGTCTCTTGTTTCCTTTGATGCAAGGTCTGTCATTATTGAACCTAGCGATCGTGATCGTTGGGGGGATCTGGTTGATCGTGGCGGACTCGATGAATACAGCGACTGGTCTAGGCTTGATCGTGATGTTTGTGCAATATTCGCAAACCTATTTCCAACCACTGACACAATTGACCTCGATCTACTCGATGATTCAGCTGGCATTGACCGGTGCGAGACGTTTGGCTAAAGTCGAAGCCCAAGCAGAAGAGGATCTAGTTTTGGACGGTAAAAAGCAGGAGGGCTTACGTTCAAAAGTAGCTTTAAATGATGTGCATTTTAGCTATGATGAAGGTAAAGAGATCTTGCATGGGATCGATCTGTCAGTAGATAAAGGTCAGATGCTAGCCTTAGTTGGACCAACGGGATCAGGTAAGACGACGACGATGAATCTTTTCAATCGCTTTTATGACGTTGATTCTGGGTCGGTGACTTTTGATGGAGTGGATGTACGCGACCTTACACTCAAGTCATTGCGTTCAAAAGTTGGGATCGTATTGCAAGATTCGTTGCTCTTTACCGGAACGATCGCCGATAATATCAAATACGGCAAACCAGATGCTAGTGATGAAGAGATGATCGCCGCGGCTAAACAAGCACAGATCCACGATTTCGTCGTTAGTTTGCCCGATGGATATGCAACTAAAGTCAGTGATGAGCAGTCGATCTTTTCAACGGGGCAAAAGCAATTGGTAAGTATTGCGCGGACTTTACTGTCCGACCCTGATTTCTTGATCTTAGACGAAGCGACATCTAACGTTGATACGGTGACGGAAGAAAATATCCAACAAGCAATGGATGCAGTCCTAGCTGGACGCACGAGCTTTGTGATCGCGCACCGCTTAAAGACGATCGTCAATGCCGATAAGATCGCAGTTCTACGCGACGGTAATGTGATCGAGCAGGGCAGTCATGCAGAGTTGATCGCCCAAAAAGGTTTCTATTACGATCTATATACAAACCAAATGGTGCTGGATTAACGAACACAGTGCGCAGAAAAGCGGGTAACTCCGTAAAAATCATGTATCCCACTTTTGAGACCGTTTTTGTCTCGAAAGTGGGATCTTTTTATTTCCGGGGAAATATTGATTTGAGCGTATCAATTGTATTTTTGCTTACTTTCCGTCAGACTAGATGATATGAAAGTACGAGGTGAAAGCGATGATCCATTATCAAGATGTAGGGATGAAATATGGTGAGAACACGATCTTAGAGCATATCGATCTTGAGATAGATGCTGGGGAATTTTTTGTGCTAGTGGGTCCCAGTGGTAGTGGTAAAACAACGCTCTTACGGATGTTAAATCAACTGACGATCCCCACTCAAGGCAATATTTATCTAAATGACAAGAAGATCAAAGAGTATGATAAGCAAAAATTACGCCTAAATACTGGATATGTGTTACAAGATAGCAGTTTATTCCCAAATTTGACACTGGAAGATAATATCACGATCCAACTCGAACAACTCGGAGTAGGCAAGGAAAAACGCCGGGCGCGAGCACATGAATTGTTGCGAGCGGTCGAACTTGATCCTAAAGTATTTGCCAAACGTAAGCCAGCTGAACTTTCAGGTGGCCAAAAGCAACGCGTGGCGATCGTCAGAGCTTTAGCCACTAAGCCAGACTTAGTTTTGATGGATGAATCATTTAGTGCCTTAGACCCTGTGTTGAGGCGCCAGTCGCAGGATCTGATCTTAGATCTGCACCAAAAATTAAAGCCGACGATCGTTTTTGTGACACACGATATGCAAGAAGCTTTGCGTTTGGGTGATCGGATCGCTGTTATCCATGCGGGACATTCACAACAAGTCGGCACACCTACGCAGATCATGCAACATCCTGCCAATGAATTTGTAAAGGACTTCTTTGATCCTGAATGCCCTCACTTTTGGAACTTGGAATATTTATTACAAACTACGTATCCGACTAAGATCGCAGATGCTAAATATGCGATCGAGCTCGAGAGTTTTGATGACTTATTGATCCAACTGCAAAAAACGCCTGAGTTGCAATTCACGTATCAAGCCCAGACTTATCAGATCACCTATCAAGCGCTCCTGGCTTATCTAGCAGAACAAGGGGGACGGAGCTAATGGCAAAATTATTTGAAACGCTCAGTGTGCAACGCACTGAGATCTTACAGGCACTGGGGCAGCATTTGACGATCTCACTTATTTCATTAGTGATCGCTATTTTGATCGCAGTCCCTTTAGCGATCAGTTTGCGTGATCGACCATTTTGGGGCGAGGCTGGTTTGCAGGTAGCTGGGATCATCCAAACGATCCCCAGTTTAGCGTTATTAGGGCTCTTGATCCCATTAGTTGGCATTGGAACGCTCCCAGCTGTGATCGCTTTGACGTTATATGCGATCATGCCGATCTATCAAAATACGTATGCAGGGCTGAAAAATGTCGATCCCAATTTAAAAGAGGCTGCTCAAGCATTTGGGCTTTCACGCTGGAAACAACTGCAACGGCTCGAATTTCCGTTAGCTTTACCGTTGATCTTATCGGGGATCAGGATCGCCTTAGTCATGGTCATCGGTACGGCAACTTTAGCTGCTTTTATCGGTGCTGGTGGCCTAGGAAGTTATATCATGCTGGGGATCCAGCAAAATAACAATGATTATCTGCTGATCGGGGGCATCTTGTCGGCAGCTTTAGCCTTTATCTGTAGTGGTCTTTTAAAATTTATCGGCAAAAATTCTCGTCGGATCTATGCAACTTTGGCGCTCTTAGCTCTTTTGGGAGCAGGCGTTGGTGGGGTAAAAGTATACGAAACTTTACAGCCCAAGCCCGTTAAAGTCGTGATCGCCGGCAAACTTGGCAGTGAACCCGAGATCTTGATGAATATGTATAAGGAATTGATAACCCAAGCTGATCCTAAAGCCGAAGTGACATTAAAACCTAACTTTGGTGGAACGACATTTCTGTTCAAAGCACTGCAAAAGGGGCAAGTTGATATCTATCCTGAATTTACTGGGACAGTCTTAGAGGCGTTGGTCGATTACGATCAAAAGACACCTGGTGATCCAAAAAAGACCTATACGCTAGCGCAAAAGCAATTATTAAAGCAGTATGATCTGCGCTATTTAAAACCGATGGCGTATCAAAATGGTTATGATCTAGCAGTGACTAAGGAATTTTCGCAAAAATACAATGTGACTAAATTAAGTGATCTGGCACGGGTCAATGATAAGGTCCATGCCGGCTTTGATCCCGATTTTTCCAATCAAGAAGATGGTTATTTGGGCTTAAAGCAAGCCTATAATTTAGATTTTGGCAAGATCTCGGTCATGGAGCCCGCCCTACGCTATCAAGCGATCGCGCAAAAGAAGGTCAATTTGGTCGATGGATATACGACTGACCCGCAAGTGCGCCAATATGATCTAGTGGTGCTAGAAGACGATAAGAACTTTTTCCCACCGTATCAAGGAGCACCGTTGATGAATGAAAAATTTGCCAACGATAATCCTAAAATCGTACAAAGTTTAGAAAAATTAGCTGGCAAAATTACGACTAAAGAGATGCAAGAAATGAACTATGAAGTCAGTGTTAAGCATCAAAAGGCCAGTGTAGTCGCCCATAAATATTTAGTCGAACATGGACTGTTAAAATAAGCGGGATACAAAGAGGGTCTACCATGATGACTTTACATCATGATAGACCCTTTTATTATTTATATTTTACTTTTTACGCATGAAATATCCGATCAGACCGATGACTAGGCCTAACAAACTAAAGCAGACCCACCCAAAGCCGAGCTCAAAGAATGGGAAATAAGTTTGAGCAAACTTGAGCAGTGTTTGGACTAGCACAGTTTCTTTTAGCCCAGCTGGCAAAACATTCAACATGTCAAAGAAAGCAGGGATCAAAGTCAGAAATGTCGTAGTTTTGTAGACCAAAGCGTAATTGTTGAACAATGGTGAACAAACACCTAATAAGATCAAAGTGATCGCTAACGGGTATAAAAACATCAAGACTGGTAATGACCAAGCGATGATCGCATCAAGTCCGAGGTTAGCGATCGCAAATGATAGCAAGCAATAGACCAGTAAGATCGCTTTATATGAAAAACGACTGAATAGTTGATGGAAGGCTTGGGAACAGGCGATCGCAAGCCCCATTGAAGTCGATAAACAGGTGATCGTCGTCAAAGTCGCCAACAATGCATCACCAAAAACGCCCATATAGTGATGAGAGATCTGCGTTAAAGTGATCCCACCGTTTTCTGCCAAGCCAAAAGTCGAGACACTTTGCGCTCCTAATAAGATCAAGGCAATATAGATGATCCCGATCGAAAGGATCCCAAGTGAACCACCTTTAGCAGTTGCCAAAGCGATATCTTTTTTATCCTTCAGACCAAATTGGCGAACGGCCGTAACGACAGTGATCCCAAAAGCGATCGAAGCCAAAGCATCCATCGTGTTGTAGCCCTGGAGAAGCCCCGAGGTCAAGGCGCCCGTCAAATATTCCTTAGTGATCGGTGCACTCGCAGCTGAACTGAGCGGGCTGATAAAAGCTAGTAAAAAGATCACAAATAACATTACTAAAAAGACAGGGTTGAGCACCTTACCGATCAAAGCGGTGATCTTACTTTCTCGACTAGATAGAAAGTATACCAATAAAAAGAAGATCGCTGAATAGATCAATAGGCCTAATGATTGCTGATTTTGTGGAATATGTGGTGCAAATCCGATCGTAAAGGGAACGGTCGCCGTTCTAGGGGTCGCAAAAAATGGTCCGATCGTAGCGTAGATCAAGATCATAAAGAGTAACGCATAGCTGTGCCCGACTGGACGCGCTAATTCATAAATGCCACGTGATTGCGTGATACTGATCGATAGTAGACCTAAAACTGGTAGTAAAACACCTGAGGCTAAAAAGCCAACTGCAGCGCTTAGCCAGTGGCCCCCAGCCATTTGGCCTAAATGAACGGGAAAGATCAGGTTGCCAGCCCCAAATAACATCCCAAAGATCAAAGAGCCGATCATTAGATAATGTCTGAAAGTTAATTTCTTACTGTCCATAAAATCCTCCTATACTATTTATAAAAAAAGTCCTCTCAGGTCAAGGCGGCCAGACAGGACACAAGTAATATTTAACTTTTAAGCTACATTATTTTTGCTTAAAAGTCAAAGTAATTCAAATAGTTGCATGGTGAAATTAAAAATGCTACACTTTAATTGAAAATATGAACATATATTCATAAATTTAGAGGTGAGAATAATGAGGGAGATCATTTCCGCAAACAAAAATAAAATTATTCAGATCGTAATTACAATTTTGCTATTTTTAGTGGCACATTTGCCAAATTTAAGTACTGGACTGGAATTTGCTATTTACCTAGTGGCTTATCTGATCATCGGGTTTGGTGTGATCAAAGAAGCGATCGAGCATATCTTTCAAGGTAAATGGTTCGATGAGAATTTTTTGATGATGATCGCAACAGTTGGAGCTTTTGCTGTCAAACAATATCCCGAAGCGGTCGCCGTGATGTTATTTTATGCTTTAGGTGAACTCTTTGAAGATATTGCAGTTGAGCGTTCACGCGCTTCGATCACACAATTGTTAGATATTCGTCCAGAATATGCTAATTTAGTCGCCGAAGATGGCAGTGTAACTAAGATCGCGCCCGCACAAGTCCAACTTGGTGAAGTGATCAAGATCAAACCAGGCGAACGTGTACCTTTGGATGGTAAAGTTATTAGTGGAAGTGCATATTTAGATACGGCTGCGTTGACGGGTGAATCTGAACCGCGCTTGGTCGAAGCTGGAACCCAGATCTTGAGCGGTGCGATCGTGTTAGACAGTGTTCTCGAAGTTCAAGTGACCAAGCCGTATGGTGAATCAACGGTCGCTAAGATCTTGGAATTAGTTCAAAATGCAAGTCAAAAGAAGGCGCCAACGGAAAAATTCATCACCAAATTTGCGCAAGTCTACACACCGATCGTGGTCGGAGCTGCGTTATTATTGGCGATCATTCCACCGCTATTTTTTGGCCAACCATTTAACGAATGGTTCTATCGGGCATTGATCTTTTTAGTGATCTCATGCCCATGTGCGTTAGTCATTTCGATCCCTTTGGGCTTTTTTGCCGGGATCGGTGCCTCATCTAAGGCTGGTGTTTTGGTCAAAGGAAGCAACTACTTAGAATTATTGACGCAGATCCAGGCTTTAGTGTTTGACAAGACTGGAACTTTAACAGAAGGCAAATTCCGGGTCGAAAATGTCTATCCTAATGCAGGTATCAAAGAAGCTGAATTAGTTGAATTGGCAGCGATCGCCGAGATGCATTCACCGCATCCGATCGCGCGTTCGATCGTGGAGTATTTCCCAGGAAAATTACCGACCGAAAAATTAGCAATTGTAAAAGAAGTGGTCGGTCAAGGGATCAAGGCGGTTTTTGCTGACCAAGAATTATTGGTCGGTAAAAAAGCTCTGTTGAATGAACACGGGATCGCGTTGGCAGAATTACCAACAACAACTACGGGTACACTAGTCTATGTTGCTTATGCTGGCAAATATTTGGGCTGCTTAGAGATCGCTGATACGCTCAAACAAACTTCCGCAACAACGCTAAAAGAACTCAAAAAACAAGGGATCAAGACGGTGATGCTGACGGGGGATCGGCAAAAAACAGCGGATGCGATCGCGTCTAAATTGGCGATCGACACGGTCAAAGCAGAACTTTTACCGCAAGATAAGTTGACTGAAGTTGAAAAGTTACAACAAGCTCAAACTAGCAAAGTCGGCTTTGTCGGTGATGGGCTAAATGATACCCCTGTTTTGGCGAGTGCTGATGTTGGGATCGCTATGGGAGCTTTAGGCTCTGATGCGGCGATCGAAGCAGCGGATGTTGTTTTGATGCGTGATGATCCAGCGGCGATCTTACGTGTTTTAAATATTGCGCGTTGGACTAAAAAAATTGTTTGGCAAAATATCTGCCTAGCTTTAGGAATTAAATTTGTCTTTTTGATCTTAGGTGCCTTTGGTGACGTAACGATGTGGGAAGCTGTGTTTGCGGATGTTGGGGTCACTTTGATCGCAGTTTTGAACGCTTTGCGGATCATGCGTAAATAACACACAATACTAAATAAACCGATCTGACTAGTATCTGGCTGGTCAGGTCGGTTTATTTAGCTAAAAACAACTTCAAATTCTTCACAGACGACTTCGAGTTCAGGCGTAAAGTCCAGCTTTACTTCGGCTAATTCATCAGTGAAGAAAGCTTGATGGACTTTACGCCAATAGGCTAGGCTCCGATCGCCTTCGCCCTCTAAATAAGCATGGCGTGCGGAAACGTTTTTAAATAATGTGCGGTAGACTTTGGTCGTTTTGGTGATGCAGATCGCCTTGTCGTTGCCATCTAAGATGATATTATATTCACCGACTTGAGGAAGGGGCTCATTTTCTAGCGCATATAAGGGATAAGAAGATGTAGTAGCTGTTTTTTGCCCGCGCAAAACAAGTTTGGCTAAAAGATCAGGTTCACAGCCAAAAGCCCAAGCTTCATGAGGGGCATTGGCAAGCGTTGGATCACCGGCACAAAAGGCGTGCCACATTTCAGTTGCATTCATCGGCTAGTACCTCGACTAAATTTTTTCAAAGTATAGCATAATTTTTTGATGAATGCTTGCATAAAGATATTTTGACGGTATATACTTAGATTTATGCAAACGTTTTTATGGAAGGTGGTGCTCAGATGGCAACGATAAAAGATGTCGCTAAAAGAGCTGGTGTTTCGCCGTCAACGGCTTCACGCGCGATGCATGATAGTCCGTTGATCAGCGAAGAGACCAAGGATAAGGTGCGCCAGGCGATGAGAGAGCTGGATTATTCGCCTAATTTTGCTGCTCAAAATTTAGCTAATCAAACCTCAAATACGATCGGGGTCATTTTGCCAGCCCGCGAAGAAGCTGTGGGGGACAATCCGTTTTTTATCCAGATCATCCAAGGCTTAGCTTCGATCTGCAATGCGCACGATCAGTTAGTCTCGGTTGCGTCTGGTCAAACGACTGAAGAACTGATCAAAAATATCGAAACGATGATCAAGCGCGGAAATATTACGCGCTTCGTATTTGTCTATTCCCAAGCCAATGATCCGGTGCTGGAATGTATCAAGCAACATTCAAAGATCCACTATGTTGTGATCGGTTCACCATATACCGATAAAGAGACAACGTGTTATGTAGACAATGATAATTTCAAAGCGGGATATGATGCAACTAAATTCTTGCTGGACAAAGGAATTGCCCAAGTCGTCTATGCCCACACTAATTTAGCTGAAAAAGTACAAAATGCACGGTATAAGGGGTATTTAGCAGCTTTAGCTGAAGTTGGTCTAGCTGAATCACCGCTGTGTTTGAGTACAGTTCCGGCTGCTGAAATGCAAAATGCCCAAGCTTTTAGTAAGATAATGGCTAAAAGTAGTGGTAAAGTCGGGGTCGTAGCGTGTGATGACATATTGGCGCTTGAGATCCAGCACCTCTGTGATATTTGTGAGGTCGAGCGATCTGAACTTGCTTTGTTGGGCTTTAATAACTCATTGCTGGCTAAAACGGCACGCCCAGCCTTGACTTCAGTTGAGATCTTTCCACGCTTTTTAGGTTCCGAAGCTGCGGCGTTAGCGATCAGCACTAAGGAAAATGACAATTTAAAGCTGGAGACCGATCATGTAGTCGTACCACATAAGATCGTGGAACGAGCTTCGACCAAAATCTAAAAATCTCAGAAAAAGAGATTTTTTTTGCTTGCAAATGCAACCGATTGCATTTATAATCAATATGTAAAATGAAAACGTTTAAATTATATTTTTAAAAGGTGGTCAGTGTAATGAAAAGAATTTTTGAAATCGATCCATGGAAAGTAGTCACACATGAATTTAAACCCGAAGAAAAACGACTCCAAGAAAGTATGACAAGTATTGGAAACGAATACATGGGTATGCGTGGGATGTTTGAAGAAACATATTCCGGCGATACACATAAAGGTATTTATCTTGGGGGCGTTTGGTATCCAGATAAGACACGTGTTGGTTGGTGGAAGAACGGTTATCCTGAATATTTTGGTAAAGTTATCAATGCGGTCGACTTCACTAAAGTTGACATCAAGTTGAACGGCTCTTCTGTTGACTTGGCTAAGGATGAATTTTCAGACTTTGAACTTGCACTCGACATGAAGAAAGGGATCTTGAACCGGAGCTTTATCGTTGAAAAAGACGGTCAAAAATTCCGTTTGAACTTTGAACGTTTCGTCAGTGTAGCACAAAAAGAACTCTACGCTTCCAAGATCACGGTTGAAAACTTAAACGATACTGAAGCAAACGTTGAGATCAAATCATACATTGATGCGGATGTTTTTAATGAAGATGCAAACTATGATGAAAAATTCTGGAATGTTTTGGCACAAAATGTAGCTGAAACACATATGTCTTTAACGGCACAAACGATCCCAAATAACTTTGGTACACCACAGTTTACAACTGAAATGTTAGCTGACCACGTAACAGATCTACGACCAATGGCAGCTGAAACGACTGAAAAGAGCGTAGTCAATATCTTTGCAGGCCAAGTTGCGGCTGGTCAAACAGTAGCCTTTGAAAAACGCGTGATCGTGGTAACTTCACGTGATTACGATACACAAGAAGCTTTAACACAAGCTACGCAAACTTTGAGCCAAAAACAAGCTGAAAAATCATTTGAAGAATTGAAAACAGAACAAGCAGCTGGTTGGGCTAAGCGTTGGGAGAAAGCTGATGTTGAGATCTCAGGTAATGCTGAATCACAACAAGGTATTCGTTTCAACTTGTTCCAACTCTTCTCAACTTACTACGGTGATGATGCCCGCTTAAACATCGGGCCAAAAGGTTTCACCGGTGAAAAATATGGTGGTGCCACATACTGGGATACAGAAGCTTTCGCAGTTCCATTGTATTTAGCTTTAGCTGACGAATCGGTGACAAAGAACTTGCTCAAGTATCGCTATGATCAATTAGCAGGGGCTTACCACAATGCACAACAACAAGGTTTGAAGGGTGCATTGTATCCAATGGTGACTTTCAATGGGATCGAATGCCACAACGAATGGGAGATCACATTTGAAGAGATCCACCGTAACGGAACGATTGCCTATGCGATCTACAACTATACTCGTTACACCGGCGATGAAGAATATGCGACCCACAACGGCTTTGATGTCTTAGTCGGGATCGCACGCTTCTGGGCTGATCGTGTGCATTACTCCAAGCGCAAGGGTCAATACATGATCCACGGCGTAACGGGACCAAACGAATACGAAAACAACGTCAATAACAACTGGTACACCAACATGTTGGCTAAATGGTGCTTGAACTATGCAAATGAGATCGCTGATAAAGTTTCAGCTGAAAAATTAGCTCAACTCGATCTTGGCGAAGCAGAACGTCAAAAATGGCATGAAATTGCGGATAACATGTACTTGCCTGAAGATCAAGAACTCGGGATCTTCGTTCAACATGATACCTTCTTAGACAAAGATCTGACACCAGTTAAAGATCTTCCAGAAGGACAATTACCATTGAACCAAAACTGGTCATGGGATAAGATCTTGCGGTCACCATATATCAAACAAGCTGATGTTTTACAAGGGATCTATTACTTTGTAGAAGACTTCACGCCAGAACAAAAAGAAAAGAACTTTGATTTCTACGAACCATTGACCGTGCATGAATCAAGTCTTTCTCCATCGATCCACTCTGTTTTAGCTGCTGACCTTCACAAAGAAGATAAAGCTTTTGAAATGTATTCACGGACAGCACGCTTAGACTTGGATAACTATAACAACGATACTGAAGATGGCTTGCACATCACTTCAATGACTGGTTCATGGTTAGCGATCGTTCAAGGCTTTGCAGGGATGCGTGTGATCGATGGTGAACTTGAATTTGCACCATTCTTACCTAAGGAATGGGACGGCTACAAGTTCCGGATCAACTTCCGCGGCCGTTTATTGAGCATCGAAGTCGATAAGACAGGTTCTAAGATCGAATTGTTGAAGGGTGAACCTTTGAAGATCAAGTTAAATGGCGAAGAAACAGAATTAACAGTAAAATAGGAGGAAACTAATGAAAGGTGCAATTTTTGATTTAGACGGTGTGATCACCGATACAGCGAAGTTTCACTTTGAAGCTTGGAGCCAACTAGCAAAAGAACAATTAGGACTAGTTTTGCCTGCCGAATTTGAAGCTGAATTAAAAGGGATCAGTCGGACTGATTCTTTGATCAAGATCTTGGAATTTGGTGGTTTACGTGATAACTATACTGAAGAAGAGATCTTGGCGATGGCCGAAAAGAAAAATGGCTATTACTTGCAAGCGATCGAAACTTTGACAAAAGAAGATATTTTGCCAGGGATCACCCGTTTGATCGGTGAATTAAAAGATCATGGTGTTAAATTATCAATTGCTTCAGCTTCCAAGAATGCGCCGGCGATCTTAGAAAAGTTAGGCTTATTGGACGAGTTTGATGCGATCGCTGATCCAAGTAAAGTCGCTAACGGCAAACCAGCACCCGACATCTTCTTAGCTGGTGCCAAAGCAGTTGAGCTTGAACCAAAGGATTGCGTTGGAGTCGAAGATGCTGTTTCGGGTGTAGCTGCGATCAAAGCTGCGAAAATGACAGCGGTGGCCGTAGGAGATGAGACTGAATTAGCTCAAGCAGATGTAGTCGTTCCAACGACAGCAGATTTCTCCTATGCCCTTTTTGAAAAGACATGGGAAGCTGCTAAATAAGTAAATAATTTTAGAGGTCAGGGGGAAACTCTGGCTTCTTTTTTGTCCTCTCGACTAAAATCTATGTTATGATTCAAATAAGAGTATTTTAGAGAATGGGGAGAGTAATTTGGCTTATTGGCAAGGTTTATTGATCGGTTTTGCCTTCGTGGCACCGATAGGGATGCAAAATGTGTATGTGTTCAACAACGGCTTATCATATAAATTGAGTCGAGCTTGGCTGTATACTTTTTTAGTTTGGGTCTTTGATGCGCTCTTTTGTTTAGCGGCTTTCTATGGTATCGGGGCTTTGATCACCCATAATCATACATTGAAATTATTTATCATGTTAGCCGGTGGTCTCTTGACGGCTTATATCGGCTGGGGGATCATCCGGGCCGCTAACCAACGTGCTTTGACGAGTGATGATAACAAGATCAGCTTAAAACAAGCGATCACGACCGCTTTTGTAGTCAGTTGGGCTAATCCGCAAGCTTTGATCGATGGGACGATGATGTTGGGGGCTAGTCGCGGGACTTTGACCTTTGCTGAAAGTATCTTTTTCATCATCGGAGTCGTCAGTGCTTCCTTTATTTGGGATATGGGGATGACAACGGCATTTAATGTCTTTCGTCACAAGATCCCAGATAAACTGCTGTTGTGGATCAATTTGATCAGCGGGATCATTGTTGTTGCTTACGGTATTTTCTTATTTGTCGAAGGTGGCAAACAATTATTTTAATAGACCGACAATAAATAAAGCGGGCCTCACTACGTATTTGTATCGTGGTGAGACCCGCTTTTCTGCGCACTGTGATCAAAAAACGTTCGCGATCTTAGTTAGTTGTTTTTGGCAATGCTTTAACGAAAGATCGCAGCTGGTGCAACAATTTGTTAAACCTTCAATATGTAGTGTGGTAAAATCCTTTAACCCGTGGAAGGCCAAAAGCTTTTGGAGATATTTATTTCCCAGGTTATGTTTGTGTTTATATGTGTCCCAAAAATACTTGAGTGTTCTGGGATGATAGGTCCGAACTGTTGCTTGGAGATGCAAGGCTTTTTTGTGTGGTGCCAGCTCGCTCAATGTTGCTACGATCAGATCTAAGTATTGTTTGAGCTCCGCGGGTAAGAACCGTTGTTGGATCGGAGCGACGAAAAGATATTTATCAGCAAGCATAAAATTATTAAGCCATTCATCATGCTCGCAAAGCAATTTTTGTTCAAACGCTGATAGTGGCTTTTGATGTTGCTTTTTCCGCAAGGCCATTAACATTTGTGAGTTTAGCGTAGGTGTACCACCATTGATAAGATCGTGAAAAATGATCCGATCTTTGGGGTGAGCTTGCTAATAACTTGTAATAAAATGTTGGTTAAGCCGATCCAAATGCGTACTTTTATCTTTGGCGTATGCTTGGATGACTAAAAGTGTTGACATAATAATACCTCTAGTTCTTTATCTATAAAAATTTATGATATGCCAACTTAGTGGGGATGTCAACCTGCCAAAGTGAAGGGGGTATAAAAAGCCACCTAGAGTAATTGATCCTCTAGGTGGCATTTATTCTATTCTTCTTCGTTATATGGATCGATCAGTAAGGCTTCAGCTAAGAGAAGTTCTTCATAGATAAAGTAGGCTTCTTCAAAGGTGAGCTTGCCTTCGTGGATCGCTTGGCGAATATAGGCGCGTTCGGCAAAGAAACAGCGCTGGAAGATCCTGACCTGCATATGTTGAAAACGTGAATTACGGATCTTTGGTAATCGAGTGATCCGATGCCAACGCTTGGTAAATTCTTTCAAGGTCGATTCGCGGGATTGGTCTTTTAAATAGGCGATCACGAGTTTTGTTATCGGTGTCGGTAACTTCATTTTGTGAACTTCAGTGATCCCGGCTTGGACCATTTCTGAGCGAACTTGGTCAAGTTTGGCTAAAGTTTCAGCGCGATTGGGTTCTTTAGGTAAGATGAAGCGTAAGACGATCGTTGGAACTAGCATGCTTAAAATGATCAAAGTCAATTCGGACATCAAGATCAGATTAAAGTGTTCGCTGGCAACTCCCAGACCAGGTAGTGTGAAAACTAAGGCTAGTGTAACCGCCCCATGAACACCGCCGATCGCAAACAGCCATGCATCTAAATTATTTTCCTTTAATTTGAAACGTGCATAACAGTAGCGGACGAGTAGATTGACGAGATACAAGATCAAACCACTCAAGCCCCAGAGCGAAATATTCAACCAGCTGAATTGTTCAAGCATGATCTTGGTCGAGGTGATCCCAAAGACGACAAAAACCAAACTATTCAATAGATCAGCGAAGACTCGCTGGAATTCCCGGGCAGTAAAGTTTTGGCGCGCATCAGCAAATAAGGCGACGCGTTCCTCGCTGTTATGCAACAGACCTGAGACAACAACGGCGATGATCCCAGAGAGATGAAGTTCCTCAGCGATGATATAGATCATAAACGGGGTGACCAGATAGATCAGCGTTTGGATCGAAACGGTATTGATGAAAACACGCAAAATGTGTTGTCTAAAATACATTAATAACATTGAGATGATAAAGCCGACCAGAACACCACCAATAGCCAAAACGAAAAAGTCGGTCATGATATGCTGGATACTCAATTCATCTAACACGAGCCAGACAGCAGTTGCTTGCAGTAAGACTAGCCCAGAAGCATCGTTAAATAGCGATTCGAGTTTTAAAAGGGAGTTGGTCTTTTTGGGTAATTCAAGTCCTTCCGAAACAGAAGCGGTCGCGGTCGCATCGGTCGGAGTGCTGATCGCTGCCATAACAAAGGCCAAAGGCAACGATAAACCCAGGAAATAGTGCAACGAAAACCCAGCAAGCAAGGTACTTAAGGCCACCATGATAACGGTGATCCCCACGATGACTTTTAGATGGTGACGCACAAAACTAAAAGCAGTAGCTTGTCCTTCATAAAAGAGCAAGGGTGCGACTAATAAGATCATGAAAACTTCGGCATTGAATGTGGCAACGTGTTGACTGACAGGTGGTATCAGGCCACATAAGATCCCCACAAAGATACTCACATAGTTAGGTGAAATTTTGGGAATATATTTTGATACGATCAAACTAAAAATAGCTGCAAAAATCAAAATGAAGGCTGTAGCTAACACTAGATGGACCTCCTTGATAAATTTAGGTTGTTTACAATTTTAACATGTTTTTAGTCCAAAAATTAGCCCTTAACGAAATTTTGGACTAGAATAGAGTTAGTAAATATTTTAGGGGGCTTTATAATGACAAAAACAGCAGCAGTGATGATCGCACCTGGTTGTGAAGAAGTTGAAGCACTATCAAGCGTTGACGTTTTACGGCGTGCCGGGATCAAATGTGATATGGTCGGTTTATTCGATAAGATCGTCAATGGTGACCATAATATCGTGTTGACTTGTGATAAGGTCATGGATGAAAGTTTATTGGACTATGATATCGTGATCTTCCCAGGTGGCTTGCCCGGTTCAGAAGCCTTGCGGGACAACGAGACATTGCGTCAGTTCATGGTCGAACGTAAAAAAGCTGGTAAGTGGAATGCAGCGATGTGTGCTGCGCCGATCGCTTTTGCACGCTATGGCTTGTTGGATGATAGCCAATATACGTTATATCCAGGAATGGAAGCTGGGATCGCAGATGAAGTCAAAAACGGTAACTTTGACGAAGCTTTAGTTGTCGTAGATGAAAAGAATCATTTGATCACCAGTCGCGGACCAGCCACAGCTTGGGCTTATGCTTATGAGATCGCCAAAGTTTTAGGCGCAGACGTGGATAAATTAAAAGATGGTATGCTTTACAACATGTTGATGTTGAGCCGTTAGTGATGAAAGACCAGAAGTTATTTTCTGGTCTTTTTTTGCGTACTGTTCGTGGTCGTGCTGCGCATTGTGTTATAGTCGTATTACACACTGTATTCAAAATTTGGTATCTTTCTCCTAAATAATGTATCCTTAAGGTAGAAATAATTGAACAAATTGAATATAACGGAGGATGAGATCATGAATAAATTTTCAAAAGTGACCTTGGCGTTACTCTGTACGGTCGTTTTGGCGGGGTGCTCCAGTAATAATGAATCAAAAACCAATGCTAAAGAACAAAGCACCTCTCAAACGACTAAAAAGAGCAGTAGCCAAAAGCAAAGCTCGACTAGTCAGGATAAAGATAAAGAAAGTCAAAGTTCTGAACAAAGCAGTAGCCAAGAACAGAGCTCAAACACCGAAAGTAGTGCGACCGATGAAAGTCAAGCAGCGGCTAATAAACTTTCTAATAACGAATTGATGCAACAAGGTGCGATCTCGATGCGCCAAAATTTGGGAGATACTGCCCTTGTAGCGACACTATCCGGCAAAGAAGATAGTCATAAAAAAGTTAGCGTCTCTTATAGTGGCGATCTAAATAACTATACTGCTAACTATTATCTCGAAAATGACGCTAAACCAGTCAACGATGAAAGCTTAAAAGATAAATCACCATACGCTACTTTGACAAAGAAAACTTATGCTTCGACCGATGAAGCAGTTAGCCAGATCGAGTATCAAAATGATGCTTCACAAGGGAATTTACCTAAGATCAGCTTAGGTTACGGCTTGCAAGCTACCGTCAATAGCGGTGCCGGGCAACGCTACTTGCATTGGAATGAAGGAAACTGGTCCTTTACCATGCATGGAAGCCCATTTGCCGGTGAAGATCCAGCAACAGCTGCCCGCAAGGCCGTTACCCTTTTGGAACGCTATCGTTTACCAGCACCATCACAACGTGGGAGTGGTCGCTTGGAAGCTTCCAACAAAGCAGGCTTTTTGACCCAATCGCTTACTTGGAATAAAGATAATGTGGTCTACGAATTTAAGGCTGATAATTTAGAAACTTTAGTTCTAGTAGCAGCTAGTTTACAGTAAAAAATTTAGTTTAAAAAAATTCTAAAAAACCTTTATTAACCCCAGTATATAAAGATTGACAAATAGATTTACTAGACTATACTAAGAGTTGTACCAAAGAAAAATAAAAAGTGAGGCGTTCTTAGATGAATTACATTGGGCAAGAGATTCAAGATTTTTCAGTTAAGGCATATCAGCAGGGCGAATTAAAGGATGTCACCAAAAAAGACGTTTTGGGTAAATGGAGCGTGTTCTTCTTTTATCCAGCTGACTTCTCCTTTGTCTGCCCAACTGAATTAGAAGATTTACAAGCTAAATATTCCCAATTCAAGGCAGCTGGAGCAGAGATCTACTCTGTTTCCGAAGATACTGAGTTTGTGCATAAAGCATGGGCTGAAGCTTCTGATGGTATCGGTAAGATCGAATATCCGATGTTAGCTGATCCAGCTGGTAAATTAGCTAAAGCATTTGATGTATTGAATGAGGAACTCGGTCAAACATACCGTGCTGCCTTCATCGTTGATCCAGATGGTGTGATCCAATCATATACGATCAACAACATGGGGATCGGCCGGAACGCCTCTGAGATCTTCAGAACGCTTCAAGCAGCCTCCTTTGTACGCGCACATGGCGATAAGGTCTGCCCAGCTAGCTGGCAACCAGGCGATGATGTGTTGGAACCAGGCTTAGATCTAGTTGGTAAATTATAATTAAAGAATGAGACTGAAAAAAGTCAAAAAAATAAGATGATCTGTAGCACACGGATCATCTTATTTTTTGGCGCGGAAATCTGTAGAGTTGTCCCGGGTTATTTTTCATGTCGCAATAAATAAAGGTACCGCAGCATCACTGCACTCAAAATCACAGTGATCGCCCAGATCGTATGGATCCCCCAAAGTTTTTCCAACTCAGCTGAACACAGAGCACCGAGCGCAAAAGCAAGGGTGATCGCTAAATATAATTTAGCTGCATGCTTATCAGCTAAACTGTGAGAGAAGAAAAATCCGTTCCAAGCGATCATGCCTTTTTTGATATTTCCCGTGGAAAAGGAGTTGTTGTAGGGGATGCCCTCGATCTTGCTAAATGAAGTCGTTTGGATCCCGATCCCAAAGGCCAGTGGTGGCACGACTAGATAGTCGGGGGTACTGACGGGCAAGAAACCAATCAATAGACAAGCCAAGATACAGGGGAGCAATGATAAAGGTTTGACGTAGGGAGAGTCTAGTTTTTTAGCGAGGAAGCTGATGACAAAGATCCCTAAAATAAAGAAGATAAAGGTAAAAAAGCGCGTTTCCGTGATCGTAAGTCCCTTGCTGGCAATATCGACGGCTAAGAAGACGATGTTACCGGTCTGCCCCGCGACCAGCGAATGTTCCCGCAAGACATAGGTATAGGCATCGATATAGCCACCACAAAATGCTAAAGTCAGCCCAATCAAAAGCGATTGGGCGTATTTTTGTTTGATGATTTCATAATTATTGATAAGACCACTTCCAGATAAAAAATTAACTATCTCTTATTTTAGCACTTGCCGTAGTTTTGAGTACGTATTTTGTGGCTGATTCCGATATAATTAAAATTGGGCGCGGGGCCCGTGAATACCAAAAAGGAGAGAATGCATATGTATACAGAACAGATCAAAGCAGTTCAAGGGGCTGCGAGTAAGAAGTTAGCTTTTTTGCGTCAAAATCCGCTGGGGTATTTTCTATTATCCATGTTAGCGGGAATGTATATCGGTTTTGGGATCTTATTAGCCTTTACCGTCAGTGGACAGTTGCAAGGTGCTCCAAGCACTAAGTTGTTGATGGGGACAGTTTTTGGCGTGGCACTTAGCTTAGTGATCATCGCTGGGGGCGAGTTGTTTACTGGCAATAATTTTGTTTTAGCAGTTGGAGCTTTGACTAAGCAAAATACGTGGTTTCAGGCAAGCTATCTATGGGTGATCTGCTGGTTAGGTAATGCTTGCGGAGCGATCTTATTGGCAATTCTATATAATGCGACCGGTTTGCAAGTTGACGGGGTGGCCAAAGCACTTACTGCGACTGCTGTGGTCAAGACGACGGCTGGTCCAGTAGCCTTGCTCATGCGGGGGATCTTGTGTAATATCCTCGTCTGTTTAGCGTTATGGTCGAGTTTTCAGACAAAAAATGATGCTGCTAAATTGATCATGGTCTTTTGGTGTTTATTGGCCTTTTTTACGACTGGTTTTGAGCATAGTGTGGCCAATATGACTTTACTGACGGCAGCACTTATCGAACCAGCTGGGCAAGTGATCACAGTCGGAGCGTGGCTGTATAATCTGTTTTGGGTCTCGTTAGGAAATATGCTAGGAGCGATCTGCTTTTTAGCCGTACCGTATGTGATCGCAGCTAAAAAATAAATCATAGACTCATAGTTTTGACTATGGGTCTTTTTAAAAGCGGGAAATGTTTAGTATAATGGAGATTAGTTTCTATTTTGGTAAAGGGGTGGCAAATTATGAAAGAACCAATTATTTCTTTTAAAAATGTCGTTAAAAGCTACGATGACGATGTCCCAGTGTTGAAAAAAGTCAGCTTTGATATCGAAGAGGGCAAATTCTATACACTTTTAGGACCATCTGGTTGTGGTAAAACGACGATCTTACGGATGATCGCAGGTTTTTCAGAGCCGACTGCAGGTGATATTTACTTTGAGGGAAAGCGGATCAACGATATTCCTGCGAATAAACGTCAAGTTAATACCGTTTTTCAAGATTATGCGCTCTTTCCGCATATGAATGTTTTTGATAATATCGCTTTTGGATTGAAGATCAAAAAGACACCGAAAGCAGAAATTGAAACTAAAGTCAAAGAAGCCTTGCGCTTAGTGCAGTTAGCCGGTTATGAAAAGCGTGGGATCAGCGAGATGTCTGGGGGACAACGGCAACGTGTTGCTATTGCCCGGGCGATCGTCAATGAACCTAAGATCTTATTGCTAGATGAACCTTTATCAGCTTTAGACCATAAATTGCGGCTAAACATGCAATATGAATTGCGCGAGTTACAACAACGTCTGGGGATCACCTTTATTTTCGTGACCCATGACCAAGAAGAAGCTTTGGCGATGAGTGACGAGATCTTTGTTTTAAATAACGGAAATATCGTGCAAAGTGGTAGTCCGGTCGATATTTACGATGAGCCGATCAATCACTATGTAGCTGATTTTATCGGTGAAAGTAACATTGTCGATGGGGTGATGATCCAGGATTGTCTTGTAAAATTTGCCGGCAAAGAATTTGAATGTGTGGATGAGGGGATGCGTCCAAACGAACCAGTCGAAGTCGTTTTGCGACCTGAAGATCTCGAGTTGACCACGGTCCAAGCGGGTAAATTAAAGGTCAAGGTCGATACCCAATTATTCCGCGGGGTCCATTATGAGATCGTCTGTCATGATGAGATGGGCAATGAATGGATCGTGCATTCGACCAAAAAAGCTCAAGTCGACAGTGAGATCGGCTTGTACTTTGATCCCGAAGATATCCATGTTATGCGTTTCAATGAAACAGAAGCAGAATTTGATGCACGTTTAGAAAGTTACGACGATTAAGGGGGACAATATGAAAAAGTATAATACTTTATTAGCAGTCCCATATTTTCTCTGGTTGCTCTTTTTTGTTCTAGCACCAGTTGTTTTGGTGATCGGATATTCTTTTTTTGATCAAAGTGGACATTTTACTTTAGCTAATTACGCAGAGTATTTTGGTTCGGGCAAGTATCTATTGATGACGTTCAATTCGGTCTGGTATGCTTTTTTGATCACCTTGATCACACTTTTGATCAGTTATCCAACGGCGTATTTTTTGACAAAATTAAAGCATAAAGATCTGTGGTTGTTGTTGATCATTTTACCGACATGGATCAATTTATTGTTAAAAGCGTATGCCTTCATCGGGATCTTCGGCGTTCATGGTGGTTTGAACAGCTTTTTAGGCTTTTTTGGGATCTTACCCAAGCAATTACTGTTCACCGATTTTAGCTTTTTGATCGTGGCAGTCTATATCCAGTTGCCCTTTATGATCATCCCGCTTTTCAACGCCCTGGAGGAATTGCCACCGTCATTTATTGCCGCTAGCAAAGATCTTGGGGCCAGTTCGACGCAGACATTTTTTAAAGTGGTCTTTCCATTATCGTTAAATGGGGTCAAAAGTGGGGTCCAAGCGGTCTTTATCCCGTCACTTTCGCTCTTCATGTTGACGCGTTTGATCGGGGGAAATCGCGTGATCACCCTGGGGACGGCGATCGAAGAGCATTTCATGGTGACACAAAACTGGGGCAAAGGGGCAACGATCGGGGTCGTTTTGATCATTGCAATGGTGATCGTGATGCTCTTTACTGGTGAAAAGAAAGCAGGTGGCAAATGATGCAACAAACTAGATCTAAATGGGCAGATCTGTATTTGGTCTTAGTCTTTATCTTTTTATATTTGCCGATCTTTTATTTGGTCTGGTATTCTTTTAACGCAGGCGATACGATGAATGATTTTACCGGCTTTTCGTTGCGCCATTTTAGTGAGTTGTTTTCCGATACACGGCTGGTGATCATCTTGCTAAATACCTTCTTATTGGCGTTTTTGTCGGCGTTGATCGCTACGGTGATCGGGACTTTTGGGGCGTTATTTATCTATTATTTGAGAAAACGACGTCACCGCAATACATTATTATCGTTGAACAATATCTTGATCGTTTCGCCCGACGTAACGATCGGGGCTAGCTTTTTGATCTTATTTATCACGTTAGGCTCGATCTTTAGTGGCTTTTCGCTCGGTTTTTGGACGGTACTTTTGGCGCATGTTAGCTTTAGTATCCCGATCGTAGTCTTGATGATCTTGCCAAAACTTCAAGAGATGAATGACTCGATGATCACGGCTGGCTATGATCTTGGGGCCAATAACCGCCAGATCCTAAAAGATATCATCTTGCCGTATCTTTCACCAGGGATCATCGCCGGGTATTTTATGGCATTTACCTATTCGCTCGATGATTTTGCGGTCACTTTTTTTGTGACAGGAAATGGGTTTACCACCCTTTCAGTCGAGATCTATTCGCGGGCGCGGCGCGGTGTCAGTTTAGAGATCAATGCCCTAAGTACGCTAGTCTTCTTATTTGCACTTGTATTGGTAGTCGGTTATTACTACATCAGTAAGGATAACCAACCACGCTCCAAGAAAAAGAAACGGGGGCTCTTGCGATGAAAAAATTACGTTCACTTTTGATCGGGATCCTCTTGATCATTGGCTTGCTCTTTTTAGGGACGGTTTGGCTCGAACGCTCGACCGGTATGTCAGATGCTAAAGTTTTGAACATTTATAACTGGGGCGACTACATCGATCCTAAATTGATCACCAAATTTGAAAAGCAGACGGGTTATAAGGTCAATTATGAGACGTTTGATTCAAATGAAGCGATGTTGACGAAGATCAAACAAGGCGGGACTTCGTATGATATCGCGGTTCCAAGTGACTATATGATCCAGAAGATGAAAAAAGAGCATCTTTTGTTGAAACTCGATCACAGTAAGTTACCGAATTTAAAAAATATCGATCCTCAGTTTATGGATCTCGCCTTTGATCAGCATAATGAGTATTCAGTACCGTATTTTTGGGGAACTTTAGGGATCATTTATAATGATAAATTCTATCAAGCTTCACAGTTCAAGACATGGAATGATCTCTGGGATCCACAGTTGAAAAACAAGATCATGTTCATTGATGGGGCGCGTGAATTTATGGGGATCGGTCTGGCTAGCATGGGAAGATCGCTCAACAGTAAAAATGATGCTGATCTTGATCGAGCCTACAATAAGCTCAAGGCTTTGACACCTAATGCCAAAGCAATCGTTTCCGATGAGATCAAGACATACATGGCAAATGAAGAGAGCAGTGTAGCGGTGACCTTTTCGGGGGAAGCGGCTGACATGATGGAAAAAAATAGTCATTTGCATTATGTGATCCCAGAAGGTGGGACTAATCTGTGGTTTGATAATTTGGTGATCCCCAAGACAGCTAAAAATAAGCAGGGCGCCTATGAATTTATCAATTTCATGTTAGATCCTAAAAATGCGGCGCAAAACACGGAATACATCGGTTATTCCACTCCAAATAAAGCGGCATTGAAATATTTGCCAAAAGCGATCACTTCCAATAAGGAATTTTATCCAAGTGCTGCTCGGATCAAACAGATGGAGATCTACGAAGACCTAGGTCCTAAGTATTTGGAAAAATATAACGACCTATTTTTGGAGCTAAAAATGTATCGAAATTAGAAAAGGCAAATCGTTTTTAATCATGGTTTAAACTAGGGTATAATGTGCAGTGAGGAGTAGAACTCCTTTAAGTATGCTACACGTAGTAAGTTTCAAAAATGCATTGTGTGATGTAGAGATTCGCTCTTTATATTACGATGTATATCCTCAACCCAGGCAAGTGCGAGTGATAGCGCACTTGTCTTTTTTTATATCACAGTGCGGAAAAATGCGGGTAGCTCCGTAGAAATAACGGCATCGCAAGTTTGAGAAGCACGACTACGATCACAGGATGCAAAAAAAGAGCTGGGAGATATCTCCCAGCTCTTTTAATGATATTTACCTTCCACAGTAAATATCGCACCGTATAATAGAAACTTCAGAATAACATGGTTTTGGTAGATTGTCAATTATATTCGAAATTTTTAATTTGATTATAAATATTAGCGCTTGCTAAAAGTTTGGCTTTATGTTATAAAATAAGTGAGGGGTCTAAAGATTCCCACAATTAGGGCGTCCAAATGTTAGTCACTGTTCCTATAATTAGGTTGGAGGGTGATGGAACCAACAAGTTGAGTTTAAAACCAAAAAATGTTGTAGTCTCTTTAGGCAAACGCCACTAATTGCAATTAGTAAAGAGGATCTTGTTGAGTGCTTTTGGAAAGCGAACAGGATCAAAAACAGATAAAGGATGTGGGGAAGATTACTCCTTATAGTAATTTAACAGCCACGTACTCAGTTTCTTGATGATATCTTAGGAGCAACAGGTGAACCTCCAAGATGATGTTTCCGAGTATTATTTACTGAGTACGGGCTGTTTTTTTGTGTCCTACATTCGCACTTATATTTATGGGGGATGGATAGATGTGTGCTAAAAAAGTGACGATCCGTGAAGTTGCCAAACGCGCTGGTGTCTCGATCGCAACGGTTTCACAGATTTTAAATGGTAAAGCGATGAAGTTTGATCCACTGACAGTTCAAAAAGTTCAAGCAGCTCGAGATGAATTAGGTTATGAAGCAGATCATTTGGCACGCCAAATGGTCGGTAAACAGAGTAAAACGATCGGGATCCTCGTGCCGGAGATAACTAACTCATTTTTCAGTACTTTAGTCAAAGGCATCGAAGAAGAGCTGTTACACTCGGGTTATATTTCAATGCTATGCAATGGGGGCTTTAATGGAGCTAAGGAAGAAAAAGCCTTGCTCGAACTAGCCCAAAGAGGGGTCGATGGCTTTATCATTGCTAGCCCTTCGATCTCAGATGAAGTATTAAAAGAGATTTTACAGATCAAAAAGCGTCCAGTCATTGTGCTAGATCAAAAAACGACCGTCGAACGCAGTGATGAGGTCGCGACCGATGATTTCAATGGTGGTTTATTGGCGGCACAGTATCTAAAAAAGATGGGTCATACAAAGGTTGCTGTAGTTGTACCTGATTTAGCAACGGTCAACATTATGCATCGGCTCCAGGGATTTCTAGTTGAATTTCCTCAAGCACTCCAGCTCAAGACAGAGCTTTCCAAAAACGGGGGCCAAGCAGTTGTCGCTGAGTTATTAGACCAAAAGATCGAGGCGGTTTTTGCGCTTAGTGATGAATTGGCGTTTGGGATCTATTTAGGTATGAGACAAAATGATAAAAGTGTTCCAGATGACCTCAGTGTGATCGGCTACGATGATGTTGAGATGTGTCGCTATGTTACGCCCGCTTTGACGACTGTTGCCCAGCCGATCTATGAATTGGGCAAACAAGCAGCTGATTTAATGGTAAAACGGCTAGCGGATCCGACTAGCCCGTATGTTAAGCGGATCTTGCCGGTTGAATTAGCGATCCGGGGCTCAGTCAAAGTTAAAATTTGAAACGCTTTCAAAAGTGTGTTATATTCTAGGTGCAGTAATTAAAACGTTTTAATAAGTACTACAAGTTACCAAAATTAATTTGCTAGAAAGACACGAGGTGGGTACAATGAATAAAGTAACAGTGATTGGAAGTATCAATTTAGACCGAACGATCAGAGTGAAAGAGATGGCTAAACCAGGTGAGACGATCCATGCCTCCGAAGTATTTTCAGCTGGTGGCGGTAAAGGTGCAAATCAAGCTGTAGCGGCTAAACGTTCTGGTGCCAAGACGGCTTTTATCGGGGCTGTTGGTAATGATGATGCTGGTAAGACGATGCGTGAACTTTTGGGTTACGAAGAGATCCAATTAGATGGGATCGCTGAATTGGATAAGGTCGCAACTGGACAAGCCTATATCGTTGTGGATGAAAAAGGCGAAAACAGTATTATGATCCATGCTGGGGCAAATGGCAAGATCACACCAGAACATGTAGTTGAACATGCGGACTTGATCAAAGAAAGTGATTTTGTGATCGCCCAATTTGAAAGCGATTTGGCAAGTACGATCAAAGCCTTTGAAGTAGCTCATCAAGCTGGCGTAAAGACGATTTTGAATCCAGCGCCTGCGATGCGAACAGTTCCCGAAGAATTGCTCAAGACGACGGATGTGATCGCACCTAATGAGACCGAAACTGAGATCTTGACTGGGATCAAAGTGGTCGATGAAGAAAGCATGCGAAAAGCGGCTGCTAAACTTCATGCCTTAGGGATCAAGGTGGTCTTGATCACGATCGGTAGCAAGGGTTCATTTTACAGCATGGACGGTCAAAGTGGGATCGTGCCAGCCTTTAAAGTTAAAGCAGTAGATACAACTGCAGCGGGCGATACGTTCATCGGTGCTTTGAGTACTGTGTTAAAACCTGACTTTAGCAATCTCGTTGAAGCGATCACATACGGTAATAAAGCTTCCTCACTGACTGTACAACGTTTTGGCGCCCAACCGTCAATTCCATACAAGCATGAATTAAATTAAAAAGAAGAAGGCATAATCATGAAAAAGACACAAGTCATTAATTCAGATATTTCCCGGGTAATTTCGCAAATGGGTCACTTTGACACATTGAGTATCGGTGATGCTGGAATGCCAGTACCACGTGAAACAGAAAAGATCGATCTAGCGGTTTCCAATGGTATTCCTAGCTTTCTCCAAGTTTTAGATAATGTGTTGACTGAATTAGAAGTTCAACGGGTATATTTAGCAGAAGAGATCAAGGACCAAAATTCAGCTCAGTTGGAAGCAATCAAAGGACGTTTCCCAGAAACAGAGATCGTCTTTATCCCACATGTTAAAATGAAACAAGACTTACACAAGTGTCATGCATTTATCCGTACCGGTGAAATGACACCATATTCCAACATTATTTTAGAGAGTGGCGTTACGTTTTAACGGTTAGGAGGAAATTGAATTGAATACAACGGCAATTTTAGTTGGTTTAGGACCATTATTAGGTTGGGGGCTTTACCCCACGATCGCATCTAAGATCGGCGGTAAACCGGTCAATCAGATCTTAGGTTCGACATTAGGGACCTTGATCTTTGCTTTAGTACTAGCGATGATCAAAGGTTTGGCACTTCCAAGTGGTGCAGCGCTCTTTTTCTCAGTTCTTTCTGGGATCGGTTGGGGAACGGCACAGATCATCACGTTCCACTCATTTACTTTGGTCGGCTCTTCAAAAGTAATGCCGATCACGACAGCTTTTCAATTATTAGGGGCGTCACTTTGGGGCGTATTTTACTTAGGCGATTGGCCGACTGCAACGGCTAAAACGATCGGCTTTATCGCACTTGCAGTTATCATTTTAGGCGCATGGATGACGGTCTGGAGTGAAAAGAAGACACCTGAAAACAAGAGTGCTTTGACCAAGGCTGTGGCTTTATTAGCCGTTGGTGAGATCGGCTACTGGTTATATTCTGCTGCACCGCAACAAGCCAAGATCGATGGGATGCATGCGTTCTTACCCCAAGCGATCGGGATGGTTTTAGCAGCGGTAGTCTATGCGATCATGATGACAGTTAAGGGTAAGGAAAGATCACCATTTGTTGAGGCTGTTTCTTACAAACAGATCTTTTCTGGTTTCTTCTTTGCCTTCGCAGCGTTGACATATTTGATCTCGGCCCAACCAGATATGAATGGTCTAGCAACTGGCTTTATTTTGTCGCAAACATCAGTTGTACTAGCAACTTTGACCGGTATTTGGTTCTTAGGTCAAAAGAAGACTTCAAAAGAAATGGTAGTTACAGTATGTGGCCTAGTGTTGATCCTAGGCGCAGCTGCAGTGACTGTTATGCTATAACACAGTATTTTTCGGAGCACGATTAAAAAAGTTTATAAAAATAATAGGTTCCCAACACCAGTGTAGCGAGGTGTTGGGAACCTTATTTTTTAATGTAAACTAGTGTAAAAGGTAATGAAGCCTAAAAAGACACCCGGTAAGTTGGCGATAAAAATAGGCCAGTCGCGTTGTGATTTAAAGTAACTATAGATCACCCAGATCGTGCAGTTGATCCCGGCGACCAGTGGCTGGATCGGACTGCCGTAATTACCATTCAAGTTATTCATGATCTGTGGAATATAGGATACATACATGATAACAGATAGCACCGAACCGATTCGTCCTAGCAGTAAAATTGCCTTGCTGTCTGTATTCTTCAAAAAAGTCACACTCCGTTATATATATTTGTTAATAGAATATACATAACACCTTAAAATAAATTTAATGATTTTGCAAACAATACGAATTATTCGAAGATCTTGAAGCGGACATCATCGGGTAAAAATTCTTTTTCTCCAGCCGGTGCTTCGATCGAACCAAATGGCATTTGTGCGCGTAATTCCCAGCTTTCAGGAATGTCAAAGGCTTCTTTGATCTTTTCATCGATCAACGGATTGTAGTGTTGCAAAGAAGCGCCGATATTTTCAACAGCTAATGCAGTCCAAACCGCTTGTTGAGCGCCTCCCAGTCCTTGTTCAGCCCAGTTGGCAAAGTTGGCAGCGTAGAGTGGGAAATCTGCTTCTAATTTTTGCACCGTTTGTGTTTCAGTGAAGTATAAGATCGTCCCAAAACCAGCTCTAAATGAGGCGATCTTTTCTTGAGTCGCGGAAAAACGGTCAGCTGGAGTAACTTTTTTCAGTTCAGCTTCAACGATATCCCAAACACGGTCGGAATTTTCACCAAAAGTGATAACAGCGCGGACTGTTTGTGAGTTGAAGGCAGTTGGGGATTGGCGGATCGCTTCTTTGATCGTTTCACTGATCTGAGCCGGTGTTTGAGCAACATTTTTCCCCAAGGCATAGATCGAACGGCGTTGTTTGAGTTCTTGATTTACTGGATTTGTCATCGTAAAGTCCTCGTTTCGTTAGTTTATATCTAAATTATAACACATGCTTTTTGTAAGTAAAGTGTATTTTGCAAAATCTTAAAAGTTAAATCCTTGCATTCTAAAATAAAAGGACTACAATAAAGGTGAAGAAATGAAAGGAAGTCTTATTTATGGCAAATGAATTATCGAATCGTTTCTCTGACTTAATGAATGGTAGCGATACGTTTTTCAATAATTTAGGACGTTCATTTTTCAACTTTGACGACTCAGAGCTAAAGATGCGTTCTGACGTGGAGGAGACCCCGAAGAGTTATCGGTTGTTGATCGATCTGCCTGGGGTCGATAAGAAAGATATGCAACTGGACTATCGCAATGATATTTTGACAGTTACAGCTAAGCGGGATAGCTTCAGTGATGAAAGCGATGCTGACGGCAATTTGCTAGCGAGCGAGCGTTCATATGGTCGGGTCAGTCGCCAATACCGGTTCCCTGATGTTGAGCGTGATAAGATCACCGCTAAATATGAAGATGGTGTCTTGACAGTAACTCTTCCTAAGGAAAAGGATGCTGTTGCTACTGCTAATAAGATCGAGATCCAATAACAATGATAAAAAACAGGCTTGGGAGCTATGCCTAAGCCTGTTTTTTGTGGTCTATTTTTTGAAATGCCGATGCAATTCACTGATGATCAAAATAATGACAACGATCGCCGAGAGAAGATAGCCCAAGACCCCGATATTATAAATGGCGGGATGAGCAGCACTTCCCTGGACTAAGAGTGAGGAACTCATGATCAAAGCGGCTAAAATGATGGCCAAGATCACGCGGTTGACGATCTTTTCGAGCCGATCTAGTAATTTATCTTGATCTTTGAGTTTAAAGGAGATCTTTCCTTGCCCCTGTGTCAAAATATCGAGGAGCTGTTCAAACTTAAGTGGGATCTTCGGGGCTGCTTTTGAAGCTTGGTAGAGTTCAAAGCCTAACTCTTCCAAGCTTTTTTTGACGTTGAACTGCTTTTTGAAATACTCCCGGGCAAACGGACGAGCGACCTCCATTAGAGATAACTCAGGATCTAGGGCAGCGACTATGCCTTCTAAAGAAGCAAAGGCTTTGATCAGTAAAGTTACTTCTGATTTCAATTGCAAGTTATTTTTACGACAGAGATTTACAATACTGAACAATAAACTCGAAAGATCGATCTGGCCCAGTCCTAAGTTGAGGTATGGAGTCAAAAAGACCCCGAGTTCATTATAGAAATCTTCTTCATCGACGGGGCCAGTGCGGTTACAAACTGCTAATACAGCTTTACCGATCTGGCGCGTATCTTTAGTGTTGAGAGCGATGACGATCTGGGCGATCCCATCTGCGAGATTTTTGGTCAAATGGCCCATCATGCCAAAATCTAAGTAGACCAAGCGATAAGGTGGCAATGTCGTGGCAGAAGTAGCTTCAATGCTTGTATTTTTGAGTTGTTTTTTGAACTGGTGTGTAGGCTGGAGTTCATTGTATTCGGGATCATCAGGCTGAAGTTGGTAAAATAATATGTTTCCCGGATGTGGATCAGCGTGGAAATAATTATCGATAAAAACTTGCTTGATGAAATTTTTGACTAGCGTTTTAGCCAAGGTCGTACGTAAAGGTTTATTCGTTTCGGTGGCTTTAGTGGCTATTAGTTTTTTGATACTTTGTCCAGGCATGGCCTGATTGACTAAGATCTTACTAGCAGAGTATTTAGGGTAAACTTTAGGCACCCGGATGATACCGTCATTGTTGTTTAGACGGTAGAATTCGATCCCATTTTTGATCTCGATCTGAGTGTCGATCTCAGTCAAAAGGGATGTCTGGATCTCGGTAAAGATCTCTTTAGGGTCGATCACACTGAGGTCAGGGACGAATTTTAAGATCCGTAAAGATTCTTTGAATAAAGAAAGGTCAGTTTCGACTAGTTCGGAAACATTGGGATGTTGGACTTTGACGACGACCGGGGTGTGATCATGAAGTAAAGCATGGTGTGTTTGCCCGATCGAACCAGATGCGAAAGGTCGTTCATTAAATTGAAGGAAAATATCGCTCAACGGACAGTTATACTCAGCTTCAAGTGTTTTTTTGACAGTGGTAAAAGGATCGATCTGGACATTATCTTGGAGCTTGCGAAATTCTTTGATAAAGGCAGGTGAGATCAGATCGGGGCGCGTTGAGAGCAACTGGCCCGCTTTGATGAAAGTGGGACCTAGTTCTTCTAGTGCGAGTCGAACTTCTTTAGGATCTTTTTGTTTTAAAAAGTTACGTAAGACTTCATGCTGACGCAATACTTTGATGATAAAAAGTAGGCGGTCACGTTTTTCTTTGCTAGTAATATTTGGCATCACAAGACCTTCTTATCTATAGTAGATTTATCTCAATTTTAACCAAAAAATAGCTTAAGGGCTAGCAGTTGCAATTCTTTGCTTCAGTTGATACAGAAGTGATACACTAATAGCAGAATGACTAAAAGGAATGGGATTTTATGACACGAAAAGAGAAGATCTTAGCTTATGTTCAAGCTAAAAATAAAGCGGTTACTACCAAAGAGATCGCTGATGATCTAGGGATCTTGCGCAATAATGTCAGTAAAGAGCTCAATGTATTGGTCCGGGCAGGCCAACTGAGCAAAATTGCCGGACGACCGGTAAAATATCAAAGTCTAACCGCTAAAACTGATACAGTGATCGCAGAAACTGTATCAAAAATACCTGATCCGACCGAACCATCACTTAGATCAAGTATTTTTGATACAATGATCGGCCAAAAGGATAGTTTAAAGACGCAGATCGAGCAAGCTAAGGCCGCGATCTTATATCCGCCTCACGGATTAAATGTTTTGATCACTGGCCCCACAGGATCGGGGAAGACCTATTTTGCTAATGCGATGCACCAATTTGCGATCAATCAGGCAATGGTCGAAAATAAAAATTTTGTGACCTTCAACTGTGCTGACTATGCTCATAATCCGCAATTACTGATGTCGCATTTATTTGGATATGTCAAAGGTGCCTTTACTGGTGCACAAGAAGATCGTGATGGCCTGATCCAAAAGGCCGACGGTGGGATCTTATTCTTAGATGAAGTCCATCGTTTGCCCCCAGAAGGCCAAGAGATGATCTTTTATTTTATGGATCATGGAACTTACAGTAAGCTAGGTGAGATCACCAAGGTCCATCACGCTGATGTTCGCTTGATCTGTGCCACAACGGAAGATCCCGAGAGTTCGCTATTAAAGACTTTTGTACGGCGGATCCCGATCACGATCCAGATGCCCCAATTTGAAGCGCGCAGTGTACGAGAGCAACTTGCGCTCTTGAAGCGTTTGTTGACGTTAGAAGCTAATCGGACACAAAAAAACATCACAGTGACTGAAGATGTTGTGAAAGCTTTGCTGGGTAGTGTCACATTTGGAAATGTGGGTCAATTGAAATCAAATATCCAGCTAGTCTGTGCCCAGGGCTTTTTGAATAGTGTCGATCAAGCCGAACAGATCAATTTAAAATTCGAGCAACTTCCCCAAAACATCAAGGATGGGATGTCGCGTTTAGCCAGTGATCGTGCTCGCCTAGGTAAATTATCGCAGTTATTAGAGCCAGTCTTGTTGATCCAACCCGATGGAGCGGCTGAGAGTATCAATGAAAGTGACCGCTATGAGTTGCCTTATAATCTGTATGAGGTCATCGGCAACAAAGCGGCTTTGTTAAAAGAAGAGGGGCTAGAACAAGGTGCGATCAATAACTTCATCATGACAGATATCAATGTCCACTTGAAGTCATTTTATCGTGATAATAAGATCTTGCGGACTGAAAAGAATTTAAATGAATTAGTCGATCAAGATACCCTGCAGTTGACTAAAGATATCATGCAGATGCTGAAAAAAGATTGTGGTTATCATGTCGGTGAAAACTTTATCTATGCGATGAGTTTACATCTGAGTTCATTTATCAAACGTGTCCAATCGGGGCGCCCGATGCGTGAAGTCTCAGATGATTTGGTGGCAATGGTCAAAGATTATCCCGCTGACCTAAAGCTAGCCGAAAAGATCAAAGCAATGTTAGAAGACCACTATGATTTTATCGTGCCCGCTTCAGAAGTGTACTATTTAGCCGTACTTTTGATCTCATTGAATTCTGTGCCTAAACACGGAAAAGTCGGGGTCGTTGTCGCGGCGCACGGTAATCATACCGCTTCTTCGATGGTCCAGGTAGTAACAGAGTTGTTGAATGTCGATAATCTAGTGGCGTTTGATATGTCACTTGAGATGAGCCCGACTGTGGCATTAAATGAGATCATCGCCAAGGTCAAACAAGTCGATCGTGGTAATGGGGTCTTGTTACTAGTCGATATGGGCTCGCTCAGTACGTTTAGTGCCAAGATCACCGAAGAAACCGATATTAAGGTCAAAACGATCGATATGGTGACGACTGCCATGGTCTTAGAGGCCGCTCGGAAAACAGCTTTGATCGATAGTGATCTTGAGTTGGTCTATCACGAGTTAAATGAATTTAACGGATATTCCCGCAAAGCAGAAGAACCTACGCAAGGTGAACTAGAAGATGTTAGGCAACGGGCGATCTTGGCGCTGTGTTCGACCGGTAAAGGGACAGCCGAAAAGATCAAGCAAATGCTGGATGAGATCTTGGCTGACCAACTTATTGACGATGTTTCGGTCTTAACGATGTCAGTTGTGGGGATGAACGATAAGATAAGCGAATTAAATGAAGAGTATCGTATTATCGCCACGACGGGGATCGCTGACCCTAATCTAGGGGTGCCGTATATCTCATTAGAAGAACTGTTTCAAGGTGACCGTGGTAAACGGCAATTGATCGAGCATCTAGAAAATAGTCAGACTTGGTATGTTGAGTCTAAAACGCCGGCACCTAAAGTCGATCAAACTGCTGCGGCTAATTATTTGGAACAGTATTATACATTTATCAATCCTAAAAAAGTTATCGGTGTGCTTTGGCAGTACTGTGATCTGTTAGCTAAAGAACGGCAACTAAAATTAACGGATGCTAGGCGCTTAGCTTTGATCATGCATCTTGGCGGTGCGATCGAGCGGGTCTTATTATCCGCTCCAGTAACGCTGACCGAAGAACAAGCTGTTGAATTTGAACAAAGTGACTGGCCCCAAGTACTGAAATTAGCAGATGAATATTTAGAAGCTAAACTTAATTTGAAATTTCCGCCAGCTGAAGCGTATTATATTGCCAAATTGGTCGATACAGAAATGGTCGAAAGTTAATACACAAAATAGTGATACACAAAATAAAGTGTATCATTATTTTTATATGAATTTTTTTTGCTTTATTTATTAGGGGATCTAGCGTGATACACAAAAGTTGGCACGGTATTTGCTATATATAAAGTGTAAGGAATTATTTTTCGAAGGGGATGAGTAGATGTTAGGTTTGATCGTTGCCAGTCATGGCAATCTAGCGCAAGAACTTATCAAATCTTCTTATTTAATTTTAGGGCGACAAGAAAAAGTCATTGCGGTGACCTTTGAGCCAGCGGAAGACTTAGCCACTTTGGAAGATAAATATGAAACTAGCTTACAACAATTTGCTACAACTGATCGAGTCTTGTTTTTATGTGACCTTTATGGAGGCAATCCTTTATTAGCAACGCGACGCTTCGTTGAACGTGATCCGAAACGTTTTGCAGCAGTCGGCGGAGTCAATTTGGCGATGCTTTTGGAGGCTTGCACCTTGCGGACCGAAGCGCTTAGTTTAGACGAATTAGTCGAAAAACTGATAAGTGTTGGGCGTCAAGGTATCGGTTCAGTCAAGGATCTGGGGGCGATGCCATGGATGTAAAGTTATTGCGGATCGATTCGCGTTTGCTCCATGGGCAGGTCGCAACAGATTGGGCTAAAAATACTGCGATCGAGCGGATCTTGGTGGTTTGTGATCAAGCAGCAGGCGATAATATTAGAAAGACGCTCTTGATGCAAGCAGCACCACCGGGGATCAAGGTTCACGTACTTACTGTTTCTAAGATGTTACGGTTGTGCAGAGATGAGCGCTTTGATCATTATAAAGTTTTGGTGCTTGTTGAGACTCCGTTAGATGCGATGCGTTTGATCGCTGGTGGGCTGAATACGACAAGTGTCAATCTAGGGTCACTTAGTTTTGATGCGACACGTAAGATGATCACCGAAACGATCGCCGTCAATGAGCAAGATATTTTAGCCTTAGCTTGGATCAGACGGCGCGGGATCGAGCTTGATCATCGCAAGGTTTCCAGTGATCCGAAACGTGATCTGTGGAAGTTACTTTGTGACAAGGGTCTAGTCAAAGATGAGCTAGATCATAGTTAGTAGATGTTTTGAGTTAAGTTTTGAAAATATTATAGGAGGCGTAATAATGGTTGGTATTATTTTAGCAAGTCATGGTAGTTTTGCAGACGGCATTTTCCAATCTGGTGAAATGATTTTTGGCCAACAAGAAAATGTAGCTCATGTTACCTTAATGCCAAGCGAAGGTCCTGATGATATCAGAGCTAAGATGGAAGAAGCCATCAAATCATTTGATGACCCAGAAGAAGTATTATTCTTAGTCGATCTTTGGGGCGGTACACCTTTCAACCAAGCTAATAATTTGGTTGAACAACACAAAGACAAATGGGCGATCGTGGCTGGGATGAACTTACCAATGGTGATCGAAGCTTATGCATCTCGCTTCTCCATGGAAAAAGCCCAAGAGATCGCAGCTCATTTAGTCGATGCGGGTAAAGATGGTGTCAGAGTAAAACCAGAATTCCTTGAACCTAAGAAAGAAGCTAGTGCTGATAACACAGCTAAGGCTCAACCGACAGGAGCAATTCCACCAGGTACAGTTTTAGGTGATGGTAAGATCAAATATGTTTTAGCTCGGATCGATTCACGTTTGTTACACGGTCAGGTGGCGACATCATGGACCAAGTCAACAAATCCAGATCGGATCATCGTTGTTTCCGACAACGTTGCGCATGATAAATTGCGTAAGAACATGATCGTTGAGGCAGCTCCTCCTGGAGTACATGCAAATGTTGTGCCGATCGAAAAGATGATCGAAGTTGCAAAAGATCCTCGTTTCGGCGATACAAAGGCATTGATCTTGTTTGAAACTCCACAAGATGCGCTCAAAGCGATCGAAGGTGGTGTTGACATCGACACCTTAAATGTTGGTTCGATGGCACACTCAGTAGGTAAAGTTGCCGTTAACAAAGTTTTGTCTTTGGATAAAGATGACGTTGAAACATTCGAAAAATTGAAGAAAGACGGCGTTAAATTTGACGTCCGCAAAGTTCCAAGTGATTCACCAGAAAATATGGATTCGATCTTAGACAAAGCACGTCAAGAATTGAAGATGTAGATAACTTGGAAATACAATACGAATTAGGAGGATTATAACATGTCTGCTATATCAATGATTTTAGTAGTTCTTGTTGCCTTTCTTGCTGGTATGGGTGGTATCTTGGATGAATTCCAATTCCACCAACCATTGGTAGCATGTACTTTGATCGGTTTAGTGACCGGTAATTTAGAAGCCGGAATTATTTTAGGCGGTTCATTACAAATGATCGCTTTAGGTTGGGCTAATATCGGGGCTGCGGTTGCACCTGATGCTGCTTTAGCCGCTGTTGCCTCAGCTATTATTTTGGTCCAAGGTGGCCAAGGTGTTAAAGGTGTGGGTCCTGCGATCGCGATCGCTATCCCATTAGCTGTTGCTGGTTTGTTCTTAACAATGTTGGCACGTACGATCGCTGTTCCGATCGTGCACTTCATGGATGCTGCTGCTGAAGAAGGTAACTTCCGTAAGATCGAAATGTGGCAGATCATCGGGATCGTAATGCAAGGTCTTCGTATCGCCATTCCTGCTGCTGCTTTGTTAGTCATTCCTTCATCTGCAGTGCGTGGTTTCTTGGAATCCATGCCTGCTTGGTTGAATGAAGGTATGACGATCGGTGGTGGGATGGTCGTTGCTGTTGGTTACGCAATGGTTATCAACATGATGGCAACGCGCGAAGTATGGCCATTCTTTGCGATCGGTTTTGTGATCGCTGCTGTTTCTGATTTAACATTGATCGCTTTAGGTGCTTTAGGTGTATCCTTTGGTCTTATCTACCTTGAACTTAAGAAGAACGCTGGTAACGGTGGTAACAACGGCGGTTCAAGCAATACAGGTGACCCACTTGGCGATATTTTAAATGATTACGAATAGGAGGAAAGATACCATGGCTGAAAGCAGAGTTAAATTAAGTAAAAAAGATCGTTTAGCTGTCGCATGGCGTTCGACTTTCCTTCAAGGTTCTTGGAACTACGAACGTATGCAAAATGGTGGTTGGTGCTTCTCAATGATCCCAGCTATCAAGAAATTATATAAAACTAAAGAAGACCGCGCTGCCGCTTTGAAGCGTCACTTGGAATTCTTTAACACACACCCATATGTTGCTTCACCTATTTTAGGGGTGACCCTTGCTTTGGAAGAAGATCGTGCTAACGGGACTGAAGTTGACGATGCAGCGATCCAAGGTGTGAAAGTTGGTATGATGGGACCATTAGCTGGTGTTGGTGACCCAGTCTTTTGGTTTACCTTACGTCCAATGTTAGGTGCTTTGGGTGCTTCCCTTGCGATGGGTGGTAACATCTTAGGACCTATCATCTTCTTTGTAGCTTGGAACATCCTCCGTTGGGCATTTATGTGGTATACACAAGAATTTGGCTACAAGGCTGGTTCTAAGATCACAGATGATATGTCTGGTGGTATGTTGCAATATGTTACGAGTTTAGCTTCTATTATGGGTATGTTCGTCTTAGGTGGTTTGATCGAACGGTGGGTAAACATTACCTTTACACCAAAAGTTTCGACCGTTAAACTCCAACAAGGCGCTTATATCGAATGGGATAAATTGCCTAAAGGTGCAGAGGGTATCAAAGAGGCTTTGATCCAATACAACAATGGTAAAGGTCTATCCTTAACGCCAGAAAAGGTAACGACTTTACAAGATAACTTAAATTCGTTGATCCCAGGTTTGGCAGCTCTCTTGTTGACATTCTTATGTATGTGGCTTTTGAAGAAGAAAGTTTCTCCAATTATCATTATTATTGCGATCTTTATCGTAGGTATTTTAGGCCACGTGGTCGGTTTACTTTAAGCGACTGCTAAGACGGTCTTGTTTCATGTAAATGAAATGAGGCCGTTTTGTGCTATACTGAGACTAAATTTGACAATAATCGAGGAAAACGCAAATGGTGCAATCAATTAATTCTAAAGTCGATCTAGTGATGGCTGGTACATCCTATATGGGATTGACTGATTATGGCAAGATCATGATCGGCAATAAGGGTTTTGAGTTCTTTAATGAACGAGATGTGAACAAGTATATCCAAATACCTTGGGATGAGGTCGATAAAGTGATCGCTTCAGTTATGTTTAAGGGGCGTTTTATCCCCCGGTTTGCGATCCAGACGAAAAAAGATGGGACTTTTTCGTTTGCGGCCAAAGATTCAAAGAAATTACTGCGAGCGATGCAAAAGTATGTTGCTCCAGAAGATATGGTCCGCTCGTTGACCTTTTTCCAAGTCTTACGGCGCAATTTGAGCCAATTGTTTAAGAAGGATAATAAATAAGTTATAGAAAAGACGATCTACTGTAATGGATCGTCTTTTTGTTTGCGGTTGAAAAACGTATATTTTTGCATGAGTAGTTATAAAAATTCGGATGGGTAAAAAATCTTAATTTTTTTCGCAAAAAGTGTTGACGATAGCTAGAAATACCTGTATAGTTAATATCGTTGCTTGAGCGGATAACTAATTCGTTTGAGTGATCGAAAAAAATAAAAATTATCTGTTGACATCAAAAGTTGTTTTTGATAAGATATAAAAGTCGTCGCTTGATTGAAAGTTTTGAATTTTTATTCAAAATTAATTCAAAAAAGTGGTTGACAGATAAAAATAATTTTGCTACAATATAGTAGTTGTGATTGATAAGTTATTGATTATCGATCGACAGTAGATCTTTGAAAACTGAACAAAGTTTCGATAAGCAAATGTGCAGGGTCTCTTA